>Ga0184637_10002736_pt1 | contig 11227 bp, 9 predicted proteins | sample PLM3_127_b2_FD_133143 | JGI IMG/M metagenome (GOLD analysis project Ga0184637, IMG submission 133143) | Groundwater sediment microbial communities from an aquifer in East River, Colorado, USA - PLM3_127_b2 | ecosystem: Environmental > Terrestrial > Soil > Riparian zone | place: USA: East River... | reverse complement strand
TGCCTGAGCTGATCGGCTTCTAAGCTGTTCGAGTACCCTTTCAACAGCCTCATCTTTGATTTCGGCTATCTCCTTGTTTAGTTCAATACCAATGTAGTTATCAACCTCGATCTCTGGAATGACTTCAAATTCAGCCGTGTAATGAAAATCTTTATCCAGCTCGACCTTATCAGTGGTAAGCTTAGGCCTTGAAATAGGCCTAACGGATGCCTGGTTCAACGCATTTTCAAAAGAGTCAGAGACCAACCTTGAAGAAACCTCGCTAAATATCTGCTTACCATATATTGATTCGATCAACTTCCTTGGTACTTTACCGGGGCGAAAACCCTTTACCTTTGCATTCTGTTGAAAGTCCCGTATCACATTTTCAATCTTATCTTTTACCTCATCCGATTGAATAACAACATCAACTCTTCTTTCAGTCTTGCTCAGAGATTCAAAATTTACCTTCATCTGTATTTATCCCCTTTAAAACGAATATTCGATAATCTGATAGTAATTCAAAAACGTGCGAGAGGGGGGAGTTGAACCCCCATGGGTTGAGCCCACTGGATCCTAAGTCCAGCGCGTCTGCCAGTTCCGCCACTCTCGCAAAAAAATGGGCTGCGAGGGAATCGAACCCACGACCCGGTGATTAAGAGTCACCTGCTCTACCAAGCTGAGCTAGCAGCCCGTATTTTTCAAATGATTATAAACGCTTAATTTAATAAAACGAAGGAATTTATTATAAATACGATATATCCAAAATCAAATCCCGCATTTCGCATTGGTCAAAAATTAATAAGTTTTTTTAAGCCAACGAGGATCAAACAGCAAAATAAGTAAATCCACATTTCAATCTTAAAAAAATAATGGGGAGGAAACCCTTTCCTCTAACACGACAACTCCTACCTTTATGGGTGGAAGCCCTTCCTTTTATTAATGAGATTCCGAAGCGGGTTCAGAATGAGTGCATAGGTGGATTCCCGACAACATTCCTCGGGAACGAGAGCGGTGTGAGTTTAATTCCCCAGTCCGGCACTAACTATGCTATGAACTTCTACCTTCGGGCCTAACGATTGTTAGGGTGTATTTGTCCAGATCTACGTACTTCCTTGCCACCCTCTTTACATCCTCTGTGGTGACTGAATAAATCTTCTCAGGATATTTGGTGTATTCATCCCAACCAACCCCATAAACCTCATCAAATGCAATCTTAGCAGCCTGTGAAGAGTTTTGTTGAAGGCCTATCTCAAAGTTTCCGACAAGATAGTTTTGAGCACGTTTGAGTTCATCCTGTGTTATACCATCATTCAAAACCCTTGAAAGCTGCTCCTTTATTCCATCGATTGCTTCCTTCTCTTTCTCAGGAGCGCTCCCAATGTAGACTCCAAAGAATCCCGGCTCTAGTCCAAGCGTCAGAAATGAGGTAACAGTGTATGCCAGGCTTTTCTTATCCCTCAGCTCCATAAAAAGCCTTCCTCCCTGTCCTGAAAGGACCGCGTTCAATACCTCAAACGCATATTGATCATTGTCCTTAAGGCGAGGTGACTGAAAACCCATTATGATATGAGTCTGAGCCTTATCTTTTTGGGTTATTATCTTACTTCTTACCTGATCAGGTGGAGCCTCGGGCTTCAAATCCGGAATACCTGCCTGACCCCTTCTCATCGCCCCAAATCTCTTCTCTACTTCCAGTAGAACCTCCTCAAAATTTACATCGCCGACAACAGAAATAACCATATTTTCAGGGTGTATATAACTCCCATAAAACTTAACTAGTGCATCCCTATTGATTTTGTTTACCGTTTCTTGAGTCCCGAGGACATTGAATCTATATGGATGCTCTTTATATAGTGTGCTTAGAAAATGATTGATTGCCGTCCTTACTAGGTCATCACCCTCCCGATTCAGACTCGCAAGAATGTCCCTTCTTGCTCTTTCGATCTCTTCGGGAGTGAATGACGGATTAAGGATTACGTCTGCAAATATCTCCATTGACAAGGGAAAATTCTTGCTTAAGGATTCGACCGTAACTCCAAAGCTGTTTCTGCCAGAAAATCCACTCACCTGTCCAGCTAACGACTCTATCTCTCGAGCAATATCCTCAGCACTTCGAGTCCCTGTGCCCCTTGTAAGCATTTCTGAGACATAATTGGAAACACCATTATTCCTTTCATCCTCAAATCTAACCCCACCCAGAAAGACGGCTCTGGCGGCAAAAATTGGGACACTATGATTCTCCTTTACCAACAATGTAATACCGTTATCCAATACAACCTTTCGTACATCATTGGAAGGGCTATAGGACGAAGCAGATAACTCGTCTACAATAAACCTATCGGATTCTTCAGCAATACTCTTTATATCTTCATCGCTGATCGTAATCTTGGAGCTTGGAAGGAGTGAACCAGCGGTGAGATTCGAATTGTTAAAATACTTTTTAGCCACCCTAACAATATCGCTCTGAGTGACGTTTGATACCCTTTTTTGATATTCATCTTCGTACCTGTAATCGCCTGTTTCAACCTCATAATAACCTAACTTCTGTGCCTGGCCCTGCATAGTTTCTTTGGTATATATTGTGCTACTTTCAATGTTTACCTTTGCCCTAGAAATCTCCTCCATCGATACGGGTTCGTATTTTAATCTGTATATCTGCTTTAGAATCTCTGACAAGGCTTCCCTGGTATTGTCAGGTCCCGCAGTTCCACCAACGCCAAAAAGACCCGCGTATTTAGGGGTGAATGAATATGCGTAAACATTATTGACTAACCCCTTATCTTCCTTAACCCTTCTATACAACCTGGAGCTCTCACCCCCACCAAGTATGTTTGCTATTACATCTAAAACTGGAGAATCTTCGTGCCTAGCATCGGGTATATGGAAGGAGAGAGAGAAATATCCTTCCTGAACATTCTTTTCAATCACAAACGTCTTGATACCATCCTGTTCTGGTTCAAGTGGTATAACGCATTCAGGAACTGGTCTATCTTTAATCATCCCAAAGGTCTTATTAATCTCATCAATCGCCCTATCCTGATCAAAGTCTCCAACCAAAACCAATACCATGTTGTTTGGGGAGTACCACTTGTTGTAGAAATTGATAACCCTTTCTCTGGTTAATGCCTTTACACCATCCTTAGTGCCGATCACAGGCCTTTTATATGGATGTGTTTTATATGCCTTTGAAAAAAGCTTTTCGGTCAAGACGCTCGAAGGATTGTCTTCCCCCCTCCTAATCTCCTCCAAGACGACTTCTAGCTCTTTAGTAAGCTCTGCAGGATCAAATGTAGAGTTCTCCATCGCATCCGCAAGGACATCAAGGGCCGTAGGTAGAAATCTACTTGCTATTACAACGAAATAGACAGTCTCGTCAAACGAGGTAAAGGCGTTAATATCCCCACCATCACTCTCAATGATCCTAGCAATCTCCCCAACCTGCCTTTTTTTAGTACCCTTAAAAACCATGTGCTCATGGACATGGGCAAGGCCGTATTCTCCACTTTCCTCACATATGCTTCCAGTCTTTACCCACACATTCACGGCAGCAACAGGTGAGGAGTGATTCTCTTCAAGAATCACCGTAATACCGTTTCGGAGCCTGTATTTTAATACCCCATTAACTTTATTGACAGTAACAGAATCATTCAAACCTTTTTCCTTATCAACTTGGATACCCATTCCCATCTCCTGGCAGAAAAATGAGATTAACATTATACCTGAGAGAATGATTATCAAGAATCTCATAAATAACCCCGTTTATAGTAATTAGCTTGATAGTTTAGGAATGATAATAATAAATCTAAGTGTGGAAGATAATTTAATTATTCACCAGTTGAAAATTGGTTCTAGTCTATATTTACCTCTTCATTTACGACTGGCTTTTCTCTAAATTGCCTAACAACATATAGTCCCAGCCCGAATAAACAATAAAGATACATGACGCAAATGACCAATATTTCAGGATTAGTTATAATGGCAGCTATGATTATTGCGGACACAACGAGTGCGTTGAAAGGGCCCGATAACTTAAATCTTGGGTATTTCCAGTATGTTACGTTGCTTACCATTAAAAGCCCGATAACCGGGGCAGCAAAGAGAAAGAACCACTTCACCGTTTCGTCTGGCATTATTCCAAATTTTGAGTATAGCAAAACCGGTGAAAACATCAGTCCAGAGGCCATTGGACTAGGAAGCCCAGTAAAGCTATACTTTTCCACATTCTTTGACTGTACATTAAACCTTGCTAGCCGAAGCGCTGTACATACTATATAAAAAAGGACTGCCATTAATCCAAACTCACTCGCGCTAACTAGGGACCAGACATAGATTAATATCCCTGGTGCTACTCCAAAGGACACCAAGTCAGAAAGGGAATCGTATGATAGACCGAAGTTGCTCTCAGACTTGAGCAACCTCGCCAGCTTGCCATCGAACATATCAAGTACCACTGCAAAGCCTATAAACGCCGCTGCCCACCAGAACTTTTTAAAAACCCATGGGTCAGAAAACTCCCGATATCCATGGAAAGATGCTATCTCTATTGAGGTTATTATTGAAATAAGACCCAGAAAGAGGCTTCCAGTAGTAAGTATATTGGGTAGTATTGGTATAACTCTCTGCCCTCTTGTTTTCTTCTTCCTCATAACTATCCTCCCCTTAACCATCCAATAATCGTTTCACCACCCCTAACCTTCTCTCCTACTTTCATAATTATCTCAGAATGTTGGGGCAGAAAAGTGTCAACTCTTGAACCAAATTTAATCATCCCTATTCTCTCTCCCCTCCTAATAAAACTACCATCACTTAAATACGAAACAATTCTCCGCGCTAGAAAACCTGCAATCTGAACGACAACTATTTTCTCCCCATCCTCAGATTCTATTAGGGTCGAAAGCCTTTCGTTTTCATGCGAGGAGCTGTTTAAATAGGCAAAATCAAATCTCCCCTTGGTATACTTTTTACCACGAATGGTTCCAGTCAATGGCGACCTGTTCATGTGGCAATCCACGAGAGATAAAAAGATACTGATCTTTTTCATCTCCTTTACTAAAAAATCAGCCTCTCTGGCGCTTGCAATTTCTATTATTTCCCCATCTGCAGGGGCAATCACCGCAAAAGAATCCTGAGGGGTGACCCTTTCGGGATCACGAAAAAAAAAGATGATAAACATGGTTAAGGCTGCGATTAGTATTGAAATTATCTTTAAACCAAGAACAGCTACCACCCAAGCCAAGAGGGCTAAAACCAATATATAGATAAACCCCTCACGAGCTATCTTGGCATTTTTTATATTCATTAGTTCTTAGCCTTGTCCACAAGCCTTTTCTTATAAAGTGAACTCATCATCGCACGAAGTTTTAATCCAACTTCCTCAATAGGATGGCTCTCGCCCTGCTTGAGCAGTGCATTATAGACAGGTCGTCCAGCCCTATTCTCCAATATCCATTCCCTAGCGAATTCACCTGATTGAATGTCCTTTAATATTCTCTTCATCTCCTCCCTTACAGTTTCGTTCACGATACGAGGTCCCCTTGTAATATCACCATACTTCGCAGTATCGCTTATAGAGTATCGCATATTGGAGATGCCGCCTTCATATATTAAGTCAACTATCAATTTGACCTCATGGAGACACTCAAAATACGCCATCTCTGGCGGGTACCCCGCCTCCACTAACGTTTCATAACCCGAAAGTATCAAGGCTGTTAGACCCCCACATAGTACAGCCTGTTCCCCGAAGAGGTCCGTTTCAGTTTCATCCTTGAAGGTAGTCTCAATTATGCCGGCATGTCCTGCCCCTAATGCACCGGCATAGGCTAACGCAAGCTCTTTGGCCTTGCCAGACGCATCTTGATGAATCGCAACCAGTGCTGGTACCCCACCCCCCTGCACAAATTCATTACGAACGGTATGACCAGGGGCCTTTGGAGCTACCATAAATACATCAACGTTAGGTGGCGGCACAATCTGACCAAAATGAATATTGAAACCGTGGCTGAAAGACAATGCCTCGCCCGCCGCAAGATTTTCCGCTACTTCATTACTATATATATCGGGTTGACTCGTATCAGGGGCAAGAAACATTATTATATCCCCCCACTCGCTCGCCTCTTTCACAGAAAGAACTTTAAACCCCGCGCTCTTGGCCTTTTCCCAGCTGCTTCCACCCTCTCTTAGCCCTACAACCACATTCATTCCATTTGCCTTGAGGTTATGGGCATGAGCATGTCCCTGGCTTCCATATCCAATAATTGCGATCTTCCTCTTCTTAAGTATTCCAATGTTAATATCCTTATTATAGAAAACCTGCATCTCTCAGTTCCTCTTTTTATTAATTTGTATCTCTCGACTCATAGCCACCGTACCAGTTCTCGCAATCTCCTTAATACCAATTGGAGTTAAGAGCTCTATGAACGCTGTAACCTTATCCTTATCCCCCGTTAACTCTAGAGTATACGACTTAGGACCAACATCCACTACCTTTGCCCGAAATATATCAGCTGTCCTTAGGATTTCTGCCCTCGTCTCTTGATTGGCATCCACCCTTACAAGGACCATCTCCCTTTCAACGCGAGTTTCAGAAGTAAGATCCCTAACCTTGATAACGTTGACCATGTTGTTGAATCTCTTTATGATCTGCTCAATAATCCAAGTCTCACCGCTGGTTACCAGCGTTATATGGGAGGTTTGGGGGTCGGTAGTTTCAGCTACATTTAAACTTTCGATATTAAAGCCCCTCGCACTAAATAGACCTGCAATCCTTGCAAGTACACCAGGTTCGTTGTCAACAAGAATTGAGATAGTGTGCCTCACTAACTGTAATCCTCCGAATTTATCTTTGGGAGTTAGATTAGGAATGATATTAGAAATGATTTTCCATAAACTAAAAATGGTTCCAACTAAGCCATGTCCGCGGGCTCCAGTATCATCTCATTCATAGCACCACCAGGAGCAATCATCGGATAAACCATTTCCTCACAGTCAACAACCACCTCTATCAGAACCACACCATCCGAGAATAAGCCCTCTCTCAGTGTTGACTCCAATTCATCTGGTCTTGTGGCTTTAAGCCCTTTTGCCCCGAAGGACTCGGCTAGCTTTACAAAATCGGGGAGCACTTCAAAGTACGAGCCAGAGTAATTACTATTGAAAAACATGGTCTGCCACTGTCTTACCATACCATGGTGACGATTGTTTAAGAGAACAATTTTCAAATCCATCTTGTTCTCTACAGCTGTCGCAAGCTCCTGCATATTCATCTGAAAGCTACCATCCCCCGCTACGCTTATCACCATCTCATCCGGCCGGGCAAACTTGGCACCAATCGCCGCAGGAAAACCAAATCCCATCGTACCCAATCCACCAGATGTAATATGCGTCCTAGGTCTCTTAAATTTATAGAATTGAGCCACCCACATCTGGTGTTGACCCACATCCGAAACGATTATAGCATCGCCCTTTGTGATATTATAAAGTGTATCAATGACAAAAGTGGTCAATATCTTATCACCGTTCTGGCGATACGTAAGTGGATGCTCTCTATTCCATTCAGCAATCTTCCCTCGCCATTCTTTCCTATCTACCTTTATTTCGCTCGGGAGATTCTCCAATATCTGTCTTAACACCTGTTTCGCATCTCCAACAATTGGACAGTGAACTTGAATGTTTTTGTCAATTGTAGATGGGTCAATATCTACGTGTATGATCTTTGCATTGGGAGCGAACTTTCCAAAATTGCCACCGGTCGCCCTGTCATCAAATCTAGCACCTATTGAAATTATAAGGTCACTGTCGTGTACAGCCATGTTTGCAGCATAAGAGCCATGCATACCAATCATGCTAATAAAGAGTGGATCATCCGCTGGATAGGCACCGAGCCCCATGAGTGTGAGAGTTACTGGAATCTCAAGCCTTCTTGCAAACTCTTTTAACTCTTCAGTCGCCTCCGCCCAGATTAACCCGCCGCCACCGAATATAAGGGGACGCTTTGCCTTGAGGATCAATTCAACTGCGCGCCTTATCTGTACAGGATGACCCTTTGTAGAGGGTTTATATCCCCTCAAATTCAACTCTTTAGGGATAATGAACTCATCCTCGCCAATCAAAACATCCTTCGGCATATCAACAAGCACTGGGCCTGGTCTTCCAGTCTTGGCTATGAAAAAAGCCTCTTTCATTACACGGGGAAGGTCGATGGTCTTTCTGACAAGATAGTTATGTTTAGTGCACGGACGGGTTATTCCAATATGATCGGCTTCCTGAAATGCGTCGCTTCCAAGGTAGGGAGTGGGAACTTGACCAGTGAAGACCAAAACCGGCGAGGAATCCATATGGGCAGTGGCTATCCCAGTTACAGTATTAGTTGCAGCAGGACCCGATGTACAAAGCACTACGCCGGGCTTACCCGAAGCCCGTGCATAACCATCTGCCATGTGTGTAGCCCCCTGCTCGTGCCTAGAAAGCACATGTTTAATTTTACCTTCGGTATACTGAGGCATTACGTCATATACCTTTAATACATATCCCCCGGGAAGTCCGAATATTACTTCAACTCCCTCATCCAGTAATGTCTCAAAAAACATCTGAGCACCAAGCATCTTAGCCATTATTAATGCCCCCTTAAAACATCTTAATATCCTATTTTAACCTACTAATCTTCAACTCCATCTTATCCTTAAGAGATAACTTGATCTTCTTTAACCTTTTTATCTCTAATTCATCCTCATTAGAGATCGATCCTTTATTCTCCAATCCCTTAACTATATCATCTAATTTTCTATGTTCAAAATATAGTTTTTTAAATTCTTCGTCGTTTTCCAATAGATCTTCAATTATATTCTCTTCGCTCATTAACTCACCCCTCCTTTAATATTTCTGCTACGGATTTTTTTAAATAGTGAGGATGAATCTCATCAATACTTGAAAAACTGCGTCCATCTAAAATACTGATACCTAATTTAGCACAGTTTGAAGCCCTTGGGAAATTAAGACTCGAGGGACAGAATAGAGCCCAGTCTCCTAACGCATCTTCTATTAGACCTCTATAATGAGTAACACCATCACCTATGAAAATGGTCTCTTCCGAAACCTTATCAATTAGCTCTTGTGGAGTTATCAGCATGTCTTCTGTTAATCTGTCAAACTTATTTCTCGAATATCTGAAAAACGATGCATAAACCTCTTTCTTTCTCGCATCTATTAGGGAACAAACAGTGTACGAAGGGTAAGCAAGGTTTAACGCTAGCACCTCTAGAGAGGATACCCCTGCAATTGGAACGCCAAGTGAGAAGGCAATGCCTTTTGCCGTAGATATTCCTATCCTAAGTGCCGTAAATGAACCTGGTCCCCTAGAAACAGAAATACCTTCAATTTCGTTTCTATCCCTTCCAATACTTGCTAAGAGCCAACCGATTGCGGGTAGAAGCCTCTCTGAATGGCTTGGTCCTATATTAAGATTTATTTCCCCTAAAACCGAATCATCATCTGTAAAAGCTACACTTCCATAGTACGTGGAAGTATCAATACCTAAAACTCTCATCTATGGATTTGTGGTCCTCTCCTGCGCTACTCTGCCTAATGATGCTGACCCTGAGGTTACACCACTGATCCTAAGAGCAAGATCGTCTTTATTTGTTGCCTGCCTCATAGCCTCTTCATATGTAATTAGCTCTTTCTTATAAAGGTCATACAAGCACTGATCGAAGGTCTGCATACCATAATGGAGGTATCCTTCCTCTATTGCAGTCCTAATTTCACTAGACCTTGCAGGATCTGAAATTAAATCCCTGATCCTAGAGGTAGCAATCAAGACCTCTGCCGCAGGAACCCTACCGCTCCCACCTGCCATAGGCATCAGCCTCTGAGATACTACAGCCCTCAATACCTGAGCTAGCTGATAACGAACTTGATTATGTTGGTGTGCAGGAAACACTGTTAGGACGCGGTTTACAGTTTCCTGCGCATCTAGCGTGTGGAGCGTAGTCAATACTAGATGTCCAGTTTCAGCTGCTCCAAATGCTATCTCCATTGTCTCTAGATCGCGCATCTCTCCGATCAGAATTACATCAGGGTCTTCTCTTAATGCCGCTCTCAGGGCATTTGAAAAGGAGAATGTATCAATCCCTATTTCCCGCTGGGTTACGAAGCTCTTCTTATCCTCGTGAACATATTCAAGGGGATCCTCAATGCTTATAATGTGCTTTGAACGAGTTGCATTTATGAGATCGATCATTGCTGCAAGTGTTGTAGATTTTCCGCTACTCGTAGTTCCTGTGACTATTACCAAGCCCCTTTCCTCCTGAGAAATCTTCTCCAAAACTGGTGGAAGGTTGAGCTCATTAAAATCTCTAATTTCAAAAGGAAGTGCTCTTACTGCCATTGCTAAATACCCACGCTGTTGATATATATTTATTCGAAACCTTGAGATTTTTGGCATATCGTAGGCTAGATCTACCTCGTTAAACTTCAAGAATCTCTCCTTCTGTACATCATTCATCAGGGAGAAGGATAATTCTTTAAACTCATCACCTGTTAGAGCTGGTGCCTCTTTAACAAACATCAAATTACCATCTACCCTAAGGACAGGTGGTGTACCAACCTTTAAATGCACGTCAGAGGCTCCTACTCTTATAGCAGCCATTAGAATGTCATCAAAGTTCATTTCAGCTCTTATTCCTCCATTGACCTAATCTCGTTAATAACATCATATTTTGAAAAAATCTCTTCTCTGATTTTCATTGAGATATCAGGATTATCTCTAAGAAATGCCCTAGCATTGTCTCTACCCTGTCCCATTCTCTCATCCTTATAAGAGAACCAGGTACCACTCTTATCGATTATCTTTAACTTAGAACCTATATCTATTAACTCACCTTCATATGAAATTCCCGAGCCAAAAAGTATATCAAACTCCGCATCCCTAAATGGAGGGGCCACCTTATTCTTTACAACCTTTGCCCGAACCCTGTTTCCAGAAACCTCCTCACCCTCCTTGATGGAACCAATCCTTCTTATATCAATTCTGACTGTGGCGTAGAACTTAAGGGCAGTACCCCCAGTTGTTGTCTCCGGATTCATATAGGAGGGAAGACCAATTTTCATTCTGGTTTGATTAACGAAGATTATAATAGAATTTGATTTGCTAACCGTTGCAGTTATCTTCCTCAAAGCCTGGGACATGAGCCTTGCCTGCAATCCAACATGTGCATCCCCCATTTCGCCTTCTATTTCTACGCGGGGCGTC
>Ga0184637_10002735_pt1 | contig 11228 bp, 9 predicted proteins | sample PLM3_127_b2_FD_133143 | JGI IMG/M metagenome (GOLD analysis project Ga0184637, IMG submission 133143) | Groundwater sediment microbial communities from an aquifer in East River, Colorado, USA - PLM3_127_b2 | ecosystem: Environmental > Terrestrial > Soil > Riparian zone | place: USA: East River... | reverse complement strand
TCACTCTAATGGGGGCGATGACGCCAGTCTCGCTTGCCGCGGCCTTGGTGCAGCAGAACGCCGAGGCGTTGGCCGGCATCATCCTGACGCAATTGGTGCGTCCGGGCGCCCCGGTGGTCTATGGCGCCTTCACCTCGAACGTGGACATGCGCAGCGGGGCACCCGCATTCGGCACGCCAGAGAACGCGAAAGCAACCATGGCCGCCGGGCAGTTGGCCCGGCTTTATCGTCTGCCCTACCGCGCCAGCAACGCCAGCGCCAGCACGGCGGTGGATGCACAAGCGGCCTATGAATCCCAGATGTCGATCTGGTCGGCGATCATGGGAGGCGCCAACTTGATTTACCACGGCGCAGGTTGGATGGAAGGCGGCCTTACGGCTTCGTTCGAAAAGGTTGTTCTCGACGTCGAGATGCTGCAGATGATCTCGGAGACAATCTCTCCGATCGTGGTGAACGCCGCGGAAATCGCGCTCGAAACGATCGCCCAAACGCCGCCTGGCGGTCATTTCTTTGGCGCTCAGCATACGCTCGAGCGTTACCAGTCGGCGTTCTATTCGCCGCTCATTTCGACCTGGAAGAACTACGAGAGTTGGCAAGCCAGCGGTGGGTTGGACGCCACACAACGCGCGACGCAAGTCTGGCAGCGAACACTGGCAGCGTATGAAGCTCCACCCATGGACCAGAGCATTGTCGAAGCGCTCGACTCCTTCGTGGCGCATAGATCCGAGGAGTTGCGGTACCTGGATCACTAGCCTGGTTCGGAAGCCGCCGTGGCGCCGACGGAAGTCGAGTCGCCATCGATATCTAAGGCGTGCAAGACTATGGGCGGCGGCGCGGTGGCGGCGTTTGGACTTAATCATTGCTGGATCGACTGCTGCTCTGCAAACTGCATGAGCGAGAACGGCCCCAGCTCCCGTCCATAGCCGGATTGCTTAAAGCCGCCCGTCGGCGCCGAGATGTTGAATTTGGCGTCATTGATGTCGACCCTGCCGGCGCGCAGCATTCGAGCGATGCTGACGGCACGTTGAGGGTCGCCGCTCCAGACCGTCCCGGCCAGACCATAGATGGTGTCATTGGCGATAAAAACGGCTTCTTCTTCGCTGGAATACTCGATTATGGAGAGTACCGGGCCAAAGATTTCCTGCCGAGCGATTGTTGCGCTCGGACTGACCTTTGCGAAGATGGTCGGCATCATGTAGTAGCCGCGATCCAGCCCATCGGGCGCCAGCGCCCCACCAAGGACGAGGCGCGCGCCATCGCGCTCGCCGTTGATGATGAAGTTGCGAACAATACTTCTCTGGCGGGCGTTGACCAATGGGCCCAAGTCGACTTCCGGACATGTTGGATCTCCAACAGACAGCTCCGCGGCGGCGGCGGAAGCGATCTCCGTTGCCCTGTCGCTCAGGGTCCTGGGGATCAGCAGCCGAGTGGTGGCCGAACAGGTCTGCCCGGAATTGTACATGCAGCTCGCCACCGTAGCGGTGACGGCTTGCTCCAGTGGCGCATCCGACAGGACGAGCGCGGCCGACTTGCCGCCGAGTTCCAAGGCAAGCCGCTTGACCGAAAGCGCAGCGCGGGCCGCTACTTGCTTTCCCACGTCGGTAGAGCCCGTAAAAGAGATCTTGTCGATACCGGGGTGGTGGACCATCGCCTCGCCGACGACGGCGCCCGAGCCGTGCACGACGTTCAAGACGCCAGCCGGAAGACCTGCTTGATCGGCCGCATCCATCAGGATCGGGATGGCAAGCGGCGTCAATTCGCTGGGCTTGAGTGCGACCGTACAACCCATGGCCAGCGCCGGCGCGATTTTAGCGATAGTCTGGTAAAATGGAAAGTTCCAAGGCGTGATCGCGCCGACAATGCCCACCGGCTCCATGAAGACCGCTGAGTTTCCGATCTGCCGCACAAACTCGAAATCCTGCACTCGATTCGCGATGTCGCGCAGAATCGCGATCGGCATGTCGACCTGGCCACCAACACAGGTTTTCACAGGAGCACCGAGTTCGGATGTTATCAGGCTTGCGATCTCGGTATGACGAGCGGCGAGCCGGTCAGCCATGGTACCCAGAATCGCTGCCCGCCTTTTGATCGGCGTAGAGCTCCATTGCGGCAATGCCTGCCGCGCTGCGGATACTGCGGCATCGACGTGCCCATCCCTACCGTCGGCGACAAATGCAATGGGCGTTTCCGTACTGGGATTGACGACCGCAATTGCACCGGTCTCTTCGCGGCCCACGATCTTGTCGCCGATGTAATGCCCGATATTCGGCACAGCATTCACTTGGCGTTTGGAATGTTCGCGATTCGTTGGAGTGCGGCAAAGCCATTCATTGGGGAGCGAGCGGCGGCGCGACGATGAGCTCAGCAAGCAAAGAAAGATCACTCAGTCCCTCTATCGCCGCTTCGATACTGCGGCATCTTGCGGTGCCTAGAACAGGCCCGGCCGTATCGCGGAACTTCGAACGAATAACTGCATCAGAAACGTGAGCTTCGGGGTCGCCCTGGGCCTCCGTCGTCTGGGACACGTACTTTCTGCCATCCTTCATCCTTATCGCCGCATGTGCAAAGCGTCTCTTTGGAAAAGCCGCATTGTACGCCTCACTTTCAGACAGCGTCATGCTCTCGGCAAGGCGAAGAACCTGAGGATCATGCAACGCGGCGCCCGATATTTCAGAGGGGCCGAGGCGCCCGTGGACCAGAAATGCCGCCGTTGGGAAGGGAAGAGAATATTGGGCTGCCTCGGTCGTCGCGGGGCGCGTGGTGTGGAGGCGCCTAGCCTGATGAAAGGTTTCGATCTCAACGACATCGATGTCGTCCGCCTGGATCCGATGCGTCCGCTGCAGGGCGGCGACGGCTTCGACGGCCGGCTGCGCCCAGCGACAGACCGGATAGAGCTTAAAATACTGCTCAAGAATGCGCCATTCTTTGCCAAGATCCTCCCAGATGTCCCGGACTGCGTCACTTTCGACGGTGACCGCCGGAGCCCCGGTGAATCCGCGGGCGGCCAGATAGGCGGCCGATACACCGGCCATTGCGCCCCACCCGGAACCGTCCTTGACCATCGTGGGATGATCGATGCATCGCATCATCTGGCTGCGCGGCCCGTGATATTCCGCAATTCCAATCGCCTCGCGCGTCGCCGCCGAGTCCAGCTGCAGCGTTCGTGCCCCCAAAGCGGCACATGCGACGGCAATCCACGCGCCCGACGTATGATAGTCGCACGCGGTGCGATGCAACGCGATGCCGGCGCGCGTACCGATCTCGTAACCAAGCACCAAAGCGGTCAGGAACTCCTTGGCATCGATCTTCCCTTCCGCTTGCGAATAAGCGAGGAGGGCAGGAAAAATGCCGCATCCCACATGTCCCTTGGTAAGCTTGTGTCCGTCATGAGCATCCAGCGAATCGATCGTCATGCCGTTTGCCATGGCAGCACCGACTGGGCTGACCGTTCGTCCATCGAACAACATCGAGGCTCGCTTCGGGCCGGCGGAGAACTGTTCATAGGCGTGCGATCGGATCATTCGAGATAGATCCGTTGCCGTACCTCCCGCCGCCACACCGATCAGATCGAGCAGGCAGCGCTTTGCAAACCGCACGACTTCCTCCGGAAGATCAGCGTACTTCAGATCGTGCAGGAAGTCGTTGAGTAGCATTATGGTTATTCCTTGCCGTTCTCCAGGCTGCTTCAGCTGCGGTAGAAACGCCTGAAGGAATCCAGTACCTGCTCAATGTCATCGTCGGAGATGTCGAGATGCGTGACAAGCCTGATCGTCGGGCTCTGTGCCCCTGTCAAGATCGCATCGCCGGAGAGGTGCTCACGTAACGGGCCGTGATGTTCCGGCAGCGGCGTGACAAACACCATGTTGGTTTCCGTCGCGGCCAGATCAACTGTCAGACGTTCAAATGCGGCAAGGTTAACGGCAAGCAGTCGAGCCCGGCGGTGGTCGTCAGCAAGGCGCTCGACGTTGTGTTCCAGCGCGTAGAGGCCGCAGGCCGCCAGGAATCCGGATTGGCGCATAGCGCCGCCCAGCAGCTTGCGTGCGCGTCGGGCCCTGCGGATGAGACCGGCAGAACCGCACAAGACGGAACCAGCGGGAGCGCCCAACCCCTTCGACAGGCAGACGGAGACGGTGTCGGCAGCCTGGGCGAGTTCCCGTACGGGTTGTCCGGATGCGATCGATGCATTCATCAGCCGCGCGCCGTCCAAGTGGATCGCCAGTCCATGGCTGCGGGCCAACTCGCCGATTCGGTGGGTTGTTATGCGATTCTGAATGTGGCCGTGGACGGTGTTTTCGAGGCATATCAACCGCGTCATCGCATAGTGGGGATCGTCGACCTTGATGGCGGCTGCGACAGCTTCGACGCTCAACTCACCCCTGTCGTTTGTGGGCAGCGGGCAGGACGACACGCCGCCCAGAACGGATGGCCCGCCGCCCTCATCGCGATATATGTGGTAGCAATCGCCGACGATGTATTCGTCGCCGCGCTGGCAGTGCGCCAACATCGCAACTAGATTGCTCTGCGTGCCCGTGGGCACGAACACGGCTGCTTCCTTCCCCAGTGTCTCCGCGGCTCTCGCTTCCAATGCCGCCACCGTGGGGTCTTCGCCGTAGACATCGTCGCCGACCTCGGCCTGCGCCATTGCCTTCAGCATTTCCTCGCTCGGCCGGGTGACCGTGTCGCTTCGCAGATCAATGACGCGCGCCGTCCTCGCGCCAGCCACACTCGTCGGCGCGGTCGTCATACCTGAATACACATCGCGCCCCTTTGCCGTTCGAATCCAATCGCCAGCAGCATGTCCGCTCGCCATGCGTTCAGTGAGGGAGAGCCGCGACGATATGGACGCGATGGCTCTCGCCGCCATTGAGCGCCGCATGATATCCGCGCGTGTCCGTGAAGTAGACGGAGCCGTCCGCTGGAAGGTGCGTCACATGATGATTCACAATGAACAACGAACCAGGATTCGAAACAATGGGTATGTGGAGTCTTGGTTCCGGATCGCGATGCCAGGAGTTGCAGTTGTACGGCGCCTTGGAGAGAACCCGCATTCGCCCGATCGGAAACCGCCTTACGAGCGCCTGGTGAACAAACTCGAAATAGGTTCCCTTGAAGCTCGGCGCGAATTCCGTGAAAGCGTATTCGTCAACCGGCTCCTCCCGGACTACCTCCCGGTAGCTGTCGTCCACCCGCGTGTAGAACAGACCGGAGAGATCGTTCGCCGTCTCGACTTCGGCGCCGGGCCGCCGAGTCAGCGAAAACGCCCCAAAACCTTTGTCCAATGCCCCCTTGAATTCCACAATTCTCAGAGCCTGATTCAGTGCCTCGCGCAGCATGGCGATGTCAAACCGAAGAGAAAGCCTTTCGATTCCCGCACCAGGCACGAACCGACTGACTGATTCCGTATCCGGCATTCCCGACAACCATTTCCTCACCCTGGCCGAATCGCCTTCGACATCGTCCGACGCAAGTTCCATCGCAATCGTGCCCTAAAAATAATGTCCGCTTTTCAGCAGTTGTTGCCGGTCATGCCGGGCGCGGTCATACACCTAACATCGCGCGGCTAGCGGGCATATTGAATATGGCTTGACGAGCGACGAATCGATTTCAACAGGTCATCGATCGACAGCGACCAAACACGCGCCCACGAACGGGGCTCGAGCGGCGAGTCAACGGTATGCGCTGTCGCACACTGCCAAGAGCCAGGACCGAAACCGTCTTACCTGGGGCAGAGTCTCGTATCGCCTGTGCGACGAAACAAAGTAAGCCATGCCAGTCGTCGCCGAGATCGAAACGGGCTCCACAAGCGCCGCGCTATCAATCATCAGATCGCCAAAAGGCCGGCGGTTCATGGCGATGCCCAGGCCTTCTCGGGCCGCATGGAGGACGTTGGCGCGACTGTCGACGATGAAATGCGGCAGGCCGGCTGGAAGAGCGACACCCTGCTCGGCAAACCAGAACCGCCATTCATCCAGGTGGTCAGCGTTCATGATAAGCCGATGCCCGATCAGGTCCTGCGGCGACGTGATCGGCCCGTTGTCCTGAAGATAGCTCGGCGCGCAGACCGGGGTGATGGTTTCGTCAAACAGCCTGTCGCTATTTTGCCCCTCGGGGGCAGCCGAGAAATATTGAATGGCAACATTAACGTCAAAACTCGACAGATCGACGGCCTCCGGCCGAGTAATGAGCGTCACCCTGAGATCGGAGTTCTCCGAAAGAAATCCCCGCATCCGGGGGATCAGCCACAGCTGCGCAAGCGAATCATAGAGATGCACCGAAAGATGATTCTCCGCGCCTGAGGTCTTTAGCAGCTTTCCTGTACTTGCCTCCAGTCGATCGAGAACATCGGAAATCTCCGCCAGATAGGATTTTCCCACCTCGGTCAGGGTCAGGCCAAGCGAGCTGCGGACGAATAGCGGAGCGCCGATGAACGCTTCCAGCGATCGAATCTGATGACTGATCGCGGACGACGATATGAGCAGCTCGTCGCTGGCCGCGCGGAGCGATTTATGCCTTGCCGCCGCCTCGAACGCTCGGAGCGCGGCGAATGGAGGGAGTTTCCGTCTCATTCTGGGATCGATCCATCGCTGACCAGAGCAATCCAGCTTGCTTAGCTCACGGTCGGTTAACGGCGCACAGCAACCGACCCGCTGCGCATCCTAGGCGCTGGCGTTCCTCGACGCAAAGCGCTTTAGTGTCTCAAGATCTGGCTGAGGAAAAGCTGCGTGCGGGGCGATTGGGGATTCATGAAGAAGTTCGTTGGGGAATTTTTCTCAACAATCTCGCCGCGATCCATAAAGATGACCTGATCGGCGACGGCACGCGCAAATCCCATTTCATGGGTGACGCAAATCATGGTCATGCCGCTCTTCGCCAGATCGGTCATGGCGTCCAGCACTTCAGAGACCATTTCCGGATCCAGTGCAGAGGTCGGCTCGTCAAACAACATCACCTTTGGATTCATGCACAGGCTTCTGGCGATGGCGACGCGTTGTTGCTGCCCGCCGGACAGTTGACTGGGATACTTATTCGCCTGTTCTGGAATCCGGACCCGCTCCAGGAGAGTCATAGCAAGGTCCACAGCTTCTCCCTTGGATACGCCCTTCACCCACATGGGAGCGGCAGTAAGGTTTTCCAGGACGGTCATGTGAGGAAACAAGTTGAATTGCTGAAACACCATGCCGATCTCGGCTCGGACGACCTCTATGTTCCTCATTCGATTGTGGAGCGCGACACCGTCGATAATGATTTCGCCTTCCTGATGGGCCTCGAGTCGATTCAAACAGCGAATCAGCGTCGACTTTCCCGATCCCGAAGGGCCGCAGAGGACAATCCGTTCGCCTCGATGGACATCCAGCGAGATGTTCTTGAGCGCTTGAAACGCTCCGAACCACTTGCTGACATTTTTTACCGAAATGACCGGTTGGCGGCTGGATTCGCTCGCGCCGCTTTCGTCGGTGGCAACCGTCGGCGGTGGATTCATACCGTCCTCCATCAAAGAATCAACGAGCCCCGCGCCGACGGTAGTATGCCTCAATGCGCGACTGCACCGCTTCCAGGCCCATCGACAGGATCCAGTAGATCATCGCGGCGGTTATGAGCATTTCCATATGCTGGAAGGTCTTAGTGCCCATGGTCCGCGCCAGAAACATCACTTCCCATACTCCAATCACCGAAACGAGCGAGGAGTCCTTCAGCATCGCGATGAACTGATTGCCGGTCGGAGGAACGATGACTGGAATGGCCTGCGGCAAGATGATGCGCCGCATCGTCAGGCCAAACTTGAACCCGAGAGCTCGCGACGCCTCCCATTGCCCCTTCGGGATGCTTTCGATCCCGGCCCGAAAAATCTCGGTCATGTAGGCGCCGTAGCAGAGAGACAAGGCCGCGACGCCGGCGGGAATTGCGTCCACGACGTATCCCAGTTGCGGCAAACCCAGATAGATTAGATAGACCTGCATCAACAACGGAAGGCCCCGGAACAGCGATGTGTAGAAGTTGGCGATGGCGATCGCAAAGCCATTGTTCGACAGTTTTGCGATTGCTCCGGCGATCGCCAACATAAACGATATGGAGATGGCAATCGCCGAAACATAGAGCGTCGTGACTACGCCCTGAACAATCATGAACCTAAGTTTGCTCAGGATGAATGGAAAGCTGAGATGGAATACCAGGAAGAAGGCCAGGAACAGCACGGCAAGCTGCAGCCAGACGACAATGAGCTGGGCGCGCAGAGGCAGGAACCCGATGATGGCGATGTCGGCGACAAAGATCGCGGCCAGGATCAGCGCGATAATGCCGCGTCCATACGCGTCGCCTGCAACCATGTTGCCGATCAGCGAGGCAAGGGAGATGCCGAGGCTCGTGTCGGAAACGTTGATGGCGAAGAACAACGCAAACGCGGCTGCGAACAAGGCGGCAAGGAACTTAGGCTTGTGGACCAGCCTGTCCCCAACGACGGTGTCGATGTGCATTGCCACCTCGTCTCAGGCCGAGCACCCTATGGGTGCGACCATAGGGTGCTGCGCTGGTCGGCGTTGATCGCGCCGTTACTTGCTGACGGTGGTGTAGTCGACGCCATACCACTTGACAGAAAGCGCGGACAATGTTCCGTCGGCCTGCATCTCCTTGATGATGGACGCGATTTTCGCGGTAAGGTCGTCGTCGCCTTTGTCGATGGCGATGGCGAGGGGCTCATAGAACGCCGGCGTGCCGACGACACGAATCGGATAGCCGTTCTTGATGGCTTCGGAGATCGCCGGAAGCGATCCTAGCATGCCGTCCAAGCGCACGCCGTCGCCCAGCCGCAAATCGTCCATGACCGCGCTCGAGTCTTTCAAGGAGAGGATGGATTCGGGTTTCACATCATAGGTAAAGGGCGGCGCGCCCTCCGCATCGGTGACCAGATCGCCTTGAAGATATTGCTCGAAGGTGCTGTTCGTCGTCGCTCCGACCTTCTTGCCATTCAGGTCCGTCTTGTCCAGGGCCTTCGAGTCTTTGTGCACCGCGAAGCTGGCGGGGGTGTAATAGTAGATCGCCGGAAACGTCAGGACCTTCGCTCGATCCTTTGTTGGCGACATCGAACCGACAGAGACGTCCCAGCGGCCGCTCCAGTGTCCGGCCGTGATGATCGACCAGTCGGGCGTGACGAACTCGACCTTCACTCCCATCCTCTTGGATAGTTCCTGCGCGACGTTCACGTCGAACCCGTCCAGTTCGTTGCTGTCGTTCATGAACGACTGCGGTGCCCAGTTGGCATCTGTCGCGACCTTCAGGACACCATCCTTCATGATGCGGTCCAGATTTTCGCCCGCAAAGGCGGCGCTTCCGATGGAAATTGCGGCGAATGCCGCTAGGGCCCGGATCAGGATCAGATTCATTGATTACCTCCAGTTGTTGCGTTTCTTTCTGAACTGCTAGGCAAACGGTGGGGGTTTCGCGAAATGGCCTGTCGCTCAACGACGCACCACGCGTTCTCTTGCGTTCTCCGCCGCGTTGCATCGCGATCAGAGCAGCCGGGACCACTCTACGTATCGGCTCTACCCGCAAGAATGCGAAAATATTCAATGGCCGTTGAAATGGATTCACCGGCAGCCGCACGCTGACGGCAATCCAGTATTCCATCTAGCGCCGAGTAGGGTCTCTCTCCAAAAAAACTTTGCTCCGGCGGGCAGCAGATATCCGACGCAAGCGCTGTGGCGACAAGTGACGCCGCGGCCGACCGGTTACGCCCGCTACTCTACGCGATGATCTCGACGGACCTCGTCGGCTGCGCGACGGCCCGGAACAAGGGTACCTGCGACAACCGGGTGAACATCCGCCGCGACCGGCTCGAGGCCCGCGTGCTGGACGCCCTGCGGCATCACCTGATGGACCCGGCGCTGTTCAAGGAATTCTGCGACGAGTTCACGCGCGAGATGAACCGTCTTCGCATGGAAGGCTCCGCCTCACTGGAGGCGGCCCGGTGCGAGGTGAAGCGGATTGAGTGTGAGCTGGACACTCTACTGAACCTGGTCCTCAAGGGCGGAGCCGCCGACAAGATCAACGCTAAGATGGTCCAGCTCGAGGGCCGAAAGACGGAGCTTGAGCAACTTCTCGCCGATGTCGAAGAACCGCCGCCCCTCCTCCATCCTGAGATAGCGACCTTCTATCGTGAACAGGTCGGCGCTCTACATGATGCGCTGCAGGACGTGACCGAGGCGACCCGGTTGAAGGCCGGCGAAATCCTGCGCTCTCTGGTCAAGGAGATCGTCCTGAAGCCGGGGAATGGCGAACTGAACATCGACGTCCGCGGCGATCTGGCCGGGATCCTTGCGGTATCCCTCAAGACGAAAGCCCCAGCCTTGGAGGCCGGGGCTTCGCAATTTGAGATGGTTGCGGGGGCCCGCAACCACCTTTACCGAACAAAACTCCACACACCCTAGGCGCTCCGGTGCGTGCACTGCCGGCACAAGGATTCTGATTCTGATCCGGCGCTGCGCTACGTCGCGAGGTAGCGTAGCAGGCGCCGCCCAGGCAGAAAGAAATAAGCGCCGCCGCGCGTTTGCACGAACGAGCGGAGACCTTCCAGCCGCATCGGTCCGGCGCGCGTCGGGATCGTGTAGCCATTCTCCTCGCCGGGATTGGCGATCAGCGGATCGCGCTCATTGGCCAATCCGTGGAACGATAGGCCCTGCACCCAGGTCTGCTGCACGAATTCGAACTGTCGCTCCAGGTCGCCATTGAGGCACATGAAGAATATGCCCCTCTTCTGCCCGTTCTGCGGTCGATAGAAACGACCGACGCGAATGATGCGGTGGCGATTGGTGATGGCAAGCTGCTCCTGCGAGTTAGGCTCGAAGCTCTCGCGCGGATTGGTGCGTCGGATATGGGCGCCGAACGGGCAGCGAAAGGCCTGAGGGTCCTCGCTGCCGAACAGAAAATCGTTATCGGGCTCGAAATTCGGCTTCGGTTTGTGCGGCGCCATGCCCGAAGCGCGCGGCGTGGCTTCCGAAGCCTCGGTCCCCTTGTCCTTCAGCACGTCCGCGGCCGGCGAGGCGGCGAGCATCCGGACACGCTGGCGAGTGGGGGCTGCCGGGATTTGCGTCGCCATCTGCGGGATCGATCCACTTGGGCCACTGCGCGACAACGGATGCACCGGCACCGGCGCATCGGTCGCTGGATATCGCGGATAGCGCACCAGCGGCGAGCCATCCTGCCAGCGGCCGACCATCTTGGCCGCGATGAATTCC
>Ga0184637_10002734_pt1 | contig 11230 bp, 13 predicted proteins | sample PLM3_127_b2_FD_133143 | JGI IMG/M metagenome (GOLD analysis project Ga0184637, IMG submission 133143) | Groundwater sediment microbial communities from an aquifer in East River, Colorado, USA - PLM3_127_b2 | ecosystem: Environmental > Terrestrial > Soil > Riparian zone | place: USA: East River... | reverse complement strand
GTCGCGAACCGGGCGCGGCGCGGCGGGGCGATCAGATCCTCGACGCCGCCGCGCGCGGGCGCGTGACGTACGGCATCACCGCCAATGTCGCGAGCTACCAGCAGGACGGGATCCTCACCCACCTCGGGTGGCAGTACACGGCCTGGTATCGGGGGAACCGGCGCGCGGTCGTGGCGCGCCGTGAGCTCCCGAACGGGCCGTGGCAGCGTACCGAGCTCGACTTCGACCTCTACAGCGACGACTCGCACAACGCGATCGCGATGGCGGTCACGCCTTGCGACGCGCGGCTGCACATTGCCTTCCCGACCCACTCCGACGCGATTCGCTACACCCGCAGCGTCACGGGGTGTGTCGACCTGGCGAGCCACGTCGAGTGGTCCTCGCGGCTGTTTGAGCGGACCAAGACCTCGCTCCCTGGCGCCCCACAGGCGCCGCGGTCCTACACCTACCCGCAGTTCGAGCTCGTCCGCGGACAGATGCTCCTCACCTACCGCGAGGGCGGCCCGAGAGACGGGTTCCAGGTGCTGCTGCGCTACAACGATGACGCCGAGGGCACGTGGAGGTACCTCGGCCGCTACACCAGCAATCTGGGGACGTACACGTCGAAGTACGGCACGAGCACCCGCCGCTACGCGTATCTGCACGGGTTCACCGCCAACCCGGGCACCGGCGAGCTCGCGATCACCTTCACCTGGCGTGAGCAAAAGAGCAGCTGGTGCACGCCGCAGAGCGTGGGCAACCACGACACCGGCTACGCGGTGAGCCGCGACGGCGGCATGACGTGGGAGAACAACGATGGCCAGGTCGTCGGGCGGACGGGCACTCCCGACCTCATCACGATCGACGACCCCCACGTCGTCGACTCGATCCCGATCGACCGCGGGCTCATGAACCAGGAACACCAGGCATTCGACTCCCACGGCCGCCTGCACGTCATGACGAGCTACGTCTCGGACCGCGACCTCGAGCTCCTTGGCGGCTGCGTACGCGACTTCTACCCCGACCGGGCGCGGCTCGCCCGTCCGTACCATACGTGGCGCGACGCGCAGGGTGTCTGGCACCGCGCGGAACTCCCGACGCTGCTGAGCAGCTCGGGACGCACGAAGCTCGTCTTTGGCGCCGACGACACCGCCTACGTCGTGCTGCCCGATGCGCGGATCATCGCGGCGACCCCGGTGAGTCGCTGGACCGACTGGCGGATCGTGTTCCACGCTTCCGACGTGGTGAACGTGAACGAACTCGTCATCGACCGTCTCCGTCTCGCCTATGACGGCGTGCTGACGGTCGGCTACCAGGAGCCCAGCGAAGACGGCGCGCCGTCCGCGTACCGCATTGCCGACTTCCAGCTCGGCACGCGCGACTTCGACCGTCCGAAGGCGATGGAGACGGGGGCCCCCCCGCGGCCGTACGAGGGGAGCGCGGACAGGTAGCGTCCGGCCCAGCGCGCCACATCACTAGCGAGCCTGCGCCGCGCTGGCCGCCATGATCTGAGCGGTAGGACCGCCCTACCTGCCCCGGATGGTCCGCGCCAGGCCACGGGCGGTGCGGCCGGCGAGCGCCGTCGGCCACTTTGGAAGCCAGAGGGCCGCGAAGTAGGCCAGCGCTCGCGCGTCGAGCGGGGCGTGTCGAATCACCTCCCGGAGGCTCGCGCGCGCGTAGGAGAGATCGTGTCGGCGCCCATAGTAGTACGCCTCCCGCGCGTGCCGGCGGGCCAGCGCCCGGAGCGCGTCGCGCACCACGGGACGGTCCTCCGCCAGCGCCAACCGGGCCTCGCGCGCGACGACAGGTGACATGAGCATCCACCACTGGAGAGTACGGCGCTCGGCCGGCCCCGAGCGGCTGGTGGGCAGGTAGCGCCAGCGCGCGAGCGAGTGCCGGTGGAAGGTCACGGGAAATGCGCGGGCGATGCGGAGGTAGTAGTCCAGGTCCGTCGCCTCGTTTCGCGCGTTCGAGAGCGGCCCCACCTGCGCCGTCACCCGACGGGGAATGAGGGTCTGGGCGGGGCAGCAGATCGCCGCGCCCCGGACGAGGTCCCGGTAGATGCGACGCGTGGCCTCGCCGTGGGGAGCCTGCGCGAGGGCCTCCCGGTACACCGCGGGGAGGAGGTGCGGCGACATGATGTGCTATCCATCGAACTCCAGCCCGTCGCACACGAGCATGCCGCTCGCGGGATGTCGGGCCGCCACCTCCACCTGCACCTCGAGCTTTTCCGGAACCCAGAGATCGTCGTGGTCGAGCAGCGCGATGTAGTCGCCGCGCGCGGCGGCGACGCCGCGGTTCCTGGCCGCTCCCACGCCGCCCTGCGCCTGCCGGATATACGTCAGCGCCGGGCCATAGCGCGCCACCCGCGCCGGGGTGTCGTCGGTGGAGCCGTCGTCCACGACGATGATCTCCCGGTGCGGATAGGTCTGCCGGAGGACGCTCTCGATGGTCTCGGTGAGATAGGGTCCGCTGTTGTACGCGGGGATGATCACGCTGACGAAGGCGGCTCCCATCGGTCAGGCCCAGCGCACCCGTTGGAGCGTCACGGGACGTGAAACCCAGCCCACGCCCGATAGTCTAGCATCGGGGGCGGAGATGCTATGCTGCCTCATTGGGACGACTCCGCGACTCATGACGGACCGCATGACGTCCAGAGCCAAGCTCATTATCCTGGGAACACGGCTGTTCGCCGAGGAGGTCGCCGACCTCGTCGGCGACGGCATGGAGTACGAGCTCGCCGGCTTCGGCGAGAACTGGGAGCGTGAGCGGTGCCGCGCACCGTTCCTCGGCCTCCCCGTCCACTGGGTGGACGACCTGCCGTCGCTTGCGGCCACGCATGTGGCGGTCTGCGCCATCGGCACGACCAAGCGCGCCGCCTTTATCGCCCAGGTGGAGGGGATGGGCTTCCGCTTCGCCACCGTCCTCCATCCGACCGCCCGCGTGTCGCGCACGGCGCGCGTGGGCGCGGGCAGCATCGTGAGCGCGGGGGTTGTCGTCGCGGCCCACGCCACGATCGGTTGCCACGTGATCGTCAACCGGGGCGGCTTGATCGGCCACCATGCCGTGATCGGTGACTGCGTCACCGTCTCCCCGGGCGCCAACATCGCGGGCTGCGCGCGCATCGGGGCAGGGACGTATGTCGGGATGGGCGCCATCATCTTGGACCGGATCAACGTCGGGACGAAGGCGATCATCGGCGCGGGGGCCATCGTGGCCAAGGACGTGCCCGACAATGTCGAGGTCATGGGGACGCTGGCGCGCGTGCTCCGCGCCGACGTCGAGGGCCGCTGAGCCGCTGTCCCGGCATCGAGGCGCGCCTCCGGCGGATGCTCGCGGAGATCCCCGGCTTCAGCGCGGCGGAAGTCGGACCGGAGACCTCGCTGTACGGCAAGGGCATCGGGCTCAGCTCGGTGGACGTCATGGCCCTGATCATCCGCGTCGAAGAGGTCTTCGACGTCTTCTTCGACGATGGCGAGATCGTGGGCAGCGTCGAGACCTTCGGAGCGCTCGTCCGCGCTGTCCGCCGGAAGCGCGCCAGCCGCGCCGGGCCGGGAGGGAGCGATGACGACTAACGCGGAGACCCTGGCCGCGCGCTTCCATACGGTCGCGGCGAGACGGGGCGCCGCCCCCGCGGTCCGCGACGGCGAGGAGGAGTGGAGCTACGCCGGGCTCGCCGAGGCGGTGGACGGGCTCGCCGCCCGGATCGCGCCCGAGGCGCCCGATCCCGGGGCGCGCATCGCCGTCGTCTGCCCCAATGGCGCCGGCTTCGTCACGGCCTTCTTCGCGATTCTGGGCGCGGGCGGGGTGGTGGTTCCCCTGAACCCGGCGCTCCAGGAGCGGGAGCTCACCGAGATCATGCGCGATGCCGGGGTGTCCCGCGTCCTCACCACGCGCGACCTCCAGCCGCGGTGCGAGGCGGCGCTCCGTGCCGCGGGGGGTGGACGGGAGGGCGCGGTGATGGCGATCGACGCCGCCCGAGCCCCGCGGGTCGCCGGCCCGCGGTCGGCCGCCGTCGCGGGCCCGGCGGTGTGCCTCTACTCCTCGGGGAGCACGGGCCGGCCGAAGCGCGTCGAGCGGACCCATGCCAACCTCCTGTGGGAAGCGGACCGCCTGATTGCCGCGCTGGGGCTCCGGCCCGGCGATCAGGTTCTCGGCGTCACGCCCTTCTCGCACGTCAACGGCCTGATGCGGAGCATGGTGGGCGCCCTCCTCGCCGGCGCGACGCTCGTGCCCCTGGCGCAATTCGAGCGGGGTGCCGTCGCCCGGGCCATTCCGGAGCGGGGGATCTCCGTCTTCATCGGTGTCCCGTTCATGTTCGGCATGCTCGCGGAGACCCGATGGCCGCGCTCCCCGGACTTCTCATCGCTCCGTCTCTGCCTCAGCGCCAGCGCGCCGCTGCCGCCGGACACGAGCCGGGGGTTCCACGGCCGGTACGGTATGTACGTCCGCCAGCTCTACGGGACGACGGAGACGGGGAGCATCGCGGCGAATCTCGATGCGCGGGTCGAGGACGGCCTCGCCACCGTCGGCCCTCCGCTGCCCGGCGTGGAGGTGCGGATCCTCTCGGAGAGCGGCGCGCCCGTCCGCGAGGGGGAGACCGGGGAGATCGCCGTCCGCAGCCCAGGCACCGCGCACGGATACGCGGGACGCCCGGACGAATCCCAGCACGCCTTCGACAGTGGCTGGTTTCGGACCGGGGACATCGGGGGCCGGGACTCCCGGGGGCGCCTCTCCATCGTCGGCCGCAAGTCGCTCTTCATCAATCGCGCCGGATACAAGGTGAACCCGTACGAGGTCGAGGAGGTCCTCGCGCGACATCCCAAGGTCCGCGAGGTGGCGGTGACAGGCCTCGCCGCGGAGTACGGAGACGAGAAGGTCAAGGCCGTTCTGGTGGTGCGCGAGCCCTGTGACGCCCGCGAGATCGTCGAGTTCTGTCGGGGGCGGCTCGCCGATTTCAAGGTGCCGAGCGTCGTGGAATTCCGCGAGGCGCTGCCCCAGAGCGCGACCGGCAAGATCTTGCGAGCGGAGATCTAGAGAAGGACGGCCATGCGCCAGGACTTTCTCGTGTTCGGTCGCCCGACGATTGAGGAGGCGGAGATCGCCGAGGTGGTCGCGACCCTGCGCTCGGGCTGGATCGGCACGGGCCCCCGCGTCGCGCGCTTCGAGGAGATGTTCCGCGAGTATATCGGCGCCCGGCACGCGGTGGCCCTCAACTCATGCTCGGCGGCTCTCCACCTCTCCATGGTCGCCTCGGGCGTCGGATCCGGCGATGAGGTGATCACCACCCCGTTGACGTTCTGCCGTCCTCGGCAACACGACGAATGCGCCCACCTTCCACGGTCTGGGCGCCGTGGTCGCCATCGATACACGCATCCTCGTCATCACGGCCAACGTGGTCGACACCGACCTGTTGCTCCCGCGCAACGCGGCCTTCCCCCCCTGAGCCTTCCGCCCGCGAAGGCAACCGAGCGCCGGGCGGCGCGTACCGTAAGGACCCGATTCTGAATGGAGCCGGGAGCGGGAGTTGAACCCGCGACCTACTGATTACGAATCAGTCAGCTCGCCTTCCGGCGCCCCCGGCGCGGCGGGATGAGGCGCACGTCAAGTGTGGCGCCCGTGGCCGCCGCGATCTTCGCCAGGGTTCCGACCGTGTATCCGTGATATTCGCTTCGCTCCATGCGCGCTACACCTGCCTGCTGGGTACCGATACGCTCGGCCAGGGCTGCCTGACTCAAACCCGCGCCCTCGCGGAGCCGCGCGATCTGGTGGGCGAGCTGAAGCCGCGCCAGCTCGCGCTGAAATCGGGCGTCAAACTCCGGGTTGCGGGCGCGCTCCTCGCGCAGCTCGTCCATCAAGGTCTTCCGCTTCGCCATCGTCACTCCCCTCCTTTTTGCCGCTCGACAGCTGCGAACCGGTCGCGGGCCAGGCGCAACACCTCGGCCGGAGTCTGCTCTGTGCGTTTCACGAAAGCATGCACCAGGACGACGCGCCGCCCCGGGCGATACCCGTAGATGAGGCGGAAGGGCCCCTCCGGATGCGTGATCCGCAGCTCGTGGAGCCCACCGCCGAGGCTGCGGGAACGGGGAAACCGGAGCCGATTGCCCTCCTGCTCAAGCATCGTGAGCGCCGCCGCGACCCGCGCTCGCGCCGGGACCGACAGTCCGTCAAGGAAGTCGCGCACGGGCCGGGCACCTCTCGGTCCCCGATAGTCGTCCACCGTCCACGGCATGAGGGATCATAACACGAATGTTATGAGGCTGGCGCGGCGCCGCCCCCTTCCCCGGGACAGGTGCCGGGACGAGACGGGCATGGCGGCCCCCCTTCGACTCCCCGCCAGTGAATACTCCATTGACGTTACAATGCAGATGAGGCGCAGGCGCTTGCCCTCCGCGGTATAGATGTCCACCCAGGTGCGAGCGCCATGCGTGCGTCCGCAGGGCGGGCCGCCCGGGGGCGGCGTGAAGAACGCCTCCGGGTACGCCGAGCGGTTCGTCACCTCGATCACGTAGCCGCGGAGGGCGCGGCCGCGCATCTCCAGCGGCACGGGGCCGGACACGGTGATCCGGGGCGCGGGCAGGACCTCGGGCACGGCCTGAAGCGGCGGCGGCGAGTTGCTGTACTGGACGCGCCCGCTCTCGTCCACCCAGCGATAGGTCTGGGCCACGGCGTTCCCCGGCGCGAGCCCGCATACCAGGGCGAGGGCAATCACGAGCCGGCTCGTCATCGCGTCGCCTCCCGGGGTGAGGGCCATTCCGGCCGGATTCCGGCCGTCCCTGGAGGTATCGGCAGGGCGCCGACGCGATCGGAGCACGCGATCGGAGCCCGGTTGACACGGGCGCCGCCGCCGGGCCACTATCCCCCCTGTCCCACCCGCCGCTCCCGCGGTCGCGGTGTGGAGCCACGCGATGACCGTCGCCAAGATCCTCCCGCTCCACGACCTCGCCCGGCGGCTGGAGGCCTCGCGGCGATCCGGCCTCAGAATCGTCCACTGCCACGGGTGCTTCGACCTGATGCACATCGGGCACATCCGGCACTTGCAGGCCGCGCGCGCAATGGGAGACCTACTCGTCGTGACGGTGACGGCCGACGCCCACGTGGCCAAGGGCGAGGGCCGGCCGGCCTTCAGCGAGGCCCTGCGGGCCGAGGCGCTCGCGGCGCTGGTCTGCGTCGACCTCGTGGCCATCTGCCATTGGCCCACGGCGGTGGAAGCGATACGCCTGCTCAGGCCGGACTACTACGTCAAGGGCCAGGCCGGTGAGGAGCCCGCTCGGCGCAGCCCCAGGCTCCAGCAGGAGATCGCGACGGTCCGCGAGCTCGGCGGCGACGTGCGCTTCACCCACGAGGCCATCTTCTCCTCCACCGCACTGCTGAACGCGCACTTCCGCGGGCCGGGCGACCGGGCCTCACCGTGAGCGGGCTTGCGGACGGGCGCGGGCCGGGCGACCCCGAGGCGCGACGCTTCCTCGAGGGCTTCAGGGCGCGGCACGCCTCCGGCGTGGTGCGCGCCGCGCTGGCCGCGCTCCGGCCGCTCAAGGTCCTCGTCATCGGCGAGGCGATCATCGACGAGTACAGCTACTGCGTGCCCCTGGGCAAGGCGTCCAAGGACCCTATCATCTCCACGAGGCACGTCCGGCTCGAGCGCCACGCGGGCGGGGCCCTGGCCTGCGCGAACCACGTGGCCGGGTTCTGCGGCGAGGTCGGCCTCGTGACCGGCCTCGGCGCCGCCGACCCCCAGGAAGCGTTCATCCGCGGCCGGCTCAAGCCGAACGTCGGGCCGCGCTTCTTCGTCCGCGAGGGAGCCCCGACCATCACCAAGCGCCGGTATGTGTCGGAGCCCGCGCTCCTCAAGCTGTTCGAGGTCGCCGTGATGGACGACACACCCCTGCCCGCCGCGCTCGAGGACCAGATGCTTGCGCATCTCGAGGCGGCGCTGCCCGCCTACGACCTCGTCATCGCCATCGACTATGGCCATGGCTTCCTCGGCCCGCGCACCGTCGATCTGCTCGCCGCACGCGCCCGCTACCTGGCGGTGAACACGCAGGCCAATCCCGGGAACCTCGGCTTCCACGTGATCACCCGGTACCCGCGCGCCGACTACGTGTGCATCGACGAGCATGAGGCCCGGCTCGCCACGCGCGACCGGTGGAGCCCGGTGGCGGCGCTGGCCGGCACGCTGCGCGCGCGCGTCAAGTGCTCCGCGATGTCCGTGACCCAGGCTCAGCAGGGGGTGCTGGTATCGAGCGCAGACGGGACGGCGTGGGAGGTCCCCGCGCTCACGCGCGACGTCGTCGACCGGATGGGCGCGGGGGACGCGTACCTGGCGGTCTCGTCCCCGTGCGCGGCCGCGGGGTTGCCCTTGGACGTGGTGGCCGTCCTGGGCAGCGCGGCGGGCGCGCTGGCCGTGCAGATCGTGGGGAACCGCTCCGCCGTCGAGCCCGCCGCCGTCGAGCGCCTCGTCGCCGAGCTGCTGGCCTGAGGCCGCGCGGGAGCTGTGCATGGCGGCCCTTCAGGATGGCCCCGCGCCGCGGGTGAGCGTCGCGATCTCGACCTGGAACCGGGCCCACCTCGTGGGCCGGGCCATCCGGAGCGCCCTCGCCCAGACCTTCGAGGACTTCGAGCTGCTCGTCGTCGACGACGGGTCGACCGACGCCACGCCCGAGGTGCTGGCGAGCGTAGACGATGGGCGTCTGCGCCGGGTCCGGCACGAGCAGAATCACGGGATCAGCCGGACGCGGAACACCGCCCTCGGGCTCGCGCGGGGCGAGTGGCTGGCCTTCCTCGACGACGACAACCAGTGGGCACCGGACTACCTCGAGCGGCAGCTCGCCTTCGCGGCGTCCCGGCCGGGAGCTGGCGTGGTGTACTGTCGCGCGTGCCTGCGCAACGCGCAGTCCGGCTCGGAGGTCGAGCTGGGCGACCTGAGGCAGGGCCCGGTGTTCTGCGATCTGGTGGAGGGATGGAACCCGTTCGTGTCGAGCGCGCTGATCCGCAGGTCGCTCCTCGTCGAGGCCGGCGGGCTCGACGAGCGGCTGCGCGCCACCGAGGACCGCGACCTCTGGATGCGCCTGGCGCAGCGCACGGAGTTCGCCGGCGCGAGCGACGTGCTCCTGATCCGCCACGAGCACCACGGCCCCCAGCTCTCTCGCAACCCCGACTTCCTGGCCCGGGACGCCGCCACCCTCTCCAGGAAGTGGCGGGAGGCCATCACGGCGGCGTGCGGGCGCAGGGCCTACAGGCGCTGGCAGCTGCGGCTGGTGCTGTGGGCGGAGCGGTGCCGGGTCGAGCGGGCGGTGGAGCAAGGCGGCGGGGAGCGGGTTTCGGCGGCGCGCTCGGCCGGACGACTGGTCCGGCTCCTCCCCGGGTCGGCGCCGCACGTGGCCGAGGCGTTCGCCGTGGCGATCCTCGGCTCGCGCAGGCTGGTGTGGGTGGGCCGACGGCTCAGCTGGTACCGCTACCGCGCGCGCAAGGCCCTGGGCCTTCCCGCGACTCGCTGAGCGGCGCCGGCACGGGACATGACGACCGAGGTCCGCGTCGCTGATCGGCTACGGCCTGGCCGGCGCATGCCTCCACGCGCCCACGATCGCGGCCACCAAGGACCTGAGCCTCGCGACGATCGTCACCGCGAGCCCGGAACGGCGGGAGCGCGCGCGCCGCGAGCACCCGGCCGCGCGCGTCGTCGACCGTGTCGATGCCGTCTTGGCGCATCCGTCCGAGCACGACCTCGCGGTGGTTGCGACGCCGAGCTCCACGCATGTCCCGCTGGCCCTGGCCGCCCTGGCGGCGGGGCAGGCGGTCGTGGTCGACAAGCCCTTCGCGCCGACCGCCGAGGAGGCCAGGCGCGTCGTGGCCGAAGCGCGCCGGCGCGGCCTGTTCCTCAGCGTGTACCACCAGCGGCGCTGGGACAGCGACACCGTGACCCTGCGACGCCTCATCGCCGAGGGCGCGCTGGGCGACGTGCTGCGGTTCGAGTCCCGGTTCGAGCGCTGGCGCCCCGTGCCGAAGGGAGGCTGGCGCGAGAGCGACGCGCCCGGCGGCGCCGGGGGGCTCCTGTACGACCTGGGCAGCCATCTCGTGGACCAGGCGCTGCACCTGTTCAGGCCAGTGGCGCGCGTGTATGCGGAGCTTGACCGGCGGCGACCCGGGATTGCCGTGGACGACGACGTGTTCGTGGCGCTCACGCACACCTCCGGCGTCCGCTCGCATCTCTGGGCGAGCGCCCTGGCCGGCCAGCTTGGCCCGCGCGTGCGCGCGCTCGGCACGCGCGCCGCGTACGTGAAGCTCCACGCCGACGGCCAGGAGGCGGCGTTGCTCGCGGGCGGGCGGCCGGACTGGGGCGTGGAGCCCCGCGCGCGCTGGGGCATGCTCGGCGTCGGCGACGAGGCAAGCCCCGTGCGGAGCGAGCCGGGCGCGCATCAGCGCTACTACGCCGGCGTCGTGGCCTCGCTACGGCACGGCGCGCCGCCGCCCGTCGACCCCGACGACGCGGTGGCCGGGCTCGAGATCATCGCCGCCGCGCAGCGGTCGGCCGCCGGGCACGAGACCGTCACGCTCCCGGCGGCTCGATAGGAGTGCGCCGCGGCCCCCGCCAGGTCCAGCTCGACGGCTTCGCGGGTCGGGCGGTCGGTCAGCCCTTGCGTTGTACGCTACTCGACGGGGGGGGGCGCCGGTGCCAGTCCGTTCGCGACTGGTAGGCGCCGGCGGCCGCGAGGATGGTGTTCTCGTCCCACGCCCGCCCCATGAGCTGGAGCAACGTGGGCAGCCCGCGCTCGTCGAAGCCATTGGGCACGGCCACCGCGGGCAGGCCCGCGCTGTGCCATCAGCTCCTGAAGCGGCGGTGTCCGAGTCTGGGATGACGCGGTCGCCTCCGAGGGCCGCTGGTCAGGGGAGAAGATCGGCGATGGCGACGCGCGCGGCGGGCGCGGCCAGCGGCGAGACGGCGCCGCTGGGTCCCAGGACCTCGAGATCCCGGTAGCGCCAGCCGAGCGCGGCCGCGGCGTCGGGCGCAGCGCCGCGATACACCTCGACGACGTGGTCGACCAGGTTGATGATCCAGTACTCCGGCAGGCCGGCGCGGGCGTAGAGGCTACCCTTGTGGGCACGGTCGGCGTCGAGGCTCGACTCGGCAACCTCCACGACGAGCGCGGCCGTGGTCGGATGCGCGTCACGGTAGTCGCGCCGCGCACCCGCCACCACGGCGAGATCAGGCTCGGGCTCCGACTCGTCGCCCAGCGCCAGGGGCTTCTCCGTG
>Ga0184637_10002733_pt1 | contig 11233 bp, 10 predicted proteins | sample PLM3_127_b2_FD_133143 | JGI IMG/M metagenome (GOLD analysis project Ga0184637, IMG submission 133143) | Groundwater sediment microbial communities from an aquifer in East River, Colorado, USA - PLM3_127_b2 | ecosystem: Environmental > Terrestrial > Soil > Riparian zone | place: USA: East River... | reverse complement strand
CGCTATTGGTATGGCGAGGTCGACCGCATTTCGCCTGAGGCGCCGGTACCAATCGTAAGAATTGACACAAAGAAAGAAGATGAGCGACCGGGCGGTGCGGCAAACGTTGCATGCAATGCGGCAGCACTTGGCGCGCAAGTGACCCTGCTTTCGGTCGTGGGCGTGGACGAGCCCGGAGCCAGGCTGGAAAATCTGCTCAAGCGCAATCGCGTCCGTGCCTTGTTGCACCATGACCGTAGCATCATGACTACGGTCAAGCTGCGAGTGGTAGCGCGCCACCAGCAGCTGGTTCGAGTGGATTTCGAGACCTCGCCTAGCCATGAAGTGCTTGCTTCCAAGCTCGCCGACTTTGAAAAAAAACTGTCTGCATGTGATGTGGTGATCCTATCCGATTACGGGAAAGGGGGGCTTAAGCACATCGCGCGCATGATTGCGCTTGCCAACCGCGCCGGGAAGGTAGTGCTGGTCGACCCCAAGGGCAACGATTACGAACAATATCGCAACGCCACCATACTTACCCCTAACCGCGCAGAATTCCAGCAGGTGATGGGGGTCTGGAAAAGCGACAAAGAGTTCGCCGCCAAGGCTCGGCAATTGATGCGAAAACTCAATCTCAAGGCGCTGCTGGTGACCCGAGGCGCGGAGGGCATGACGCTGTTCAGTAACGGCGGCATGCTGAAGGTACAGGCGCAGGCGCGCGAAGTCTTTGATGTAAGCGGCGCCGGGGACACGGTAATCGCCGCGTTGGGAGTGATGCTGGCAAGCGGCGCGGATTTGCCTGATGCGGTGCGTATCGCCAACCGTGCCGCAGGCATCGTGGTCGGCAAGTTCGGCACGGCGGCGGTGTATCGTGAAGAGCTGTTTGGGAATTAAGGAAGACTGATGAATTACACGGTTGTAACGGGAGCCGCCGGGTTTATCGGTTCAAATCTGGTCAAAGCGTTAAATCGGCGCGGCGAAACCGGCATCCTGGCAGTAGATGAGCTGAAACACGCCGACAGATTCACCAATCTGGTTGATTGCGAAATCGCCGATTATCTCGATAAGGACGTTTTTCTTGAGCGCTTGATCGAAGGTGAATTGGATGGCGTGATCAGCGCCATACTGCACCAGGGCGCGTGTACCGATACCACCGAGAGCGACGGCCGCTACATGATGCAGAACAATTACCGTTACTCAGCGCAGCTGCTGGATTATTGTCAGAACGAGGAAGTGCCGTTTATTTATGCTTCCTCAGCCGCGGTATACGGCGCAGGCGAGGTATTCAAGGAAGCGCGCGAACATGAAGCGCCGCTTAATATTTACGGGTACTCCAAGTTTTTGTTCGATCAAATGGCGCGGCGCAGGCTGGTAGAGCGCAGCGCGCAAATTGCCGGCTTGCGCTATTTCAACGTTTACGGTCCACGCGAGCGCCACAAGGGAAAAATGGCATCCGTTGCGTTGCATTTCTTCGACGAATATCGCGCAACCGGAAAGGTCAAACTGTTTCAGGGCAGCGGAGGCTACACAGAGGGCGAGCAGCGGCGTGACTTCATATCGGTTGAAGATGCAATCAAAGTCAACCTGTTTTTCCTCGATCATCCCGAGAAATCGGGGATTTTCAACGTTGGCACCGGGGCGTCACAGACCTTCAATGAAGTGGCAGTGGCCACGGTCAATGCTTGCCGCGAGAGTGAGCTCCATCTGAGCGTGAAGCAAATGCAAGGGCAGAGTATCATTCATTACATCCCTTTCCCGGAAATCCTGCAGGGCAAGTACCAGAATTATACCCAGGCGGATATTGACGCCTTGCGCAGCGCCGGCTACCAGGAGCCGTTTCTGAATGTGCAGCAGGGTGTTGCCCGCTATGTCGAGTATCTGCTTAACCAAGCCAAACCGCCTGATGCAAAACCCCCTCTCCCCTTGCGGGAGAGGGGCGGGGATGAGGGGAAATCTTAGATTCGCCGGGGGCAGCCCGGCGGCTGGCAACTTATCTTTTGCCCGGCCAAAAGAAAGTTGCCAAAGAAAAGGCCGCCCCGGTTCGCTGCCCCTTTGGGGTACCCTGTGCTGCTCGCCCAAGCGGGCGGCTGCGCAACTCGCGCTATGCGCTCAGACAGTGCTCGCCGGCGTCCCGGACTCGGACTCGCGCAGCGTGGAGCGGGAAGGGGCGCGAGCTGCCGTAGGAGACGCCGTGAAATGGGACGCTATTGCTGCCGCTCCCGCACCTAAGAGCTTCGCTCACCGTGTCGCGGCAGCCTCCCCGCTAGGGCTGCGCTGCTCGGCAGCTCACAGGGGATTATCTGAGCAAGCGCACTCATATGAACACTGTCTGTGTTAATCGACGATTATCCCTTTCATCCTGTTCTTCTCCCATGAGCGGGGCAGGGACATGCCTGCGGATTCTTTACGTTAAGCTACTATACCTTGATGTCTTGGCAACTTGCGCACGGCATCGGGTATGATAATGGTCGGTGTTTTTTGAAAGAACTGCATGTATAAAACCATTGAGCAATTGGTCGGCAATACCCCGCTGGTTCGGTTAAAGCGCATTCCCGGAAAAACTACCAACACCATCTTGGTCAAGCTGGAGGGCGACAACCCCGCGGGGTCGGTGAAAGACCGCCCGGCGCTTTCCATGATCGTGCGTGCCCAAGCGCGCGGTGACATTAAACCGGGAGACACTCTGATCGAGCCGACCAGCGGCAATACCGGCATCGCACTGGCGATGTGCGCGGCGATGATGGGCTACCGCATGATTCTGGTGATGCCCGAACACCTGAGTCTGGAGCGGCGGCAGACCATGCGTGCTTTCGGCGCCGACTTCGTGTTGACCCCGGAAAAGGGTGGCATGGAAGTGGCCCGCGACACCGCTGAGCACATGCGCGATGAAGGGCAAGGCATCATTCTCGATCAGTTCGCCAATCCCGACAACCCGCTTTGCCATTACGAAGGCACCGGCCCTGAAATCTGGCGCGACACCGGGGGCAAGATCACCCATTTCGTGAGCAGCATGGGCACCACCGGCACCATCATGGGCTGCTCGCGCTTTTTCAAGGAAAAAAACCCGGCGATCCAAATCATCGGTTGCCAGCCTACGGAAGGATCGCAAATACCCGGCATACGTAAATGGCCGGAAGCGTATCTCCCCAAAATTTTTGATCGTAAGCGGGTTGATCGCGTCATTGAGGTGAGCCAGCAGGACGCCGAGGAACTGACGCGCCGGCTTGCCCGCGAGGAAGGCATCTTCGCTGGCATCTCTTCCGGCGGCGCGCTGTGGGCGGCGCTGCAGGTTTCCGCGGAAGTGGAAAATGCGGTGATCGTGTCCATCGTGTGTGACCGCGGCGATCGTTATTTGTCAACCGGCGTGTTCCCGGCGTAATCAATGACGCCTGTTCTGGCCTTTGACATCGAGACGGTTCCGGACGTCGAGGGTTTGCGCCGGCTCCACGCGCTGGGTCCGGAGATCGCAGCGAACGACATCGCCGAAATGGCTTTCCAGCGCCGCCGCCAGTCGAGCGGCAGCGATTTTCTGCCGCTGCATCTGCATCGCGTGGTGGCCATTGCCTGCGTCCTGCGCGACCGGGACGGCTTCAAGGTCTGGTCTTTAGGCGATGCAAAGGCCGCGGAAGCTGATCTGATCCGGCGCTTTTTCGACGGCATCGAAAAATACACTCCGCAGCTGGTTTCCTGGAACGGCGGCGGTTTCGATTTGCCGGTACTGCATTATCGCAGCCTGATTCATGGCATCCCTGCTGCGCGCTACTGGAACCTGGGTGAGGACGACAAGGAGTTCAAGTGGAACAATTACATCAGCCGCTACCATCTGCGGCATCTCGATTTGATGGATTTGCTCGCGCTTTACCAGCCGCGCAATTACGTCCCGCTTGATGAAATGGCCAAACTCATCGGTTTTCCAGGCAAGCTGGGAATGGATGGGTCAAAAGTGTGGGATGCCTACCAGAAAGGCAAAACCGACTCGATCCGCAATTACTGCGAGACTGACGCCGCGAATACTTATCTGCTTTATCTGCGCTTTCAATTGGTGCGCGGAGCGTTCAGCAATGAGCAGTACCGGCGCGAATCCGAACTGGTGCGTGCGAACTTGAGCAAGAACTCCGAGCCGCACTGGCGCGAATTCCTGAGCGCATGGCGCACCGCCTGATTCCAGGATTTGCGATTGTTCACCGAAGCCGTCATTGAATCCCTGGACCAGGAAGGCCGCGGCATCGCACATGTTGAAGGCAAGGTTGCCTTTATCGAGGATGCGTTGCCGGGCGAAGCGGTCGTTTACTCGGCGTACCGTAAAAAACCGAACTACGAGCTAGGCAGGGCGGAGCGCATCTTGCGCTCAAGTTCCATACGGGTTGCGCCGCGCTGCCGCTATTTTGGCACATGCGGCGGCTGCAGCATGCAGCATCTTGACGCAAAAGCCCAGGTTGCGGCGAAGCAGCGCATACTCGAAGGCAATCTCCGGCACATCGGCAAAGTCAAAGCGGAAATGCTGTTGCCTGCGATCTACGGACCGGCATGGGAATACCGGCAGCGCGCGCGGCTTGCGGTGCGCTATGTTGCGAAGAAAAGCGGCGTGCTGGTGGGTTTTCACGAGAAGCGCAGCAGTTTTGTTGCCGATATGCAAAGCTGCGAAATCCTGCCCCGGCGGATTTCAGAGCTGCTCAATCCATTGCGTGAGTTGATTGCTTCATTGTCGCTGCGCGACCGGATACCGCAGCTGGAATTGGCGATAGGGGAAGCCGCAGATGTGCTGGTACTGCGCGTCCTGGACGAGCTGAATGATGGCGACAGGGAATCACTCAAGACATTTGCCGACCGTCACCGGGTGCAGTTTTACCTGCAGCCAGGCAGGCCTGAATCAGCATATGCTTTTTATCCTGAGAATACGCCCGGGCTTTATTACACGCTGCCCGAATTTAATTTGACCATGGCGTTTCATCCCACCGAGTATACTCAGGTCAACCACGCGATGAACCGCATGCTGGTGCGCCGTGCCATGCAGTTGCTTGATCCCGGGCCACGAGAGAGAATCGCCGATTTGTTCTGTGGTTTGGGAAATTTCACGTTGCCGGCGGCGCGCAGCGGGGCGGTGGTGACGGGTATAGAGGGCGATCCGGAGCTTGCGCGCCGCGCCACGGAAAACGCCGCGCGAAATGGATTATTGGAAACAGCCGATTTCCATGTCGCAAACCTGTTTGAAGTGACCGAGGCTTCTTTGGCAAGCTACGGCCGCTTTGACAAGATGTTGCTTGACCCGCCGCGCGATGGCGCGGTGGCGGTAGTGAAAGCGCTAGGCGGTAGCGTACCGTCGCGCATCGTCTATATTTCCTGCAATCCGGCGACGCTGGCGCGGGACGCGGCAGTGCTGGTGCACACAAAAAACTACCAACTCAAGGCGGCGGGGGTCGTTAACATGTTCCCGCACACCTCGCACATCGAATCCATCGCGCTTTTCGAGCAGGCAAAATAAAAAGGCGGGCGCATGCCCGCCTTTTACATGAGTTGCTCGTGTTTAGTCCCGCCGACCGGAGAAAACCAACAGCAGGTTCAGCAGGTGGACGAAGATATTATAGATGTCGAGATAGATTTTCAGCGTGGCCATGACGTAGTTGGTTTCGCCGCCGTGGACGATTTGGCTTATGTCATACAGGATGTAGCCGGAGAACAGCAATACCGCAATCGCCGAAATCGTCAGGCTTGCCGCCGGTACCTGGAAGAACAAGTTGGCGATGGAAGCGATAATCAGAAGAACCAGCCCGACCATCAGGAACTTGCCCATGAAGCTGAAATCCTTGCGGGTCACGGTGGCGATTCCCGCCAGCGTGAAGAAAATCACGCCGGTTCCCCCCGCCGCCATGCTTACCAGTTGGCCGCCGTTTCTGAAGTTCAGCGCGTATTGCAGCATCGGCCCCAGCCACCAGCCCATCACGAAGGTGAAGGCGAGCAGCAGCGGCACGCCCCAGATGCTGTTACGCGCGGCGCCGACTGCGAACATCAAGCCGAACATCGCGGCCAGCATCAGCAGCGGCCCCATGATCGGATATTGCGCGAGAAATGAGAAATTGGTTGCGGTTCCAACCAGCGCGCCGATGACCGTCGGAATCATGGTCAGTCCCAGCATCATGTAGGTGTTGCGCAATACCTTATGCTGGGCCAGCGCTAGTTGTATCGTTTGCGCGCTTATCTGAATGTCTTGTTGCATTGCAACTGCTCCTTAACGCTTGAGCACATGCTCAGTGTCTAAGACTACTCGACCGAAGTGAAAGTTGCAAGCCGATAAAAAACGATACCTAGCCAAAACAAGGCGTTAAGAGTTATGATGCAGCCCCGGAGAGTTGGCAGCCCTCACCCAATCCCTCTCCCGCATTTGCGGGAGAGGGGACATTTGCTTCTTCTCCCGCGTGGCGGGGGAAGATTGAGATGAGGGGCCGGTCGAATGCGGCGGTTCTGGAGCACGCGCAGCCTGCTCCAGCGAAGGCTAACCTGGGCAACGATGCCGGAACTGAAACCGCGGGGTAAAATAATCAGCGGAAGGTTGGCCGAGCGGTTGATGGCACCGGTCTTGGAGCATGCGCAGCCTGCTCCAGTGAAGGCTAACCTGCTTGCAGGTTATGCCGGAGCTAAAACCGTTGTCCCAGCATTAAAACGTGGAGAGTTGGCAGAGCGGTCTAATGCGGCGGTCTTGAAAACCGTTGTGGGGCAACCCACCGGGGGTTCGAATCCCTCACTCTCCGCCAATTCACTTTTGGTTTTGCCTGGTTTCGTAGGCTTGCAAATTGCAGTAAGCCAGGCGCAGCACGGGAGTTTGCAGCTTGTGCTTACGCGCTCTGCGCAGCATGTCGCCGATGATGTGGTCGCCTTCCGTCTTGCCGTTGCGCTCGATATCGCGCAGCATCGAAGCCGCCATAACCGAGCCGCGCTCAGTAAGCACCTTTCGCGACCACGCCAGATGTTCTTCCCGCGGCGCGTAGCCTGATGCCGCCGCAACATTCTTGCATTCATCCAGCATTTCCAAAACTATCGCCTCGCCTTCGGCTGTTTCCATGATGGCGCCGATAGATGCGCGCATCAGGCAAGTGGCTCCGGCAAGCGCAGAGAGAAACACGAATTTTTCCCACATGTCGAGATCAATGGTTTCGCTGAGTAAGTAACTGACGGAAGTCTTTGCGAACTCGGCCTCAAGCGCCTTGCAGCGGGCGCTTTTCACACCTGAACGTTCGCCGAAAATGATTTTGTGCACCGGGTAGAGGTGTTGAATTTCGCCGTTCTCCGAGAGCGCTGCGGCAATCTGGCAGCACCCGCCCAGCACCCGCTCTGCGCCGAATTTCTCGCTCAGCGTTTCCATGTGGGCCACGCCATTCAGCAACGGCAGAATCGCGGTGCCTTTATCAACCGCGGGAGCGATGGCGCTTATTGCGCTCTTAAGGTCATAAGCCTTGCAGGCGAGGATAACGAAGTCATATCCTGGAATCAGCTGTTCAGGCAGCACGCAGGCGACCTTCTGGTTGATATCGCCGTGAGGGCTGCGCACCACCAATCCGTGTTCCTTGAGTTGAGCGGCGCGCCGCGGACGGACGAGGAAAATCACATCGGCGCCGCTTTCAGCGAGCCGGCCGCCAAAATAGCCGCCGACCGCTCCTGCGCCCAGCATCAGGATTTTCATTTCAGGTCCGCTCTTACCGCATCCGCCCAGCAGTTCGGTGTTTCGTACAGGCGGATGCGTTCGAGGCGCAGATGGTTGCCGTAGATATCCTGGTAAGCACGGGCGAGAATCCTGAAAGCTTCCAGCGCCAGATTTTCCGCGGTAGGAGTGGCTTTAAGCAAAACGGTTTTGTGCTCCGGAAGCGAATTCAGGAAATCGACCACCGCGGTGTCTCCGCTGAAGACCAGAAAAGCGTGATCCCAGGCTTCAACCAAATGCTTTCTGGCAATATCTCCAACCAGTGCAAAATCCATTACCATGCCGTTTTCCGGCGCACCTTTCTTTTCGATGACATCACCGGAAAGCGTGATTTCAATCGCGTAACGGTGGCCGTGCAAATGACGGCACTGGCTGTCATGTTCGGGAATGCGGTGCCCGGCATCAAATTCCAGGCGGCGGGTGATTAGCATGTTATTTTAAATTCCCTCATAATGTCTGCGAATTATAACATTCTCACGTGCGCCCCATTTATGGGCCCGATACTCATGCCAGCAACGCAAAGACTCAGCATTTCCGACCACAGCCGTGAAGCCGCTGGGCTGACTTATGTGTACCCGGTCATCTCACGCAGGGCGGGCGGCGTCTCGGTGGGCATTAACCTTAACCCCAACAATGCCTGCAACTGGCGTTGCATCTATTGCCAGGTTCCTGATCTTAAACGTGGCGCGGCCCCGGCGATTGAACTGCACAAGCTCGACAGTGAGCTGCGCGGTTTTCTGCGCGAATTGCAATCGGGCGATTTCATGGAAAGTAAAGTGCCGCTTGAAGCGCGCCGCATCAACGATATCGCGGTATCAGGCAACGGCGAGCCGACCAGCTCTAAACAGTTTGCTGAGGTTGTGGATCTGATAGGGCGGGTGATGGAGGATTGCGGGCTGAAAAACACGATTAAGCTGGTGCTCATCACCAACGGCAGCCTGATGCATCGTACCACAGTGCAAAAAGGCCTGATGAAAATGAAAAAGCTTAACGGCGAAGTGTGGTTCAAGCTGGATTCGGCGACCGCTGCAGGCATGCGCCGGATAAACGGCACTCAAAAGACGCCGGAACAAATTCTGCAAAACCTGCGCATTGCCGCATCATTGTGCCCGACTTGGCTGCAGACCTGTGTGTTTGCTCTCGACTCCAAGCCGCCCTCAGCGGCGGAACGAACGGCCTACCTTAAGTTCGTCGGCGAACTGAAACGGAACAAAGTAGTTGTGGAAGGGGTATTGCTATACGGATTGGCGCGTCCTTCAATGCAGCCACAGGCGCCGCGTCTTTCGGCATTGCCAAAAGAGTGGCTGGATGAATTCGCGCGCGCGATACGCTTATCCGGATTGCCGGTCAGGGTGAATCCGTGATTTCAACTTTTCGCCCGCCTGGTTTTTGCGCGGGCGGCGTTTTTCAGCTTTTGATAAAGGTCGGGATGGGAGGACTTCATGTATTCGATGACCTGAAAGTCTTCTTTTTTGACTTTGTCCAGGTCAATCTGCTCGACATGCACCAGCCGCAACAATTCCCTTACCGGCCTGGGAATATTGCGGCCGTGCTCGTAGCGCGAACCCCCGCTTTGCGTGACCCCGATTTTGCTCCAGAACTGCTGCTGGTTAAGCCCCATTCTGCGGCGTATTTCCCGGGGGTTGATGATCTTGCCGAATAATCTCATGGCGGGGTGGATTCCAGATTAGGATTGCGTGTGGTTTTTCCGCATTCGCGCTTCGATTAATGTAATTATTTTTCTCCGTCTGTGCAACAACACGCACCTGGGAGCGGTTGTCCTCGTTTTTTGCCTTGAAATAAGGTAAAATGCCGCCCTTTAAATTTTTTCCGTGAAAGCAGCATGGCGCTGATCGTACAGAAATACGGCGGTACTTCGGTAGGAAATATCGAGCGCATCAAAAGCGTGGCGCAGCGCGTCGCCCGCTTCAAGGCGCAAGGCCATCAGATTGTGGTGGTGGTATCAGCCATGAGCGGCGAAACCGATCGGCTTATCAATCTCGCCAAGCAGATTCAGGCGCACCCTGATCCGCGCGAATTCGATGTCATGGTATCCACCGGAGAGCAGGTGTCCATAGCGCTCCTGTCAATGGCGTTGATGGATCTCGGGCTGAAGGCGCGCAGCTACACCGGCGCGCAGGTGAGGATTCTCACCGATAACGCCCACACCAAGGCACGCATTCTGAATATTGATGAAACCAATCTGCGCAATGATTTACAGGCCGGCTACGTGGTAGTGGTGGCCGGCTTCCAGGGTGTGGATGAGAATGGCAATATCACCACCTTGGGGCGCGGCGGCTCGGATACCACCGGTGTGGCGCTGGCGGCGGCATTGAATGCCGAAGAATGCCAGATTTATACCGACGTGGATGGTGTTTACACCACCGATCCGCGCATCGTACCGGAAGCGCGGCGCCTGAAAACCATCACCTTCGAGGAAATGCTGGAAATGGCAAGCCTCGGTTCCAAGGTGCTGCAAATCCGCTCGGTGGGGTTTGCCGGAAAATACAAGGTCAAACTGCGCGTGCTCTCCAGCTTCGAGGAAGCCGGCGAAGGCACGCTGATTACTTTTGAGGAAGATGAAAACATGGAACAAGCCATCATTTCAGGAATTGCTTTTAACCGCGATGAAGCCAAAATCACGATACTCGACGTCCCTGACCGTCCCGGCATCGCCTACCAGATACTTGGACCGATAAGCGAGGCCAATATAGACGTTGACATGATTGTGCAAAACGTAGGCCACGATGGCATGACGGATTTTTCCTTCACCGTGCACCGTAATGATTTCACCAAGGCCATGGGCATTCTTAAAAAACAGGTAGCGCCGCATATCGGAGCGCGCGATGTGACGGGGGATGACAAGATTACCAAGGTTTCCGCGGTGGGAGTCGGCATGCGTTCGCATGCGGGGATTGCCAGCAAAATGTTCCGCACGCTGGCGGAAGAGGGCATCAACATCCAGATGATTTCCACCTCGGAAATCAAGATTTCGGTGGTGATTGATGAAAAATACATGGAACTTGCGGTGCGTGTCCTGCATAAGGCTTTCGAACTGGATCAAGTACCGTGATTTTTGACGGGACGTCGGCAAAGCCGGTATCCTGTGGCAACTTCCGGAGAGATGGCCGAGCGGTCGAAGGCGCTCCCCTGCTAAGGGAGTATAGGACCTTTAAAGTTCTATCGAGGGTTCGAATCCCTCTCTCTCCGCCAACCAGTCTAGGTTAGCGAAGCCATGTCGATCACGAAACGGTATTTCACGTCGCTCTTGAGCAAGCGATCGTAAGCCTCGTTGATCTTCTGGATCGGGATCAGTTCAACATCGCAGGTGATACCGTGCTCGGCGCAAAAGTCCAGCATCTCCTGCGTCTCCTTGAGGCCGCCGATCAGTGACCCGGCGAACTGGCGGCGAAATAAGATCAGATTGAAGGGCTCAACCGGCAGCGCGTTTGGCGCGCCGACCAGCGTCAAAGTGGCATCCCGTTTCAACAGCGCCAGATAAGCGTTGATGTCATGCTGCGCCGACACCGTGTCAAGGATGAAGTCGAAGCTGTTGAGGTG
>Ga0184637_10002732_pt1 | contig 11235 bp, 9 predicted proteins | sample PLM3_127_b2_FD_133143 | JGI IMG/M metagenome (GOLD analysis project Ga0184637, IMG submission 133143) | Groundwater sediment microbial communities from an aquifer in East River, Colorado, USA - PLM3_127_b2 | ecosystem: Environmental > Terrestrial > Soil > Riparian zone | place: USA: East River... | reverse complement strand
TACCAGCGAGTTGTACGGGCTGGTGCAGGAAGTGCCGCAGAAGGAAACGACGCCGTTCTATCCGCGCAGCCCGTACGCGGTGGCCAAGCTGTACGCCTACTGGATCACCGTCAACTACCGCGAGGCCTATGGGCTGTACGCCTGCAACGGCATCCTGTTCAACCACGAGAGCCCGCTGCGTGGCGAGACCTTCGTGACGCGCAAGATCACGCGCGCGATGGCGCGCATCGCGCTCGGCCTGCAGGACTGCGTGTACCTCGGCAACCTCGGCGCGCTGCGCGACTGGGGCCATGCGCGCGACTATGTCGAGATGCAGTGGCTGATGCTGCAACAGCCGCAGCCGGAAGATTTCGTCGCCGCCACCGGCGTGCAGTACAGCGTGCGCCAGTTCGTCGAACTCGCCGCCGCGGAACTCGGCATCCGGCTGCGCTTCGAGGGCGACGGCGTACGCGAGATCGGCAAGGTCGTCGAGGTCGACGGCGCGCGCGCGAAATGCGCCGCCGGCGACGTGATCGTCAAGGTCGATCCGCGCTACTTTCGGCCGACCGAAGTTGAAACGCTGCTCGGCGATCCGAGCAAGGCGAAGCGCAAGCTCGGCTGGTCGCCGCGCACCACCGTGCCCGAGCTGGTGCGCGAGATGGTCGAGGCCGACTACCGGGCGGCGAAGCGTGACTCGCTGGTCAAGTCGGCAGGCTTCCAAGCGTACGACTACAACGAGTGAAACAGCGCGCGCTGCGCACCACCACCGGCCGCGTTGGCGTAACTGAGCCCGGCGGCCGATGAAGCTCGGCCTGAATGTCTTCGCCGGCCTGGCGGGTTCTGCCTGGAGTGCCGCGCTGGCGCTCGCGGTGGTGCCGTTCTACCTGCGCTATCTCGGCGTCGAGGCGTACGGGTTGATCGGCTTCTTCACGACCTTGCAGATCCTGCTGCAGTTGCTCGACGCCGGGTTGGCGACGACGATCAATCGCGAAGTCGCGTGGCACTCGGCTGCTGGCAAGCCGCGCGAAGCGAGGACCGTGTTGCGCACGGTGGCGGTGATCTACTGGGGCGTGGCGGCGATCATAGGACTGCTCGTCGTCGCTTCCGCGCCGGCCATCGCCTCGCATTGGCTGCGATCGCCGACGATCGACCCAACTGCCTTGACCCGCGCCGTGATGCTGATGGGGCTGGCGATCGCCTGCCGCTGGCCGATCGCGCTGTACCAGGGTGCGCTGATCGGTGCGCAGCGCCTCGCGGTGTCGAGCGGCGTGCAGATCGTGATGGTGACGATCGGCCATGCCGGTGCCGTCACCGTGCTCGCGCTATGGTCGTCGACGATCGAAGCCTTCTTCGTCTGGCACGCCGGCACCGCGCTGGTCCACGCCTGCGTGTTGCGCTGGGCCGCGTGGCGCGCGCTCGGAGGCGACGGCGGCGAGCGCTTCGAACTGGGCGCGCTGCAACGCATCTGGCGCTTCTCGGCCGGCATGAGCGGCACCGCGGTCGCGGCGGCGCTGCTGACCCAGATCGACAAGGTGCTGTTGAGCAGGATGCTGAGCCTGGAGAACTTCGGCCGCTACACGCTCGCCACCGTCGTCGCGTCGGGGCTGTACGTGCTGGTGATCCCGGTCTTCAACGCCGTCTATCCGAGGTTCTCGGCGCTGGTCAGCCGCGGCGACAGCGCGGCGCTGGCGGCGCTGTACCGCACCGGCACCCGGCTGTTCTGCAGCGTGCTGTTTCCGCTCGGCCTTGGAGTCGCGTTGTTCGCCGAAGACCTGCTCGTGGTCTGGACCGGCAATGCCGAGCTGGCAACCAGCGCGAGCCCGATCGTCGCGTTGCTCGTGCTCGGCACCAGCCTCAACGGCGTGATGCACTTTCCGTACGCGTTGCAGCTGGCGCACGGCCTGGTCCGGTTGCCGTTCCTGATCGCCACCGCCCTGGCCGTCGCGATGATCCCGTTGATCGTCTACCTTACGTCGTCGTACGGTGCGGTGGGCGGTGCGACCGCGTGGCTTATTGTCAACGTCGCATATTTGATGATGGGAACGTATCTAACCCACCGCCGGATTTTGACCGATATCGCCTTCAAGTGGCTGTTGGGGGATGTGGGGGTTCCCTTAGCGATCTCATTGCTAGTTGTATTGGGAGGGGGCGCCCTACTTGAAATACACGAGGAAACGGTTCACCCAGTTCAGAATCTATTGTTAGCAATAGGTCTTTCAATAACGGCAGCAGTTATAGCGCTCGCAGTTTCCACCACCCTCCGAACACGGCCGCAGCAGCACGGTAAGTCATAACCACCAACTCAGCATCATCTATGATAGATAAGCTCCAGCAGTTCCTGCTCGATCTCCGTGATCGTCAACGCATAGCAATTGCCCTTGCAAAAGGGGGCGCTGCGCGAAACGTGAGGCGGATTGATTTGACAAATCCAATCACGTGGGAGTTTTCAGCGTTTAGCCAGAACGGAGAAGATGGTATATTAGACGTCCTTAGGAGTCAGCTGAATTCAAGCAATCGGTACTTCGTAGAGATCGGAACCTCTGATGGAATAGAAAATAATACGGCATGGCTTCTCATCACAGAAAAGTACAATGGGTTAATGATCGAAGGAAATTCGAAACTCATAAGACGTGCTCAGAGACTGCTCATGCCCTTGAGCATTGGGGGAGTATGGATGAACATGTTCGTTGACAGAGACAATGCGTCCCGCATCGCGTCCAGCGCTTTAGTTCGGGACCCAGATGTATTTTCTTTGGATATAGACGGAATTGACTATTATGTGGCGAGCGCCGTTCTTAGTTCAGGGATAAGGCCAAAGATTTTCGTTGTAGAGTACAATTCAGTATATGGAGAAAGTAGGAGCATTACCGTTGAGTACGACAAGGACTTCGTTTTTGGCAAATCCCATCCCACAAACCTATACTATGGCGTATCGATTGCCGGCTGGCGTAAATTTTTCGAACTGCAAGGGTATAGATTTATCACGGTAGACCGCAACGGAGTGAATAGCTTCTTTGTAGACCCTAAATATTTTAGTGCAGAATTCCTAGAATCTATAAATGGTCTTGAGTTCGCCGAGAACGCGTTTCAGCGCCGAAAGTTTGGTTGCTCTTCGCAGGAGCAATTCAAACTAATTCAGGATCAGCGTTACGTGGATATCTAGCAGAATGAAAGTGTTGGTTATCAAGGCGACGTATCCGTTTCCCCTTAACACAGGCGGCTCCGTCGTTGCGTACAACAATATCAAGTCGCTCTCAGATGTTGCTGATATTCACCTGATCTGTTTGGGGCGCCCTGACCAAAGAGGCGATGTCGCCTCACTTGTTAACCGCCTAGATATCGTAGAGAGAAAGAAAATCAGCCGCCTTCGGCAACTGGCTCGGTACGCCATTTATGCGAGCCTTGGTATACCTCCGACCGTAGCCGTCCATAGCTCAGCTGAAATGCGCTCAAAGGTGAGACAAGCGATTGAAAGAGAGGACTTTGACGTTATTCTCGTTTACGAAATGAGCGGGATTCAGTATTGCCCAACGTGCGCTCTTCATAAAATGGTCGCGAATGTCGAAGATCCGCAAGCGCTAAAGCTAAGGAAGAGCGCCAGTCTGTCGACTTGGACAAGGTGGCAGCGCATAAAAATGGCGATCTCTGCGTTCATCACTGAACGATATGAGCGGCGTATATTCCCAAGGATTGGACAGATACTGCTTCTATCAGAGAACGACGCGGCAGCGTTGCGTGATAGTTTAGTGAATGCGAAAGTATCGGCAATACCTTATGGTGTTGATAGGCGTGAGGATACTGATATATTGGATTACTCGGCACGGGTTGCGGGAAGTATAATTTTCAGCGGGAATATGTTCCATCCTACTAATGTGGATGCGATTCTTCATTTCATTGACAGAATCTTCCCGAAGATACTAGCTTCATATCCAGCAGCTAGGCTATGGATTGTCGGAGCGGAACCGCGTGCGAAAATCCTAGAAGCATCTTCGCGGTTTGGACCGAGCGTAATCGTTACTGGCAAGGTGGCAGACGTTAGTCATTATATCCGGCAAAGTATGGTCAGCATCTGTCCGGTTAGGCTTGACATTGGTGTGCAAACAAAAGTGCTGGAGGCGCTTTCTTGGGGCACTCCGGTCGTCTCTACAAGCGCTGGAAATAGCGGTATCCAAGGGATCTCCGGGCGGCATCTTTGGGTGGAAGATGAGCCTGAGCACTTTGCTGATAAGGTGTGCTCGCTCTTGTATGGGCAGCGATGGCAAGAGTTTTCGGAGTCCGGTAGAGAGTTCTCGCAGGCACAGTTCTCATGGGCCCGTAGCGCAACTGAACTTCAACGCCATCTAGCGGCGATCGCTGAGGTCGAGAACTCCGGTGGCGAAACCCAAGTTCGCCGGTAAACGGCCCCCGCCCTCTTCCTAGCGACCTGTTTGCTCAGAAGCCGAAAGTCGTGTCGTTCTCCTATCGGAGACCCACATACCCGAAGGCAGCGTCCAGTAGGTTTCGAACCGAATGCAGGCGGCCGGACGCCACGATGTAGTCACATGCATCCGTAGCTGTCGTCATGAGATGGAGCGCGCCTACGACGTCGCGCGCGCTGCTCCAGTCGACCCGCGCGCCGATGTTCTGCAACTCCAGTCGCGGACTTGCCAGCCCGAGCCGTGGCAGTCGGTTACGCCCGCGGCGACTACTGCTGGCTGACGAGCGACGACGACTTGGTCGTCCCCGGCGCCCTCGCCCGCATGCTGCACGAACTCGACGGCTCCGCGCTCGACCTGCTGGTGGTCAACGCCGAGATCCGCAACGCCGACCTCGGCACCGTCCTCAGCCCGCGCTACCTCGCGTTCACCGCCGACCGCGTTTACGCAGCCGAAGACCGCGAAGCGTTCTTCGCCGACGTGGCGGACTACCTATCGTTCATCGGCGGCGTCGTGATTCGCCGCAGCCTGTGGCTTGGGCGTGACCGCGAGAGCTACTTCGGCAGCCTGTTCATCCATGTCGGCGTCATCTTCCAGTTGCCGCCGCTCAAGCGCGTCAAGGTGATCGCCGATCCGATGGTCGTCATCCGCTACGGCAACGCGATGTGGAGCGCGCGCGGCTTCGAGATCTGGACATTCAAGTGGCCGGCGCTGATCTGGTCGTTCGCCGGCGTGTCGGACGCGACCAAGCGGCGCGTCGTCGCGCGCGAACCGTGGACCCTGCTGCGGCGGTTGGTGTTCTACCGGGCGATCGGCGCGTACTCGTACGGCGAGTACCGCAGGTTCGTCGCCAACCAGGGCCGCGGCCTGGCGATCGCACTGCCGCTGGCGGTCGCGCTGCTGCCGGCGCCGCTGGCGAACAGCCTCCGTGCGCTGTATTGGTTCGTGCGCAACCGCAACGCGCGCGCCGGCCTATACGACCTAGCGCGCAGCCGCCACTCGACCGCGGTGACGCGAAGCGTCGCGCGCCGGCTCGGCATTCCGACGGCCTGAATGCGGCGTTGCCGCTATGGCGCGGCGGCGGCCAGCGCGAGGTCGTGATCGACCATTTCGGTGACCATGTCCTCGAAGCGCATTTCGCGCTTCCACCGCAGCACCTCCTCCAGAGCCCGCGCTCGACCTACCAGAGCAGGCGTCGCACGGTCTTCCCGGAACGTCGTGAACCGCTGCCACTCGAGGCCGACGTGCTCGAAGGCAATCTGCAGGAGATCGCGAACCGAATGCAGCGTGCCCGACGCGACGACGTAGTCGCGAGGCTCATCGGACCGGCCCATCAGGCTCAAGGCCTGCACCACGTCACGCGCACTGGACCAATCAACGCGCGAGCCGATGTTGTACAGATCGAGCGTGGGGCTGCCGCCCGTGGCCGCCTGCGCTGCGGCACGGGTGATCTTGCGCGAGACGAACTGCTCCGCGCGGCGCGGCGACTCGTGATTGAACAGAATAGCTCCGCTCGCTCGCAGGCCGGATTCGCTTCGCAGAAACGCGAGCAGGTCCATGCTCCAGGACTTCGCATGGCCGTAGAAGCTCGCGGGCTGCCTGGGGCTGTGTTCGCTGATTTCGTGGCCCATGCCCACGGCCGTAAACATCTGGCTCGAGGAAGCGAACACGAGATGGCAAGCGGACTGCATTTCCACCAGGGCGAAGGCCAGCGTCTTCGTGGACAGGAAGTTGGTAGTGAGCATGGCGTCCTTGCCCGCCAAAGCCGTGCTGACAGAGTTGTCCTGCGATGAATGGTGGAAAGCCGCGAGGTGGTAAAGCTCGTCCGGCTGCCATTTCTCGAGCAGCGGCCGCACCGCTGCCCGGTCGGCAAGATCGGCCGTGACGAATGCCACCGCGGTCAGCGGCCCCTCGGCGGGTAGCACCGATCCCGCTCTGACCGCACCGACAACGCGATAGCCGCGAGAAAGCAACAGTTCTGCCAGCAGGCTGCCGTCCTGCCCCAGTACGCCAGTGATGAGGGCCGTCCGCGCTGCCATGGCCCGCACGCGTTAGACGATCTCGATTTCCGGAAAGGGGAAGATGAACTTGCCGCCTTGTCGCAGAAACTCCTTCTCGCGCCGCAGGATGCCGTCCTTAAAATGCCACGGCAGCACCAAGAAGTAGTCTGGATTCATCCCCTTGGCATCAGCCTCGGAGATGATCGGAATGTGGGTGCCGGGCGTCACGCAGCCGAATTTGTCGGGATTGACATCGGCAATGGCGGGAATGTCATTGACCGAGAAGCCGCAGAACTGCAAGGTCACGTTGCCCTTGGTCGACGCGCCATAGCCAAGCACCTTCTTGCCATCGCCATTCAACGATCGAATCAGGCGAATCAAGTCCTCGCGGTGCCGGAAGACGCGCTCCTCGAACTCGCGGTAGGGCTTCGGCGTGCTGAGCCCCATCCGATCCTCCTGCTGCAGCAGCCAGTCGATGACGGCGCGATTGGGGCGGATCGACTTGTTTGCCCGATGCGTCGCTGTGACCGCAAAGCTGCCGCCGTTGACCGCGTTGGTGACGACGTCGACCAGTTGCAGGTCGGCACGGTCGAGAATCTTCTCGATGACCCCCAACGAATAGTATTCAAGGTGCTCATGGCAGATCGTGTCGTACGAGTTCATGCGCAGCATCGACGGCATGTAGCTCTGCTCGAAGTGCCAGATGCCGTCGCGCGCCAACACGTCCGCGATCTGGCGAGCGAAATCCACCGGGGAGTCCAGATCGTAGAGCATCGCGATCGACGTAATAATGCGCGCCGGCTTGGACTCGACTGAGCGGTACGCCTTTGCGGAAAAGAACTCCGGCACCAGCCGCGTTTCGGCCGAGTAGTACTGCTTGAATTTCACGCCCGTCGGGTCGATACCGATGCGGTTGATGCCCGCCGCCGAGTACGCCTTCAGCGTGGTGCCATCGTTGCTGCCAACGTCAAGCACGACGTCGCCAGGACGAAGGGCGATGAGTCGCTCAAGGTAGCCGATTTTGCTGGTCAAATGGTCGACCATCGACTGGTTCAAGCCCGAGCGGTAGCCGTAGTTGGCCCCGTACATTTCGGAGGGATCGTAGGTATGCTTCAATTGCAGGAGGCCACTGTCGGGGCACCACACCAGCTCCAGCGGGCCGCGCGTGACGACGTCCTCAGCCGACTTCGGGAAGACACCTGTCAAGGCTTGATGGCCAAGGTTGAGCACAGGGATAAAGTGGTCGCTGCCGGTGGCTCGGCAAGCGTTCAATTCGGAGTAGGTTGCCATCGGAATCGTCGCAGATTGGATCGGCGGCATGTTAGCGCATGGGTCGCTGTCTCTGACCTCTCGAAGCGCTTGATTCGAGCGCATTGGCCAGCGGTCTGGTTATCAACCTCTCTTTGAGCTTTGCCGAGTGACTTCCGACGGCGCATCGCCAATTCCGCCTGCGAGCATCGGCATCTTGGCAGTCGTCGTTGTGTACGAGCGCGCCCTTGACGAAGTCGAGGCTTGGCCGGTGTTGAGCGCGCTGCTCGATGATAGAAGGAGTGACATCGGGCCACGGCTTGAACATCTCTTGATATACGACAACTCTGCGTTCCCTCGAGCAGTGCCAGCAAATGAAATTGCGCGGTGTACCTATGTGCACAACCCGAACAACGGTGGAACGGCAGCTGCGTACGCCCAAGCGGTGCGGCTGGCATCCGATCTGGGCCTGCCGTGGCTGCTGCTGCTCGACCACGACACGCAACTCCCGACGAACTTTCTGGCTGCGACGGCCAGTGCCTTTCAGGCGGCAGCCGCGCAACCGATGGCCGCAGCTTTGCTGCCGATGGTCCGGCATCGGCAGGGCGCACTCGTATCACCCGTGCTGGTTACTTGCTTTGGGACACTGCGTCCGCTCGAACCAGGACAGACACCACGCCCTGGAAAACACTTGTCCGCAATCGCCTCCGGAGCCATATTGCGCGTAGACACCCTAAGGGATCTGCTGCCTCTTCCGGAGGAACTGTGGCTTGACTACGTGGATCATTGGATCTTTGCTCAGCTACATCGTCGTGGGCTGAGGTCGATCGTGTTCAGCCAGGTGCTTCAACACGACCTGTCGATAGTTTCCCCAGCCCAGCTAAGCCCTACCAGGCTAGACAGCGTGCTGCGAGGCGAAGCTCGCTTCCATCGTCTGCTCGGCCCTATAGCGCGGCTGATCTATCCGTGGCGACTCGCGTGGCGCGTTCTCCGTCTCGGTTCTGTCAATCCGCGCTTGGCCTTCCATGCGTTCAGATCGATCTTGGGTAGACGCCCGAGGTGCTCATGATCGATACGCTGTTTACGGTCACGGTTCTGGAGTTGTTCGTGGGCGGCGGCGGGCGTCTCACGGAGATTGGTCCAGTGACCTTGCGCATGGTGCTGTTCGCCATCTGCCTTTGTGCAGGTCTGTTTGTTGTTTCATTTCGTCGACACGCAGACGGCCAACTGCTGGCGGTCGGGCTGGTGTCGGTGTACTTGCTGGTACATCTACCCGGATTGATCGTCGGCGCCCTGCGTGGTGGACAACCCTCTGAAATGCTGTCCGAAGTGCAGCCGTCGCTCTACTTCCTCGCCGCACCGTTCTTCGCCGTAGTGCTGCAATCACCGTCGATGGTGCAACGAACAGCCAACCTGGTCACGCTCGCGGGCGTCCTTCTCGCGGGAGCCTATTTCATGGTGCTAACGGGCCTCGCGATTGGCCTGCTCGACTTCGTCGAGGTATACACCGCTCTAAGCGAAACCGGAGAGATCTTCTTCCGCGGCGAAAGCTTCTTCTTCTACAAAGGCTTTCTCTACCTTGGCATAGCGATAGTGTTCCTGCTCGCGATTCGCGGTCGTCACTGGTTGCCATTGCTTCTGCTAGTGGCGGGCGCCTTGGTGATGACCTTGACACGTGGCTTCGCGCTCTCCACATCGATTGCGGTTTTGCTCATGCTCGCCGCTCAAGGCCGTTGGCGCTGGGTAGGGATAGCGTCGTTCGCAGTGGCCACAGCGGCTTTCCTTGTGTGGGTCTACCTGCCATCGCTCGACGAAGCCTCCCTTGGGCAGCGCGACATTTCCAATACGCAGCGGCTCGACGACCTCGCTTACATCATCGAGAACACCTCGGTCGGCACGTTGCTGCTTGGCGAGGGGTTCGGTTCGCTGATCAACGAACGTCTCAATATCGAGAACACCTTCCTCTGGGTCCTATGGAAGCTAGGCATTGTGGGCGTTGTATTCTGGTGCGCACCTATCGCGCTTTGCTTCTACTACTACATCCGCATTCCCAGGCGCGATCGAAGATATCGACTCGCCTGCGCATACTTCTTCGGCACGGTTCTCATCTACATCCAAACGCTGACCAATCCGTTTCTCAACAATCCTATTGGCCTGTCATTCGTGCTACTTGCGGTGTTCTCGCTTCGTACGCTGTCGCGGATGAGCGTGCCATTTTCAGCGGGCCCGTGGACCCACGGCAGGCGCTCATCGAGTCATGCAGGGCTAGCGGCATGACATCACCGGTTTCCGTGGTGATGGCGGTCCATAACGGCCGTCAGTTCCTGTCTATGCAAGTCACGTCCCTGCTCGCGGATCTGCAGCCACAAGACGAGATCATTGTGGTCGATGATGCGTCCACGGATGGCTCGCACGAATGGCTGCTCTCGTTGGGCGAACCACGCGTTCGATTGCATCGCAACACGACGAACCAGGGAGTGCGAAGGTCCTTCGAACTTGGACTGAGGCTATCGACAAACGATATTGTCTTTCTGTGCGATCAGGACGACGACTGGTTGCCGGGCAAGCGAGCGGCCTTTGCCGATGCGTTCAATCGTGACCCCGATTGCGTTGTCGTCATCTCGGACGCCCAACTCATCGATGGCGATTCCCGCATGTTCGCGAACTCCTTCATGCGCACGCGCGGCGGGTTTCGTCGCGGCTTCTGGGCTAACTTCTACCGCAACCGCTATCTGGGCTGCGCGATGGCGGTACGCCGGCGCTTGCTCTCGGCAGCACTGCCGATTCCGACATATGTCCCGATGCACGACATGTGGCTGGGCATGTTGGGCTGCTTACTGGGGCGAGTTGTCTATCTGCCAGAGCCATGGCTTCGTTATCGCCGCCACGCCAGCAATGTCAGTCCGTCATCGCGTCAGTCATGGTGGCGCGTGCTGACTTGGCGCATGAACTTGCTGCGTGCTGTCACGATGCGATTTGCGAATCTCGCAGTTCGGCGCGCGCGAGAAGTGATCGTGGGCCTGTGACCTTACCCTCTAGTCGATGAAGATTTCCATCATTACCGTTGCATACAACAGTGCGGCCACCATCTCCGACACCCTCAGGTCAGTCGCATCGCAGTCACATCGAGACATCGAACACATCGTGATAGACGGTGCATCGACAGACAACACACTCGATGTAGTTCGAGCCCATGGTCCTCATTTGACGAGGCTCGTTTCCGAGCACGACCAGGGCATCTACGATGCGATGAACAAGGGATTGCGATTGGCCAGCGGCGACGTCATCGGATTCATCAATTCGGATGATTTCTATGCCTCCACGGAGGTGATCGCCAAAGTGGTGAAGGCATTCTCTGACCCAACCGTTGATGCCTGCTATGGCGATCTTTGCTATGTGAAGCCCGACGACGTGGCGTCCGTAGTCCGATATTGGCGCTCGTCAGCCTTCAGCCCGGGTCTATTTCTGCGCGGATGGTGTCCGCCCCATCCGACACTGTACGTGCGCCGACGGGTTTACGAGCGATTCGGCGAGTTCGACCTGCGATACAGGATCGCCGCCGACGTGGAGTTGATGATGCGCTTCCTCGAGGT
>Ga0184637_10002731_pt1 | contig 11236 bp, 7 predicted proteins | sample PLM3_127_b2_FD_133143 | JGI IMG/M metagenome (GOLD analysis project Ga0184637, IMG submission 133143) | Groundwater sediment microbial communities from an aquifer in East River, Colorado, USA - PLM3_127_b2 | ecosystem: Environmental > Terrestrial > Soil > Riparian zone | place: USA: East River... | reverse complement strand
TCCGGCGTCCGCCGTATTCCGCCATATTCCGCCGTATGCGGCGCCCGCATGCTCCAGCGTCCCGTCACTCCCCATGGCAGACGTCGCAGTTCTCGTCGACGCTGAACGCGATCTGCCCGTTGTGGCACGAGCCGCAGAGCTGCTCGTGCATGCGATCTCCGGAGAGCTCGCCGGCGAGCGGCCGCCCCGGCTCGTGCAGGCGGAAGAGGGTCGCGTGGCAGGCACCGCAGCGCGGACCCGTCGGATCGACATGGGTCTCGTGGCTGAAAACGACCGGCCCCGGGCTCTCCCCGCCGGCGGCGAACGTGTAATCGGCGGGGAGCGCGAGCACCACCCTGTCCTCGGCGAAAGGCGCCGCCTCGATGGCTGGCGCCCCTATCGCCGCCCCCTTCAGCTCCCCTGCTTCCCCCACGGGTGGTTTGGCCCGGGCGTCCGCGCCGTTCCCGTTCGCGAGCTTCATACTGATCAACACCGCGCCCGCGCCGACGAAGAAGAACAGCCAGAGACCGGCCAGGACGCCGCCGTGGAAGACCGGCCGGCGACGCGTCGCAGCTGCCGGCATCGTAGCTGCCGGCATCGCCGCCGGCTTCCCCTCCCACCTTGCGCCGTGCTCGTCATTCACCGCTTCAGCCGGGAAGACCGGGAGGTAGCGCGCCGCCAGCCCGAAGAGCACGAAGCCCGAGGCGACGATCGCCGTGGTCACCGCGAGCTCCATCCAGGACGGGAAGTAGGCGGCGCCCGACCAGCCTTGCATGCCGGTGATCGAGACGTTGAGGCGGTTGATGACAAAGCCCATCAGCGTGAGCATGGCGGCGAAAAAGAGCCCTTGCTCGTTCCGCTGCACCGCCGGGATGGCGAAGAGCACCATCGGCAGCAAGACCCCCAGCCCCACTTCGCCCCAAAAGAGCACGCTCTCGGGTGTCACCTGGAAGGCGAGGGCCAGGGCCCTCCGAGCCACCAGATCCTCCGCCCTCCACACCGCGTAGACGGCGAGCACGACGACGATCACCCGGCCGAGCCCCTGGAGCAGCTCCGACTCGAGCCGCCGGCCGAAGGCACGATAGCTCATGAACGATTCAAAGATGGTGATCGCGAGCCCTCCGGCAATGGCGCTGATGAAAAAAAAGACCGGGAGAAAAGGCGTGTACCAGAGGCCGTGCAGCTTGTCCGGGACGATGACGTAGAGAGTGCCGAGGGAGGATTGATGCAAAGTCGAGAGCAACACGCCAATGATGACGAGCGGCACGAAGGCGCCCCGCACGAGCTTGAGCGGCAGCTTCCATCCCAGCCGCTCGAATAGGATCGGACTGAACTCGATCGCCAAAACCGCCGTGTAGAGCATCACGCACCAGGCCACCTCGAACATGACGGAGTGCGGATTCCACATGACGAGCGGGTGCCAAATCCGATATGGCCGCCCGAGGTCGAAGAGCAGGGCGATGATGACGAGAAGGTAGCCAAGAAAAGCGGTGAGAAGGCTCGGGCGCGCGATGGGCTCGTACTTCTTGACGCCGAAGATATGGACCGCGGCGGCGATGACGAACCCCCCCGCCGCCAACCCGACTCCGACCAGAACATCGAATCCGATCCAGAGGCCCCACGGGAATGCGTCCGTCAGGTGAGTGGCCGCCCCAAGACCGCGTGCGAAACGCACCCAGGTCGAGCAGAGGCCCATGACCAGGAGAAGGGCGAAGAGCCCGCGCCAGAAGGTCAACTTGGGGAACCCACTAGTCCGCATCACCCTCCTCCTCCCTTGCACCGCTCGGGTCCGGGACCGCCACCGGCTGCGCGGCGGCGTCACGGTGCGACGCCATCCCAGCCAGCTCCTGGCGCCTCCGGATGATCCACCAGATGCCGAACATGAGAACTCCGCTCACGCTGACCACATTGGGGAGCTTGGAGAGGATCTCCCAGGTCAGCCGCGGGTAGGGGTCGGTCCGGCCAAGCGCCCGGAAGCCGAGCTCCTCGAACGGCACGCTCGAGAGGTAGAGGATCGAGGTTCCGCCCGCCTCCGTGAGCCCATAGATGTGATCGACGTACCGTCCCGGATCGGCTTCGATGCGCCGCCGGGCCTCGCTGATGAGTTCGTCGCGATCGCCGAAAATGGTCGCGCCGGTTGGACAAGCCGCGGTGCATGCAGGCGGCAGCCCGGCCTTGAGTCGGTTCTCGAAGCACATGCTGCACTTCTTTACCAGGGGCAGCGGGCTCTCCCACTCGTACTTCGGCACGCCGAACGGGCAGCCGACCATGCAGTAGCGGCATCCGATGCAGCGCGATGGGTCGTAAACGACTGGACCTTCGGGGGTCTTCTGGAGCGCCGCCACCGGACAGACCGAGACGCACGCCGGCTCGGCGCAATGCATGCATTGCCGGCGAATCGGGATCCCCTGGCGCCGCTCGATCACCGTCCAGGTGGCGGCCGAGAGCTGCTCGGCACCGTCCTTGCGCGGTAGACCGTTCGTCTCCTTGCAGGCCCACACGCACGCCTCGCATCCCACGCACTTCGTGAGGTCGGTGAGAATCGCGGCTTTCATGCCTTCCTCCCCCGTTCGCCGCCGCGGTCTATTCCACCACGCCGGTCATGGCATGCCGGTCATCGGGTTCACCTCGCCGCCGAAGCAGGCGTCCACGACTTCCGCCCAGGCCTGGGAATCGAGGCGCTCGGCCAGTCCCTCGATGGGGAGCCCGCCGTCGGGGAGCGTGGCGCCGGCGAAGCGCCCCCTCGCGACGAGAACGGAGACGAGATCGCGAAGGCGCACGAGCTCGCGGCGCATCCACGCGCTCGCCTCCTCCCCGACCAGCATCGCCTTCATGGCCGGGGCGAGACGGTTGGGCGTCAGGCGGTAGAACCAGCCGGTCCCGAACGGATCCTGTATCGTCCGGAGCGGATCGGCGACGACCTCCTGGTTCACCTCGGCGACGACGCCGTCGACCGGCGAGCGCAGCGCCACCGAGCGGGTTCTGCCGCGCAACCGGGCAAGCGTGTCGCCCTGATGGACATGGGTGCCCGACGGCACGAGCTCGACTCCAACCGGCAACCCGAGGAGCGTCGGCGCTAGCCGATCGACGCCCACGCGGAGGACGCCCGAGGGCTCCAGGTGACTCCACGTGTGGCCGAGGTCGAAAAAGAGGCCGAGTGGAATTTCGTCGACCGGCGCGTGCGCGTGTCCGCCGATGGCGGCCGCCGGCATCGCACCCGGCGTCGCGGGAGATCGGACGGCCCGAGCGCTGACCTTGCCCAGCTCCGCACGCTGCACGAAGTAGTCCACGGTCAAGAACACGATGATGGTGAGGATGACGAAGAGCGCTACCATGAGATGTCACCTCCTCAGGTCGGCGGTGTTGCAGGCCACTGCCGCCTCCGCCGGCGGTTTCTTCAATCTCCATCACTCGTAAGAAGGCAAGGGGTGTGCCGGAAGCGCATAGGGTCGCGAGTCGCGGCGCTTCACCTCGGGTTCTAGCGACGATTCCAGCAGTTACGCCCCAAGCGGGCCCACGCACTGTTGACCCGCCCGGCACCCGTCCGCCCGGCGATTGTTGAGCTTCTCAACAATGGAGGCGCCGTCTTTTGCTGAAAGGCGCCGTAATCCGCGGCGGCTCCACTTGTAGAGCGTGTGTGGAGATTCTCGGCAGGCGATGTCGAAAAGCTCGACAAATATCCGGAGTCCGCTACCCGCTCCGTTGGAGCGACCCGCCACGGCCTGGTGCGTGGCGCTACTAGGGATCGCAGCAGGATGTCGCGGTCTCGGTCCGTGCGATGACGGACGGATCCACTCCGACCGCGCTCGCGATCTCGTGCAGCACCCGCTGCTCGAGCTCGCCGATACTCCCGTCCGCGCGCGCGATGACGACGAGGTCGCGGATGACCTGAGCGCGGCGAAGGGGTGGAACGACCTCCATGACGCGCTGGACCCAGCGCGGGAGCTGGGCCCGAACGGCGTCGGCGTTGACTTCGGTCGGAATGGCGCCAGGGCCCAACAGCCGCTCGAGCGCGGCGAGCGCCTGCTCGTCCACTCCTCCGGACGAGGTCGCGATGAGCACCGCGCCGGCGAAGAGCAGGCGGCGCATCGCCTCGGCGACTTCCGACCGTTCCTGCAAGTAGCCGGGCTCCATCAGGCGGACGACGTCTTCGACCTCCGCTTCGAGCTGTTCTCGCCGAATCCCGCCTGGAATCATGAGCTCCGAGCGGGAAAAGACCTCGGCCGCGCGCAGCCGGAGCGGGCTGAAGGGGTGGGTGGCGAACCAGTCGCTTCGAACCGGCTCGTGGGCTTTAGTCAGACGTTCGGACTCCGCTCGGAAGTCGCCCACCTGGGCCAGGAACTGGTCGATGCGCACCTTGATGCGCCCTCCGCTGAGCCCCGAGGCCAGCTTGAACAACGCCCGCGCCGCCGGCTCCAGGCCGCCCGCACAGGCGAGCCCGGTCCGGTCGGAAGATATCTCCGCATACCGCTGCCACGCGAACAGCTGCAGCACCAGAGCCGGATCGGTTTGCACGATGCCATGCAGCAGCGCCACCGACGGGATCTTGTGGTGCTCGAACAGGTGGTGACCGAGCTCGTGGCCGGCCACGAATCGGAGCTCATCGGGCTCGAAGGCCTCCAAGAGTCCGGCGGAGAAGAGCACAAAGATGCGCTCTTGCTCCGGCCGCACTGCGGCCGCGTTGAAGGCGCTCTCGGGATAGACGTAGACCTCGAGCGGGGCCTCGAGACCCAGGAGCCGGTGGCAACCTTCCACGATCTCGTGGACGTCGGGCGCCATTTCCGGCGTCAGCCTCAAAGCCGTGGCCAGCAGGTGCCTTCTTGAACCCATCTCTTCCGCCAGGCGATCGAACTTCTCGAGGGCCTTGCGGATAATGGGCTCTCGCAACAACGACTCGGCCAGCTGGCGGTCGCCCGCAGCGCGGAGATCGGCTCCCGGCATGGAGCAACTGTATCATCCGGGAGGTGCTGCGGCGGAGCCGTCCGCAGCGTCGCTGCGTTCACCGGTCCCCTCCGCTTGTACCGCCAGCTCCCCCCCGCCCCCATGCCCCGACACTCCCGTGACCATGGCCGGCTCCAGCGGGTACACGTCGGGGTCGAAGATCACCCGGTAGAGGTGCCACACGAGAACCGCGAGTGTCGCAAGAACCGCCTCATAAAAATGGACGTTGGTGCAGAGATCGGGCATCCAGCCGGGTAGATGGGCGAGCGTCCAGTCTTTGAACACGAGCGCGGCGCCGGTCAAGGTCATCACCACCGTCCCCCAGACGAGGGCCCAGTACTCGACCTTGGCCATGTAGGTGAAGCGGGCGGGTTCCGCCGGCTCGGGCAGGTCCGGGATCGAGCCGCTGACGAACGCCCAGAGCTGCCTCAAGTCGGCAGCGCGGAAAACGAACCCGCCCAGCATCCGCCGACCGCGAGCGGTGAGGGTTGCCCTCACGAGATGGAACGCGCCCAGAATGACGAAAACGAGGGCGAAGACGCGATGAAACGAGCTGCGGAACCTCTCACCGCCGAGCCAGTGGAACGGCGCCGCCCACGCCGCGTGAGGGTACCGGATCGCGAAACCCGAGTAGGCCAGGGCGGCGAAGGCAACGAAGAGCACCCAGTGCTCGGCGCGCTCGATCCGGGTCCAACGACGAATCCCCGCGCCCGCTCGTCGCTCCCCGAGCCGGCGCCCGAGCTTGCGCGCGAAGTCCAGGCCGTGATGAAGGAGCATCGCCCCGATGACGAGCGGGATCATCACCCGGTAGAACGAGACCACCCAGCGGACGACGCCGGCGCCCCCCTCGACACCGCCATGAACGGTGAGCCCCGAGAGGACGGCGCTCGAAACTCCCACGTGGCACTTGCCGCAGGTCATGGGCAAGCGGCTCGGGTTCACCGAGGAAGCCGGATCGCTGGAAGGGAGGATGTTGTGGATGCCGTGGCAGCTCGCGCAGTTGGCGACCGTGATGCCCCCCATCTCCGCGGCCAGACCGTGATAGCTCTCGCGGTAGCTCTCCACCTGACCGCCCTGGATCCCGAATTTCTCGGTGAGCCGCTTCGCCGCGTGACACGCCGCGCAGGTCTCCCGCGAGATGGTGGTGGCGAACACAGTCGATGCCGGATCCTCCGGCGCCAAGATCGTGTGTTCACCGTGGCAATCGGTGCAGGTCGCCGCCGCGAGCGCCCCGCGGGCGATGGCCTGCCCGTGGATGCTCTCGGAGTAGAGAGCCGCCTCCTCCTGGTGGCACTGGGCACAGGTGGCGGAGATGCTGGCGCGATGCACGCTCGAGGCGGCGTTTGACGGCCCGTTGATGGTGTGGGCGGTATGACAGTCGGTGCAGGTGGCGGCGGCTCGGTTTCCGCGCTCGAGCAGCGCCCGCCCGTGCACGGTGCGCGCATAGGAGCCGATGGGGTCCGCCATCGACACCACCGGCGGCTCGGGGCGGTCGTGACATGTCGCGCACTGTTTCGGAATGTTCGAGCGATAAGTCGGCGAAGCCGCATCGCTCGCGGCGAGGACGCCGTGAGCCTCCCCGTGACAGGCGATGCATGCCACAGCCCCCGGCGCCTGGTTCTTTCCGTGGTCGCTCGCGAGCACCGCGCCCGCCTCATCGGCGTGACAGGCGGCGCAATCGACCCGCTGGAGATCGGGAGGATGCTCGGCGCTGGTGACATCTGAGTGGCAATCGACGCAGCTCGAGCCGCCATGCACTGAGCCGGCGAAGACTTCCTGATCGACGAAAACACGGATCTCTTGTCCAGCAGCATCGGCGCCGGTGAGGTCCTGATCCCCATGGCACACCAGACAGTCCTCATTGGACGGCGGGGCGGAGCTCGCCGGGCTTGCTCCGACGAGAAACGCAACCAAGACAAAGGGACACCGCCGAACCGACCGGGGCGCCGTCATTGCTCGTAGAGCCGAGTCAGGATCTCCGGCGAGGTTTCCTCGATGGCCAACACTCGGTGGCAGTTCTCGCAGTCCTGGCTGATCGTCTTGCCCTCCGGGCTCACGTGCTCCTCGTCGTGACAACGGAAGCACGCCGGGAAGTGCTCGTGACCGATGTGGTTCGGGTAGGTGCCCCAACCCACCTTCATCTCCGGAAACACGTTGCGTTCGTAGATCGCCTGCACCGCCGCCACCGCACGCTCGACGCTGCCGGCATCGGCGACCGGCTCGACCTCGCGGTAAAAGCGACGGAGCTCATGGTCGATCTCCCGCAGCGCCGATGGCTTGTCCTCGTACTCGCCGGTGAGCACCCGCACCGCCTCGCGGCGCACGAACGGCAGTTCGCGCGAGACCTTGCCGGCCTGGATCGCCTCATTGATCGCCTCCTCAGGTAAGCTGAAATCATGGGTGGGCCGGTTGTGGCAATCCATGCAGTCCATCAGCCGCCGTTCGAGATCGGGGCGCGCCTTGGGGTCGAAGTCGAGGCCTTGCTTCAAATACTCGGTCCTCCGACCTTGCTGGTCCTCGAGGCCCACCCAGTAGATCTCGCTCCGGGTGGAATCGGCGATGTACTCGATTCGATTGGCGAGGTTCATGTGCCAGTGGATGCCCTGGGCGAAACCGGACTCGAGGCTTCCCCCTCCCACCTTGAGCATGAGGACCGTCGTGAGCTCGGTGTTCTCGCGGTCCGGGCTGTAGCTCTTCTTGATCTTGATCCGGTCGCCATGGAGCTTCTCCGGCCAGTGGCACTGCTCGCAGGTCTCGCGCGCCGGACGCAGGTTGCGGACCGGGCTCGGCAGCGGGCGATGGTAGGTGTTGATCGTCACCGCCAGCACTTGCCTGAGACCGGAGAGCTTCGAGCGCACGAACCAGTCGGCGCCAGGTCCGATGTGGCAATCGACGCATTCGACCCTTGCGTGGGGCGAGTCCAAGTATGCCGTGTACTCTGGGATCATCACTTTGTGGCAGACGAGGCCGCAGAACTCCTTCGAGTCCATGTAGTGGACCGCATGAAATCCGCTCACTGCGAGTCCGAGGAGAATGAGCCCGCTCAAGACCAGGACGGCGGTCAGCCTCTCCCGGTATTCGGGCCGGTTGAGGTCGAGGATCGGAAACAGCGACCGCCCCTCGCGGGCGGCGAGCCGGCGGGCCCGCACCGCACCGATCGGCACCAGGACCACCCCGATGACAAATATGGCCGGGAGGACGAGATAGGCCAGGATGCCGAGGTAGGGGTTGGTCTCGAAACCGAGGAGCTCCAGCAAGGCAAGGAAGACGAAGAAGAGGATCGAGAAGAGAACGATGTTGACCCCGACGAGCCCGATCGGGTGCCGGGTGGCCTGGCCCACCAGGTAACGAAAGCCGCCGTAGAAGGCGGTGAACGGCTTCCAGATCTTCCAGATCTTCCTGCTGGATCTAGTCATCGTCCTCCTCGACCGCAGGCGGGAGATCGCGGATCTTGAGTGCGAGACCGGCGAGCACCAGCCCGATGAAGCCGAGCGCTACATAGAGTCCCATGCGCCGCGCGCCGAGTTCAGTGAGCGCGGCTCGCCCAGCGAGGAGGGCGGCCTCGGCGTGCTCGAGGCCCTCCTTCTGCTTGGCCAGGAACGGGCCCCCCTCTTCGCTGGCAAAGCCGTGCACGAGCACCTCGAGCTCGATCTGTGCGTTCACCGCCCCATCGATGTCCGCCAGGGCCCCTCGCGTCTCCACGCCGCCGCGCCGCGCCCCGAGGAGAAGGCGCTCAGCGCGCGCCGTGAGGGCGGTGAGCTCGCGCATGCGGCTCAGGAACTCCTGGCTGGTGAGGAGCCCCTTCGCCTCCGCCCCCGCCTCTTCGGAACTGGCGTGGCAGTCGCTGCAGCGGGCGACCGGGCTTCTCACCTCGCGGCCGGTGGCCGGGTCCTCGTAGGTGTAGTAGGTCTTCCCGATCCGAAACTTGGTGAAGAGGTGCGCGAACTCGGGCCGCAGTTCGATCTGATTTGATTCACCGCCGCTTCCAGCGATCGTGTGCGTGGGCAGGGAGAGGGCCTCGTCCACGAGCCAGTCGAAGCGCGCCTCGCCCTCGAGCCCCTGGGCGGCCGCCTCGGCGAGAAACCCGTCGCGAGTCGCTTCATAGCGCCGCCTGGTCCGCTCGAGTTCGGGCATGACCTCGGAGAGGGGGCCCTTGCCCTCATGGCAGAAGGCGCAAGGCGTCTCCGGGAGCGGTGCGAGCATGGCCATGGTCGGCCGCACGACACCGTGGTTCCCGTGACAGGACGTGCACTCGCTGAACGAATGGATCCCGGTGAGCGCGGCCTGGGGGGCGGGTGACGAATGGCAGCTCGCGCAGCCCTCGGCGCCGGCGTCCTCGATCAGGGCGTTGTGCTCCTCGAAGCCTGCGTGCTTGGAGCTCTGCCTGAAGAGCTCGGCCTCGCGCCCGTGGCACTGGCCGCAAACGAAGCCGATCGAGCCGAGACCGGGCGGGGCGGCACCGTGGTTGCCGTGGCAGTCGTTGCAGGTCGGTGCGGAAAGGTCCTCCCGCTCGAGCAGGGCTGCCGCGTGCACGCTCCGCCGCCAACGCGAGTACTGGTCGACGGGGAGCGGACGACCGTCGGGAAGGACGGATCCAGCCATCCGCTCCGGGTCGCCATGGCACCTTCGGCAAGTCTCTGCCACTCGCTTCGGGTAGACCGGGGAGCGGGGGTCGCCTGCGCGCAGGATGCCGTGCACCCCGTGGCAATCGACGCAGGTCGCCACCCGCGTGTCACCCCGCTTGAGCGCCTTGCCGTGCTGACTCGTCCAGTACTCCTGCTCCTGATCGACGCGGATGTCGGGCTTGAAGCGCTTCATGAAGACCGGATCGGAATGGCAGCGAGCGCAGAAGTCGGGAACTCCCATCCGCTCCGGCGCGCCGACATAGGGTCGCGAGGCAAAGCGCTCGTCCATGGCCGCGGCCATGTCCCCGGCGAGGGCGAGGTCGGGGTTGCCGCCGTGGCAGTCATGGCAGGAGAGGCCGACCTCGGCGTGCACATCGCCGGCGAATCGCTCGACGATGGCGGCGGATTCCTCCCCGGCTTCCGCCGCGTCCCCGTGGCAGGCGACGCAGGAGGTCGAGGGTGCGGCCGCCTCGGCCCGTACGACCGGTGAGGACACGATGAAGGGGAGGGCGGCGGCGAGGCCGGCCGCGTGGCGCGAGGTCATCCGTCGCTCAACTCTTCTCCCGGCTCCGCGTCAAGAGGCTGAGGATCACCACGAGCGCACCGGTCCCGAGCACCACGTACACCGGAACGAGCGACCGGTAGCCCCAGGCCGTCATCCCCACGATGTAAATGAGGACAGCCACTCCAATCGCGGTGAACACCGGGCTCCTCATCCGCTGGACGACCCCCCGGTCGAGGAACGGCACCAGGATGAGGAGGACCCCGCCCAACCCGAACAGGAGGATCGGGATCGCCTCGAACTCGATGCCGGCGATCTCACCGCCGGGCACAAGTTTGAGCGTCTCGAACATGAACATGAAGTACCACTCGGGCTTGATGTCCTTGAAGGCGGGGGCGAACGGGTCGGCCTTCTCGCCCAGCTCCCACGGGAACAGGGCGGCGAGGGCGGCCAGGACTCCGAGAGCGAGCGTCCAGCCGAAGAGCTCGCGCAGGGCGAAGTGCGGGAAGAACCGCATCGCCCGCCGCGGTCCGCTCTCGCGTTCCACCGGCGGCGGCACGCTCATCCCATGGATCTGCACCAGCAGGAGATGGAAGGCGATGAGGATGACGGTGAGGGCGGGGAGGATCGCCACGTGCCAGCCGTAGAAGCGCGAGAGCGTGCCTCCGGTCACCCGTTCACCGCCGCGGAGGAAGCGGAGGATCCACTCGCCGACGACGGGCACCGCGCCGGCGATGTCGGTGCCCACCCGGGTGGCGAAGAAGGCGAGTTGGTTCCAGGGGAGGAGATAGCCTGAAAAGCCGAAGGCGAGGGCGAGGAAGAAGAGACAGCAGCCGCTCACCCAGGTGAGTTCGCGCGGCGGCCGGTACGCCTTGAGGAGGTAGACCGTCGCCAGGTGGGCGAAGGCGAAGAACACCATCAAATTTGCGGACCAGGAGTGGAGCGATCGGATGAGCCAGCCGAATGGGACGCTGGTCATGATGAACTCGACCGACTCGAACGCCGCCTCCGCCGACGGCCGGTAGTAGAGCATGAGTAGGATGCCGGTCAGCACCTGGACGAAGAAGAAGAACAGGGTCATGCCTCCGAAGTAGTAGAACGGCATGTACCGGTGGACCGGCACCGACTTGTGCGACGCCAGTTCCACGAGCGGGGTCAGCGAAAGGCGCCGGTCGAGCCAGGGGTAAAG
>Ga0184637_10002730_pt1 | contig 11237 bp, 13 predicted proteins | sample PLM3_127_b2_FD_133143 | JGI IMG/M metagenome (GOLD analysis project Ga0184637, IMG submission 133143) | Groundwater sediment microbial communities from an aquifer in East River, Colorado, USA - PLM3_127_b2 | ecosystem: Environmental > Terrestrial > Soil > Riparian zone | place: USA: East River... | reverse complement strand
TGGCGCAGTACCTCATCGTCTGGCGCGGCGCGCGCATCATCCGGCGCCAGCATGAGGGGTTGGAGGCCGCGCGCCTCGAGATCGAGCGTGCGCGCCAGAGCGCGGTGCAGGCCAATGCCGCGAAGTCGCGGTTCCTGGCCAACATGAGCCACGAGATCCGCACGCCGATGCACGGCGTGCTCGGCATGACGGAGCTGCTGTCGCGCACGCCGCTGGATGAGATCCAGGCGCGCTATACACAAACGATCGCGCGTTCGGGCCACGCCTTGCTGGCGATCCTGAACGACATCCTCGACCTGACGAAGATCGAGTCGGGCAAGCTGCAGTTGGACTCGCACCCCCTCGATCTGCGCGAAGTAGTGGCCGGAGTGTGCGACCTGATGCGCGTGAGCGCCAACGCGAAGGGCCTGGAGCTCGAGGCGGATCTGCCGGCGGACCTGCCCACGCTCGTTGTGGGCGACGGGCTGCGCCTGCAGCAGGTGCTGCACAACCTGGTGGGCAACGCCATCAAGTTCACGCGCAGGGGCACCGTGAAGATTGCGGTGCGCGCCGGCGAGTCGCCGGGCGACTATCGCTTTTCGGTCACCGACACGGGCATCGGCATTGCGCCCGATGTGGCCGCGCGCTTGTTCGCGCCCTTCGAGCAGGCCGACAGCTCGACCTCGCGCAAGTTCGGTGGCACCGGGCTCGGGCTCGCGATCTCGCGCGAGCTGGTCGAGTTGATGGGCGGCACGATGGGCCTGACCAGTACGCCGGGCGCGGGTTCGGAGTTCGGGTTCACGTTGCGGCTCACACCCACCCAGCGAGCGCCGGCCCGGCTGCCCGGCCACTTGCGAATGGCCGGCCACCCGGACAGGGTTCACGACGATGCGGTGGCAGCCTCCCCAGTGACGACTGCGACGCAAGCCTCGATGGCGTACCGCCCGGACGCGACGCGCCGTGCGCAGGGCGTGCAGGTGCTGCTGGTCGAGGACGACAGCGTCAACGTGCTGTACGCCGAAGCCGTGCTGAAGAACCTGGGCCTTCAGCTCGTCGTTGCCAACGATGGCGCCCAGGCGCTGGAGGCGGTGCGACGCGAACCCTTCGCACTGATCCTGATGGATTGCAACATGCCCGGCATGGACGGGCTGACGGCGACGCCGCTGATTCGCGAGCTGGAAGCCGGGCTCGGCCGCGGCCGCACGCCACTCATCGCGGTGAGCGCGAGCGCGATGCAGGAGGATCGCGCTCGCTGCCTTGCCGTGGGCATGGACGACTTCCTCGCGAAGCCGTTTCATCCCGATGAGCTGCGCCGCATGATCCGGCGCTGGTGCCCGTCGGCGAGGTCGGTTGCGCCGGCGCACTGATTCACTCGCCTACGCGCTCGGCGGGATGCCCTTCATCACCGCGATGGCTGCGCCCTGCGGATCGATCAGCACGCAGAACCGCCCGACGTTCGGGATGTCGGTGGGCGGCACGACGATCATCTTGGCGCCGAGCTTTTGCGCCTTGGCCGCGGCGGCGTCGACATCGGCCACGTGCACATAGGGCACCCACAGCGTCGGAGCGTCGGCAGGGTCGGGCTGCATGAGGCCACCGCGCAATTTGCCGTCGGGGCTCTTCAGCAGGTAGTACGGGCCTTGCGGTCCGAGGTCCATCGTGTCGTGCGTGTAGCCGAAGACCTGTTCGTAGAACGCGAGCGCCTTCTTCGCACCGTGCGTCCACAGCTCGTTCCAGTACCAATCGCCGTCGGGCGTCTGCTCCGGGTCGGGGCGGTCGCGTTCGGCGCTCTTCCACAGGCTGACGGTGGCGCCGGTCGGGTCGATGATGGTGGCGCCGCGGCCCACCGAGCCAAGGTCGGTGGGCGGCATCACCGGCTTGGCGCCGGCCGCGGTGGCGGCAGCGAAGCTCTGGTCGACGTCGTCGACCGACAGGTACGACATCCAGTGGTTCGGCGTGCCCGCCGGCGCCGTGCGCAACCCACCGATGCCGTCGCTGCCGTTCATGATCGTGTCGTAGGTCTGCTCGCCCATCGGCACGCGCTCGATGTGCCAATTGAGCAGCGGCTCGTAGAAGGCGCGCGCTTTTGCGGGGTCGCTCGAGACATGTTCGAACCAGACGAATTTTCCGGGCAGATGGCTCATGGCCGTCCTTTCACTGGTGGCGTTGAGGTTCGGTGGCGATGAAGCTTGCGCGTTGGCGGATCACGCCTTGCGCGCGGCGGATATGGGGCATGTCGGACAGGAGCTGCGCGCCCTCGGGCAGGGCTTGCACATAGGCGAGGATCGGCGCGACGAAGAGATCGGCGAACGACAGGGCGCCGCCGGCGAGAAAGTCCCCGCGCGCGTAGGCGCGCTCGAGCGCGCTCAGCTGCGCCGCCATCTCTTTCACGGCCTTGTCGATCACGCCGCGGTCGGGCTGCCCGTCTTCGCCCTTCGGAAAGATGTACTGCAGCACGTAGCGCTTGGCCATCGTGTCGTAGAGATAGCTGTTGACGGCGCTTACCCATTGTTCGCACACGACGCGGTCGCTGATGCGCGCCGGGGTCAGCGTGAGCGGGCCGTCGAAGGATTCGTCGACATACTTCAGGATCGCGCTCGTCTCCCACACCGCGGTGTCGCCGTCGCGCAGCGCCGGAATGCGGCCGAACGGATGCAGCGCCAGGATCTCGGGCGAATGCGGCAGGCACGGTTGCAGCGTGATCGCGACGCCCTTCTCGGCGAAGCCCATGCGCGCGGTGCGCGTGTAGGTGCTGCGCGCATCGCCGAACAAGGTCAGCGTGCCGGCGGTGCCGCGCTCGTCGACAAGGTCGTTGAGCTTGTTGAGGCACGAGGCCCAGCCGTGGCTGTGCGCGTCGCGTGCGGCTTCGGCGGGGAATCCGGTGTGGCGCATGCGCAGCAAGGTGCCGCCGTCCTTCTCGATCAGCTCGACCTCGATCAGCGTCTCGACACCGGGCATCGGGTTGTGCTCGCCTTCCCATTGCCAGGTGTAGGCGATGCGCTCGGGGCGTTGCAGCTCGCGGTAGCGGCCGCCGACGCGAAAGCAGGTGCCGTCGCGCGCTCGCATTTCGATGCGCCAGGCGCCGTCGACGCGCGCATCGGCGCTCACCTCGGGGATGTGCATGCCGCGCGGGCCCATCCAGGCGCTCATCAACTCCTTCGTGACGAAGGCGTCGAACACTTTCTCGCGCGGGGCGCGGATGAAGCGGGACAACTGCAGCGTGAAGGTTTCGGATTTCATGAGCTCTTCCTCTTGCGGCGGGTGGTGCGAGACGGTTTGCGGGTGGCGCTGCGCGTGGGCGGCGGTGGCCGCGCGGAAGGCGTTCGCTCGAGCAGTTCGGCCAGGCGATCGAGGCTTGCCTCCCAGAAGCGGCGGTACTGCGACAGCCAGTCGTGCGCGGCGCGCAGGCCCGGGCCGCGCAGACGGCACACGCGCCACTGCGCGTCGACCACGCGTTCGATGAGGCCGGCCTGCTCGAGCACGCGCAGGTGACGCGAGACGGCGGGCCCGGAGATGGGAAAGGGCTTGACCAGTTCGCCCACATGCACTTCGCCCTGCGCAAGGCGCGCGAGGATCGCGCGCCGGGTCGGGTCGGAGAGAGCGGCGAAGGTCGCGTCGAGCGTGTCGAGCGGAACGTCCATTCGTGTATTTAACGAGTACGTTAAATAAAAGTCAAGCCACTAACGATGCCCGCCCTTTGGGCATGTGCCTTGCCTGATGGCGCAATACGGAGTACATGGAGATTGAGGAAGAGGGCCCGTCTCCCGGAGCGACCAGCATGTCGTACTTGAGTGATGCGCAACTGCACGCGATCGGCTGCTTGCTGTCGGCGCGCGAGACCGATCTGCGCGCGCAGGTGCAGGGCGCGCGCCAAGCGCTGGCCGAGCGGCCGAGCGCGGACGGCCGGCAGGTCGAAGACCAGGGCGAACAAGGCGAGCAGCGCGTGCGCGCCGGCATCGAACACGCGGAGCTGCAGCGCGACCTTCAGGAGCTGCGCGAAATCGACGCGGCGCGCGAGCGCATGACCGACGGCCGCTACGGCGAATGCGTCGATTGCGGCCAGCCGATCGCCGTCGAGCGGCTCATGGCGCAGCCCGCCGCGGCGCGCTGCCTCGCGTGCCAGACGGCCTACGAGAAGGCCCACCGCGGCAACCCGAGGTATTCGGCGTAGCAGTCCCACGCCTCACGAGCGCTCGCGGAACTGGTCGCCTGAGGGCACGCCGATTGCTGATCGCACCGTCGGGGTAACGCGCCCCGGCAAGCAAGGAGAGTGCAATGACACAGGTTGCAGACGTGATGACGCGCGGCGTGCGAACGCTGTCGCCCCAGGACTCGATGCTGCGCGCGGCGAAGGCGATGGAAGAGCTGAACGTCGGCTCGGTGCCGGTGTGCGACGGCGAGCAGCTGCTCGGCATGGTGACCGACCGCGACATCACCGTCCGCGGCGTCGCGCACGGTAAGCCGGCCGAAAGCACGCCGCTCAGCGACGTGATGAGCAAGGGCGTGCGCTGGTGTTTCGAAGACGATTCGATTGACAAGGTCGTCGACGAGATGCGCGACTCGAAGATCCGCCGGTTACCGGTGGTCGACCGCGACAAGCATCTCGTGGGCATCTTGTCGCTCGGGGACGTGGCGGCCAAGGCCGACAGCTTCGAAGCCGGCGAGGCGCTGGCGGACATCTCGGAGCCGTCCGAGCCCGAGCGCTAGCTTGCCGTGGGGCCGCAGCAGGCGGCGCTTGCCTGTGTAGCCTTTGCCGCACAAACGCCCTTGACAAACGGCGGCGTGGCGGCGCGCGAGCAGGGCCGGGCGGGCACAGCAACTGCCCTTCGTGAGAATGCGCAACTGATGCGGGGTTTGGAATGAACGCGATAGAGCTCCTGATCGATCAGCACCGCCTGCTGGAGGCGCGCCTGAAGGCGGCCGTCGACGCGACACAGCCGCAGGCGCGGGCCGCGCTACTGGCGCAGATCGGCGACAGTCTTGCGGTGCACATCGCGTCGGAGGAAGAGGTCTTCTACCCGGCGGTGAAGGCACGACGCACCGAAGACATCCTGCTCGAATCGCTCGAAGAGCACTTGTCGCTGAAGCGCCTGCTGGCCGACTTGCTCGAGTTGCCGCCCACGGCACCGACCTTCGAGGCCAAGCTGAAGGTGCTGAAGGAGCAGACCGAGCATCACCACCGCGAAGAGGAAGAGCACTTGTTTCCGAAGGTGCTGAAGATCTGGGATCCGCAACAGCTCGAGGTGCTCGGACGGCAGATGATGCGGCTGCAGCAGGACCTGCGCGACGAAGGCGATCCGCGCGAGGCGGTGACCGAGCAGACCGACGAGGCCGCGCGGCTCGGCTAGCCGACGGCTAGCCGCACGCTTCGCGCTCGCGCAACGTTCGCGCATGGCTCGCCCGAGTGCCTCCGAAGAGCCTGCGGTACGCGCCGAGGTGCGCGAGTTCCTGCGCCGTTCGCAGTTCATGCAGCGCGGCGCGGTGATCACCGACCTCGACGGCACCGCGGTGCACGAGGTCGAGGGTCGCGTCTACCTTCCCCTGGAGGTCGAGGTCGGCCTGAAGCAGATGCACGAGCGCGGCCGCCGTGTCGTCATCAACACGATGCGTTTCCCGCGCTCGGTGCTCGATGCTTTTGCCGTCCAGTGGTATCGCATCACCGCGGCGCCGATTCCGCTCGTGTCTCTCAATGGCAGCCAGATCGGCTACCTGGTGAGCGCACCTGACGGCTCACTGATGTTCGAGCAGATCGCCAGCTACCCGCTGACACCGGGCGAGCTCGACGAGTTGCTGATCGGCATCGAGGCGATGGTGCAACAGGGCGCTGCCGACGATCTGCTCGTGTTCTTCTATCCGCGAGACTGGCGCATCGCCGAGGTGATCTACACGCCTGGTCGCAGCCGCCTCGCTGCGACGATGGACAAGTACCGCAGCGCCGACGAAGTCTTTAGCGGGCCGGTCCAGGCCTTGCGCGATCGATTGATGTCGACCGAGGTGTGCCTCGTGTTCCTGCTCAACGACGCGCCCGAAGACCGCCGGATGGCGTACCAGCACACCGAACGCACGCGCTTCGTCACGCACCAGGGGGTCGACAAGCGGCACGGCGCGCTGCAGATCGCGCGGCACCTGGGCATCGACCTCGAGCATTCGGTCGGCGCCGGCGATGCCGAGACCGACACCTTCCTGTCGGCGGTGGGATTGGCCGCGATCGTCGGCAACGCGGACCTCGATTTCAAGGGCGTGCACGGCACGCTGCGCCTGCCCGACCCGCTTGCATGGGGGCGCGTGCTGTTCAAGCTGGGACAGGGCGTCAGCTGAAGCGTCCGGCGCGGAAGTCCTCGACTGCCTGGACGATCTCCTGCTGCGTGTTCATCACGAACGGGCCGTACTGGCTGATCGGCTCGTTGAGCGGCCGCCCGGCGATGAGCAGCGCGCGCGTGGGCGCCTCGCCGGCGCGCAGCACGACGCCATCGCTCGCGGGAGAGTTCTGCAGGATCGCCATGCGCTGCGCGGGCACCGGCGTGTCGCCGACCAGCAACTCGCCGCGGTACACGTAGACGAAGACGTTGTGCGCAACCGGCAGCGGCTGGGCGAACTGCGTGCCGGGCAGGAAGTGCAGGTCGAGATAGAGCGGCTGCGTGGCATCGCGTTGCACGGCGCCGGCGACGCCATGGCTCTCGCCGGCGATCACACGCACGGTCACGCCTTCAGGCGTCGTGAACTGCGCAATGCTCTCGCTTTGGATGTCGCGATACCAGGGTGAGTTCATCTTGTCCTTGGCGGGCAGGTTGAGCCACAGTTGAAAGCCCTCCATGCGGCCACCTTGCTGCTCGGGCAGTTCGGAATGAACGATGCCGTGGCCGGCCGTCATCCACTGCACGCCGCCGTTTTGCAGCAGGCCCTCGTTGCCGGCGTTGTCGCGATGGCGCATGCGGCCCGCGATCATGTACGTGACGGTCTCGAAGCCGCGGTGCGGATGATCGGGAAAGCCGCCGATGTAGTCGTCGGGGTTGTCGGTGCCGAAGGCGTCGAGCATCAGGAACGGGTCGAGCCGGCGCTGCAGCGGCTGCGTCAACACGCGCGTGAGCTTGACGCCCGCGCCGTCGGAGGTGGCCGTGCCGGCCACGATCCGCTCGACGCTGCGTGGCTGCGTGACCGCGTCGCGTAGCAGGGTCGGCGCGGCGGGGGTGGTGGCGGTCGTGGTCATGGCGTGCTCCGTGTCAGTGTCTTGCTCTCGTCGATGGTCATGCCGGCAGCGGCAAACTTTCCTCGATCTGCGTCTGAGCGCTCGCGAGGGCCTTTTGTTCAGCGGCCGCGCCCATCGCGAGGCCTTCCGCGTAGACGAACTGCACCTCGCTCATGCCGAGGAAGCCGAACACGGTCTTCAGGTAGGGCACCTGCGAGTCAGCCGGCGTGTTGCGGTACAGGCCGCCGCGTGTCAATGCGACGTAGACCTTCTTGCCCTTCAGCAGCCCTTCGGGGCCCTTGTCGGTATAGCGGAACGTGACCTGCACACGCGAGATCGCGTCGATCCAGTTCTTCAGTTGCGCCGACACGCCGAAGTTGTACATCGGCACGCCGAGCACCACGACGTCGGCGGCTTGGATCTCGGCGATCAGCGCGTCGTCCTGCGCTACTCGCGCCGCCTGTTCGGGCGTGCGCTGGTCGGCCGACGTGAACAGGGCGGCGAGCCCGCGCTCGTCGAGCACCGGGTGCGGCGTGCGGGCCAGATCGCGCACGGTGAGCGTGGCTTGGGGGTTCGTCTCGCGCAAGCGATCGACGATGGTCGAAGCCAGGCGGGTCGATTGGGAGCCGTCAACGCGCGCGCTGGAGTTGATTTGCAGGATGTTCATGGAGTCCTCGGGGGTTTGTGGGTTGCGATGAAGTCAATTTAGTCGTCCCACCATTGATCCGGAAGACGTCAAAATGGATAACATCGTTCCATTGATGGGACAGTGGGGCCGTGCCATGACTCTCGAGCCGAACGATCTGCTGCTCTTTGCGCGCGTCGTCGCCGAAGGCAGTTTCAGCCGCGCGGCCGAGCGCGTGGGCTTGCCGAAGTCGACGGTGTCGCGCCGCATCGCAGCCTTGGAAACGCAGTTGGGTGAGCGCCTACTGTTGCGCACGACTCGCAAACTGACGGTGACGGACTTCGGTCATGGCGTGCTCGGCCATGCGCAGCAGGTGGCCGACGAAGTGGAGGCGGCGGCTTCGCTCGCGCAGCATCGACAGGTCGAGCCGAGCGGGCGCCTGCGCGTTTCGATGCCGAGCGATCTTGCGAACGTCGTGCTCGGCTCGCTGCTGGTGCAGTTCGTGCAGCGCTACCCGGCGATCTCGCTCGAGATCGATCTGACGCCGCGTCGGGTCGATCTGATCGGCGAGAACTTCGACCTGGCGCTGCGCATGGGTGACCTGCCCGATGACGCTTCGCTCGCGGCGCGCCGCGTCGCGGTGTTCTCGCATGGGCTGTACGCGTCGCCCGACTACCTGTTGCGGCGCGGCATGCCGGCCGAGCCCGAGGCGCTGATGGAACACGACACGTTGCGCCTGCTGAAGCGCGATGGTGAGCCAGCGTTGTGGGTGCTCACTCGCGGGGAGGCGCTTTGGGAGGGCATCCCGCCCGGCCGCGCGACGGTCAACTCGCCCGAACTGATGATGCGACTGGCGCGCCTGGGCGTGGGCATCGCGGCCCTTGCCGACCATTTTGCCGGGCCTTATGAGCGCAGCGGCGAGCTGGTGCCGGTACTCGCCGACTGGAGCTTGCCGACGGCGTCGGCGTGGGCCGTGTTTCCGGGGCGGCGGCTGATGCCGGCACGCACGCGCGTGTTCCTCGATGCACTGCAAGCGGAGTTTTCGGGGCCGAAGTGCCAGCAGGTCGAAGCGCAGGTGCAGCAAACCAAGCGCGAGCGCCTTACAAAACATAGACTTGACCAGAATCGATGATTTGCTAAACTCTACGTTATGCCAAGAACGTCAGAAGCGATTGCTACGCTACCGCCCGCTGCCGCGCAGGCGTTGCGCCAGCTGGGCGAGAACCTGGCCATCGCCCGGGTACGCCGCAAGGAGTCGCAGCGTCTGTGGGCCAAGCGGCTGGGCGTTTCGGTGCCGACGCTGATCCGCCTCGAGCAGGGGGACCCGGGCGTGGGCGTGGGCATCTACGCAACGGCGCTGTGGCTCGTCGGCCGCGTGCAGGCGCTGCCGGAACTCGCCGACCCGAAGCACGACCGCGGAGCGCTCGAGATGGATGTGCGCGAAGCGCTGCGGCGGCGTGCCGTGCGCTCGGCCGCGTCGGTCGAGGCACGCCTGGGCAGGAAGCGGGCCGCCGATGAGTAACGCCGCGCAGCCCGTTGCATACCAGCCGACCGACCGGATGTATCTGTGGCTGCTGACGCAGCCCGCGATGCCGGTGCTGATCGGCGAGCTGAACATGGTGCGCACGCTGCGCGGGGTGTCGCTGCGCTACACCGATGCGTGGATCGAGCGCGGCTTTGCATTGAGCGAGGACCTGCCGCTGTTGCGGCAAGAGGAGTTCTTGCCGAAGGAAAAGGACACCGCGGCCGGCGCGGTCGACGACGCCCGGCCCGACCGCTGGGGCGAGCGGGTGATCCGGTTCCTCGACAGACCGCCGCGCCTGTCGTTGCTCGAGTACCTGTACTTCGCCGGCGACGACCGCTTCGGCGCGCTCGGCGTCTCGCTGTCGCCCGAGCGCTACGAGCCCCGGCGCACCGGCCCGCTGCCGGTGTTGGCCGAGACCGCGGCGATCGAGGAACTCGTGCGCAAGGTCCTCGCCAACGAACCGATTGCCCCGCAGCAGCACCGGCTGATCGCACCCGGCGTCACCATGGGGGGTGCCCGCCCGAAGGCGCTGCTCGACATCGACGGCGCGCAGTGGGTCGTCAAATTCTCGGATGGGGACCCCACCGATGTGCCGCTCGTCGAGCACGCGACGATGACCTTGGCCGCGCGCTCCGGCATTCGGGTCGCTCAGACGCTGGCGGTGCGTCTGGTCGGCGCGCATGCGGTTGCGATCAAGCGCTTCGATCGTGTCGGCGCGCGGCGCGTGCATGCGCTGTCGGCGAACGTCGCGCTGAAGGCGGCCGCCGAGAGCCTCGGCTACCCGGAACTCGCGCAACTGCTGCGCCGGCGCGGACCGGCGGCGGGCGGCGAGAACGTGGCGCAGATGCGCGAGCTGTTTCGCCGCATGGTGTTCAACATCCTGATCGACAACACCGACGACCACGAGAAGAACCATGTGCTGCTGGTGAACGATGCGCAGCACTACGAGCTGTCGCCGGCCTTCGACGTGTTGCCCTCGGGGCAGGCGCTCGGGTACCAGCAGATGCGCGTGGGCGAGCAGCAAGCGGACGCCACGCTCGTCAACGCGATGTCGATGTGCGCGATGTTCGCGCTGAAAAGGGACGAAGCGGCGAAGGAAGTGGCCCGTGTGGCCGACGTCGTCGCGCTCTGGAAGCGGCACTACGCGGCGTGCGGGGTGAGCGCACGCGACATCGAGTCGTATGCGAGCCAGATCGACAGGCCGTTTCTGAAAGCGCAGCGCGACGAGTTCGCTGCCGCCGGCCGCTAACCGGGCCCGAGCGACGTGCGCCCAGCCGGCGGTGCAGGCGCGCCGATTGCTGCGCCCTGCGGGTGGGCGGCCGCCAGGGGCCGTTGTCGAACCTGTCACGCATGGAGGTATTCATGATCCGCGCACTCGTTTTCTCTGTGATCCTGTTGTTGGCCGGCCTGTTCGCGCTGCTCAACTGGACGGCGTTCACCGCATCGACGACGCTTTCGCTCGGCTTCACGACGGTGCAGGCGCCGCTCGGTCTCATCATGCTCGTGCTGCTGGTGTTCCTGAGCGTGCTGTTCACGGTGTGGGCGATTTCGTTGCAGGCGTCGGTGATGATGGATGCGCGTCGTTACGCGAAAGAGCTGCAGGTGCAGCGCGACCTCGTCGACAAGGCCGAGACTTCGCGCTTCACCGAGTTGCGCAGCTTCATGAGCCTCGAACAGCAGCGCACCACCCAGGCCGACGATGACATGCGCTCGGCTATCCTGATGCGGCTCAACCGCATGGAAGAGGAAATTCGCGCACGCCTGGACCATACCGCGAGCTCGCTTTCGTCGTACATCGGGGAACTGGAAGATCGGCTCGAGCATCGCCATCAGCCGCCGCAAGCCGATGTCCCGATCAACGACATGCCGGCGCAGCGGCGCTAAGCAACAAGCCTATGGCGCAACACTGCGCGCGCCGAGCG
>Ga0184637_10002728_pt1 | contig 11243 bp, 11 predicted proteins | sample PLM3_127_b2_FD_133143 | JGI IMG/M metagenome (GOLD analysis project Ga0184637, IMG submission 133143) | Groundwater sediment microbial communities from an aquifer in East River, Colorado, USA - PLM3_127_b2 | ecosystem: Environmental > Terrestrial > Soil > Riparian zone | place: USA: East River... | reverse complement strand
GTCCTGGAGGATCTGCAGCTTGGGGTCGGTCCCGATGACGGGCATCGGCTTCTTGTAGCGGTCGTTGAGGTACGGCATGTTGTAGCCGCGGCTCTGGACCATGCCCTCCAGATCGTTGTCGATGAGGTGAGCCAGGAACTCCTTCGCCGCCTGCTGGTTCTTCGAGAACTTCCAGGCCATCCAGACGTTCGGCGCCGCCACGCTGACCCGCTTGCCCGGCAATCCCTGGGGCTCGAGCATCAGGAACACGTTCTTGAACACGTTGGGGTTCGTGTCCTCCGTGGTGCGATACGCCGAGATCGCGTCGTGGATCCAGCACGCGATACCCGAGGCCAGGTAGCGGTTGTCGGAGGCGTCGTCCCAGGAGAACACCTCCGGGGTCATGCCCTCGTCGAACAGCGCCTTGGCGAAGCGCAGGAACTCCCGCAGTTCTTTCGAATCGAGCGTGGGGTTCTCGCCCGAAGGATCGGCCTCCGTTCCCCCGAAGCTGAAGAACATCGAACGCCAGAAGAGGTTCGCGTCGGCGCACTGGGACAACGCGATCCCGGTCGGATGCCCTTTGGGCTTCAGTGTCCGGCCGGCCACCCGCGCCAGCTCCCAGGTATCGGGGGCCTTCAGGTTGTTCTGATCGAACAGATCCTTCCGGTAGAGCATCGGCGCCAAGATGTAGAAGATCGGAAGACCATACCAGCGGCCCTCCACCTCGACGAGGGAGCGCGCCGACGGAATCCAGCCGCCGTACTTCTTACCGGCCGCGTCGGCGACGTCGCTGAGGTCGACGAGGTTCTTGTAGTAGAGCCGGGTGAGGATCGAGGAGCCGTTGTAGATGATGTCGTGACCGGACCCCGCCGCGAACTCGGCCGCCATCCGTGCCGGGATCTCGAGGTGGGGGATGTGGTCGACGCGCACCTTCACCCCGTTCTTATCGCCCCACTCCTTGGCGAACTTGTCGTACCAGAGGTCGTAGGCGGGAATGAAGTGGCTCCACTGGAGGATCCGGAGCGTGGTACCTCGGATCTGAGCCGGTGCCTGCCGGGCCTCCAGCATGGTCAGCAGGGAACCCCCGGCCACGCCGGCCCCGGCGACCTGGAGGAAGCTGCGGCGGTTAGTGGTCGGGCGATCGATTCGAACAGGTTGAGGATCCTTCATGCCATACCCCCTCGTTAGTTACCGAGCCCGGCATCGTTGGGACTCGGCCTATGGCTGCCTCATCTGGAGACGCAAGAGATCGGAAAAGGCTAGTCCCTATATGCTCCCGGCGCGCGTTTTGTCAAGCGCTTTGTCGGCGCGCCCCCCTCTCGGACCCTACTGTCGCCACGGTTTCCGAGGGCGGTGGCCAGCCGCCGCAGTGTCTCATAACTGAGGGTTTACCCTCCGGTTCTCCGCCGCTTGACACCCCTCGCGGCAGTCGCCTAGACTCCGGCATCCGACCGTGTCGGTCCGAGTGCGGCAGGGGCGCCGCCGCCCCGCGTCAAACCTCGCTTGAGGAGAAGGCTCGATGGCGCAGGTCCTGATGAAAGACCTCAACAAGAAGTACGACGAGGTTCACGCCGTCAAGGACGTGAACCTCCACATCCGCGACAAGGAGTTCATGGTCTTGGTGGGTCCGTCGGGATGCGGGAAATCCACCACCTTGCGGATGGTGGCGGGACTGGAGGAGATCAGCGCGGGACAGATCATCATCGGCGAGCGCGTGGTCAACGACCTTCCGCCCAAGGACCGCGACATCGCCATGGTCTTCCAGAACTACGCGCTGTATCCGCACATGACCGTCTACGACAACATGGCCTTCGGCCTCAAGATGCGGAAGTTCGCCAAGCCCGAGATCGAGAGGCGGGTGAAGGAGGCGGCGGAGATCCTCGGGATCCAGGAACTGCTCAAGCGCAAGCCTCGACAGCTCTCGGGCGGGCAGCGGCAGCGCGTGGCGGTGGGGCGCGCCATCGTGCGCCATCCTCAGGTGTTCCTCTTCGACGAGCCGCTCTCCAACCTCGACGCCAAGCTGCGTGTCCAGATGCGCGTGGAGTTGAAGCGCCTGCACGATCGCCTGGAGACCACTGTCATCTACGTCACCCACGACCAGGTGGAGGCCATGACCCTGGGCGATCGCGTCGTGGTCATGAAGGACGGGTGGATCCAGCAGGTGGGCGAGCCCATGGAGCTGTACGGCCACCCGGCCAACAAGTTCGTGGCGGGCTTCATCGGTTCCCCGGCGATGAACTTCGCCGACGTGACCATCGCCGAGGCCAACGGCGACCTGTGGGCCGAGACCGCGGGGTTTCGCGTGAAAGTGCCCGCCGATCAGCTGGCGCGCATCCGTCCCTACAAGGGGCAGCCGCTGACCCTCGGCGTGCGCCCGGAGGATTTGCACCTCAGCTCGGGGGCGGACGCGCCCGGGACATCGTTCGAGGCGGTCGTCGACGTGGTCGAGCCTCTGGGCTCCGAGATCTTGCTGGACCTCCGGGTGGGGGCGGGCAGCATGGTGGCGCGCGTCGAGCCAACCGTGCGGCTGAAAGTCCACGAGTCGGTAAAGCTCGCGCTGGAGCCCGAGCGCCTCCACTTCTTCGACCTCAAGACCGAAGCGGCGATCTCGTAGTTGGAGGGGGTGAGGCACCCCCTCCAACCCTCCCCATCCGCGTTGCGCCCGACGGCTGTCGCAGTCTCCCCGGCTGTCAACATGGAGGGGGTGAGGCACCCCCTCCATACCTTCTCGCTCGCCTGACGCTGGATGGTTGCCGCCTCCATCTCGCGTCAATGGCGCGGGGCGGGAAGTCGTCACGGTTGATGCGTCGGTCATTCGTCGGGTTCGCGGTCGCCATTGCTGCGATCGGGCTGTTCGCCGGCGGCCTCGCCTGGCTGCTCGACACGCCCGCTCCACCGCCCGGGGCGTCGCGGGGCCAGCGGATCTACTACGCGCTGTGCGTGAGCTGTCATGGGGTGACCGGACAAGGCTCCTGGCGCGCGACCCTCTTCCTGGTGCGACCGGGTGACCTGAGCGACCCCGTCCGCCTCCACGCCGTCTCCGATCAGTACCTCCTCGATCTCATCAAGAACGGCGGCGCCCCAATCGGGCGGCCCGGAATGCCCGCCTTCGGTACGGCCCTCACCGCCGACCAGATCCGAGAGTTGGTGCAGTACATCCGCTCCCTTTCGACGCGCTGAGGTCGCGTCAGGGGACCTTGGTGATCCGGATCAGGGTGAGCTGACTGTCGACGCGACGCACGGCGAGACGCACACGATCCCCCGGCGCCAGGGACGCGGCGTCGATGTGGATGGGGTCTCCGAAGACGGCCATCAACTCCATGGCGCTCATGCCGAGAGCGTCGACGGGATCGTGGCGGATCAGGACGAGGTTGGCGGCGGGCCGTGCGAGGAACTCTCCGGTGACCTCGTAGGCTGCGGGCCTGATGATCGTGCCCCACAGGCCGAGGGCAAACGCGGCCAGGAGACCCACGAAGAGCGCGGCGAGCAACCAGCGAACGCGTCGGGAATCGGCCGCCCCCCGTGGGGGCGCAGGCTCAGGAGGGATTACCGGCGGAGATGGCCTTCGGGGCTTCGACGTCACGGTCGAGGTCGGACGGCCCGATCACCCACTTCCCGCCGCAGCCTTCGCGAAACACCGCACTCGCTGCTCGGTACTGGGTGCCGAACGTCAGGAGCATCAGGCCCCCTGCGGTGAGGGTGCCGAGGCCGCAGAGGAATGCCTTGCCGGGAACGCGGAAGACATTGATGGCCACCGCCCCTGCCGTCGCCGCCGCCGACGGGGGGCTGGTGGAAGCGGGACTGACGGGAATGCTCATGATATCGGGAAGGGCGGCTGGAGTCTGCGCGCCGAGCTGAGAGGTGAATGACCCGATCACCAGTCCCAGGAGGGTGGTCACGGCGGCCAGTCGCGGCGCGAGACGCATATGCAGCGCTATAATACCAGACTACAACTCTTTCCCGGAGGCACCCACGTCATGAAGCTTGTTCGCTTCTCCCACAACGGGGTGAGTCCTCGCCTCGGCGCGCTCGAAGGTGATCACGTCGTCGACCTGCAGGCGAGTCTGGCCGCCACGCTCGCCCGTCGCGGAGTCGTGCGCGCCCAGGAGATCGCGGCGGCCCTCGTCCCCCAGAGCACGCGCGCGTTCCTGGAAGGCGGGGCGGCCTCGCAGGAAGCGGTGGCCTCGCTCGCCGAGCGCGTCGTCCATCCCGCGTCGTCCGTGAGGCTCCACGCGCCCATCGCCGATCCCGGGAAATTCATCTGCATCGGCCTCAACTACCGCGACCATGCCGAGGAGACCAACAACCCCATCCCCAAGGAGCCGCCGATCTTCCCGAAGTGGTCGACGGCCATCGTGGACCCGGGAGAGCCGGTCCTGCGACCCCGGGGGTCGACCCAGCTCGACTGGGAGGTGGAGTTGGGAGTGGTCATCGGCCGTACCGCGCGATTCGTCACCAAGGAGAACGCCCTCGACTACGTGTGGGGCTACACCATCATCAACGACATCAGCGCGCGCGACTTCCAGTTCCTCACCACCCAGTGGGCGGCGGGGAAGATCGCCGACACCTTCGCCCCCGTCGGCCCCTACATCGCCGACGGCAAGGACATCCCCGATCCGCACGTCTTGGATCTCAAGACGTTTGTCAACGGCAAACAGATGCAGCGCGGCAACACACGGACGTTCATCTTCAACGTCAACTACCTGGTGAGCTATCTCTCCGGGTTGATGACCCTCTCCCCCGGAGACCTGATCGCCACGGGGACGCCTCCCGGCGTCGGGTTCGCCATGAAGCCTCCCGTGTTCATGCATCCCGGCGATGTCGTCCGCGTGGAAATCACCGGGCTCGGCTCGATCGAAAACCCGATCAAGGACGCCTGACCGCGTGCTCGACCTCATCGCGCCCCTGGTCGTTCCCGGCGAGACGAAGATCGTCCTGCTCTCCCTCGACGGGCTGGGAGGCCTGGCTCGACCGGAGACGGGACGATCGGAGCTGGAGACGGCGCGTCTGCCGAATCTCTCGCGGCTGGCGGCGCGGTCGGCGTGCGGTCTGATCCGCCACGTCGCGCCCGGGATCACGCCGGGGAGCGGGCCCGGGCACCTCGGCCTGTTCGGCTACGATCCGCTCCAGTACCAGGTTGGCCGCGGCGTGCTCGAGGCGCTCGGCATCGAGTTCGACCTTCGCGGCGGCGATGTGGCCGCGCGCGGGAACTTCTGCACGGTGGACGGCGAGGGTCTCATCACGGACCGGCGCGCCGGCCGCATCAGCACCGAGGTATGCGTCCGCCTGACCGAGCGCCTGGGCACCATCCGTTTGCCCGGCGTCGAGGTCCTGGTCGAGCCCGTGAAGGAGCATCGCTTCGTGCTGGTCCTGCGCGGCGCGGGGCTGGGAGGCCGCCTGTCCGAGACGGATCCTCAGGCCCTTGGTCAACCTCCCCTCCCCGTGCGGGCCCTCGACGCGCCGTCCGAGCGCACCGCCGCGCTGGTGAACCAGTTCGTGGCCGAGGCCAAGCGCCTGCTCCACGACGCCGCGCCGGCCAACATGGTCTTGCTCCGGGGCTTCGATCTGCTCCCGAAGCTCCCGAGGTTCCCCACGGTGTTCGGCCTGCGCGCTGCCGCCATCGCGGCCTATCCCATGTATCGCGGACTGGCCAAGCTCGTGGGCATGGATGTGCTCAGCACCGGCACCACGTTCAAGGACGAGATCGCCACCCTCCACGAACAGTGGCCGAACTACGACTTTTTCTTCGTCCACTACAAGGACACCGACAAAGCGGGAGAGGACGGCGACTTCGACGCCAAGGTGGCGGCGCTGGAGCGCTTCGACGCCCTGCTGCCCGAAGTCGAGGCCCTCCGGCCCGACGTGGTCGTGGTGACCGGAGACCACGCCACGCCGGCGATTCTCGCCGCACACGGCTGGCAACCCGTCCCCGTTCTCGTCCACGGCCGCTACAGCGGCGCCGATGGCCTGGACACCTTCTCGGAGCGGGCCTGCCGCACGGGAAGCCTGGGTACGATCCCCGCCTTTCACCTCATGCCGCTGGTCATGGCCAACGCCCTCCGGCTCACCAAGTACGGGGCGTGAGGAGTCTCGTTCCCTCCCGGCTGCAACGCATCCCATGACGTTCGGGTACCTCGTCGTCGCCCTGCTCGCCGCCGCGGTGACCATCTTCGCGTTCCAGAACAGCACGCCGACGCCGGTCGAGTTCCTGTTGTGGAAGCGCGAGGGCATGCCCGTCTGGGCCTTGATTCTCGCCTCCCTTGGGGCGGGGCTGGTCGTGGCCGGGGTGCCCCTCGCCATCCAGAAGTGGCGGCTGCGCGCGCGCGTGCGCACGCTGGAGACGCGCGTGAGGATGCTCGAGACGGCGGTGGAAGAACGCACGCGCGCGGTGCTGGGACAGCCTCCGCCGCCGCGGCCACCCGCGTCCGACGGCTGACGGCTCGCCTTCCCCCGGACATCGCATGGAGGAGCGCGAGCGGCTCACCCAGCAGATCAAGGATCTCCTCGAAGGCGGACAGGACCGCCGACTGGCCGATCTCGTCGAGGACGTCTATCCCGCCGACCTGGCCAGCGCACTGCGGGAGCTCCCGCGCGAGGATCAAGTCCGCGTGTTCCGACTGCTGCCCTCGGAGCAGGCGGGCGACGTCCTCTCCGAGCTGGACGATCCCACCCTTCGCGAGCTGGTCCCCTCCCTCGATGAGGCGGAAGTCTCGCGCATCCTCGACACCATGCCCTCCGACCACGTCGTGGAGGTCGTGGAGGAGCTGCCGAAGGAGGAAGCGGACAAGCTCCTGGACCTCATGGAGGAGGAGAAGTCCGAGGAGGTCCAGGAGCTCCTCGAGTACGGAGAGGGCACGGCGGGCCGGCTCATGTCACCCCACTTCGTGGCCGTTCCCGAGACAGCCACCGTGGCCCAGGCCATCGAGCACATCCGCGAGGCGGCCTCCGGCGATGCGGCCTTCTACCTGTACGTCGTGGACGCCCACGAGCATCTGGTGGGAGTCGTGGCCCTGCATCGCTTGCTCGCCGCCGATCCCGCCACGCCCATCGTGGCCATTCGCGACGAGGACGTGGAGAGCGTGAGCGTGGACACCGACCAGGAAGAGGTGGCGAACCTGGTCCGCCGCTACAACGTGCTGGAGGTGCCGGTGGTCGACGGCAACCGCCGTCTCCTCGGGACCATCAGCGTGGAGGACGTGATCGACGTCATCCAGGAGGAGGCCACCGAGGACATCCAGCGGCTGGGCGGCGCGGGGGGCGACGAGACGATCTTCGATTCGCCGCGAAGCGTGCTTCCCAAGCGCCTGGTGTGGCGCGTGATCAACCTCGCCACGGCCGTGCTGGCCGCCTCTGTCATCGGCCTCTTCGAAGGCTCGATCCGCGACCTGGCCACCCTCGCCGTGTTCATGCCCATCGTGGCCTCCATGGGCGGCATCGGCACCACGCAGACCGCCACCGTCGTCATCCGGGGCATCGCCCTCGGGGACATGACTACCGGCGTGCTGCGCCGGGTTCTCTGGAAGGAGCTGTGGCTCGGCGTCACCACGGGAGTCGTCAACGGCCTGCTCATCGCCGCCTTCGCCTATCTTTGGAAGCAGCAACTGCTGCTGGCCCTGATCCTCGGCGTGGCGCTCTTCTTCAACATGCTGGTGGCCGCGGTGGTGGGCACCCTGGTCCCCGTGGCCCTGAAGGTCCTCCACATCGATCCCGCCATCGCCTCGAGCGTCATCATCACGACCTTCACCGATGTGTGTGGGTTCTTTTCCTTTCTGGGTCTGGCCACCGTGCTGATCAGATTCCTTCTCTAGCCCCACAACGCGCTTGGCAAGCGCCGACGGCGCCGAGTACAATGGCGTCGCTGCTTCGCTCCTGAAGCCGGCCTCAACGTCACAACCGCCGGAGGATGCCACGTGGACGTCGCGTTGGAGAAGAGGCAGGTCCAGCGTGCGTACGAATTGTACGCGCCCGTGTACGACTTTCTCTTCGACTGGATCTTCGCGCCGGGCCGCTCCGCTGCCATCAAACATCTCGGCATCCAGCCGAACGACTCGGCGCTCGAGGTCGGGATCGGGACCGGGCTGAATCTGCCGCTGTATCCGGCCACCTGCCGCCTCACGGGAATCGACCTCTCCCAGGAAATGCTCGACAAGGCCGTGGAGCGCGTGCAGACGCTGACCATGCCCAGCGTCCGCCTCAAGGTCATGGACGCCACCTCCATGGACTTCGGCGACGACGAGTTCGACAAGGCGCTGGCCACCTACACCATCTCGGCCGTGCCCGACCCGGTGGCGGTGCTGCGTGAGATGAAGCGCGTGGTGAAGCCGAACGGGGTCATCGTCATCCTCAACCACTTCCGCAGCCAGAATGCGGTGGTGGGCTGGGTGGAGGACCACGTGGCCCCGCTCTGCACGCGGCTCGGCTGGAAATCCAACCTCGCGCTCAAGCCGCTCCTGGAGCACGTGGGCCTCGTGCCCGAGGTCGTGGCGAAGGTCAACATGTTCGACGGCTGGCGCCTGGTCAAGTGCACTAATCGGAAGTAGCGTCGTCTCCGGCCGCTTCGCCGCCGGCCTCGCGCTCCTCGTCCTCGCTGCCGTCCTCGCCGGACCCGTCCTCGTCTCGGCGTCCCGCATGGCCCTGGCCACCGCCTTTCTCGTGGAGTTTCTCTCCGCCGGGCGCTACCCACTCCTCTCGCGCCTGACCGATGCGCCTACGCGACGGCGGTTGGCCGTGCGCGGGGTTGACCTCGAGATGCTCGGTGGCTCGCGGGGCCGCGCCTCGCTCGTGCTCGTGCACGGATTCGCGCCTCACGGCAACCGCGACCGACGCCTGCAGAGCGCCGCCACCCTCCTGGCGCGAGCGGGATTCGCGGTCGTCGTGCCGACGATCCCTGGCCTGACCCAGGGACGTCTGCGCCCGGCGGACGCCGAACCGGTGGTGACGGCCCTCGCCCTCCGTCCGGGCCCCGTCACCCTCGTCGCGGTGAGCGTGGGAGCCGGGCCCGCCCTGTTGGCCGCCACCGACCCGCGCGTGAGCGATCGCGTGGAGACCGTGGTGGTCCTCGGCGGCTACGCCTCGGCCCGCGAACTGGTGCGCTACTTCCTCACCGGCGAGTACGCCTTCGGCGACCTCAGAGGCCGAACCATCCACGACCCCGAGGTGGTGCGCACCTTCATCGCGGCCAACGCCGACCTCGTCGACGCATCGCTCCGTCGGGCCCTGGAGGCCGGCGACTCCGCCGCCGCCGAGACGGCGCTGACCACCCTCTCGCCGCTCCTGGACTCCCTCTCCCCGGAGCGCGTGGCCTCTCGAGTTCGCGGCCGTCTCATCCTCATCCACGGACGCGGCGACCCGGCGGTCCCGTACACGGAAACGCTGCGCTTGGCCGCCGCGCGCCCGCGGGACACCATCGTGGTCCTCGTCGGCGTCATCGGCCACGTGGAGGGCGAAGGCGGCGGGGGAGTGCTGGTCGCCGCGCGCGACTTCCTGGCTCTCTGGAGGGCGACCTATGCTGTCATCGCCGACCGCTGAGGTCGACTCTCGGTCCCGCCCCTCCGCGGCCACCGTCGGCGCGGGCTAGCTCGAGGCGGCGCGTCCTTCGCTGCCCGGGCGGTGCACGCCCCAGCCCGAGAGCTTGGCGAGCACGGTGTTGCGGTGCACGCCGAGCGTGCGCGCGGCGCGGCTGACGTTCCACCCCACTTGCTCGAGCACGCGCAGCACGTATTGGCGTTCGAACTGGTCGCGGGCGGCGGCCAGGGGCAAACCGGTGTCCTCGGCCAGCCGCGAGCCCGTCTCCGGCATGGCCACGTCGAGAGGGAAGTCCTGGAGCTGGAGAACGGGCCCGCGGGCCAGCACCACCGCGCGATGGATGACGTTCTCGAGCTCGCGGACGTTGCCGGGCCAGTCATACTCGACCAGGGTGTCCCGCGCGCCCGCGGAGATGCCGCGCACGTCCCGGTGACATTCGCGGCTGATCTTGGTGATGAAGTGTTCGGTGAGCAGCGGGATGTCGTCGCGCCGATCGCGCAGGGCCGGCACGTGGATGGGCACCACGTTGAGCCGGTAGTACAGGTCCTCGCGGAAGGTCCGTTGCCGCACGGCCTGCCGGAGGTTGACGTTGGTAGCGGCCAGCACCCGCACGTCCACGGGCGTCGGCCGCACGCCGCCCACGCGCTCGATCTCCCGCTCCTGCAAGACGCGCAGGAACTTGGACTGTAAATCCAGCCGGAGGGAGCCGATCTCGTCGAGGAAGACCGTGCCGCCCTGGGCCAGTTCGAACTTGCCGAGCTTGCGGGCCACCGCGCCCGTGAAGGCGCCCTTCTCGTGGCCGAACAGCTCCGACTCGATGAGCGTGTCGGGGATGGCGGCGACGTTGACCGCGACGAAGGGCTGGGCGCGGCGCGGGCTCTGATGGTGGAGGGCGCGCGCGACCAACTCCTTGCCCGTCCCGCTCTCCCCCGTGATGAGCACGGTGGTCGGCGTTCCCGCGATCTGGGCGACGAGCTGGTAGATGCGAACCATCTCGCGGTGTCGTCCGATCATGGGCCGCGACCCGCTCCCCTCGTGGCCGGGCAGGGTCAGCTCGGAGCGCAGGCAGAGCACCTCGCGCTCCAGGGCGCGCTTCTCCAAGACTCGGTTCACCAGCATCGCGATGTCGTCGACGTCGAAGGGCTTGGTGAGGTAGTCGTAGGCACCGCGCTTGAACGCCTCCACCGCCGTGCGGACCTCGTGCACGGCGGTGACCAGCACCACCACGATGGTCGAGTCGAAAGCCTTGACGCGCTGAAGAACGTCCAGGCCGGTCTCCCCGGGCATGCGCTGGTCGAGCATCACGAGGTCGACGTCGTGAGAGCGCAGGAGCTCCATGGCCTCCACGCCGTCCTCCGCCTCCAGGATGCGACAGGTTCCCTCGAGGATGGTGCGCACGGAGGCGCGCACGCTGGGCTCGTCGTCCACCACGAGCACCGTTCCGCGCGGGGTGAGGGCGCGGGCCTCGTCGATGAGTGAGCGCTCGGTCATGGCGTGGCAGGGTCCTCGATGACGCGGTGGTTGGTCAAGATGAATCCGATTCGATACGTCCTCGCGGGTCACTCCCGCGCGGCCCGCCGTCGGCCCCGGCATTCTAGCCTGGCTGCCGGATCTCCGCTAGCGTGAGTTTACTCCGGCGCGCCTCCGCCGAACCCCGACGCTGAGGCAGTTCTCCTTACCGAACAGGCGGTTGCGAGGCGTCGGGGTGTGTCGCGAGTTGTAGTTACTAATATCTCTCG
>Ga0184637_10002727_pt1 | contig 11243 bp, 8 predicted proteins | sample PLM3_127_b2_FD_133143 | JGI IMG/M metagenome (GOLD analysis project Ga0184637, IMG submission 133143) | Groundwater sediment microbial communities from an aquifer in East River, Colorado, USA - PLM3_127_b2 | ecosystem: Environmental > Terrestrial > Soil > Riparian zone | place: USA: East River... | reverse complement strand
GCCGGGATGTGGCAGTTCATGCGCTCGACGGGCCGGCTCTACATGCGGATCGACAACGTCGTGGACGAGCGACTCGATCCGTATGTCTCGAGCGAGGCGGCAGCCCGGCTGCTCGCGAAGAACCGCGAGATCACCGGCACCTGGCCGCTCGCGATCACCGCCTACAACCACGGCGCCGGCGGGATGCAGCGTGCCGCCCGCACGCTCGGCACCACCGACATGGGCGAGATCGTGCGGCGCTATCGCAGCCGCAGCTTCGGCTTCGCGTCCCGCAATTTCTACGCGTCGTTCCTGGCTGCCTCGCGGATCGATCGCGACCCGACGCGTTACTTCGGCGCCATCACGCTCGAGTCGCCCTACAGCTACACCGAGATCGAGGTGCCGTGGTTCACGCACGCGAGCACGCTCGCGCGGGCGCTCGGCGTCGACCTGGGCGTGCTGCAGGAGCACAACCCGGCGCTGCGTCCTGCGGTGTGGAACGGCAGCAAGCACATCCCGCGCGAGTATGCGCTGCGCCTGCCGACGGGCACCCTGACCCGCCCGGTGACGGAGCTGCTCGCCGCGGTGCCCGAATCGGCTCGCCTCGCCGAGCAGGATCGCGATCGCTTCCACAAGGTGGGCCGCGGGGAGACGCTGTCGCGGATCGCGAGCCGCTACGGGGTGCGCGAGAGCGAGCTCGTCGCGGTCAACAACCTGCGCAGCCGGAACCGCATCAGCGTCGGGCAGGTGCTGGTGCTGCCCGACGGAGCCGCGGGCGGACGCGCGATCGCGGCGGCTCGAGAGCCGGCGCCCGCGGACGGCACGTATCGCGTGCGGAGCGGGGATACGCTGTCGATCATCGCGAAGCGCTTCGGCACGACCGAGCGCGCGCTCGCCGCACAGAACGGCATCCGCAACCGCCACCGCCTGTCGGTGGGCCAGCGCCTGCGCGTCCCGGGTGCGGAGCCGACCGCGGTCGTCGCCAGCGCCGAGGCGCCGCCCGCCGACGCGCCGGCTGCCGTGCCGGCCGCAGCACCTTCGCCGGCACCGGTTCCGGCCGAGCCCGCACCCGTCCCGATCGAGCCGGCCACCGTCCCGGCCCCACCGGTCGCTGTCGCGCCTGCGCCCGCGCCGGCCGAGACCGAGCCCGCGGTGGCGCCGGCCGAGACCGCGCTAGCCGAGCCGGCTGCGCCCAGCCCGACGTCTCCCGCGGCGACACCCGCAACGGCGCCGGCTCCCGCACCGGCTCCGGCGGTACCGCCCGAGCCGGTGCCCGCACCCACACTCACTCCAACGGCACCAAACGCGCCCGACGAGCCGCCGCCCGCGGCGCCGGGCGACGGATCGTCGCAGCCGGACCCCTCGGACTACGCGGTCCACGGCAACCGCGTCACCGTCCAGGCCGCCGAGACGCTCGGCCACTACGCCGAGTGGCTCGAGGTGCGCGCGAGCCAGCTGCGCAAGCTCAACCGGATGCGCTTCGAGCAGCCGGTGGTGATCGGACAGCGCTTGAAGCTCGACTTCGCGCGGATCTCACCGGACGAGTTCGAGCAGCGCCGCCTCGAGTACCACCAGTCGCTCCAGAACGAATTCTTCGGCGCGTTCACGGTCACCGGCACCGAGCAGCACCTGCTCGAAGCCGGCGAATCGCTCTGGTACCTGGCGGAGCGCAAGTACGGGGTGCCGGTGTGGCTGCTGCGCCAGTACAACCCGGACCTGGACTTCGCCGCGCTGCCGGCCGGCTCTCCGCTGGTGATACCGGTGATCGAGCCGCGCGCGGGCTGACGCCGCAAGCGGCCGAAGGCCGCGCGCAGCGACGCGCAGCCGAGCGAAGTCAGACGGGCTAGACCTGGAACACCGTCTCGTCGGGCAACCGGATCGCGGTCAAGCGTCCGCCGTACACGGCGCCGGTATCGATCCCGATACTGAACGGCCGGTTCCAGCGCACCTCGAAGTCGAGGCTCGGCGTGTGCCCGTACACGACCGTCACGCCGAGCGTGTGCGGCGCATCCAGCGTGGAGCGATCCCAGAGCAGGTCCTCGGCCTTCGCCCGGCGCAGCCCGTAGTCGAGATCGGTCTCGCGCAGCAGTGCACGACCGAGCCCGGCGTGGACGAACAGGTAGTCGCCCTCGCGGTGGTACAGCTGGAGCTCGCGGTAGAACTTCTCGTGCGCGGGGGGCAGCTCGAGATTCGCGGGCGACGGGTCCGGCAGGTCGAAGTAGCCGTAGCTCGCGAGCGTGCGCTCGCCGCCGTTCGTGAGGAACGCGTCGCCAGCGAAGTAGGCGTGGCTCCGCCAGCCCAGGAAGTCGAGGAACATCGACTCGTGGTTCCCGGCCAGGAAGACGCAGGCGTAGTCGTCGGCCAGCGACAGCAGCACGTCGACCACGCCCTTCGAGTCCGGTCCGCGATCGACGTAGTCGCCGACGAACACGATCCGGTCGTCGGGCCGGAGCGGCAGCGAGGCCAAGAGCGCCTCGAGGCGCTCTCGCTCGCCGTGGATGTCGCCGACCGCGTAGAGCAAGGGGTCCCCCGGTGAAGTTTTCGGCGGATCGGAACGGACTCTTGAAACCGTTGCCTGCTACGAGGAACGCAGCGCCAGCTGCCCGCACGCCGCCTGGATGTCGGGGCCACGGCTGCGGCGCAGCGTGACCGTCACCCCGCGGCTGGCGACGATGCGCAGGAAGCGGTCGACCACCGCGTCGGCGGGCGCGCGGAACGGGCTGTCGGGATGGGAATTCATCGGAATCAGGTTCAGCTTCGACGGGATGCCGCGGAACAGGCCGGGCAGGCGCGCCGCGTCTTCGGGGCTGTCGTTCACGCCCTCGATCAGCGTGTACTCGAAGAACACCGGGCGCCGCGGCGTCACCGTCGGAAGCCCGCGCAGCGCGCCGAGCAGCGCCGCGAGTGGGTAGCGCCGGTTCAGCGGCACGAGCCGATCGCGGACCGCGTCGGTGGTGGCGTGCAGCGACACGGCCAGGTTCACCGGCACCTGCGCCAAGAGCTCACCGATCTTCGGCACGAGGCCCACCGTCGACACCGTCACGCGTCGGGGCGCCAGGCCGAACGCCTTCGGGTCGATCAGCAGCCGGATCGCCTCCACGACCGCATCGAGGTTCAACAGCGGCTCGCCCATCCCCATGAACACGACGTTGCTGATCGGGCGATCCACCGGCGCGAGCCCGCGCATGCGGCACACCTGGTCGACGATCTCGGCGGCGCGCAGGTTGCGGCGGAAGCCCATGAAGCCGGTCGCGCAGAAGGTGCACGCCATCGCGCAGCCGACCTGGGTCGACACGCACAGCGTCATCCGGTCATCCTCTGGGATCAGCACCGCCTCGATCCGCGCGCCGTCGCGCGCCACCAGCGCGGCTTTGCAGGTGCCATCCGCAGAGCGATCGACGCGCTCCACGTCGAGCGCCGACAGCGCCCACTCGCCGGCGAGACGTGCGCGCAGCTCCTGACCGAGGTCGGTCATCTGCTCCGGATCCTCGATCCCGCGCCGGTACAGCCACGCGGCGATCTGGTCGGCGCGGTACGCGCGCTCCCCGACCGCGGCCAGCCGCTCGCGCAGGTGCTCGAGCGAGTGGTCTTTGATGTACAGCGGCTCGCTCACGGACGTCAGGCTAGCGAAGTGCGCTACTTCGGCTCCGGCCGGCGCTCGACCAGCAGCGACCGCTCACGGGGTTGTCATGAATTCACGGGCGTAGATCGTCTCGATCTGGGCTGCTTCGTCGTCCGTGAGCTGCGCAAACTCTTGCGACCGAGATCGGTTGGATAGCTTCCCGGCGTTCTGGCTCAGGAAGCGAAACAGAAGGTCGATCGTCGCATTCGGCATTTCGACGATCTCCTGCAGCCGAGCCGCGAAACGGTCGTAGGACTCGAGGAAGGTAGTCTCCCTCGGCAGATCTTCTTCGATCGTGGTTCGGACGCAGCGGAACAGAAATTCGGCGTGGGGGGTCGCGTCGAAGAAGCGATAGAGATCCCCCGTATCATTCAGGACACGCACGTTGCCGTCGGGAGTGGGCTCCCACTCGATCAGCGGCAGAATCGCCCGGGAATGGCCCTCGAGGGCGGCTTTGTACTCGTCAAAGAGCCGGAGGATCACGGCGCTGACGGGGAAGATCACGCCCGGTGGGTTGAATCCACGCTCGGCGAGGACGTGGTGTATGACGTAGCGGTGCAGGCGGCCGTTGCCGTCCTTGAAGGGGTGAAAATAGACGAAGCCGAAGGCAGCGCACGCGGCCGCAAGGACGGGATCGAGCGTGCGCGAGCGCTCGTTGACAAAGGTGATGAGGCCGCCGAGCAGGGCCTCCAGGTCCTCGTGGCGGGCCGAAACGTGGCTCGGGATCGGAGCGCCGCTCGCGCGGTCGTGCTGGCCTACGAACCCGCCTTCGGTGCGGCGTCCGAGGCTGACGAAGCGCTGGTCGCCGATCAGGATGCGCTGCAGGCGAAGGAGCTCGCCTTCGTCCAGAGGCAGGCGGCCGGCCTGACCGATCACCTGCCCCCAGCGCTCGATGCGGCCTCTGGCCGGCTGCTCACCTTCGATCGCGAAGCTGGATCTCGAATCCTCGAGCAGCAGGAAGGCGGCAGCCCGCGCGAGGAGTTCGGCCCTGACGGGGGCCACGACGGCTCGGGCCTTCGCCGCGAGATCCAGGGTGATCGACTCGTCCAGGGCGTCCGTGCGAAAGACGAGCGGGCAGAAGTTGGAGGTGCCAGGGAGGTTGTTGCGGACGCGGTGTCGGGGCGAGCGCTGCCCCGGGACCGCGAACTGGAGCTTCGGGTCGACGACATCGGCATAAGTGCTGCGCTTCGCATCGACCAGATCGAGCTGGCGATCGGTGAGCCATTCGTAGAGGAACCAGATCCGGCGGGCATACGAGCCGGTCGGCTGAGCGCGAACGAGCTCGGCGATGTCGGCGGGTGGAATGGTCAGGAACAGCCGCTTCAGGACCAGGAGGTCCAGGCCTTCCCTTTTCAGGGCGAAGGTCAGATGGCCGGCCAGGGTGTTCTCCGGCGCATGGCGGGGGGTGAGCAGGCGCCAGCCCCCAGAGGTCACCACCTTGTGATGCTTGCCGATGGCATGCAGGCGGCGCGGCATCGGAACGGCGAGGCCGTAGGCATCGATCAGGGCGGCATAGCCAGCCGGCACCGCAGGCTTCGGCAACCGGCGGTCGTGAAAGACCGTGACCGGCTCTGAAAAACGATTCAACAGATCCACATTCATGAATACCGATGTTAGACCATGAAAAACAACTTCACAGGTGATATTTCATGATTTTTGATTACTCCGAGTGCTCTGGAAGCTCTGGAATGATGGGGCCCGGGCCGGGATCTCGTCGCCTGAACGATCCTAGAAGCGCCCCGCAGGGTCATCCCCGCCGGATCGCATCGCTGGGCGCTCAGCGGAGAATCCTCTCGCCCGGCCACGTCACGAGCGGGAGCTCGAAACAGAGCCCGTCGGACGCACGACCCCGGATGCGAATGCGCCCGACCCCCCTCGTGCACGCTGCGCTGATGGTGCGCCGCACACAGCGCCGTCCGATTCCAGAGGTCGTCCGGGCCGCCCTTCGAGCGGAACCGGATGTGATGGTTGTGCAGGTTCCGCCAGGACGAGCAGCCCGGCACCGTGCAGCGCCAGCCATCGCGCTCGAACACGCGGTGATCGCGCGGGACTTTCGCGTTCGGCAACGCCCAGGTCTCGAAGCAGTGCTCCAACATCGCGTCCAGCGCCTCTCGGCTCCTGCCACCGGTGCCGCGATGGGCGTGGCGATCGCCTGGAGCGCGGGAAGGTCGTTCGCTGGAAGGCTGCGGGGAAGCGCGATCGCCTCCAGATCCCGGTAGATCTTGAAGGGCAGCGGCTTGCTCTCCCAGTCGAGAAAGTGACGGCTCGTGCGCGTACTCCGCTCGCTGTGCTTGGTCGCCTCGTGATAGTCGACCGTGGCCGCGGTATCCCGATTGGACATCGGATCAGCTCCCGCTTTCGCGAAGCTGCGAGATCTCATGATCGATGCGTCGCTTGGCGGCATCTTCCGAATCCGCAGCCTCGTAGATCGCGAAGTGCATCAGGAGGTCGGGAAGCGGAGTCGCTTCCGCGCGCACTCCGGACGCGTCGCGAGACACGCGACACAACGTCGAGTGGCGCCGCGAGTAGGCGCGCACCGTGAACCAGCCAAGGCGGCGCTCGATCCAGCCAGTGAGCGCCGACGCCGCGATCCGGTGCACCAGGTTCGCGCGCGGGTCCAGGCCGGCGGAGAGCCGCGGGGGCTGGGCGCCGAAATCGAAGGTCCAGCCCTCGCGGGGCTCGGCGGGGGCGTCCCCGTCGTCCGGGAAGATCACCTCGATCCCGTAGACGACCCCTTCGCGTCGGTAGCGCGCGGCGAGCGAGCCAGGCTGGCCGAGCGCCTCTACGCAGTGCGGTAGCAGCTCCTTCTCGAGAAAAGAAGTGATCGTCTCGCGCAGCTCGCTGGGCCGCCGGTCCCCGGGGTTCGGGTCGCGAAGCGGCGGGATCGGCGCCGTCGGATCGAAGCGAATCGCGGCCGTGCTCGCATCGAGCGTGCTGGCGATCGGCGAGGCGGCCCGCGCGACGCGAGGCTCACCCCCGGTGAGCACGACCTGATCCCCTGGATCGAGGAGCGCCACCGAGATCGCGTCGTCGAGAGCGCGCAGGTCCTCGGCCCAGCGCTCGCGCGAGACCGGAAACAGGAAGGGATTCAGCCAGGCGTGCTCGTCGGCGAAGCGAAAGCCTGCCGAGGCCGGCACCAGCAGGCGTGGCGCTATGGAGAGTGCAGTCTCGAGGTTCCGGCGATGGATCTCACACGGGAACTCGCTCTTCAGGCTGTCGAAGAAATCGAAGTTCTGGCTCGCGTACATCGCGAATAGCAGGTCGACGCGTCCGTAGCGGCGTTTGACCTCGGCGATCGTGTCCGGCGCCAGCTCGGTGTCGACCTGGTTCCAGAAGACCGCGCTGCCGTCGCGGACGACCATTCCGCACTCGCGTACGCTCGCGTTCTCGGAGCGGGTCGGGAAGAGCTCCGCCTCTCGTGAGGTCATCGCGCTGTGGGGATCCATGGGCGTGACGTGCGCGAAGCCCAGAGCCCGGAGCGCGTAGAGGAGCAAGGGATCGTTGGCGCACACGACCTGACAGTCGCGCGAGAGTAGATCGAGAGAGGGGAGATCGAAGTGGTCCGGATGACGGTGCGAAATCACCAGGACGTCGATGGGGCCGAGACGATCGATGGCGATCGCGCGCTTAGGGCACGAGACCACCATCCCGTTCTCGAAGGGGTCGTGCAGAACCGGGTCCATGAGGATTCGCATCGGACCCGTCTCGACGAGCACCGTGGCATGTCCGAGAAGAGTGACCTTCACACATGCCCCCACCCACGGAAGGATAGCCCTACGCTATCGAGGGGATCCTTCCTCGGTAGGAAAGAGCATAGGTAGTTTACGCTGGATTCTTGCTACGTCCGAGAAGACTCTTACGTCAAATCCCCGTAGCGGGCCGGCGGAAGCCGACCCGTCCCGATTCAGACAGAAACCGCTAGCGCGAGCGGCGACGCACGAGGCCGTGACAGACCCCGAGCATCGCGAGCGCAGCCGCGGCACCGAGCACCGCACCGGGCTCGGGCAACGTGTACTGTGCCCAGCTCCGGTTCGCGTTCGCGCCCGAGTACACCCGGTCGCTCAGCGCGCCGGCGACCAGCGAGATCGTCCCCACGCCGCCAACCCTCGAGTCCATCCCGGTGAGCGTGAACACCTCGGGAGTGCCCAAAGCGGTGGGCTGCGAGATCGTGATCATGCCGGTGGTGAACGGGAACCTGTCGCTCGTCGCCATGTTCGATACCGGCGCGGTCATCCCCGCAACCGCCGACATGCCGATCAACCCCATCGACGTGGGCACGGAAACGACTCGGATGCCCTTCGTCATCACGAACCCACCGGGCGTCGTGTCAGCCGGACTGGCGACCGCTGCACCGGCGACGCGTCAGTCGCGCGCATACTCGAAGAAGTGGAACGAGCGTCCGAGCGCGCGCCACTCGAGCTCGTAGGCGGTGGGCGTGCGGTCCGGCACCGAGGCGCGCCAGCGGTCGGGCGCATAGCAGTTGCGGAGCGCGGGCGCGGCGGTGAGGTGGGCGTCGATCCACTCGGCGTAGTCGGGGTCGTCGGTCGCGATCCGCAGCAGGCCGCCGGGCACGAGGCGCCGCGCGATCCAGGCGAGCGCCTCCGGCTGCACGAGGCGCCGCTTCGCGTGCCGCTTCTTCGGCCACGGGTCCGGGAAGTTCAGCCAGAAACACGCGACGCTCGCGTCCGCGAGCGCGTCGCGGAGCACCGCCTCGGCGCGCGCCTCGAGGATCGCCACGTTCGCGATCTCGCGGCGCGCCAGGCGGCGCGCCATCTTGAGCGCGCGCTTGTAGGAGACCTCGATCCCGACGAACGCCTGCTCCGGACCGCGCTCGGCCAGCTCGAGCAGGAACTCACCGCGGCCGAAGCCGATCTCCACCACCAGCGGCAGCGGGCGCGACACGCGCCCCGCGAAGATCTTCTCGAAGCCGTGCTCGCGCACGTCGTCGATCGACACCCGCCAGTCGACGCCGGGGATGTCCGTCTTGAGCGTGCGCGACATTCAACCCAGCCAGCGCGAGAGCGCGCGCAGCGCGGGCAAGAGCGGCACGCGTGGATGCAGGTCCAAGAGCGCCGGCTCGGCGACGCGCAGGCCGGCGCGGCGGCGCACCTCGTGCAGCGCTTCGAGCGGACCGCCGAGCGCGTCGACGAGGCCGAGCCCGAGCGCCCGGCCGCCGGTCCAGACGCGCCCCTGCGCGACGCGCTCGACCACCCCGACCGCCAGGCCGCGACCCTCGGCGACGCGCGCGACGAAGCTCGCGTAGAGCGCGCGCATCTCGCCGTGCACCGCCTCGCGTTCGTCGTCGGTGAAGCCGCGCGCGTCCGTCAGCATGCCCGCGCGTGCGCCGCGTTCCACCGCGTCGCGGCCGATGCCGAGGCGCTGGTAGAGGCCGGAGAGATCGAGCTTGCCACCGATCACGCCGATCGAGCCGGTGATCGTCGAGCGCTCGGCGATCACGCAATCGGCGGCGCTCGCGAGGTAGTAGCCGCCCGAGGCGGCCACCTCGGCGAGCGACGCCACCACCGGCTTCTCGCGGCGCAGCGCGCGCACCGCGCGCCACAACAGGTCGGAGGCGAGCGCGTCGCCGCCGGGGCTGTCGATCCGCAGCATCACTCCGCGAACGCGCGGATCGCGGGCGAGCGCGCCGAAGAGATCTTCGTACATCCCGGACGGGATTCCGCGGCCGCGGCGGCCGCGGTAGACCGCGCCGCTCGCGAACACGCACGCGATCCGCGGCAGCGGCGCGAGCCATTCGCGCGCGCCGGCGCTCGCGCGCAGCGCGCATAGCACCCGGGCGTCGACCAGGACCGGGCGCCCGGGCGACGCGGAGAGCCGCGATGCCGCCTCACCGAAGCGCTCCGGGATCTCGTCGGGGTACAGACAGTCGTCGACGAGACCGGCCTCGCGGGCCGCGGCCGCGACGTAGGGCCCGCGGTCGATCAGCGCGCGGACCACGGCCGTGTCGAGGCCCCGCCCCGCCGCGATCCCCTCCACCAGCGCGTCGAAGCTGTCGCCGACGATCGCGTCGAGCTGCTCGCGCTGAGCGTCGGACATGCGCTGGTCGGTGAACATCTCGCCGGCGCTCTTGTGCGTGCCGATCCGAACCAGCTCGGGCTTCACGTCGAAGCGCGCCAGCAGATCGCGCAGGTAGAACGCGTCGGCGCGCAGCCCGATCGCGAACACGCGCCCCGTCTCGGGAACCCACAGGCGATCCGCCGCCGACGCGACGTACAGCGACGCGAGGTCGAGGCTCTCGGCCCAGGCCACGATCGCCTTGCCGCGCTCGCGCACCGCGTCGAGCGCACGGCGCAGTGTCTGGGCGATCGCGATCCCACCGACTCCGCCGCGAACGTGCAACAGGATGCCGTGCGCGCGCGGCTCCTCGGCGACCGCCTCGAGCGCTTCGAGCACGCCGAGCAGCGTCGCGGTCCGCTCCGATCTCCAGCGCCGGGCCGGGACGTCGGGCAGCGGAGACGGAAGCTCGAGCGAGACCCAGAACGGCCCCGCGCGCGGTAGCGCGCGGCGCACGAGGCTGCGGCGCAGCCAGCGCGCGAGGCCGTCCCCTACCCTGCGAGCGGTTTCCGCCGGAGTCGCCATCAGCGGCGGCGCTTCCGGCTCCCGTGCAGGTAGTCGACCATCAGGAACGAGCCCAGCGCCTCGGGGCTGGTGAAGAACGCGCGGCCGCGGTTCACCTGCGTCATGCGCTCGACGAACCCGACCAGCTCGGGGGCGTCGTCGAGCATGAAGGTGTTGATCGTCACGCCGCGGCGCGTGATGCGGCGCACCTGCTTCATCGTCTCGGCGACGGCGTGCGGCGACACGCCGCCGAAGCCCATCGGCCACTCGACGTGCAGCTCGCGGCCCGCGTAGTAGGCGGTGGGCTGGCCGTCGGTCACGACCAGCACCTGCGGGCTCGCCGACGGGTGCTTCGCGATCAGCCGTTCGGCGATCATCAACCCCTCCTGGAGGTTGGTGAACGGGTCGCCCATGTCCCAGCTCACCTCCGGCAGCTCGCGGGGCGAGAGCTCGCGCGCGCGCGTCGAGAACCCGACCACGAAGAAGTGATCGCGCGGGAAGCGCGTGCGCACCAGATGGTCGAGGGCCAGCGCCACCCGCTTCGCCGCCGGGAAGCGTCCCGCCCACGACATCGACCAGCTCATGTCGAGCAGCAGCACGGTGGTGGTCTGGGTGGTGTAGTCGCGCTCGCGCAGCGCGAAGTCCTCGACCTCGAGCGGCAGCGGCAGCGAAAGCGGCCGCCCGGGGGCGGTGCGCGCGCTGCGTTTCATCGCGTTAATCAGCGTACGCACCACGTCGAGGTCGAGCGGGTCGCCGAACTCGAACGGCTTCGTCTCGTCCGGGCGCGGCAGCGCGGCGCCGCGCGCGTCGGACTCGTGCGCGCCGGGCCGGTCCTTGCGCAGGCTCGCGTACACGAGCGCGAGCGCCTGCGCGCCAATCCGGCGGATCGCGCGCGGTGTCAGCTCGGGATCGCCGCCACCGCGCAGGTAGCCCGCGCGCTCGAGCGTCGACTCGAGATCGCGGATCAAGATCAGCGAGCGCATCGCGTCGTCGCCGAGCAGCTCTCGGAGCTGTTCGGCAGAGATCTGCTGGAGGTTGCCCACGGCGAGGTCGCGCGCGAGCTGCT
>Ga0184637_10002726_pt1 | contig 11246 bp, 6 predicted proteins | sample PLM3_127_b2_FD_133143 | JGI IMG/M metagenome (GOLD analysis project Ga0184637, IMG submission 133143) | Groundwater sediment microbial communities from an aquifer in East River, Colorado, USA - PLM3_127_b2 | ecosystem: Environmental > Terrestrial > Soil > Riparian zone | place: USA: East River... | reverse complement strand
CGCCCTTGCCGGTAATGTCGCATCGCCGCGCCATCGTCGTTTCCTCAATCGGTAAATAGGGAGCGGGGCGTCGAGCGCCTCGCAGGCCGCGGTTTCTAGGCTACCGGCGCCCCGCCGTCAAGGGCGGGGCCTTACAATGTGATGCTGCGGGTATCACAATAAACATAATATTTTCAATCGTTTATCTTGAATGACCGGGCTCGGGCCGGGCCAGGAACCGGTTAAGCAGGTCCTGGGCCGCCCGTGCCGTCGAGAGCTTGCCGCCGGCGACCTGCGTTTCGTAGTGCGCAAGGCGCTGCGCGATATGGGCATCGGCGCGAAGGACGGTCAGCAGGCTGTCGGAAAGTTCGTTCCACAACGCGGCCTTCGCCTGTTCCGAGCGGCGGCGCGCCAGCTGGCCCGATACGGCGATGGCCGATTTGAACCGCAGGACCATCTGCCAGACATCGGCGATACCGGCGCCGGTCAAGGCGGAGATCTGGCGCACTTCCGGCGTCCAGCCGGGCGTGGCGGCGCGCAGCAGGCGGATGGCATGGGCGTAGTCCGAGGCGGTGCGGCCGGCGGCCGGCAGCAGATCGCCATCGGCCTTGTTGACCAGGATAAGATCGGCGAGTTCGACAATGCCTCGCTTCACACCCTGCAACTCGTCGCCGCCCGCCGGCGGCAGCAGCAGCAGGAACATGTCGACCATCTCCGCCGCCGCGGTTTCCGACTGGCCGACGCCGACGGTCTCGACGATCACCACGTCGAAGCCCGCGGCCTCCACCGCGACGATGGCGTCGCGGGTGCGCCGGGCCACGCCGCCGAGCGTGTCGCCTGCCGGCGACGGACGGATGAAGGCTTCCGGATGTTTCGCCAGCTCGGACATGCGCGTCTTGTCGCCGAGGATCGAGCCGCCGCCCAGCTTCGAGGAGGGGTCGATCGCCAGCACGGCCAGCCGGTGCCCCTGGCCGATGACGTGCAGGCCGAAGCTTTCGATGAAGGTGGATTTCCCCACGCCGGGCGGACCGGAGATGCCCAAGCGCACCGACTTGCCGCCCACCGGCAGCAGGCGGTCCAACAGGTCCGCAGCCTCGGCGCGGTGATCGGCCCGCAGCGATTCGATCAGCGTGATCGCCCGGGCCAAGGCACGGCGGTCGCCGCCGATGATGGCGGCGGCGAGGTCCGTGTGTTTAACCTTGGCGCCGGTGGGTTTGTTCATAGACCCAACCCTAGCAAGGCGTTGCCCTGGGATAAAGCGCCGCGCCGGAGCAAGCATTTCCGGCCCGTTTCATTGATAATTTCATCATGGGCGCGGCTGCGCTAGAGTGCCCTCGCGATAGGAGTCCGAGTCGATGCCTGGAAACGAATCCGCAAAGACTGTCGCGCCGGTGGATGCGGCCCGTATCGCTCACTTGCGCCATGGCGACAGCGAGCTGACGGTCGATTGGGCGGACGGCCGGCAGAGCCGCTTCGCCGCCATCTGGCTGCTGGACAACCGGCCGGATGGTCGGCACAGCGAGTTGGGGCAGCGGCGCTTCGACATCGCGGAACTGCCGGAGGAACCGCGCATCGTTTCGGCGGCACTGACCGACAAGGGCGACGTCGCTGTGACGCTGGCGCCAGTGAATGCGGCGCTGACGTTCAGCGCGGCTTGGCTGCGCGGACATGCGCTGGACGCGGCATCGCGGGCCGAACGCCAGCGGCCGGCGCAATTGTGGGACAAGTCTCTGGCGCAGCGTTTGCCCACTGCGAACTACCGCGATGTCGCCACCAGCGAGCGGGCGCTGGCCGGCTGGCTCGCCGATGTGCGCGACTACGGCTTCGCGCTGCTGACCGACGTGCCGACCGAGCCCGGCATGGTGCTGCAGGTCATCGCGCTGTTCGGCTATGTGCGCGAGACCAACTACGGAAAGCTGTTCGACGTGGTGTCGGTGGAGAAGCCGACGAATTTGGCTTTCACCGGCCTGGCGCTGGGCAATCACACCGACAATCCCTACCGCGATCCCGTGCCGCAATTGCAGCTGCTCCATTGCCTGGAGCAGGCGGCGGAAGGCGGCGAGTCTATCGTCGTCGACGGCTTCCATGCCGCCGAGCGGTTGCGCCGCGAATCGCCGGAGGATTTCGAGGTGCTGACCCGCCATGCCGTGCCGTTCCGTTATGTCGAAGAGGGCCAAGTTGATCTGCAGGCAAAGGCGCCGCTGATCGAGATGGACAGCGAGGGTGAACTCTATGCCGTGCGCTACAACAACCGCTCGGCCGCGCCGCTGGATCTGCCGGAGGAGACGGTGATCCCGTACTACCGCGCCTATCGGCGCTTCGGCCGCCTGCTGCACGATCCCCAGGCGGCCGCCGGATTCCGCCTCGGGCCCGGCGATCTCTTCATCGTCGACAACCGCCGCGTGCTGCATGGCAGGCGCGGCTTCGGCAACGGACGCCGGCATCTTCAAGGTGCTTACGCCGATAAGGATAGCTTGCAGAGCAAACTGCGGGTGCTGGAGGCGCGGCCTTGAACGCCGTGGTGGCGGAGATCGAAGCGCTGTTCGCCGAGCAAGGCGATGAGTCCTATGGCGAGGGCGTGACCATGCTGGCTCATATGCTGCAGGCGGCGGCGCTGGCGGAGTCCGAAGGCGCCGATGATCCGCTGGTGATCGCGGCACTGCTGCACGATGTCGGGCATTTCCTCCAGCCGACCGACGATTCCTTCGGCTATCACAAGCATGACCGCTCCGGCGGCGACTGGCTGGCGCGGCATTTCCCGCCGGAGGTGAGCGAGCCGGTGCGGCTTCATGTCGCCGCGAAGCGCTATCTCTGCGCCGTGGAGAAGGACTACTTCGACAAGCTATCACCGGCCTCGGTCTACACACTGTCGCAGCAGGGCGGGCCGATGTCGGCCGAGGAAGTGCGCGCCTTCGCCACCTCGCTGCATCTTATGTCTGCGGTGCGTCTCAGGCGCTGGGACGACAGCGGCAAGGTGACGGGAATCACCGTGCGCGATCTGCCGTACTACCGAGCGCGGATGGCGAAATTGGTGAAGGTCTAACGGCAACCTTGGCCTAGGTATCGTGTTCAATTAGATGCTATCGGTCGTGCAGGCCACTCTCGCCGTTTCAACCAACTTCGGATTCCAATCATGGCCAACGCAATTCCTATTCTCGCTGTGATGCTGCTTGCTGCAGCCGTATCGGCATGCTCTGAGAAACAGGCCGGTACAGAGGCATACATTGACCGAATGCTAACGGGTGACAAGCTGATCGATGACTGCGACCCGGTCGCGGCCGCCGGATTCTGCGGCGTGCGTTTCGGCATGACGCTCGCAGAGGCAAAAGCGGTATTTCCCGAACCGCTGGAATCCTTCGGCGGGGACGAGACAGGCACCGAGTCGCTCAGCTGCTTCATGGTCTTCCCCGAAAGCCGGTCGAAAGATCTCACCTTCATGCTCGTCGATGGAAGGGTTGCCCGCGTCGACATATTCCTGTCCGGTATCGCCACGGAGAATGGAAGCCAGGTGGGATCGTTCGAAGCCGATATACTCGCGCGCTATGGCGGCCGCGCCAAAGTCCTTCCAAACAAATACGACGACGCCAAGCGTGATATCGTCGTCAGCACGTCGCCGAACCATCAGTTCATTTTCGAGAGCGATGGCAGCAAGATCCTGAATTACCGTGCCGGTGTCCTGCCGCCAGTCGGCTATGTCGAAGGCTGCAGCTAGCCGCGCCCTGCTTACGATCCGACAGTTACAGCTTCCCGCGGCGGTTCGGTTTTCGCTACCGCCTCCTGCTGCTTGGCCCACATGGCAGCATATTTCGCGCCCTTGGCCAGAAGATCGCCGTGGCGGCCGCGTTCGACGATGCGGCCGTCCTCCAGCACGATGATCTCGTCGGCATGGATCACGGTGGAGAGCCGGTGGGCGATGATCAGCGTGGTGCGGTCGGCGGAGACTTCGCGCAGACTCTTCTGGATCTCTTTTTCTGTGTGCGTGTCCAAGGCAGAAGTGGCTTCGTCGAACAGCAGGATCGCCGGATGCTTGAGGATGGTGCGGGCGATGGCGACGCGCTGCTTCTCGCCGCCGGAAAGCTTCAAGCCCCGTTCGCCCACCATAGTCTTGTAGCCGTCGGGCAGGCCGCTGACGAAATCGTGGATGCGCGCCAGCCTTGCCGCCTGCTCCACCTCCTCCCGCGTCGCCGACGGGCGGCCATAGGCGATGTTGTAATAGACGGTGTCGTTGAACAGCACCGTGTCCTGGGGAACGATCCCGATGGCGGCGCGCAGCGAGGATTGCTGCACGTCCCGCAGATCCTGGCCATCGATGGCGATGCCGCCTTCGTTCACGTCGTAGAAGCGGAACAGCAGGCGCGAGATGGTCGATTTGCCGGCGCCGCTGGGGCCGACGATGGCGACGGTCTTGCCCGGCGGCACGGCAAAGGACACGCCTTTCAGGATCGGCCGGCGGTCGTCATAGCCGAACATCACGTTGTCAAAGACGATTCCGGCGCGCTCGATAGTGAGCGGCGGCGCCCCCACGCGGTCCTCAATTTCCACCGGCACGTTGAGCAGGGAGAACATCTTTTCCATGTCGATCAACGATTGGCGGATTTCGCGGTAGACCGTGCCGAGGAAATTCAGCGGCAGATAGAGCTGGATCAGATAGGCGTTCACCAGCACGAAATCGCCGATGGTCATGTTGCCGGCGACTACACCGCTTGCCGCGAGTGCCATGATCAGCGTCACGCCGATGGCGATAATGACTGCCTGGCCGGTATTAAGCACAGACAGGGTGACGCGGCTTTTGATCCCCGCCTTCTCATAGGCCTGCAGCGCTACGTCATAGCGGCGCGATTCGTGGCGCTCGTTGTTGAAATACTTCACCGTCTCGTAGTTCAGCAGGCTGTCGATCGCCTTGGTGTTCGCCTCCTCGTCTGCCTGGTTCATGTAACGGCGGTACTTGATGCGCCATTCGGTGACGGTCAGCGTGTAGCCGACATAGCCGGCGATGGTGACGAAGGTGACGAGCGCGAACCAGACATTGTAGAGGCCCCAGAGGATGCCGCAGACCAGGGCGATCTCCACCAGCGTCGGCAGCACGTTGAACAGCACGAAGAACAGGAAGAACTCGATGCCCTTGGCGCCGCGCTCGACGATGCGGGAGAGGCCGCCGGTCTGCCGCTCCAGATGGAAGCGCAGCGACAGGCTGTGCAGATGCTCGAAGGTCTGCAACGCGACGCGGCGGATCGCCCGCTGCGCCACCTTGACGAAGATGCCGTCGCGCAGCTCGGCAAACGCCTGGGTGGAGACGCGCGCCGCGCCATAGGCCAGCAACAAGGCCACCGGCACCGCGAGAGCGGTGACCGCCACCGCTCCCGGCTTTAGCGTCAGCGCGTCCACCATGCCCTTGAAGATCAGGGGGATGATGACATTGGCGAACTTGGCGATCGCCAGGCAGATCAGCGCCAGCACCACGCGCACCCGCAGGTCCCAGGCCCCGGCGGGCCAGAGATAGGGCAGGAGGTGGCGCAGGGCGGCGCGCCGGGCGCCGGGTGGCGCGGCCGAACCGGGGGCGCCGCTGGAGATTGAGACCATTAACTAGACTCCGAAGAATCGTTGCGTCGTCGGTCGTTGCTCATAACCTAGGGTAGTCACCCGGCAAGACAATCGGGTTTTCCCATCCCCGACATCGAATCATTGCCCTTGCTTAAGTAAATCAATGAGTTCCCCACATCGGCCACGAAGAGCCAGCGCACCCGCTGACGGCCATAGCCTGGATATGGTGATGGCTGAGCTGAAACGCAGCATCAAACGGGACTGGATCCCGACGAGTAAGCGGGTCGGCATCGCCGGCGCCCAGATGTGGGGCATTCCCGTGCCGGATCTCCGGCATCCGATTCGCCAGTCCGCGAGTCCGCGCGGCTGTCAAAATCATGACGTTCAACCATACGCAAGAGAAATGAAGACGCTTCCGCGAGAGCCGGCCGGAAGGCGCGAGCTATGCGCTGAGCGCATACCTCCGAAATGGGCCAGTTCAACCCCATGGAGGCCGAAATCCGCGAAAGAAAGTTGCGGGGCCATGCGTTCCACGCATAGCTAGACCGAATTCCATCAGACAGGAATATTTGCCGGAAACCTCGGATCAGGTCCCGTGTGACGCAAGCAGATACACAATGTCCAATATCAAGGCGGCCGAAGCCGCTGATTCATTATAGGACATTTTTCCGGAAACGGTTAGGGATTCTAGCGAAGTCGCGGGGCCGGACCGAGCCGCAAAGTTGAAAAGAGAATCGTAGGGGCGATCCCCGGGTTTAACCCGGGGACCGGCCGCCCGTGCGTTTGCCGATCCGAATCTTGAAGATTCGCGGAACAGTCGTGCAGCAGATGGACGGGCGACCGCCGGTCGCCTCTACACTTTGCGGTCAACCTAGATGGCCACAGCACCCCATTGGCAGGGCGGGGGCGGCCTTATATAGAACGTCACATGCCGCGCCTGCCGATTGAGATTCTCCGCACCGTCTTTGGTTTCGACTCGTTCCGCGGCCATCAGGCCGAGATCATCGATCATTTGGTGAATGGCGGCGATGCGATGGTGCTGATGCCGACGGGCGGCGGCAAGTCGTTGTGCTACCAGGTTCCCGCGCTCTGCCGAGACGGCGTGGCGATCGTGGTGTCGCCTTTGATCGCGCTCATGCGCGATCAGGTGGAAGCGCTGCGGCAACTCGGCGTGCGGGCGGCGGCGTTGAATTCCTCGATTCCCTTCGCCACGGCGGTGCAGATCGAACGGCAGATGGCTGCCGGCGAGATCGACATCGTCTATGTCGCGCCGGAACGGCTGCTGACCGAGCCGTTCCTCAACCTGCTCGACCGCTGCAAGCTGGCGCTGTTCGCCATCGACGAGGCGCATTGCGTGTCGCAGTGGGGCCATGATTTCCGGCCGGAATATCTGCGGCTGACGGTGCTGCATCAGCGCTATCCCGCGGTGCCGCGCATCGCGCTCACCGCCACCGCCGATGCGCCGACGCGCCACGACATCCGGGAGCGGCTGCAGCTGGAGCGGGGCCGCGTCTTCGTCGCCGGCTTCGACCGGCCGAACATCCGCTATCGCGTCCGGCCGAAAGCCGACGAGCGCGGCCAGTTGCTCGAGCTCCTCGAAGCTCACCGGGGAAAGTCCGGCATCGCCTATTGCCTGACCCGCAAGTCGGTGGAAAGCGTCGCCCAGGCGCTGGCGGACCGCGGCTGGCCGGCCCTGCCCTATCATGCCGGCCTCGACAAGACGGTGCGCGACCGCCACCAGGACCGTTTCATCAAGGATGAGGGCGTGATCATCGTCGCCACCATCGCCTTCGGCATGGGCATCGACAAACCCGACGTGCGCTTTGTCGCTCATCTCGATCTGCCGAAGAGCCTGGAGGCCTATTACCAGGAGACTGGGCGCGCCGGGCGCGACGGCCTACCGGCCGAAGCCGTGATGTTCTACGGCCTCGAGGACGTGACCAAGATGCGCCAGCTGATCGAGGGCTCGGAGACGCCGGAAGCGCAGAAGCAGATCGAGCGGCGCAAGCTCGACGCCCTCCTCGGATTCTGCGAGACCGCGCAATGCCGCCGCCAGGTGCTGCTGACCTATTTCGGCGAGACGCCGGCGGGCCCTTGCGGCAATTGCGACCGCTGCCTGGAGCCGGTGGAGACCTTCGACGGCACCGAGCTGGCGCAGAAGGCGCTGTCCTGCGTGTACCGCACCGGCCAACGCTTCGGCGTCCTGCACGTCATCGATGTGCTGCGCGGTGGCGACGGCGAGAAGATGCAAAGGCTCGGCCATGAACGCCTGAGCACTTACGGTATCGGCAAGGAGCTGTCGGTGGCGGAGTGGCGATCGGTGTTTCGCCAGTTGGTTGCTCTGAGCCTCCTGGATGTCGACATCGCCGGCCATGGCGGCCTGCGGCTGGGGTCCGACTCCCGCACCGTCCTGCGCGGCGAGAGTCGCGTCGAGTTGCACCGCGACACACTGCGCGAACGGCGGCTGCGCAAAGCCAGGAAGACAGCGACGATGGTCGGCGAGAGCCCGGCCAGCCAAGCGCTGTTCGATGCGCTCCGCGCCAGGCGCACCGCGCTCGCCAAGGCCCAGGGCGTCCCGCCCTATGTCATCTTCCACGACAGCACGCTGGTGGCCATGGCCGCCGAGAAGCCCTGCGACCTGGACGGCGTGGCTCGCCTTCCGGGCATCGGCGAAGCCAAGCTCAGGCGTTACGGGGCGGATTTCCTCGCGGTCATCGCCGCTTTCCTGGCCGAAGGCTCACCGGTCTGAATCCGCCGCCCGCCGATCATCCCGCGCGCTTGTGGCCGGCGCGTTCGAGGCTGCGCTGCAAGACCAGATACAGCTTGCCCACATCGGAGGTTATGAAGGTGGCGTTGAGCAGGCTCTCCTGGTCGGCCGCGTTGGCTTCGCGCAACAGCTCCTCGAACTTGCTGAGATAGCGTGAGACCATGTCGCGGAAACGGGCATCCTGTTCGTAGCGCTGTTCGATCGCCGGGATGGTGTAGCTGTCCTTGAGGCGGAACAGGCGGCGCGCGAAGACAGAGCGGTCGCCGGCGCGGAAGGTCTTCCAGATCTCCTCGGGGATATCCGAGTCGAGCAGCTGGTGGATGTCAAGCGCGAGGCCGTTCAGCTCGTCGATCATGGTCGAGGCCTGGCGCAGGAACTGGTCGCGCACCGTGCGCTGCTGGCGCTGCTGGATGCCGGCGGTCTGCTCCACGGCGTTTTGCGCCGCCTTCGCCAGATTGTCGCTTTCGGTGCGCAGCTTCACCACCATCTCCTCCGCCACCACCGCCGCGTCCTTCACCGAGGCGCCCAGCATCTGCGACTGGCGCTCGAACACCGTGCCCAGTTCGCTGGCGCGGGCCAGCGCCCGGTCGGCCGACGAGACCAAGGTTTCGGCGCGAGAATCGATGAGGGCGCCGATCTCGGTAAGGCGCTGGCCGACCTGATCAGCGGCCTGGGCGAGATCTGCGGCCTGGTTGCGCAGCTCCTCGCGCGCGGCCTCGCCGTCGGTGCGCGCCGCCGCGAGGGAGCCCGTAAGTTCCCGCACCGGACCGGTGACGCCATCGCGGAACGAGGTGGCGACCCCACGCACCTCGCCGGCGATCTTGGCGAGATCGCCCATCTCGCGGCCGATGGCCGTCTTCACATTGCCCATTTCAGTCAGCGTGTCGCGTAGCGCCTGGAGCAGCGCCGCGGACTCGGCCTGGGTGTCGCGGGCGATCTCGCCCGCCTGGCGCGTCGCCTCGCCGGCCACGGTGGCGACTTCGCCCACCAGGCCGCGAACGGCGCTGCGCAGCTCGTCGACGCGGCCGCTGCCCTGGGTCGCCGCCAGGCCGATCTCTTCCGCCTGGGTGCGCAGCGCCTTGACGACGCCCTCCACCCGCTGCACCGCGCCATCGGTCGAGGCGGCGATCTCGCCCGCCCCCTGCTTCCAATTGGTGGCTGCGTTCGAGAGGCGCAGCTCCGTGTCGGCGATCACCTGCTCCATGCCGACCACGCCCTGCTGTACCGCGGTGGCGATCGCATGGGAGCGCTGCACCGCCGTTTCCGTCGCGGTCTTGATCTGCTCGGCCTGGGTCGCCGTCGCCAGCTGCAGCGCCGCCGCCTGTTCGCCGGCGCCGTCCACCACGGTGGCGAGATCCTTGATCTGGCGCTCCAGCAGGAATTTCAGGTTCGCCGCCTCGTTGGCGGCCATGCGGGCGCCTTCGACCAGGCGCTTGGTTTCGATCTGGAAGGTGTTGGCGACGGCGGTCGCCTCCGACGTGAGACGGCCGGCGACGGTGCTGACTTCCGCCATCTGCTTGTCGAGCGCCGAGCGCAGCGGCGAACTCTGGTCGTCGGCCAGGGACAACAGCCGGGCGATCTCCGCCCGTTCCTTGGTGACGGCATCCTGCAGCGTGGCGGCGCGGGTTGTCGCCTCCTGAGTCGCCAGGGTGAGATTGGCGGCATAACGGGCGAAGCCTTCGCGCAGGCCGTCGAGCAGCACCGTGGCGCGGGTCTCGCCATCATCCAGCGCCTTGCGCACCGAACCGGCCTGGCTGTCGAACTGATGGGCCATGGTGGCCAGCGCCGACTCCGCCTGGGTCACCAGGCCGCCGAGATTCTCGCTCTGCCCTTTCAGAGCCTGCTGCAACCTCTCGCCGGCGGTGAGGATGCCGTCGAAGGCGGTGCGTACACCGACCGCTTCCTGGTTCAGCTTGGCGGAGACGGTGGCCGCCGCGGCGCCCGCCGCCTGGGCGATGCCTTGCGCCTGCTCGCCGAACACCCGCTGCAGGCTGCCGAGCCGCTCAGCCAGCTTAGCGTCGAGGGCGGCGAGCGCCGCGCCCTGCTGTTCCGCCTGGACCTGCAGTTTCGCTGTGGCGCCTTCCGCCGCTTCGCGCAGCGTTTCCGCATGGCGCGCGGCCAGGGCCGGCAGGCTGGTCATGCGCTGCTCCAACCCGGCCACCACGTCGGCGATCTGCTGCGCCTGCTTGATCAACCCCTGGCGCAGATGATCGACGGCGACGCCGGCCGCCGCCTGCAGCGCCTGGGCCTGTCCCTGCACGGTGGCTTCCAGAGTCTTCGTGCGCTGCGCCGCCTGCTCCGCCGTCGTGGTCGCGACCTGGCCGATATTGCCCAGCGCCTGGCGGAACTTCTCGAACGAACCCGTGAGCGCGGCGCCGACCGCATCGGTCTGCTGCTGCAGCGACTCGCGGATCACCGCCGCGCGCTGGCCGCCGGATTCGATGGTCTTGCTCATGGCGGCTTCGAAATCACCGAGGGAATCCGTGATCTGCGTGAGCGCCAGCGCGGATGACTGTGACAGCACATTGGACTGCGCCTCCACCGCCGACTTCATTTCTTCGCTGCGCTTCGCGGCACCCTGGGTCGCCACTTCGATGCGCTTGCTGAGGGCGTCGATGGCGGTGGCGAATTCCGCCGCATGCTTGTCGGCAAAGCTCTTGAGCTGCTCCGACTGCTGCTTGATGGCGGCCTGCAGCGCCGCCTGCTGGCTGCCGGACTGGCCGACCAGTCCCGAGAGCTGTTCGCCGTGGCTTCGCACGGTCGTGCCGATCGCATGGGCCGACAGGTTCAGCGCCTCGGCCAGGGCGTTCGTCTCCTTCTTCGCCGCTTCCACCAGGCTGGCGCGCTGCGCGCCCATGTTCTGCGACATGGAGATGAGATCGCCGGTCTGGGCGGCGATGGCGTCCTTGATCAGATTGACGGCGGCGGTGAGCTTGCCGGCGGAATCCGCGAGATCCTT
>Ga0184637_10002725_pt1 | contig 11250 bp, 12 predicted proteins | sample PLM3_127_b2_FD_133143 | JGI IMG/M metagenome (GOLD analysis project Ga0184637, IMG submission 133143) | Groundwater sediment microbial communities from an aquifer in East River, Colorado, USA - PLM3_127_b2 | ecosystem: Environmental > Terrestrial > Soil > Riparian zone | place: USA: East River... | reverse complement strand
GCCGGCGAGCTTCCTGGTCAAGGATCGCGAGACTCGCATCTCCGGCCCGATCGGCCTCGCCAGGGCGGTGATGGAGGGCGGCCGCAAGGGCCTGGATATCCAGCGCTACAAGGGCCTGGGCGAGATGAATCCGGACCAGCTCTGGAAGACCACGCTCGATCCCGACGTGCGCGCGCTGCTGCAGGTGAAGGTCAATCACGCCGACGAGGCGGAAGAGGTCTTCTCGACCCTGATGGGCGATCTGGTGGAGCCGCGCCGCGACTTCATCCAGAGCAACGCGCTCAACGTCGCCAATCTGGACGTGTAGGTCTCGGCGCGGTCGGACCCGCAGACACTCTGAATCTGAAGCCCTATCAAATGGTTAGGTGAGGAACGGGCTCGGCCGGGCGACCACAAGGCGTGATTCTTTCCTTGCCATATGGCATCTAAATAGCTATTTTATGCCATATGGAAGGAGCAAGTCATGGCAACCCTTCGGCCTGTCGACACCACACCGCGAGAGTTTGCGCCGACGCCCATCACCGATGAGGAGGCGGCGGCGATGTTTCGTTCGGCGCTCAATCTGTTCCGGCATTGGGACATCACCGATGAAGAGGCGGCGACGCTGGTGGACCTGCCGCTGCGCACCTATCGCCGCTGGAAGGCTGGCGAGTTGGGCAGGATCGACCGCGACGGCAAGGCGCGGCTGTCCAATCTCATGGGAATCCACAAGGCGCTGCGCATCATCTTCCGCGAGCCGCGGCGCGCCTATGCCTGGATCAAGGCCCCGAACACCGCCTTCGGCGACCGGCGGGCGCTCGATGTCATGCTTGGTGGCGAACTCACGGACCTGATGCGCATCCGGCGCTATCTGGACGCGGAGCGCGGCGGCTGGTGATCGACATCGCCACTGTTCCCGTGTCGCCGGTCCGGTGGCGCGGTGCGGTGCGGATCATCCGAAGCGTCCACCCGCCGATCGACCTGTTCGAAGACATCGCCGATCCCGCCGACTGGCCGCTGTTGCTCTCCGCCGAGCAGAAGACCAATCCCCGCCTGATGGAGTCGATCGGCAACCTCGATCTCATACCCGAGAATCGGCGCGTCGCAGGTCCTGGATCGAGCTTTCTCATGGCGCCTTTCACGCATGTCAGCGCCGACCGTCCGAGCCGCTTTAGCAACGGCACATTCGGCGTCCTGTATGCGGGCGATCGCTTCGAGGTGGCGCTGTTCGAGACCATCTTCCATCACGGCCGGTTCATGGTTCGCACCAATGAGCCGGCCGGCTGGTCGTCGCAGTTTCGAGAGATCGTTCTCAACGTGAGCGGCCGGTTGCACGATCTGCGCGGGCGCAATGCCACCCATGCCGCTGCGCTCGATCCGAACGACTATCGCGAAAGCCAGGCATTTGGCGCGCAGCTTCGGGCCTCCGGAGCCGATGGCGTGGTCTATCCCAGCATTCGCTTCGAGCAAGGCGAATGCGTCGGCCTGCTCTACCCGGATCTGGCGAGCGCTCCGGTGCAAGGCCGGCATTTCGATTATCACTGGAATGGCGAGCGGGTCGATCTTTACCGCGACGCTGGGAGCAAGCAGGTCTATCGAATTCTATAGGGCCCGATCATCGGCCGATCCTATTCCGGCGCCGAGAAGCTCTCGGTCTGCGGCTTCAGTTCCAGGCGGATGGAGCGGTCGCCTTCGTTCCAATCCGGTGCTGGAGACACGACCAGCTCGACCTCGGTCGGCAGGCCGGGTTGGTCGATGGTGGCGCGATAGGTCTTGTAGAATTCCATCTCGCGGTCGCCGTCCCACAAATCGGAGCCGAGCAGCACCTTGTCGGCGCCCACCGGCTGGCGATAGACCAGGGTGACCCGCTTGCTGAAAGGCTGCACCACGTCGCCGGGCAGCATCACGTAAGGTTGCCCGGCAGGCTGGGCTTGTTCGGTCTGCAGGTCGGCGAGGCGGCGCAGTGCCTCGGTCGCGGTCTTCGCTTTTTCCTCCGCCGCGAGGCGCAGTTCCCGCTCGCGCGCCAGATCGTCCTGCGCCTGCCTCATCTGCCCCAGCGCCAGCCGGATCGGCGTGCCGACGGCACCGGCGCGGCAATCGAGCCCGTTCGCGGCATCGACCACGCAGGTCAACGGATCGAGAATTCCGACATTGAGGGCGAACTCGCGCAACTGCGGCGCCGCTGATTTGATCATGCCGCCGTGCATTCCGAGCAGGGCGACGAAGGACGCCGCGCCGATCACGCAGAGAAAAGTGAAGGCGAACAGGATGAAGGACAGGCCGGTTCGCCGTTTTTTCTTGGGCGCAAAGAGCCGCTGCATGTTCACCTGGCGCTGGTTCTCAGGGCAAGTTTCGGATCTCTACCTTTTTGCTCCGGCTTCCCTAACAAGGGATTAATCGGGCGGCTTTTCATGGCGGCTGGCTTTGCGGGGCAAGCCCAATCGGCTTACATGCGGATGACTTAGCATAAAAGCGCACCGGATTCGGGGGACAGATGCCGAGCAACGCCGCCATCCACTATGTGCCGGCCGGCTACGATACCAAGGGGCCCAAGCTGATGGGCCGCATGGCGGCGGGCGAGGGCTTCCTCGACGCCTGGCTGCGGCATGCCGGCGTGGAGCGGTTCTATTGCTACGCCGCCGGCCACAAGGATGCGGAGCAGTTCGCGGCCCTGGCGCGAAGCGCCAACATAGCGACGCCGATCGAATGGCTGCCCTGGGCGGCCCCCCAAGCCATCGGCAAACCAGGAGCGCTCTATCTGCCCGATCCCAGCCTGCACGCCCATGCCTGGCGCCGCCGCGCCGGGGATCAGCGCGCCTACAGCCTGACCGGGATCACCCACACCACGGCTTCGGCCGGCGCGATGGACATGATCGCCGAACTGCCGCTGGCGCCCATCCAGGACTGGGATGCGGTGATCTGCACGTCGCGCGCGGTCAAGGCGATGGTCGAGACTCTGCTGGGCGAGCAGGAGGCCTATCTTGCCGATCGTCTCGGCGCCGGGCGGTTTCCACGACCGCAATTGCCGGTCATTCCGCTGGGCGTCGATTGCACGAAGTTCGTCGCCGATCCCGCGGCGCGGGCGGCGCAGCGCGCGGCACTCGGTATCGCGCCCGACGATATCGCGATCCTGTTCATGGGGCGCTTGAGCTTTCATGCCAAGGCGCATCCCTATCCCATGTATCTGGCGCTGGAGCGCGCCGCGGCTGAAACCGCCTCAGGGAAAGGTGGGCGCCTGCATTTGATCCAGGCCGGCTGGTTCGCCAACGATTTCATCGAGCAGGCTTTCCGCGACGGCGCCCGCCAATTCTGCCCCAGCGTTGCCGCGCATTTCCTCGACGGCAGAAAGCCGGAGCTGCGTTTCGCCGTCTGGCAGGCGGCCGATCTCTTCACCTCGCTCTCCGACAATATCCAGGAAAGCTTCGGCCTGACCCCGATCGAGGCGATGGCCGCCGGCCTGCCATCGGTGGTCAGCGATTGGGACGGCTATCGCGACACCATCGAGCATGGCGCGCATGGCTTTCGCGTGCCGAGCTTGGCGCCGCCGCCGGGGCAGGGCGATGACCTCGCCGATGCGCATGCCGTCGAGCTCGACACCTACGATCGCTATTGCGGCTATGCCAGCCAGTTCATCGCCATCGACGTGGCCGCGGCCGCGAACGCCTATGCCGATCTGATCGGCAACCCGGACCTGCGCCGCCGCATGGGCGAAGCGGCGCGGGCCAAGGCGCTTGCCGAGTTCGATTGGCGCCACGTCATCCGGCGCTATCAGGCGCTGTGGTCCGAGCTGGCGGGCCGGCGCCGTTCGGCTGCGGAATCGGCGCCCGCCGACGGCCGCGCGCGCCACCATGCACCTTGGCCGGCGCGGCCGGACCCGTTTGCGGCGTTCGGCGCCTATCCAAGCGACGTGATCTCGCCGGCGCATCGCCTCGCCCCCGGCGATTTTCCCGCCGATCTGGCGGCGCTGGCTGAGCATCCCTTGTTCGCTTTCGCCAAGCATCGGCTGCGGCTTGATCTTTGCGCCATGATTCTGAACCGGGCACAGCGGGAGGAAACGACGCTGCAGGAGATCGGCGCGACCCTGAACGAGGCGGATCGCCGCCATCTGCCGCGGCAAGCGGTCTGGCTTGCCAAGCTCGGCGCCATCAAAGTGCTGCCGCCCACCCCGCAGGCTTGAGGCGGCGGCGTGACCGGGCCGCGACCTCAAGCGATGGCGGCGAGCACCGGCGCGCTGCTGAGCGGGGCCGAATCCGCCAGCATGTCCTGATTGAGACGGCGCAAGGTGCCATCCATGGGACGCTCCTTCACCGTCACCACCGGGCAGGCCTCGCGCAGGCGGGCATGCATGTCCTTCACCGGCATCTCATATTCGGAGAGCGGACCGGGCTGGTAATTGTGGCTGGAAAGGCCGGCCTGCACCCGTTCGCACAGCACCTTGTCCTCGTGACCGATCTGCGTGTTGATGCGGTTGGCGAGATACTGCATCACCTTCGCCTCGCGCCGCGCGTCGGGGCGCACGAAGAGCGGCGTGCGGATCACGCATCGGGTCGGGCCCTTGGGCAGGATCTGGAAAATGTCCATGCTGTCCGGGAACACGTCGAAGCCGATATTGACCGGCATGAAGCCGAACAGCCAGGTGGTGCGCACATCTTCCGGCATGTCGGCGAAGGCCCGCGGCGCCAAGCGCTGATAGGCGCGCTCCGACCAGACATGGGATTCGCGATCACGCACCACGCTCTTGGAGAACGAGATGCCGTGCCGGTTGATGGTGCAGGCCAGCTCGTTGTCCATCAGCCGGTGCAGGCCGGGATGGCCGAACGGCACATGGTAATTGTCGAGGTAATTGTCGAGCGCGACCTTCCAGTTGCAGTCCCATTCCTCGCAGATCTGCACGCCTTCAGCCGGCACCATTTCCTCGATCCGATAGGGCGCCAGCTCCTTGGCCAGATCGCCCCACTGCTCGGCGATCGAAGGACCCCCCATCGCTGAATTCGGCCCTGCGATGCGCGCGAAGACCAGGCCACAGAAGACTTCGAGCTCCAGCTCCTTGAGGCCAAGCTGGGTCTTGTCCAGACCGGGGAAGGTCTTTTCCGACGGCACCGCCGCCAGCCGGCCGTCCAACTGATAGGACCAGGCGTGATAGGGACAGGTGATGCGATGCTTGCAGGTGCCCGCGCCATCCAGCAGCTTGGAGCCGCGATGGCGGCAGGCATTCTGGAAGGCGCGCAACGGGCCGTCCTTGACGCGCATGACGATGATGCTGTCGCGCCACAGATCGAGGGTGGCGAAATCGCCGGCTTCGCGCACCTGGTTCTGATGACAGACGAACTGCCAGGACGGCAGGATCACCCGCTCATATTCCAGCTCCATCAGCTCCGCGTTCAGATAGGTCCAGGCGGGCAACGGCTCGGTCGCGTAGATCCGCTCGGGGTGCCGAATGTCGACGAAGCTGTTCATGGCCGTGATCTCCGATTTGGCTTCCGCTTATCCACAGGAGATAAGTATCCGATTCATCTATGTAACTGTAATAACGCTGCAATCTAACTCATATTGATTGAATGATCATTTAACATATCAACGCGGCCGGGTCAAGTCCCGGCTTTGCCAGAAGCCAGCGATTTACCAATTTAAACGTGATTTATCAGATAGTTATATTTTAGGGCGGGCTTGCGTCCCGGCTCGTTTGGCGACTTCTTAACCAAGGTGAGCAAGACTTGGCCGGCGAGCTTGCCAATTGCCGAGGCCTCGATGCCACGCCGACCTGCCAGTCTCATCCTCTCCGCCGCCATTCTGCTCATCGTTGTCCTGTCGATCGGCGCCGGCGTCCAGGCCGCCGCCAAGCTGCGCCTCGCCTGCAACGACTTTCCGCCGCACAAGATTGAGACGCCCGGCTTGGATGGCCGCCTTGGCTTCGACGTCGACATCATCACCGAGGCGCTGCGCCGCGCCGGCCGGTCGGTGGACATCATCTATCTGCCCTGGAAACGCGCTCTGGAATTCGCCATGCGCGGCGAGGTCGACGGCCTCTGCTCCTGTTCCTACGTCAAGGAGCGCGAGGCGAGTTTGCTGTTCAGCGATGAGCTCGGCGCCGTCTCCGTCGGCCTGTTTGCCCGCGACGCGGCGGCGTTGAGCGGCGTCGATGAAATCGCCGACCTGAAGGGCCGCAAGGTCGCGGTGGTCGGCGGCTACAATCTCGAAGGCCAGCTTGAGGCAGCCGGGGCGGTGGTCGAAGCGACCTCCACCGACAAGAACGCGCTCGACATGCTGCTCGGCGGCAATATCGATCTGCTTTACGGCTACGAACTGACCACGCGGCATTTCATGGGCGCCGAGGCAGAGGACATCGTCGTCGATTACCGCGAAATGCAGCGTAACCCGTACTATTTCTGCATCACTCGCGCCTTGCCGGGCGCAGGGCAGGCGATGGCGGATTTCAATCGCGGCCTAGCGGACATGTCGAAGGACGGCTCGATCGACGCGATCCTGGCGCGCTATGACGTGAAGTTCCGCTAGAGGCGTGACGGCCGCATAACTGAAAACGAGGTAGTCTGATGAATCGCGAAATTGCACTCCGTATCGACGGCATGTTGATCGCCATCCGCGGCTGCCTGGATTCGGTCGCCTTCTATACCAAGAACAATGCCTCCGATGCGGAGTTCAAGGCGATCGCGCGGCAGATCGGCGAGGGTATGGGCGCCACCATCGAAATCTCCCAAGCGCTCTACCGCGAGTATCCCGACATCGTGCCGGCGGAGCTTAAACCCGTGCCGGACCAAAGCTAGCTCTCGGCGGGCTTGGGCGCGCAATCGCGCTGGATTTCGCCGCCGCCGTTGGCCAGGATAGCGCGCCGTCCCTGCAGGAGATACGCGCCTTGTCCCAAACTCTTCCCGAGCCGCGCGATTTCGGCGCGCCGCCCAGCCTCGGCGAGATGGAGGCGATGGCCTATCAGGAGCTGGAGCGCATTCCAGACGAGTTGCGTCGCCATTGCGTCGGCGTCGCGGTCAGGGTCGAGGATTTCGCCGATGATGACGTGCTGGCGGACATGGACATCGATTCGCCCTTCGATCTGATGGGGCTTTATCACGGCATTCCGCTGACCAAGCAAAGCACGTATGACATCCGTCATCAGCCGGACATGGTCTTCCTCTATCGTCGCGCGATCCTGGATTACTGGTGCGAGGGCGCGGACGATCTGCGCGCCATCATCCGTCATGTATTGATCCACGAGATCGGTCACCATTTCGGTTTCTCCGACGCCGACATGGAGCGGATCGAGGCCGCCGATCGGCCGTAATCGAGCTCGTTCTGTTGCGCCGATACAATCCATTCCGTCATGACCGGGCGAAGACCCGGTCATCCAAGTCTGCATCGCGCGGGCTCGACGGCACTTGGATCGCCGGGTCACGCCCGGCGATGACGAACTTAGGTTGGCGCCGATGTGAGCGATCTTCCTTTGCCCGACTGTAGCTGCGGCGGTAGCATTGGCGCTGCTGCAGCTTGGATAGGGATACTCGCCATGAAACATCGCTCCGAAGATTCCGCATCGTCGCGTCGCCAGATCGTCGTCGGGCTGGCCGGACTTTCGCTCGCCACTTTGCTGGCCGATCCGGCGAAGGTCGCCAGGGCCGCCGCCGGCCTGCAGACCGTGACCATCAACACGCCCAGCGGCCGCTCGGTGTCCGGCGCCTTGGCCGTGCCGGATGTGAAGCCGGCGGGCGCGGTGATGCTGATCCACGAATGGTGGGGCCTCAACGACCAGATCAAATCGGTCGCTTCCGAAGTGGCCAAGCAAGGCCATCTGGCCCTGGCGATCGATCTCTATAACGGTCAGGTCGCGGGCAAGCCGGAAGACGCCGAGAAATATATGAAAGGCGTGGTGCCGGCGGAAGCGCGCGAGACCATGTCGGCCTGGGTCGACTGGCTGAAGGCGCATCCCGACGGCAACGGCAAGGTCGCAGCGCTCGGCTGGTGTTTCGGCGGCGGCATGGCGCTGCAGGCCTCGCTCGACCGGCCCACCAACGGGACCGTGGTCTATTACGGCAATGTCGCGCGCTCGGCGGAGGAATTGATGGCGCTGAAAGGCCCGGTGCTGGGCCAGTTCGCCACCCAGGATCAATGGATCAATCCGGCGATGGTCGACGGCTTCGAGGCGGCGATGAAACAGGCGGGCAAGGTGCTGGAGATTCACCGCTACGACGCCAACCACGCCTTCGCCAATCCGACGGGCGAGAATTACGACGCCGAGGATGCGCGGCAATCCTGGGACAGCACGGCGGCGTTCCTGAAGCTGGTGCTGGGATAGAAGGTGGCGCTGTTCGGTCCGCTGGCGTTGCTGGTCGCGGCACTGTTCACCGGCGCCGCGATCTATATCAACCTGGTCGAGCAGCCGGCGCGCCTGGCCTTAGCGCCCGCCGCGCTGCTCCGGCAATGGAAGCCCAGCTACCGGCGCGGCTTCGCCATGCAGGCGAGCCTCGCGGTGATCGGCGGCGCGCTCGGCTTGATCGCCTGGTGGTTGGACTCCGACTGGCGCTTGCTGGCCGGCGCGTTGCTGCTGCTCGCCAACTGGCCTTATACGATGTTCGTCATCATGCCGGCCAACAGGATACTGATGGCAACGCCGGAAGGCGAAGCGAACGAAGCCACGCGCGCTTTGATCCGGCACTGGGGCAAGTTACACGCGATGCGCAGCGCGCTCGGCGCTGCGGCGACGCTGCTGATGCTATCGGCCAATGCGTCGTGAACGCGGGCGCGCCCGTTAAAGGCGCGCCCGGTTCTTGCAAAACTAATTGACGGTACTGGGGGCTTCCGGCGCGCCGCCCGCCTTCGGCGGCTTGCTGGGGTTCGGGTTCATGGAATCGGGCAGCGGATCGCCGATGAGCGGCTTCTGGCTCTTCGGCGGCAAATCTCTGGTCCACTGACAAAGGGCTGTGCCCTCGGTCGTGTTGAATGCGCAATCGACCGTCTGGCCGCTGGGCAGCGTGCAGCGAATGCCGCCTCCCGGCGCCGAGCTCGACGTGCCGCCCAAACTCTGGCAGTTGCTGATGAAGGCCGCGGGCGACAGGCTGACGACGGCGAAGCCAGGTTTGGCGAACGCATCAGGCGCCGCGGCCGACCCGGCGAGCGCGACCGCCAGAACGACGAAACCACGTGAGAACGCCATTTTCATGATCTGCTCCCCAATTTCCGGCGCTCGCCGATCGAGCGCGGTAATGTGGAAAGTATCACGCATATGGCGCACAAATAGTGATGGCCGTCACCATCGAAGATCACGCTTTCGTTGATCTTCGCAAAATCCGTGCCCGGACCAACTGGTTTCTCAGGGATCTCAGTGGCTTAGCATAAGGGTGCCGGCGCCGAACGCCGGCTTCACGACCGCGTCACTTCCAGGAAGGCGGGGCCGAACTGGGCCAGCTTGCGCGGGCCGACGCCGCTGATCTCGCTCAACTGATCCAGCGAGTTTGGCCGGGCGCGCGCCATCTCGATCAGGGTCGCGTCGGGAAACACCACATAGGCCGGCACCTGGCGCGCGCGGGCGAGGCTGAGGCGCAATTCCTTCAGCCGCGCCAGCAATGCGCCATCGAGCTCCGGCAGCTCCGCGCCAGCGGCGGATGCACGGCGCGCGGCGCGCGCGGCTTTCTTCCCCGGTTCGCGGAAAGCAAAGCCGGCCTCGCCTTTCAGGATGGCGCGGCCGCGCTCGGTGATCTCCAGGCAGCCATATTTCGCGACATTGATGGCGATCTGTCCGCCCGCCACCGCCTGACGCACCACCGATTGCCAATAAGTCTTGGGAAAGCCTTTGCCCACGCCATAGGTCGGTAGGTTTTCGTGCCCGCGCGCGCGAATCTTTTCCGTGTCGGCGCCCAGCAGCACGTCGATGATATGGCCGGCGCCGAAGCTCTGCCCCGTGCGGTGGATCGCGGACAAGAGCATCTGCGCCTGCCGCGTCGCGTCGATTGTGACCGGCGGGCTCAGGCAATTGTCGCAATTGCCGCAGGGCTCGGTCTTTTCGTCGAAATAAGCCAGCAGCGAGACGCGCCGGCATTGCGCCGCCTCGCAATAGGCGATGAGGGATTCCAGCCGCTTGCGCTCGCGCAATTTGTGCGCCTCGTCGGTGCCGTCCTGCTCGATGAACATGCGGCGCATGCGCATGTCGTCGAGGCCGTAGAGCAGCAGCGTCTCGGCATGGGCGCCGTCGCGACCGGCGCGGCCGATCTCCTGGTAATAGGCCTCCATGCTGCTGGGCAGATTCAGATGGCAGACATAGCGGATGTCCGGCTTGTCGATGCCCATGCCGAAGGCGATGGTCGCCACCATCACCACCGCGTTCTCGCTCATGAAGCGGTCCTGGTTGCGCTTGCGCAATTCCGCCTCCTGGCCGGCGTGATAGGGGATGGCGTTGAAGCCATGCTCGATCAGGAACTCCGCGACCTCGTCGGTGAATTTGCGCGACAGGCAATAGACGATGCCGGGTTGGCCCTTCTTGTCGGCGAGGAACGCCAGCAATTGCTTCGACCAATGAATCTTCTGCGCGACGCCGAGGCGCAAATTCGGCCGGTCGAACCCGTGCACGATGATCTTGCCGTTGCCCTTGAACAGCTTGGCGGCGATGTCGGCGCGCGTCGCCTTGTCGGCGGTCGCCGTGAAAGCGGCGATGCGGGCGCCCGGGAACAGCTCCTGGAGGCGCGTGAGCTGCTCGTATTCGGTGCGGAAGCTCGGCCCCCATTTGGAGATGCAATGCGCCTCATCGACGACGAACAAGGCCGGATCGAGCCGGTCGATGGCGGCCAGCATGTTGTCCATCATCAGCCGCTCGGGCGAGAGATAGAGCAGCCTGGTCTTGCCCGAGGTGATCTTGCGCCACGCGGCGACTTGGGTCTCGCGCGACATCCCCGAATGGATCGCCACCGCCTCGACCCCATCGGCGCGCAGGCCCGCAACCTGGTCATCCATCAGCGCCGTCAGCGGCGAGATGACGATGGTGGGCCGCTCGAACAAGAGTGCGGGGATCTGGTAGCACAGCGACTTGCCGGAGCCGGTCGGCATCACCGCCAGCAGATTCTGTCCGCCCAGGATGAGATCGATGATCTCCTCCTGCCCGGGGCGGAAGGCGGTAAAGCCGAAGACGTCGTGGAGGATTTGGGCGGGGCTGGTCATGGAATGAGCCTAGCCGATTCCCACCCTCATCGTCATCACTTGGACTCGATATGCACTCCTCGTAACCCCGGACAGCCGGCATCGCGCCAGCGATGACGGCGTGATCCGGGGCCCATG
>Ga0184637_10002722_pt1 | contig 11259 bp, 8 predicted proteins | sample PLM3_127_b2_FD_133143 | JGI IMG/M metagenome (GOLD analysis project Ga0184637, IMG submission 133143) | Groundwater sediment microbial communities from an aquifer in East River, Colorado, USA - PLM3_127_b2 | ecosystem: Environmental > Terrestrial > Soil > Riparian zone | place: USA: East River... | reverse complement strand
CCGAGCGCTCATTCTCGTCGATTAGCCGGTCGATCTCGGCTCGATGTTTGGCATAGTAGCCGAGTGCCCTCTCGATAGCCGCTGAGTCGAGATGGGGGAAGGCATCGAGCAGGCGATCGACGTCCTGGTCGAAACGCCACTGAATTACGATGGAACTGACCGGGACCCGCGTTCCCGCCAGCGTCGGCTCGCCGCCGCAAATTCTTGGATTGCGAATGATTCTCGGGGCGCTTACCGTGCGTGCTGAACTAACCACCAAAGAATTCCTTATCGTTCATTCAGCAGTCTACCAAAAGGTGTCTTCGGCTCTTGTACCCTTACCGCCTACTCCACTGTCTTCAGCACGTCCCACAGCTCATCGCGGCCGGCCCGGGCCCGTGCCTCGTCGATGCCGAAGTGGTTGAGCACGCGGTAGCCGATGCTGTTGGGAACGCGGAGCAGGCCGAGCAGGAGATGTTCGGTGCCAATCGGATATGTGGCGCTGAAATGCTCGGCCTCGTCATACGCGTAGTCGAGCGCGGTCTTTGCGGCACCCGTGTGGGGGACCCCGCCGCAGTCGAAGGTGGGAGCGTCCGCGGGCGCTTTACGCCCGTAGACCAGTACGAATTGCGTCGTCGAGTAGGCCACCTTCATATCGAGTTGCATCCTGCCGAGGATCAGTCCCCCGGCGCACGCATCCTCTTTGAGGACCCCCAGCAGCAAGTGCCCGGTCGTGACCGCGGGCCGAGTTGCTGTACTCCGGCCGCGCTCCTCAACCGCGTCATCCCAGACCTTGCGGGCGCACGTGCCCATCCGCTCGATCGGCGTCGCGAATTTTCGGGTCTCAGCCACCCAACACCACCGATATAGAAGGCCCGGGGAACCAGTCCCCCGGGCCTTCTCAGAGGATCCCTCTGGTTAACTACCCCTTGAACCGCGGGAACACCTTCCGCGCCACGTCCTCGAAGACGTTCTTCCGGTCCTGGGCGGTGATCTCCTCGATCCCCTCGATGACCGGCTTCAGGTCGTCCAGCATCTTTCCGGTGTTCGGGTCCTTGTAGCTCCCGGTGCCGGGGTTCTCGGTGCCGAACATGCAGCGGTCGCTCCCGACGATCTTGAACAGCAGGTCGAGCGATTCCTGGTTGTACAGAACGGTGTCGAAGTAGAACTTCTTCAGCTGATTGTCGAACCCACCGCTGCTCTCGAAGTGGCGGCCGAAGAATGCCCGGTACCGTCCGACCTGGTAGGGCACCGCGCCGCCGCCGTGGGAGACGATGATCTTCAGGTTCGGGAACTTGTCGAACGTGCCGCTGGACACCATCGAGATGATGCAGCGGGTCTCAGTGAGGATGAAGTAGTTCGAGTACGTGTCCCACGGGTCCTTGCACGAGGCCGAGTGGATGAGCGCCGGGATGTCCAACTGCACCATCTTCTCGTACAGCGGGTACCAGTACTCGTCGCCCATGCCCGGAGCGTGCGTCCCGTCGCCCTCGTACGGGTCGGGGTTGATCATGATGCCGACGAACCCGAGGTCGTTGATGCAGCGGTCGATCTCCTCAAAGGTGTTCGTGATCGGCACCCCAGCAGACTGAGGCAGACCGGCGACCCCCTGATAGCGCGTGGGCGCCAGCTTCACGGTTGTGGCGATGGCGTTGTTGTTCGCCTCGACCCACCAGTGGACGATCTTCTCGGGCTTCTCCGAGTGCATGAGCTGAAACGGACGGGGCGAGAGGAACTGGACGTCCGTTCCCACCTTGTCGAGGTTGTTCTCCAGGTGGTTCTTGACGGCGTTCTGCAGCTGCTCTTCGGTGACGTTCGGGTTTCCCTTGCCATGGGCGCCTCGCCCTGCGAGCAAGCCTGCCTTGTACGCGTAGAGGGAAGGCGGTGCGTTCGTGTGACCGTGAATGTCGATAATCACGTGACTCCTCCTCTTCTCTTTATGGCAAGTCCTTGGGCACGCCGATCATACCAAGTCCGGTTAGCGGGCGTTGATCTGTTCCTCGCGCCGCTTCGCGCGCTCCTCAACCGACATGTTCAGCACGCACATGCCCTCCTCCCAATCGACGTGGCGGAGATCGCCAGGAAGTGGGATGAGGCGTTCGGCGGCCTCGCCGCGGATGATGCCGAGCGGGTCCAATCCTTCTTGCACGCGCTCAACCTGCTCGCTCCACAGCTCGTGCATCATCATGACGCCACGGTCGGAGGACCCGAGCCGCCATCGGTCCCAGTCGGGGAGCCTGCCCCGCTCGTCAGGCCCCTGAGTGCTCATGATGGCCTCGTCCTCCCAGATCGGGCCGCTTCGCAGCGGGTGGCCGAAGTTCCACCAGTGGCCGACCTCCTCGAACCAGCCCTCGTAGAAAGGTCCGCCGGAGTCGGATGGCTGAAGCTGGGCCATGCGCTGCATCACCCCCTCCGGCACGTTGCCGTTCTCGTCGAAGGGATGGAACGACACCCCGAACCAGCGAGTCCTGGTGTCGTCGATCGGGACCGCCCAGTTGATGCTGGAGCCGCCGGGCTGGCCCGCCCGCTGGCACGGCAGCACCGCGTGCGTTTCGTGATACTCGTAGATGCCCGGCCTCTCAGTGTTCTGGAGGGTGACGTAGCAGGCGCCCCAGGGCGTCCGCTCGAACTTGATCGGCGTCGGCTGGTCGCCGTTGTTGCCATGGTGGATCGACCCGACCCGCGGGTTGGCCTTGTACCAACCGTGGGCGATCTCACGGTGCCAGACGTCGAGCACGTTGTCGAGGACCTGCAGGAAGACGTTCGAGTTCTGGATCCGCTTCCCATTGCCGGTGATTCGCAGGCCATCCTGACGGAAGAGCTGCGGATAGCGCGGGAAGGGTGGCTGTTTCTCGGGCGGGCCCATGTAGGCGAAGATCAGCCCGGCGATCTCCATGCATGGGTAGGCCGGATGCCGCACGGTGTGCTTGAAGTTGCTATCTGGCGGCTCGGCCGGCGTCTCGAGGCAGCGGCCCTCGCTGTCGTATTTCCAGCCGTGGTACAGGCAACGAATCCCATCCTCTTCGACTCGGCCATAGTAGAGGCTGGTGCCTCGATGGCTGCAGTGCTCGGCCACCAGGCCCGGGTTGCCGGAAGCGTCGCGGAACAGCACCAGGTCCTCGCCGAGGATCCTCACCTTCAGGGGGTTGTTCGCCTGCGAGACGCCGCCGCGCCCACCGCCGAGATTCGACGCAACCTCGACGGGGAGCCAGTACCGTCGGAACACCTCGCCGGAGGGGGTTCCGGGTCCGACTCGAGCGAGCAGCTCTTCTACGGCGTTCGTTGGCATAGCTTCACCTCCGCAACGCACAGCACCATTGACGCAAGTATATGCACGTTCGGCGCGGGCACCCGGAAGGCGCAATATACTGAGCAGCAAAGTCACCCCGAGGGAGCAGCATGCTAACGAAAGAACAGAACAAGCGCTTCACCGAGGTCGGGCCGGGCACGCCGATGGGGAAGCTGCTCCGTCGCTACTGGATGCCCTTCGCCACGGTGAAGCAGCTGTACGATCACCCGACGCGAGCAGCCACCCTACTGGGCGAGCACCTCGTGGCGTTCCGCGACCGATCAGGGCGGTACGGCCTCATCCAGGAGTTCTGCCCGCACCGCAACACGAACCTCCTGTGGGGCATCGTCGAGCCGGAGGGCCTGCGATGCCCGTACCATGGCTGGCTCTACGACGCCGATGGCAATTGCCTGGAGCAGCCCGCCGAGCATCCTGACTCGACCTTCAAGGACCGCATCAAGGTCCAGTCTTATCCCGTCGAGGAGCTCGGGGGCATGCTGTGGGCCTGGATGGGCCCACCAGAGACCAAGCCAATGGTTCCGCGCTGGGAAGCCCTGGTACGAGAGGGGACTCGGGACATCGGCTGGGCGGTCCTGCCCTGCAACTGGCTGCAGATCATGGAGAACTCGCTCGACCCGGTCCACGTCGAGCACCTCCACGCTTACTTCACCAACTACGTTCTGGAGCGGCTCGGCCGCCAGGATGCCGACAACTACAACTTCTGGCGGGCGCGCCCGAACGTCCGCCGGCACGTGAAGATCGGCTTCGATGTCTTCGAGCACGGGATCGTGAAGCGGCGGGTGCTCGAAGGCGACGACGAGGACGACGCGAACTGGCGCCTGGGCCACTGCGTCGTCTTCCCGTACATGCTGCAGTTCAGCCAGATCCGCATTCCGATGGACGACACACACACGCTGTACTGGTGGTACAACGCCCACAAGAAGCAGGAGGGCGATCCCGACCAGCGCCCCGAGGACATTCCGCTCTACAAGGTGCCGGTGCCGGGCGTCGACGCCGAAAGGCTACCCGTCTGGCAGCTAGCGGACAACAACAGCGGCCAGGACAACTATGCGTGGGCCTCGCAGGGCCCGATTACCCCACGCTGGACGGAGCATTTGGGCGAGTCCGACAAGGGCATCATCCTCTACCGCCGCCTGCTCCGCGAGCAGATGCAGATCGTCGACGACGGAGGCGACCCGATGAACACCTTCCGCGACCCCGCAAAGAACGTCTCCGTCCACGTCCCGACGGAATCGGACGATCCCGCGTGGCTCGGCTTCCAGGGCCGGCGCGTGGCGGGTGCTATGAGCACCGGCCAGTCGCAGAAGTACAGCCCCGTCCTTCAGGAGCGCGCGAAGCGCGCAGGCTTCGCGGTCCCCGAGCACGTGGCGGATGCGGAGAGGCGCGTCGCGGCCTTTGGGCAGATTCATCCGAGGGGTTAGCACACCGCCGGGTCTGCCGGCGGCGCGCTAACCGTTCAACGGACGAGTCGGTAGAAGCGCCAGAAGTCGTGCTCGATCGGCAGCACTTCGACAGCACGGAAACCGGCCTGGTTTGCGTAGCCCTGCAACGTGGGTAGGCGCATGACAGTGCCCGTACCTGCCGAGGGTTGCTCGGCCATGCCCACCGCGAGGCAATGCATCACGCTGAAGCCATAGTTCAGGCGCTCGATATCATCGCCCGGAGCGCTGAACACATCTCCGACCCGCTCGTCGGCAATCACCACAGCGCCCTCCTCGTTGGCCAGGCTCCGCATCGCGCGCAGCGCCTCCACCGGCCGGGACATGTCGTGGAGGGTCTCGAAGGCAGTCACGAGGTCATATTGACCGGCGAGGCCTGGATCCGCGGCATCTCGGACCGAGAATGACACCCGGTCGGACAGGCCGGCCATAGCCGCGTTTGCTCGGGCAAGGCTGATCGAGGCCTCATCGAGGTCGAGGCCGTCGACCCGCACCTTCGGGTAGGCGCGCGCAATGGCGATACTCGACCAGCCACTGCCGCACCCGACGTCCGCGACACGGGCCGGAGGATCGGCCTGCAGCCGGGCGTGCACGTCCGGGACGGCAGGCAGCCATTCGGTGCCGAGCTGGTTCAGAAACATCGGGCGGTTCATGTCGGCGATGCCCTCGAGCGTGTCCGGTCCGTAGTCTGGATACGGCACGCCACCACCCTCGCGGTATGCGCGCAGCAGGGCGGGGAGCGGCTTGCTGACGCCGATCACGAGGCGAAGCAAGGGTGACAGATAGTTCAGACTGTCGCGGTCGAGGAACACCTCGCGGTACGGCGCGGGCAATCGAAACCGACGGGAGGTCGCCTCTGCCTGCACGTCCTCGACTTCGAGAAGGCCGGTCGCCGCTTGCTGCTCCAACCATTCGCGGACGTATCGCTCGTCCGTCCCCGTCGCCACAGCCAGCTCATGGGCGGTGGTCGAGCCGCGCTCCCCGAGCGCTGAGTACAGCCCAAGGCGATCACCGATGTAGACCGAGAAGACGTCGAGCGCGCCGATCGCAGCCTCGAAGAGCCTCTGCACAAGGGCATCTCGCCGCTCAGTGTCGCGAGCATCGGTGACCGTTGACGTTGCCATGTTCTCCCTCCGTGCGCTTTCGACGGAGGAGGCAGCCCGCGCGGGCTGCCTCCTCCGAAGTCAAGCCTAGCTGATCCCTAGCTGCTCCAACATGCTCGCGGCGTCGAAGTAGGTGTGGTCCTCGGCCAAAAGGCCGTCGGCTGAGACCCTGCCGAGCCAGCAGACGGCCATCTCGGCTCGCTTGTTCGTCGCGGGCAAGGTGCTGTCTGGCCCGACGGGAAGCGGCCCGGTATTCGTGCCGCGCACGCGGAGCTCGACCGCGAACCAATCCCCCGAGCCGAAAACGTTCTCGATCCGGGCGTTCATGTCAGGAAACGCGCGCAACCATCCCTCGAGCTCTTCCTGGATAGCCTTTCGGCCCTTGATCGGGGTGAGCGCGGGTGGCTCGATGAGCGTCGCGTCCTCGGTATAGAGGCGGGCGCCGCTCGCCGCGTCGTGCTCCTCGAACATGTAGCGATAGAACTCCTCGACGATGCGTCGGTGGGAAACGGGCAAGTCGCTGGTCAGAACCGTTTGCTGCTGGGCCATGTGAGGCCTCCTTCGAATCAGGATGGCCCAGAATGGCACGGGGCAGAAGCATCCCGCTTCGCACGTTCTCGCCATATTTCGGGCATGGCAAAAATGGCTGAAATGGGCCATGCGGCGGTGGAGATCCCTCAGAGCAAGCCCTGCTGAGCCGCGTGCGCCACGGCGGCTGCCCTGGAGGGCACGCCTAGCTTGCCCATGAGGTTCGCGATGTGCCGGTGAACGGTGTGCTCGCTCAAGATCAGCCTGGCGGCGATCTCCCGGTCGCTCATGCCCGCGGCCACCAGGCGAAGGACCTCCTGTTCGCGTCTGGTCAGCAGGCCAGACGCGTCTGCGTCTCGGGGTCCGGAGTCTGGGGCAGCGAGGCGGCGCAGCAAGGCCGCGGCGCGCTCGGCTTGGGCCAGCGCGCCTAGAGCGCGCAGCGACTCGAGCGCGCCGGTGGCGTGGCGGGCCGCTTCCGAATGCCGGCCGAGCTGGGCGCAGGCCTCTGCAAGCTCGATTCGCGCGCGTGCCCTCTCGTACGGCGCGCCGGCTCGCTCGAAGAGGACCACCGCATCCTCGAACTGCCGCCGAGCCCCGTCGATGTCGCCCTGCGCCGAAGCCACCATGCCGGCGGAGAAGCTCACCGCTCCATGCAGGGGTAGCGTATTGACCGCTTTTGCGATGGACTGCAAGACCGCAAGCGTCTCGGCTGCCCGATCGACATCTTTCAGCCTCGCGTGGACGCGCACCAGGAGCTCGATGGCGGCGAAGCGCTCGGTCATGTTCTCGGCTGGAAGTTGGCGCAGAAGCCGGTCGATCAGGTCGGCAGCCTCGCCGGCATTCCCCTCATCCAACGCGATCTCGGCCAGCCCCAGTGCACCCAGAGGGTGCCATTCGATATCAGATAGGAGTCTGCGCGCGGCCTCGGTGTTACCCTGGCGCCGACGAAGGTCGGCCAGCCGCACGGCGCCTTCTGCCACGGCCGGCGGCCGACTGGCCATGAGGTGGACCGCCGTCGCGAGCTCCGCCTCCGCCTCATCCCACTTTCCGCGCCAGACGAGGATGGCCCCATAATGCGCGCGGCAGATCCCCATGCCGAACTCGAATCGGACGCGTTCGGCGAACTCCCGCATCCGCTCGCACCACTGCGCGGCCCGGTCGTAATCCCGAACGCGTTCACACGCGTACAGGAGGTAGCAGAGAGCCCATTGCGGAGTGAAGACCTCCCGGAGCTCTCCCCCGAGCGCGCCCGCGGCGGCTTCGTCCAGGCGGTTCATGCCCTCGAGAACGTGGCCCTCGGTCACGAGCGCGATCCCCTCCATCGCGAGACCCATCACCTGGAGATCGGCGAGATCGACCAGGCGCCCCACCTCCGCTGCCTCTTTCGCTGCCCGTCGGGCGACGCCGGTGTCGTTTTCGAAGAGCAGCGCAGCGTCACCCTCGACGACTGCGAGCCAGCCGTGCTCCGGCGTCACATCCAGCCCGCCGAGCAGACGACGCGCGCGCTGGCGCCAGCCGTTGGCGACCGCGGACTCTCCGCGGAACTCGAGGTAATCGGACGATAGCCACAGCGCCATGCGGGCTGCGCCGCGCACATCCTGGCCGGACCGATAGAGATGGAATGCGCGCTCGCGGCTGGCGAATACCGTGGTCGAGTCGCCGAGCCACCACGCGGCCCAGCTCAGCCCTTCGAGCGCTTCAGGACTCTCACCAGCGGCGAGGATGGCCTCGTAGCAGCGCCTGGCCTCCTGCCACGCCGACTGAGTCATCGCGCGGTGCGCAAGCTCCAGAGAATCTGTCGCCGTCACTCGGACTCCAACCAAAGCAGTCGCATGCTCGGGCGCCAACAGCGGCTCCTAGCCTATGTGCGCCCCGCGGAGGCCTGCGCCGCCGACACCTCGGTCGTCCGCGCGTGATGCCAGTCGTCGAGCGCGGTCTGCCAGTCAACACCCTCGGGCAGCAGCGCCGAGCAGGACCGCACCCGGTACAGCTCGGGCCGGTCGGCCGCGGGTGGCAACGTGCCGTCCTCACGCAGCGCTCGCGCCGCCCGGATGAGCCGCTGGCGGGCCCGGATGATGGCGGTGTCCGTCGTGCCGAGATGCTCCTGGGTCCGATTCATGATCGTGCCCATGCTGGTGGTCATCGACGCGTCCTGCAGCCGGATCGCCGGGATCCCGGTGAACGTTTGCGTCCGCTGCACCTCGCGGTCGAGAAGGAAGTCGTTCTCCATGCTGGCCTGGGGCCACCATTGCGCGTAGAACGCGCCTTTCTGCTCTTCCTTCATCGGGCCGACGCCCGCGATCAGCTCTGAGCGCGTCAACAGCTGCCGCTCGGGGATCTCCTGCGCCGGATGCCATTTCACGCCCCAGACGAGCGTGTGGTCGTCGTCGATCGGAACCCAGATGTGGACGGGCACGACGCCGTCCTCGTAAGCCGGGAACAACGTGTACACCGGCATCAGGAACTGCGTGGTGCGCCAGTAGATCTGGCCGGGGGCATGGACGCGCCGGGCTCCATACATGAGGCCGTAGTCGGTCTCGACGACCTCCAGCTTCGGCGACCTATCCGGGTGGTACGCGCCGGCCGCCTTTCCGTCCTCCTGGCGGAGCCGGCTGTGCAGGAAGAAGACGTGTGCCGTGTCGAGGTCGCCCTCGAGCGCCTGCATCCAGTTGCACTGATACACGGCCTTGTACTCGTGATGCACCTGGGTCTCGGGCAGCAGACCCCACTCGAGCTGGGGCAATCCGGGCGGGTCGGCCTGACGCGAACCCATGTAGGCGAACACGACCCCGCCCTGCTCCCCGCACCGGTAGGCCGTATGGCGGATCTTGTCCTTGAAGTTGCTCTCGGCCGGCTCGTTCGGCATATCGACGCAGTTGCCATCGACGTCGTACTTCCAGCCGTGATAGACGCAGCGCAGCCCGCACTCCTCGTTGCGGCCGAAGAAGAGCGATGCGCCACGGTGCGCGCAGTGGGAGTCCATCAGGCCCACGCGCCCGGTGGTGTCGCGGAAGGCGATGAGGTCCTCGCCAAGGAGCCGCACCCGGAGCGGAGCGCCGTCGGGCTGGAGCTCCCAGGAGTACATGAAGGGCAGCCAGTACTCGCGCATCAGGCCACCCATGAGGGTGCCGGGACCGACGCGCGTCAGGGCCTCGTTGTCTTCTATGCTCAGCATCGCGGATCCTCCTTTCGGGGGCGTAGGGCTATCGCATCTCGAATGTGTGCATGTTCCAGTTGGGCAGCGTCTCGGTCGCGCCGATCTCGGGGCCGCTCAGGGCCGACGCATGGGCGATTGGAAGGATATTGAAGTAGAGCATGATGCCCGGGAGCTGGTCAGTGACGACCTTCATCATCTCGATGACTTGCTGGTCGCGCTGCGGCCGCTCGAGTGTTGTGTTGTAAAGGCCCCACCAGCGCTCGAAGTCGGGGTGGGTCCAGCCGCCCCGGTTGTTGCCGGCCCAATTCCGCTGGGCATTCGCGACCTGGGCGGTGCTGAAGATGTCGAGCTGGGCCTCGCGGACGCCGGTCGTGGTGGCGTACATGTCGGAGAACGTGGTCCGTGACTCGTTCAGCCGCGCCGCTACGGCGGGCAAGACCTTCGGGTCCATGTCGATCCCGATGCGCGCCCACGTGTCCTGGATGAGCTCCATCTCGCGCACGAAGAGCGGCGAGCCGTCGGCCAGGAAATCCGGGCGGAAGCGCTCACCGGCCGCGCTGGCGAAGAACCCATCGCGCTTCGTGAACCCGGCTTCGTTCATGAGCTGTTCGGCGCGGCGGGCATCGAAGGGATACCTGGTGACTGCGCGCTCGACGTCGTTCCAGTACGACGCCTGGCGGGGCACCCAGTGGTCGGTTATGAGGCCCTGTCCCTCGAAGAGCGCCTCGTTGATCGGCTCCCGGTCGACCGCGTGGGCGAGGGCGCGGCGAACGCGAAGGTCTGCCAGCGCCGGGGTCTTCATGATCTCCGGACGGAACTGAACGATCACCCAATGGCGGTTGCCCCGGCGCATGAGCGCAACACTACGCTCCCCCATCTGGCGTTTGATCTCCACGGCGTGCTCGAAGCGAATGCTGTTATCCAGGGCTAGGTCGACCGACCCCGCGATGAGGTTGCTCACGACCGTATTCTCGTCGGGAATGAAGTGCACTCGCAGGCGGTCGATCTTGGGCCGGCCGAGCGCGTGTCCGTCGAAGGCCGTGCCCTCGACAGAGGAGCCGGGCTCCCAGCGGTCGAGCTTGTAGGGGCCGAGGCCGACGTACTGGGTGGACCAGTATGCATGGCTCAGGAAGGTGTCCATCGTGGACGGGTCCTGCTGATAAGCGGCGAAGGGGGCCTCGAGAATATGGCGCGGCAGTGCGTCGAGCTCCTCGGTCATGAGGGCGCCGGCATCGCCGTAGAGGCTGCGCCAGCGGATCAGGATAGTGCGTGGATCGGGCGCGAGCACCTCCTCCATCTGGTCCTGGGGCCGGGAGGTAAACGCACCGAGCCCCGGGGCGACGTACACCTGGTACGCGAAGACGAAATCGTCGGCCGTGAGCGGCCGCCCATCGTGCCAGGTCAGGTTTGGTTTCAGCGTGTAGGTGGTCTCCATGCGGCCGTCGGGAAAGACTCGCCAGGTGTCCGTGTTCAGCTGCGGCAACGATTCAACCACGTAACGGCGCACGACACCGGCTCCGTCCACCAGCGCCAGGGCGGCGTTGAAGGACCGCTTGCTGTACTGCGAGGGGCCGCCGGCCACCCTCTTGGGTGCAAGGTCGGTGACCTCGTAGCGCACCGCCATGTTCAGCGTTCTGGGCGCCGACGCAACGGGCGGCGCTTGCTGGGCGCCCCGGCCGGGCGCGTCCGCGGCGCGGGGGGAAGGGCCGCACGCCAGTAACGCGACGGTGAGCAGCGCGACTG
>Ga0184637_10002721_pt1 | contig 11259 bp, 9 predicted proteins | sample PLM3_127_b2_FD_133143 | JGI IMG/M metagenome (GOLD analysis project Ga0184637, IMG submission 133143) | Groundwater sediment microbial communities from an aquifer in East River, Colorado, USA - PLM3_127_b2 | ecosystem: Environmental > Terrestrial > Soil > Riparian zone | place: USA: East River... | reverse complement strand
TCAGCCCCTGCCGCAATTCCTTGAATTGGCAGGGGCTGAGGGGGTCCCACTCTGCCCGCCCGCTCGGGGGCCGCGCCCGGCGCCACCCGCGGCTCGGCTGCAATCCGAGGGGCAATTCGTTGGACCGGCGCTAGATCCGGTACCGCTTGATCTTGTCTTGGAGGGTGGAGCGGGAGATGCCGAGGATCCGGGCGGTCTGGCTGCGGTTACCGTCGGTGGCGGCCAGGACCCGCTTGATGTACTCCTTCTCCATCTGGTCCAGGCGGGCGAACTCCCCCTTCCTCTGGGCTGGAAGAGAGGAGGGGGCCGCCGCCCCGGCCATCTCCTCGGCGGGCGGCGGGGGGAGGGGTGGGGCACTCCCGGCCAGGGCCTGGAGTTCGGCCGGGAGGTGGGTCGGGAGGAGCAGGTCCCCCGGGCAGAGAATCATGGCCCGCTCGGTGAGGTTTTTCAGTTCTCGAACGTTCCCGGGCCAGGGGTAGGCCATCAGGATGGCCAGCGCCTCCTTCGAGAACCCCTTCGCCTGCTTCTTCAGCAGGGGGTTGAACTCCCGCACGAAGAGGTTCGCCAGGATCAGGATGTCCGCCCCCCGCTCCCGGAGGGGCGGCGCCGCGAGCGGCATCACCCGCAGCCGGTAATAGAGGTCTTCCCGGAAGCGCCCCTCGGCCACCAGCTTCGCCAGGTCCCGGTTGGTGGCCGTGATGATGCGGACGTCCACCGAGATGTCCCGGGTCCCGCCCACCCGTCGGAAGCTCTTCGTCTCCAGGACCTTCAGGAGCTTCGGCTGGACCGTCCCCGCCATGTCCCCGATCTCGTCCAGGAAGACGCTCCCGCCGTCCGCCACCTCCAGGAGGCCCCGCTTCATCGTCTTGGCGTCGGTGAAGGCCCCCCGCTCGTGGCCGAAGAGCTCGGAGTCGAGCAGGTTCTCGCTCAGCCCGGCGCAGTTGATCTCCATGAAGGGCTTGTCCCGGCGGGCGCTCTTGCCGTGGATCGCGCGGGCGACGAGCTCCTTGCCGGTGCCGCTCTCCCCCGAGATGAGGACCGTGGTGTTTGAGCTCTCGGCCAAAAGGTCAATGAGACGGTTCAGTTCCCGGATGCTCGGCGCCTCGCCGAGCAGGGCCCCCTCCCCCCCCAGGCGCTGGCGGTAGTAGGCCACCTCCCGGTCCACCCGGAGCCGCTCCAGGGCCTTCTCCACCTGGACATCCACCTCCTCCAGGTCGGCCCCCTTGGTGAGGAAGTGGGCCGCTCCCATCTTCATGGCAGCCACCGCGTCCTTGATCTTCCCGTGCCCGGTCAGCATGATGACGGCGGCGTCTGGGTGGGTGGCGCGGAGCTTCTCGAGGGTGGCGAGCCCGTCCAGGTCGGGCAGCTTCAGGTCGAGGAGGACGACATCCGGGCCGTGCTCGGCGGCGGCCGCGAGGCCCTGAGCGGCGTTGCCGGCCTCCACCACCCGGAAGCCCTTCTTCTGGAAGTGGTGCCGCAGGCTGAGCCGGATGGTCCGCTCGTCGTCAATGATGAGCAGGGTTTGGTTCATGATGCGCTACCCGGGTCCGCGCAACCCCCCCGCGGGCCCATCCACGGGAGGGCCCGGGGGCTAGGGGTTCTGGGGGGACTCCCGATTCCCGCTCACCTGCAGCGGGAGCAGCACGGTAAAGGTGGAGCCCTCCTCCTCTTTGCTGTCCACCAGGATCCGCCCGCCGTGTTCCTCCACGATTCGGCGGCAGATCGCCAGCCCCAGGCCGGAGCCCCGCGGCTTCGTGGTGTAGAAGAGATCGAAGATCCGCTCCCGGTCGGCCGCGGGGATGCCGGAGCCGGTGTCGGAAAGGGCGACCTCGGCGAAGCCGGACCGCCGAGGTCCCCCGCGACGACGGGGCACCTGCGCGGGGCGGAGCCGGAGGGCGACCGTGATGGTGCCACCGGCCGGCGTGGCTTCCACCGCGTTCTTCAGGAGGTTTAGAAACACCTGCTTCATCTTGTCCGGGTCCACCGGGACGGCCGGGAAGTCGGGCGGGATCTCCCGCAGGAAGGCCAGCCCCTTCGCCTGCAACTCCTCCCGCTGAAGCCCCAGGATCTCCTCCCAGACCTGCCCGAGCTCCACGGGGCGCCGCTCCAGGCTGGACGGTCTCCCGTACAGGAGCAGGTCATTGACCAGGGCGTTCAGCCGCCGGCCCTCGGAGAGCATGGCCGTGACCAGCTCCCGGTGGGCAGGGGTGAAGTCCACCTCGTCTGCCAGGATCTGGGCCACGGAGGTAATCCCGAAGAGGGGGTTGCGGATCTCGTGGGCCACGCCCGCCGCTACCTGGCCGATGGCCGCCAGGCGGTCCTTCCGGAGAATCTCCCCCTGGAGCGCCTTGATCTCACTCAGGTCCCTGAAGACCACGATGACCCCCTCCCGCCGCCCCTCGTCGTCCAGCAGGAAGGAGGAGGAGAAGCCCAGCGGGATCTGGCCCCCGTCGGGGGTGAGGAAAGGGGTCTCCTGTTGCACCTGCTCCGGGGGGACCTCCAGCATGACCTCCGCCCCGGGAAAGAGGTCCGCCAGGTGCTGTCCCAGGATCTGCTGGCGGTTGCGGCGGAGGGTCTGTTCCCCCTGGCGGTTGATCATGGTGACGTGGCCCACCGTGTCCGTGACCAGGAGGCCGCTCGCCATGTTCACGATGATGCTCTCCACCAGGCGCTGGTTCCGCCGTAACGCCTCGGTCCGCTCCTTGACCCGGTGCTCCAGCTCCCGGGCGAAGTTCTCGGAGAGGGCGTACAGGGTGGAGAGCTCGGCCACCTTGGCCTGAAGGTCGGACACCAGCCGGGCGTTCTCCTGCAGCAGGTGGTGTCGCTCGGCGGCCCGGGCCACCGCCCGGATCAGGTCCTCCCCCTGGAAGGGCTTCGGGAGGTAGTCGTAGGCCCCCGCCTTCAGCGCCTCAATGGCACTCTGCTGGGACGTGTAGGCGGTGATCATGACCACCGGCATGAGGGGGAAGCGTTCCCCGACGATCTGGAGGGCCTCCAGGCCGGTCATGGTGGGGAGCATGATATCCAGGAGGAGGACGGCGGCCGGCTGCTCGGTGAGCCGGGCCAGGGCCTCCGGCGCGTCTTTGGCTGTCCGGACCGTGAAGCCCGCGCCGGTCAGGATCTCGGCGCAGAGGTCCCGCATGAGCCGCTCGTCGTCCACCACCAGGACCGCCTCGCCGTGGCCCACGGCCGCGGCCGGCGCGCCCTTTGTCATGAGGGTCCTCCCTGCCCGGGTTGGGGGGAGGGTAGCAGAGGGGGGGATGGAAGACAAGGCCGGCCTGGGCGATCTGGCGGTGTTTTCCGTTGACACTCCTTCGGGCCGCTTCCTATAGTGGCGCCACCGGGAGGTCGCCGATGGTCCTCTCGATGGTCCGCCGGGCGCTCCTGCGCCACGGGATGGTCCAGGCTGGCGAGACGGTCCTGGTGGCCGTCTCGGGGGGAGTGGACTCCGTCGTCCTCCTCGACTGCCTGCACCGCCTCGCCCCGCCCCTTGCCTTCCGGCTCCACGTCGCTCACCTGGACCACGGGCTCCGGGGGGAGGCGGGAGCCGCAGACGCCGCCTTCGTCCAGGAGCTGGCCGGGGCGCTCGGCCTTCCCGCCACGGTGAAGCACCTCCCCCCCGGTGCCCTGACTGCCCGCGGGCGATCCCTCCAGGAGGCAGCCCGGGCCGCCCGCTACGCCTTCCTCGCCGAGGCGGCCGAGGGGGCCGGCGCCATCCGGATCGCGGTGGCCCACACGGCCGACGACGTGGCCGAGACCGTTCTCATGAACCTCCTCCGGGGGAGCGGCCCGGCGGGGCTCCGGGGGATCCCTCCCATCCGGGACCGGCGGGTCATCCGGCCGCTCCTTACCGTCCGGAAGGAGCAGGTGGAAGCCTTCGCCCGAGCCCGGCGCCTGCGCTTCCGCCCCGACCCCTCCAACGCCGACCCACGGTTCCTGCGCAACCGGATCCGCCAGCGGCTCCTCCCGTTCCTCGAGAAGGAGTTCAACCCTCAGGTGGTGGAGTGTGTGGCCCGGGCCGCCGCCCTCCTGGAGGAGGACCACGCCTACCTGGAGGGGGAGGCGGTCAGCGTCCCCGGGGGCATCCCCCTCGAGATCACCCCCCTCAGGGCCCTGCCCGCTCCCGTCCGGCGTCGGGTCCTCCTCCGGGCTCTCCGGGCCGGCCTCCCACCGGGCAGCCGGGTCCGCCTGGAGCACGTCCTGGCGGCGGAGGCCCTCCTGGAGCCCGGGGGCGGGAGCGGAGCCGTCCGGCTCCCCGGCGCCCTGGAGGCCCGGATCCAGGGTGAGCGGCTCGTGATCGGCCCGCCGGGCCAGGGCGGGGGCGATCCCCCACCCCTCCCGGTCACCCTCCCCCTTTCGGGAGAGGTCCGCTGGGGGTCGTTCCGCGCCACCGCCAGGCTGGGGGGCGAGGCCGCGGAGGGGCCCCGCCAGGCGACCGCGGGAGGCCGGCCGTGCTTTTGCATCACCCTGGATGCGGATCGCCTCCAGCCTCCCCTCACCCTCCGGGGCTGGCAGCCCGGCGATGCCTACCGCCCGAAGGGCGCGCCGGGCCGGCGGAAGCTCCAGGACCTCTTCACCGACGCCAAGATCCCGCGGGCCCGCCGCGGCCGCGTCCCGGTCCTGGCCGATGCGGCGGGCGTCCTCTGGGTCGCCGGATTCCGCCCTGATGCCCGGGCTGCCCCCACGGCCGCCACGACCCGGCCCCTGACCCTCCGGCTGCTGGAGGAACCCCCCGATGCCCTATGAACTCGGCCCCACTCTCCTCACCGCCGAGCGGATCGCCGCCCGGGTGGCGGAGCTGGGGACCGCCATCACCGCCGATTACCGGGGCAAGACCCTCTTCCTGGTCTGCGTCCTGAAGGGCTCCAGCATCTTCTGGGCCGACCTCTGCCGCCGGATCGAGGTGCCGACCATCACCGACTTCTGCGCCGTCCACTCCTACGGCGATGGGACCGACCCCTCCGGGGCTATCCTCCTCTCCCACGACCTCAGCCTCTCCATCGCCGGCCAGGAGGTCCTCATCGTGGAGGACATCGTGGACACCGGCCGGACGTTACACCTGCTCCGGTCCCACCTCCTCACCCGCCACCCGGCCTCCCTGCGGATCTGCGCCCTCCTGGACAAGGTGGAGCGGCGGGAGGTCCCCGTTCCCCTGGACTACGTGGGGTTCGCCATCCCCAATGAGTTCGTGGTCGGCTACGGGTTGGACTTTGCCCAGCAGTTCCGGAACCTCCCCTACGTCGCGACCCTCAAGGCCACCTAAAGGGCCCAGAACCGCCATTTTCCGTCTTGCACCCCTCCTGCTCTTGTGCTAATTCTGAAGGTGTGTGTGCCCCGCTCCGCCACGCCAGGGCAGAGCGCGCGGCGGGGGGGAGGAGGGATCCGGCGTGAGTCCGTTCTTCAAGAACCTGGCCCTGTGGCTGGTCATCGGCCTCATCATGGTCCTCATCTTCAACATCTTCCAGCAGAGCCAGCCCGGGCCGACCGAGTTCATCTTCTCCGACTTCATGCAGAGGGTGGAGCGGGGGGAGGTGGGGGAGGTCACCCTGAAGGGGAGCGACATCACGGGGGTCCTCGGGAACGGCACCAAGTTCCGCACCTACGCTCCCGACGACCGGGAGCTGGTCCCGACCCTCCGGAAGAAGGGGGTGCGGATCATCGCCCGCCCGGTGGAGCAGAACCCCTGGTACCAGATCGTCCTGGGCTGGCTCCCCATGCTCGTTTTCATCGGCATCTGGGTCTTCTTCATGCGCCAGATGCAGGGGGGCGGGGCCAAGGCCCTCTCCTTTGGCAAGAGCCGGGCCCGGCTGCTGACCGAGAAGCAGAACAAGGTCACCTTCGCCGACGTGGCCGGCGTGGAGGAGGCGAAGGAGGAGCTCCAGGAGATCATCGAGTTCCTGAAAGAACCGCAGAAGTTCCAGAAGCTGGGCGGGCGGATCCCCAAGGGGGTCCTCCTCATGGGCCCCCCGGGGACCGGGAAGACCCTCCTGGCCCGGGCCATCGCCGGGGAGGCCAACGTCCCCTTCTTCAGCATCTCCGGCTCCGACTTCGTGGAGATGTTCGTGGGGGTGGGTGCCTCCCGGGTCCGGGACCTCTTCGAGCAGGGGAAGAAGCACGCCCCCTGCATCATCTTCATGGACGAGATCGACGCCGTGGGGCGGCACCGGGGAGCCGGACTGGGGGGGGGCCACGACGAGCGGGAGCAGACCCTGAACCAGCTCCTGGTGGAGATGGACGGGTTCGAGTCCAACGAGGGGGTCATCCTCATCGCCGCCACCAACCGGCCCGACGTCCTGGACCCGGCCCTGCTCCGGCCCGGCCGCTTCGACCGCCAGGTTGTCGTGGCCCGACCGGACGTGCGGGGGCGGGAGGCCATCCTGAAGGTCCACACGCGCAAGATCCCCCTGGCCACCGACGTGGAGCTGCAGGTGATCGCCCGCGGCACCCCCGGCTTCTCCGGCGCCGACCTGGCCAACCTGGTCAACGAGGCGGCGCTGCTGGCGGCGCGGCAGAACAAGAAGTACGTGGACATGGTGGACTTCGAGAGCGCCAAGGACAAGGTCCTGATGGGGGTGGAGCGGCGCAGTATCGTGATCAGCCCGGAGGAGAAGCGGGTGACCGCCTACCACGAGGCCGGCCACGCCCTGGTGGCCAAGCTCCAGCCCGGCGCGGACCCGATCCACAAGGTGACCATCATCCCCCGGGGCCGGGCGCTGGGCGTGACCCAGCAGCTCCCGATTGACGAGAAGCACAACTGGTCCCGGGAGTACCTCCTGAGCAACATCATCATCCTGATGGGGGGCCGGGTGGCGGAAGAGCTGGTCATCGGGAGCATCACCACGGGAGCCGGCAGCGACATCGAGCGGGCGACGGACCTGGCCCGCCGGATGGTCTGCGAGTGGGGGATGAGCGAGACGATGGGCCCCCTCACTTTCGGCAAGAAGGAAGAGATGATCTTCCTCGGGCGGGAGATCGCCCAGCACCAGGACTACAGCGAGCAGACGGCTGTCGAGATTGACCGCGAGGTGCGCCGGATGGTCATGGAGTGCTACGAGCGAGCCAAGGAGCTGGTGAAGTCCCGGCTGGAGGCCCTGCACGCCCTGGCAGCCGCCCTGCTGGAGCGGGAGGTGCTGGACGGCCCCGAGGTCGAAGCCATCGTGTCCGGTGCCGTGGCCGGTGCCCCCGCGGGGGCACCGGCGTGAGCCCCCCGGCGGCCGTCCCCCGGCCGCCGCGCCTGCACCGCCCATTCGGCCCGCTCCCGCTCGCGGCCGCCGTCCCCGGCATCCCCTGTCCGAGCGGAGGCCTCCCGTGACACCCCGCACGCCGGCCGCCCAGTTTGCCTGCCGCCGGTGCGTCCTGGCCCTCGAGCGTCGAACCCACCTGGTGGGGGTCCTGAACGTCACCCCGGACTCCTTCTCCGACGGGGGCGCGTTCCTGGATCCTGGCGCGGCGGCGGAGCACGCCCTCCAGATGGCGGCGGAGGGGGCGGACTGCATCGACATCGGCGGAGAGTCCACCCGTCCGGGGGCGCCCCCAATCAGCGCTGAGGAGGAGTGGGCGCGGATCGGCCCCATCCTCACGCGGCTGGGTGGACGCTGCCCCGTCCCCCTCTCGGTGGACACCACGAAGGCGGCGGTGGCGGCCCGGGCCCTGGAGGCCGGGGTGGCCATCGTGAACGACATCTCCGCCCTCCGCTTCGACCCGGCCCTGGCCGCCGTCGTGGCGGAGGCCGGGGCCGGCCTCATCCTCATGCACATGCAGGGGACCCCCCGGACCATGCAGGAGCGTCCCTCCTACGGCGACGTGGTGGTCGACGTTCGGGCTTTCCTGGCCGAGCGCCTGGCGGCGGCCACGGCAGCCGGCATCCCCTTCGAGGCGATCCTGCTCGACCCCGGGATCGGGTTCGGCAAGACGGTGGAGCACAACCTCACCCTGCTCCGCCACCTGCCCGAGTTGGGGACGCTGGGTCGGCCCCTCCTGGTGGGTCCCTCCCGCAAGTCGTTCATCGGGGCCGTCCTGGGGACGCCGGTGACGGACCGCCTGGAGGGGACGGCGGCAGCCGTGGCGCTGGCCATCGCTGGCGGGGCCGCGGCCGTTCGGGTCCACGATGTCAAGGCCATGGCCCGCGTCGCCCGGATGTGCGACGCCATCCTGGGGAGGGGAGTGCCCCATGTCGGAGCTGCTGAGCGCGTTCGGGTGGGTTGACCTCCTCGACATCCTCATCGTGGCCGTGGCAAGCTACCAGCTCCTCCTCATCTTCCGGGGGACCAAGGCCCTGGAGATGATCCTGGGGCTCGTCCTCGTATACGTGGCGGCGCGTTTCTCCTTCTGGGCCGGGCTGCTCACGGTGAACTGGATCCTCCAGAGCCTGCTGGCGGTCTGGTTCCTGGTGATCATTATCGTCTTCCAGCCGGAGCTGCGGCGGGCGCTGGCGAACTTCGGCCAGCGCTCGGCCATCCTCCGGGCCTTCGCCCGGTACGGGGAGGCCCACACCATTGACGAGTTGGTCCGGGCGGCGGTGAGCCTGTCGGCGAAGAAGGTCGGGGCCCTGATGGTGATTGAGCGGGAGAGCCGGCTGGCCGACTACGTGGACGTGGGGGTGGACGTGGACGCCGCCCTCTCCCGTCACCTGCTGGAGACCATCTTCTTCCCCAACTCCCCCCTGCACGACGGGGCGGTCATCATCAATAGAGGCCGGGTGGCCTCGGCCGGCTGCTTCCTCCCCCTCACCCTGAACCCCGCCGTCAGCAAGGAGCTGGGGACCCGCCACCGGGCCGCCATCGGCATCACGGAGGAGACGGACGCCGTGGCGGTCGTGGTGTCGGAGGAGACGGGGACCATCTCGGTGGTCCGGGAGGGGGAGATCGAGCGGGGGTTCGACGGGGTGAGCCTGCGGCGCCGCCTGGAGGAGATCCTGGAGCCGGCCGCGACGCGGCGGGCGGCGGAGCCGATCCGGCAGGCGGCCCGGTAGGAGGGCCGATGCGGCGCGCGCGCACCGTGCTCGTAGCGGTCCGGGCCTGGCTGGCCGACAACTTCGGCATGAAGGTCCTCTCCCTCGGGCTCGCCGTGGCCCTGTGGGTGGTGGTGCTGACGGAGCAGAAGGCGGTCGTGGACCTGAACGTCCCGCTGGACGTGGGGCAGATCCCCCGCAATCTCATGGTCGTCAACGACCCGCCCGAGTACGTGGTCCTGAAGGTCCGGGGCCCCCGGAGCCTGGTGCTGGCGCTGGCCCCCAACGAGGTCACCCTGCGGGGGAAGTTCGCCCGCGCCGTGAAGGAGGGGGACAACGTCCTGAACCTGAGCCCGGAGCAGTTCGAGGCCCCGCGCGGCGTGGAGGTATTGAGTGTCTCTCCCGGCCGGGTCCGCCTCGTCCTGGAGGCGGTGGACGAGCGCCGGCTGGAGGTCATCCCCAAGTTCCGGGGGGAGCCGGCGAAGGGGCACACCCTCGGGGAGGTCCGGGTCACCCCGAAGGAGGTGCGGGTGGTGGGGCCGCAGGGGGAGGTGAAGCGCCTGAGCCACGCCTTCACCCAGCCCATTGACATCAAGGGGCAGGATCGGGACTTCCGGGTTACGGCGCCCATCGAGCCCTTCGGACGGCGGATCCGGATCGTGGAGGGGGAGACGGTCAGCGTCCAGGTGGGGATCAAGAAGGGGAGAACCTAGTGCCGGCCCAACGAATTGCCCCGAGGATTGCAGCCAAGCCGCGGGTGGCGCCGGCCGCGAGTGGGGCACGCCGGCGACAGGACCCGCGGCAGAACGGTCTGTCAGGATTGCGCCGGATGACTTGGCCCGGCACTCCACTCTTCGCGTGCGCATGAGGGACAATTTGTCGGAGGGTCCTAGGGTGGGCAGGCTGTTCGGCACCGACGGGGTCCGGGGGATCGCGAACGAAGAGCCGATGACGCCCGAGACAGTGGTCAAGCTGGGGCGGGCCGTAGCCTACCTCACGCGCCGCCCGGGGGAACAGACCAGCATCGTCATCGGAAAGGACACCCGCCTCACCGGGTACATGCTGGAGTGCGCCCTCACCTCCGGCATCTGCTCCATGGGCGTGGATGTCCTCCTGGTGGGGCCCCTCCCCACCCCCGGGATCGCCTTCATCATCCGGAGCCTCCGGGCGGACGCGGGGGTGGTCATCTCCGCCTCCCACAACCCCTTCGAGGACAACGGCATCAAGTTCTTCTCGGGGGAGGGGTTCAAGCTTCCGGACGAGGTCGAGGCCCGGGTCGAGGAACTGGTTCTCTCGGGGGAGATCGACGCCATCCGGCCGCGTGCCCGGGAGGTGGGGAAGGCGTACCGGATCGGGGACGCCGTCGGCCGCTACATCGAGTTCGCCAAGCGGACTATCCCGAAGGGGGTCACCTTCAAGGGGATGCGGGTCGTGGTGGACTGCGCCCACGGGGCCGCCTACAAGGTTTCCCCGACCCTCCTCCGGGAGCTGGGGGCGGATGTCGTCGCGCTGAACGTGGCCCCCGACGGGTTCAACATCAACGAGGGCTGCGGCTCCTTGCACCCGGAGGGGATGCAGGCGGCGGTCCGGGAGCACGGCGCCGACGTCGGGTTCGCCCACGACGGGGACGCCGACCGGGTCATCCTGGCGGACAAGACGGGCGCGCTGGTGGATGGGGACCAGATCATGGCCATGTGCGCTCTGGACCTGAAGCGGCGCGGGGCGCTCCGGGGGGACGCCGTGGTGGCCACGGTGATGAGCAACGTGGGGCTGGAGAAGGCCCTGGCCGCCCACGGCATCCGGCTCCTGCGGACGGCGGTGGGGGACCGCTACGTCCTCGAGGAGATGCTGCGCGGCAACTATAACCTGGGGGGAGAGCAGTCAGGCCACGTCATCTTCCTGGACCACAATTCCACGGGGGATGGGATCATCACCGCGCTGCAGGTTCTGTTTCTGATGCAGCAGCACGGGAAGCCCCTCTCGGCGCTGCAGCGCTGCATGACGGTCTACCCCCAGGTCCTGGTGAATGTCCGGGTGGTCCGCCGGGCTGACCTGAAGACCCTCCCGAACGTGAAGCGCGCGCTCGCCGAGGCGGAGGCGGCCCTGGACGGGAACGGCCGCCTCCTGGTCCGGTTCTCGGGGACCGAGCCGGTGGTTCGGGTGATGGTGGAGGGGGAGGAGCAGGGCCGCATCGAGGGGCTGGCCCGCTCGCTCGCCGCGGCCATCGAGAAGGAACTCGGAGCCTAGCACGCTTGGCGGCCGCCGCCCGCCCGGGGTGAGCCGCGACGCGGCCCTGTCTGGGTATCGGG
>Ga0184637_10002720_pt1 | contig 11261 bp, 9 predicted proteins | sample PLM3_127_b2_FD_133143 | JGI IMG/M metagenome (GOLD analysis project Ga0184637, IMG submission 133143) | Groundwater sediment microbial communities from an aquifer in East River, Colorado, USA - PLM3_127_b2 | ecosystem: Environmental > Terrestrial > Soil > Riparian zone | place: USA: East River... | reverse complement strand
GCGGGAATGCCGAGGCGCTGCGCGTGATAGGCGACGCCCTGCGCGTGGTTGCCGGCCGACATGGCGATGACGCCGCGCTTGCCGTCTTCCGCCGACAGGCTGCGCAGCTTGTAATAGGCGCCGCGATCCTTGAACGAACCCGTGAATTGCTGGTTCTCCAGCTTCAACCGCAGCGAGGCCAGGCCGAGTTGCTTCGCCAGCCGCGGCGCGGAGACGAAGGGCGTGCGCACGACATGGCCCTTGATCGCCTCGGCGGCGCGGCGGATATCGTCCAAATTCGGCGTCGCGACCTGGCTCATGGCTGCGCTTTCCCCGGGGCCGGCCGCAGGATCAGGATATCCCGCGCCGGCTGATCGAAAGAACGATAGCGTCCCTTGCCCCACTCTAACAGCAGATCGCTGTAATGGGAGGAGAGGGGATGGCCCGACTGGCCGCCCGCCACGCTGAACCGCATGCCTTCCGGCTTGCTCATATCCACCACCATCCGCAGGCCGGGCCCATGCACGTCGGCGAACAGGGCGCCGCCGCCCTTGGCCAGCGAGCCGCCGCGATTGATGCTGAACTGGTCGCCATCGGCCGCGATCACCGGCGTCAGCCGGTCGCCCAGCACGGGAATAGAGCTGAAGATCGGATGACGAAAGGTCACGGCATGCGACGCGCCCCACGACCAGGTGCGCCAGTCCGGTCCGTAGGCCTGATGCAACACGTCCAGCGCTTGCGGAAAGGCGGTGCGGACCGCGTCGCGGCAGGTCTCCGCCGGGCTCGTCGTCGGATCGTCGCACCAGCGGTCGTTCGAGAGCAGCCTCTCGACAATGTCGACCTGCCAGAACCACCAGTCGTCGAACTCCTCAGGTCCCAATTCGTCCGACAGGACCCGCTTCGCGGTGGCATAGAGCCAGGCGGTCGCGATCAACGGCTCCGCCCTGCCTGCGTCCATATGGCCGTCCCAGCCCGACAGGGCGGCGCTGATATCGAGGGGGATCGACGCCGCGACCTCCGGCAGGAAGCGCTTCACGAAGCGGCGCAGCGGCGGCGAGAGATCGTCCAACTGGATCTTCTCAAGATCTTCGCTCGAGGCGCGATCGATCTGCGACAGCAATTGCTCGATGCGGTCGTGACGCTGCGGCCGGTCGAACGTCCGGCCGATGAAATGACGATAGCGCGGCGGCCTGATGTCGTTGTTGGCGGTGACGATGCGGCCGGCCGGCGGATCGGCGAGTTGTGGCAGCGCGGCAAAATGCAGCCGGCCAATCCAGTCGTAATCCGCCAGCCAGCCCGGCGCCGGCAGGATCGATTCATTGGCGATGTTGCGGCGTACCGGCGTTCGGCCGGCGGCGACGAAGCCGATGTGCCCCGCCGTGTCGGCATAGAGAATGTTCTGCTGCGGCGAATGGAAATCCTTGAGCGCCGCCTTGAACGTCGCCGCGTCCTGCGCATGGTTCATCGCCAGGAACGCTTCCGGCGTGCGGTCGCCGGCGTCCAATCCGGTCCAGCTCAGCGCAAAGGTCCGTTGCAGGTAGCGCTCCGGGTCCAGGTCGCTGATGATCGGACCATGCCGGGTCGACCGCACGTCGAGTTCAACGTCCGCGGCGTCCTTGACCTTGATGATCTCGCGGCGGATTTCCAGCTTCTGCGGCCCGGCCGGCGTTTCATATTGGGTCGCGTCGTCGGGCAGGATCCGTTCCTCGTACAGGTCCTGGGTGTCGCCATGCGTGGTGGTGAATCCCCAGGCGACATGGCCGTTGCTGCCGACCACCAGCAGCGGCAGGCCGGGCGTCGTCGCGCCGGCGCGCACCAGACCCGGCGTCACGATGCGCGCCAGGTACCAGATCGCCGGCACGTTGAAACCGAGATGCGGGTCGTTGGCCAGCAGCGGCGCGCCGCTCGCGCTGAGCCGGCCGGATAAGACCCAATTGTTCGAGGCGCTGCGCGTTGGCCCGAGGGTTGGCCCGAGGCCGGGCAGGGAAGCGAGGTTGCCTTCGGTACGCATCAGGATCTGCAGCAGATCGGGATCGACCTTGCCGCGCAGCGCTTCGTTGGTGATTTCCTGGCCCGCATTGCCGGAAAGCTGCCAGGCCATGATCCGGCCCCAGAGCAAAGAATCCGTCGGCCGCCAGGGTTCCGGGCGGAATCGCAGCACGAGGAATTCCGGCGGCAGCGGCCTCCAGCTTTGCGCCAGAAAGGCGTTCACGCCCGCCGCATAGGCATCGAGCGCGGCGCGCAGCTCCGGGCTCGCGGCCTCGTATTGTGCCGCCGCCTGCTGCGCCAGGCCGAGCGTGCGCATCACCTTGTCCGACTTCACGGTCGTTTCGCCGACGATCTCGGACAGGCGGCCGGCGCCCAGGCGGCGCATCATCTCCATCTGGAACAGACGATCCTGCGCATGGACAAAGCCAAGCGCGAAATATCCGTCCGCCTCGTTTCCAGCCGTGATGGTGACGATGCCCGCCGCGTCGCGACCGATGGTGACGCGGTCCGCAAGGCCGGATGATTCCAGCGCGATCTCGCCCGATATCTTCGGCAGCGAACCGAGCAGGAGCCAGGCGGCCGCGGCGATTGCGGCCAGCAGCAGGCCAAGCAACGCCAGGCCGACTCTCCTCGCCCAGCGGCGTGGCGGCTTACCCGTCATGCGGCGGGGAAATCCGCCAGGATGCGCGCGCGATGGCCATCGAGGTCCGGCGCCGCCGGGCGGCTGTCGGGGTCGGGATAGGCCGACATCTTGATCGGCAATCCGGCCAGCTTGATGCCGGGCAGATCGGCATCGTCGATCGGCACCACCATATTGCGCGCCAGAATCTGCGGGTCGGCACAGGCGTGGGCGACATCATTGATCGGGGCGCAGGGGATTCCGGCCTCGCCCAGGACACCCAGCCAATGATCCGTGACCTGGTGCAGCAAGATATCTTCCAGCGCCGTTTTGAGCGCCAGGACGTTGTCGCTGCGCCGCGCATTCTCGGAAAAGCGCGGGTCGCTCGCCAGTTCGGCGCGGCCGAGCGTCTTCGCCAGGCGGCGAAACAATTCATCGTTGCCGCAGGCGATGACGATATGGCTGTCTTGCGTGCGATAGGGTTCGAAGGGCGCGATCGACGGATGCCGCGCACCGGCCGGCTTCGGCGACTGGCCGCTGGCGAAATAGCGGATGACGGAGTTTTCCAGGAGTGCGATCTGGCAATCCAGCATCGCCACGTCGATCATCATGCCCTTGCCGGTGCGGGCGCGGTCGAACAATGCGGAGGAGATGCCGAGGGCGGTGAACAAGCCGGCGCCGAGATCGCCGATCGAGGAGCCGACCCGCGTCGGCGGGCCGCCCTCATGGCCGGTGACGCTCATCAACCCGCCCATCGCCTGGGCGATCACGTCATAGGCGGGGCGGGTGGCGTAGGGGCCGGTCTGGCCAAAGCCGGAGGTCGAGGCATAGACCAGCCGGGGATAGCGGGGCTTCAGGGCGTCCCAGCCGAGGCCCAGCCGATCCATGGCGCCGGGCCGGAAATTCTCGATCAGCACGTCGGCCCCTGCCAACAGCCGATGCAGGATGGCGACGTCCGCTGCGCTCTTCAAATCGAGGGCGATGGATTCCTTGCCCCGGTTCTGCGCCACGAAATAGCCGGATTTGCCATTGATGAACGGACCGTAGGCGCGGGAATCGTCGCCCTTGCCCGGCTGCTCCACCTTGATGACGCGGGCGCCCAGATCGGCCAGCAGCAGGGTGCAGAACGGGCCGGCGAGGACGCGGGTCAGATCGATGATGGTGATGCCGGAGAGCGGTCCGAGGGCGGGCATGGGGGGAAATTTCTCGCATCAGGGCAGCGGCTAGGTTTCATATCGGAATCATATGGTTGAAACCAGTCCCCTCGCATCGACAAGGCGACCGCCATGCGATAAAACGCGCCAAAAGGGCGGACCGCACACAAGGGTGACGAATGTCGAGGGAATTCGCCGATGTTCCGGCCATGCTGGGCGCATTGTCGCCGAGCTATCCCGTCTTCTGCCTGCGCCCGCATGTCATCGCGGCGACGGCGAAGCGGTTCCTCGATCTGTTCCCGGGACGCGTGCTCTACGCGGTGAAATGCAATCCGCATCCATTGGTCTTGAGCGCGCTCTACAAGGCCGGCATCCGCCATTTCGATACCGCCTCCCTGCCGGAGATCGCCCAGGTGCGCGAGAGCCTGCCGGACGCCGCCTGCTATTTCATGCATCCGGTCAAGGGCCGCGCGGTCATCGGCACGGCGTCGCGCGTCTACAACATCGACCAGTATGTGATCGATCATCCGAAAGAGCTGGAGAAGATCCTGGACGAGACCGACGGCGGGGAGGGGCTGACCATCTTCGTGCGCATCACCACGCCGCCGGCCCAGGGCACGCTCTATCATCTGGCGGCCAAGTTCGGCGCCGGGGTTGACGAGGCCGCGGCGATGCTGAAGGAAGCCAAATCACGCGGCTGCCAGGTCGGCATCGCCTTCCATGTCGGCTCGCAATGCCTGGACCCGGAGGCCTATCGCAGCGCGATCGAACTGGCGGCCCGGGTGATGGAGAAAGCCAAGGTGGAGCTGCACGCTTTGGATGTCGGCGGCGGGTTCCCGGCGCAGTACCTCGGCACCAACATGCCGCCGCTGGAAGAATACATGCGCACCATCGAGGACGCGGCGAAGGCCATCCATTTGCGCCGCGACTGCGTATTGATGTGCGAACCGGGCCGCGCCCTGGTGGCGGATGGCGCATCTTTGGTGACGCAGGTGCAATTGCGCAAGGACGACAAGCTCTACATCAATGACGGCATCTATGGCGCGATGAGCGAAACGGTGCAGGGCGGCGTGAAATTGCCGGCGCGCATGTGGCGGCTGAAGGGCGAGAGTTCGCGCGAGTACAAAGACTTCACCGTCTCCGGCCCGACCTGCGATTCCCTCGACGTGCTGCCCTATACGATCCCGCTGCCGGCCGACATCGACGAGGGCGACTGGATCGAGATCGACCGGCTCGGCGCCTATTCCAACGCCAATGCGACGCGGTTCAACGGCTTCTATCCGGAGACCTGGATCACCGTGCATGACCATCCGATCGGGCATGTGAGCTGACGCGTGGCAATGGCTTCGCCGGTCGAACGGCATTTCCTGGGTCTCAGTCGCGGCGGTTTTCGCCGCCTGCGCTATTTCGACTGGGGCGACCGGCGCGCGGCGCGCACGGTCATCTGCGTCCACGGCCTGACCCGCAACGCGCATGATTTCGACCGGCTGGCGGAACGGCTGTCGGCGGCCTATCGCGTGATCGCCGTCGATATCGTCGGGCGCGGCGGCAGCGACTGGCTGCGCGATCCGGCGGACTACACCTATGCCCAGTACCAGGTCGATATGGCGGCGCTGATCGCGCGGCTGGGCGTCGAGCGGGTGGATTGGATCGGCACCTCCATGGGCGGCCTGATCGGCCTGTTCCTGGCATCGCAGGAAGGCACGCCGCTGCAATCGCTTGTCATGAACGACGTCGGCCCCGTCATTCCGAAGGCGGCGTTGCAGCGCATCGCGGACTATGTGGGGTTGGACAACCGGTTCTCGTCCCTCGAGGCGGTCGAGCGGCATATGCGCAAGGTGCATGCCCCGTTCGGGCCGCTGACCGACCGCGACTGGCAGGAGATGGCGCGCCACGGCCATCGCCGGTTGCCGGACGGTTCCTATGCGATGGCCTACGATCCCAGGATCGTCGACAACGTGAAGAAGGGCGTCGCCGATGTCGATTTGTGGTCCTTCTGGGACCGGGTCAGGTGCCCGACCTTCGTGCTGCGCGGGGCCGAGTCCGATCTGCTGTTGCCGGAGACGGCGCGGGAGATGACCGAACGCGGGCCACGGGCGAAGCTGGCCGAGCTTCCGGGCATCGGCCATGCGCCGGCGCTGATGGCGGCGGACCAGATCGACCTGATCGAGAGCTGGCTGCGGGACCAGGCATGATCGCGGTTCCCTGGTTCGTGCCGCGCTTCCCCTGGATCGGCGGCGATCTGCAGACCGTGCGCAATTTCATGCGCCCGCCCGGCGACATCCTGGCGCCGTGGCCGGGCGAGGTCTTGCCGTTCGCGATGAAGGACGACACCGGCGACGAGATGCTGGGCACCTTGCATCGCCCGAGCGAAGATCGCGGGCGTTCGCTGGTCCTCTTGCTGCACGGCCTCACCGGCTGCGAAGAGAGCTCCTACATCCGCGTCACCGCGCGCGGGCTGTTGCAGGAAGGCTATCCGGTGCTGCGGCTCAACTGGCGCGGCGCCGGACCGAGCGCGGGCAAGACCAGGTCCTTCTACCATGCGGGGCGCAGCGACGACCTGGCCGCGGTCATCCGCAGCATGAACGGCGACCTGGCGCGCAACGGCCTGGCGGCGGTCGGCTATTCGCTGGGCGCCAACGTGCTGCTGAAATACCTTGCCGAACGCGGCGCCATCTCGCACCTGCGCGCCGCCGTCGCGGTTTCGCCGCCCATCGATCTGCACGCCACGCAGCAGCGCATCGCCAGCCGCCGCAACCGGCGCTATCACGGCTATCTGCTGGCGCGGATGCGGGCCGAGCGGCCTTGTCCCGACGATATCATCTCGATCCTCGATTTCGACAACCGCGTGGTGGCGCCGGCGAACGGCTTCAATGACGCGCTCGATTACTACGCGCAATGCTCGGCCGGACCACGCCTCGGTTCGATCCGCACGCCGACCGTGATCATCCACGCCAAGGACGATCCGTGGATTCCCTCAGCCTCGTTCCGTACCGTGGATTGGGCAAGGTGCAAGGCGGTGCGCCTGTTGATGCCGTGGTCAGGCGGCCATGTCGGATTTCACGCAATGGGGCTGAAGCGGACATGGCACGACGAGGTCGCGCTGCGTTTTCTCGGCGCACGGGGCTAGCGGCGCCGATCCTGGACTCGGTTGATCGGCGGGCGCATACTTGTCTGCATTAGGCTAATTGAGGACGGAGGTATTTGTGATTGTCATTGCGTCCCACCGGGCTGGGAGAGGCCGAATAGCTGCGTAGCGCCGCTCGCGCGGACGTCCGCGTCCGATAGCGCTTCGTTCCCGTCTTCTCGACCCAGCCAAGAGCCGGATGCCTCTGCCACGTGCGGGGCGTCGATCTTTGTGTTCGCGCCGTCGGCGCGAGATGAAGCTGGTGCGAGACCAATGACATCCGATATCTTCGATCTGGCCGATCTCGGCTGGAATTCCTTCTTTGGCTCCCAACTCGACGCCGAAGAACCGACCGACCTCATGCCCGCGCGCGTGATGGCGGTCCACCGGGACTGCATTCGTGTCACGAGCCCTGCAATCGATAGCCTTATCCCTCCTTTCGTTGCGGCGGCTGGCGACGATGAATCGGCCGCCACGGTCGGTGACTGGCTGCTGGTCGACCGCCGAAGTTCGCGACCGCGCAGTCTCTTGCGCCGTAGGAGCCTGTTCAAGCGCCGGGCGGCGGGAACCGGCCGCAAGCTCCAACTCATCGCCGCCAATGTCGACACGCTCTTCATCGTTTCGTCGTGCAACCAGGATTTCAACATCGCGCGGCTGGAGCGCTATCTCGTGTTGGCAAGCGAAGCGGAAGTGACTCCGATCATCGTCCTGACCAAGGCCGACCTGACGGATGCCCCTGAGAACTACGCCCGCGCCGCGACCAAGCTCCTGCCGGGATTGTTGGCCGAGGCCGTCGATGCCCGCGATCCGAACAGCATCGCCTGCCTTGCGCCCTGGTGCGCGCGCGGCCAGACGGTCGCCTTGGTCGGCTCGTCAGGGGTTGGCAAGTCGACCTTGATCAACACCTTGACTGGTTCCGAGCGGATCGCCACACAAGGAATTCGTGAGGATGATGACAAGGGCCGGCATACGACGGCCGGCCGCACGCTTCATCGCCTTCCCGCCGGCGGCTGGCTCGTGGATACGCCGGGGATGCGCGAACTGCAGCTCACCGATGTCAAATCCGGACTCGATGATGTATTCGCCGACATCGTTGCTTTGGCGAGGAGCTGCCGCTTCAGCGACTGCCGGCATGAAACCGAACCCGGCTGTGCGGTTCTGGCAGCGATCACGTCCGGTACGCTCGACGTCGATCGCGCCAAGCGCTGGCGAAAACTCTCAGCCGAAGAGGCCTACAATGCCGAGACCTTCGCCGAAAGACGCGCCCGCGATCGAGCCTTCGGCAAAATGGTCAAGCGCGTCATGAAAGACAAGGTGTCGCGTCGCGAGGGATGAAAAGACCTAGGTCCGGCCTAGTTTCTGCGCGACTTCGATCGCGAAATAGGTGAGCACACCATCCGCCCCTGCGCGCTTGAAGCAGTGCAGGCTCTCGAGCATGGCGCGGTCGTGATCCAGCCAGCCATTCTGCGCGGCGGCCTTGATCATCGAATATTCACCGCTCACCTGATAGGCGTAGGTCGGCAGGCGGAAGGCCTGCTTCACCCGGTGCAGGATGTCGAGATAGGGCATGCCGGGCTTCACCATCAGCATGTCCGCGCCCTCGGCCACGTCCAGCGCGCATTCGCGGATCGCCTCGTCGCCGTTGGCCGGGTCCATCTGGTAGGTGCGCTTGTCGCCCTTGCCGAGCGCCGATTTCGAGCCGACCGCCTCGCGGAACGGGCCATAGAAGGCGGACGCATATTTTGCCGCATAGGACATGATCTGTGTCGTCTGATGCCCGTCGGCATCGAGCGCGTCGCGGACGCGACCGACACGGCCATCCATCATGTCGGAGGGTGCCACGATATCGACGCCGGCTTCCGCCTGCGCCAAGGCCTGGCGGCACAGCACGTCGAGCGTCTCGTCGTTCAGGATGCGGCCATCCCGCATCAAACCGTCATGGCCGTGCGAGGTATAGGGATCGAGCGCCACGTCGCAGATCACGCCGATCTCCGGCACGGCCTTCTTCAGCGCGTGGACCGCGCGATTGCACAGATTGTCGGCGCGAAAGGCCTCGGCCGCATCCTCGCTTTTCTTTTCCTTCGGCACGACCGGAAACAAGGCGATGGCCGGGATGCCCAGCTTCGCCGCCTGCTCGGCCGCCTGCAGCAAAGCGGGGATGGTCAAGCGATGCACGCCGGGCATGGCCGGCACGGCCTCGCGCTTGGCGCCGCCATCCTTGATGAAGACCGGCCAGATCAGATCATTCACGGTCAGGGTCGTCTCGCGCACCAGGCGGCGCGACCAGTCGGTGGCGCGGTTGCGCCGCATGCGGATGCGCGGGAACTGACCGTGCGGGTCAGCGCCGATGATGCCCTGCAACTTGGGCGTCGATTTGCCGCGATTGCTCATCTGGTCGAATCCCTGCTGCGCCGTGCTGCCCGACTGTAACAAATCCCCGGCAAACAGCAAAAGGCCCGGCTTTGCGGGCCGGGCCTTGCGTCCTTATGCCGCCGGAATGGGGCTATTCGGCGGCTTTCCTGCCGGCCGTCGCCTGCAGCGCCTGGTCGAGGTCGGCCAGGATGTCGTCGATATGCTCAAGGCCAACAGCCAGGCGCACGTAATTATCGGTGACGCCGGTCGCGAGTTGTTCCTCGGCCGAGAGCTGCGAATGGGTGGTGCTGGCCGGATGGATCGCCAGGCTGCGCGCGTCGCCGATATTGGCCACGTGATAGAATAGCTGCAGGGCATCGATGAAGGCCCGCCCGGCCTCGCGGCCGCCCTTGATCTCGAACCCGACCAGCGCCCCATAGCCGCCTTTCAGGTACGCATCGGCGCGACGTTTTGGCTCGCCGGTCATCAACCCGGGGAAATAGATCTTGGTGATCGAAGGATGCTTGCTGAGGTAGTCGGCGACCGCGGTTGCGTTCTTGCAGTGCTCCCGCATGCGCAGCGGCAAGGTCTCCAGCCCCTGGATGAACTGGAAGGCGTTGAACGGGCTCATGCAGGAGCCGAGATCGCGCAGCAGGGTGACGCGCGCCTTGATGATATAGGCGATCGGGCCCAGCGGCTTCACCGCCTGGGTCCAGACCGCGCCGTGATAGGAGGGGTCCGGCTGGTTCAGGCCCGGGAAGCGGTCAGCATGCTTTTCCCAGTCGAAATTGCCGCCATCGATCAGCACGCCGCCAATCGAGGTACCGTGGCCGCCGATATACTTGGTCGTCGAATAGACGATGATCGAAGCACCATGCTCGAACGGCCGGCACAGGACCGGGCAGGCGGTGTTGTCCATGATCAGCGGCACGCCGAGCTTGCGCCCGATATCGGCCACTTCCTTGATCGGGAACACCTTGAGCTTCGGGTTGGGCAAGGTCTCCGCGTAATAGGCGCGGGTCTTGGCATCAGTGGCGCGGGCGAAGGCTTCCGGGTCCTGCGGATCGACGAAGCGGGCCTCGATGCCCTGCTCCTTCAGCGTGTTCGCGAACAGGTTCCAGGTGCCGCCGTAAAGGTCCGTCGAGCTGACAATGTTGTCGCCGACGCGCGCGATGTTCTGGATCGAGAAGGCGGAGGCCGCCTGGCCTGAGCTCAATGCCAGCGCGCCGACGCCGCCTTCCAGCGCGGTCAGGCGCTGCTCCAGCACGTCGGTCGTCGGATTCATGATGCGCGTATAAATGTTGCCGAACCGCTTCAGCGCGAACAAATCGGAGGCGTGCGCGGTGTCGTCGAACTGGTAGGACGTGGTCTGATAGATCGGCACGGCCACGGCATTGGTGGCGCTGTCGCGGCGATGGCCGGCATGCAGCACGATCGTTTCAGGGTGCTTACTGGACGTCATAATTCTTTTCCTCCTGCCCGCGAGCCTGTCTTGGGCTTTATCTACGCCGCTGCGGGCGTTGTTTCATGATGGGTCAGGACCAGTTCGATCTTGACCGGGGTGGGTTCCGGACCAGGTCCAGAACCGGTGATTGGTTTATCGGCACCGTAGCCTCGCAGAAGCTGACGTGGCGGCGGGTTTTTGTGCGTGTCACCAAAATCTCCGGCGACGAGCAAGGTAGCAAGGCGGCTCAGGCCATACATCGGGACTTCTCCCTATTTTCTGGCCCATGGTCGCATCCCTACAGATTACGCCGCCGCGGGTGCCGTTTCATTGTGGGTCAGAACCAGTTCGATCTTGACCGGGGTGGGGTTCCGGACCAGGTCCAGAACCGGTGAATGTCGTTCCACAGTAACGCGCAACCGTTCGATCTCATAGATGTCCGCGGGCGAGGAAATCTCGACCGTCGCCGCAAGCTGGCCGAAGCCGGCGCGCACCTGATCGGCCGCCGCATAAACGCCGCGCAGATCCATCGCCGCCTGTAGCCGCACCTGGACGGAATCCAGCGGAATACCCAGCGCCTCGGCATAGAGCCGATAG
>Ga0184637_10002719_pt1 | contig 11262 bp, 6 predicted proteins | sample PLM3_127_b2_FD_133143 | JGI IMG/M metagenome (GOLD analysis project Ga0184637, IMG submission 133143) | Groundwater sediment microbial communities from an aquifer in East River, Colorado, USA - PLM3_127_b2 | ecosystem: Environmental > Terrestrial > Soil > Riparian zone | place: USA: East River... | reverse complement strand
GTGCGGGTTCTGACCTTGGAGCCCTCGCGGAAGCTCTCGCGTAGCAGGATGGCTGGTGGCGAGTCGCGGTTGGGGACGGTCGCGATGTACATGCTTGTCTTATATCATTATATATAGCCACTGTCAAGCATAATATAATATATTACATGCCTACACAATTCAGCGCACAACCCCTCCACATGCGTAGAACACAAGGGTTTACGGCTTACTCAGCCGGGGAACTTCCGGCTAGCGCGGCGCGCCGGGCGGCCGAAGGGAGTCGAGCAGCGCACCGGCCTCGCGGTTGAAAGTGTCCTCGAAGACCTGGTAGTAGAGCGTCACTTCGTAGAACAGCCGCGCCGTGTCCCGGTCGATGAGGTGGAAACGCTGCCGCAGGTCCCCTTCCGACGGGAAGAGGATCTGGCGGCCCGGTTTGAAGTCGCGCAGGTGCAATGGCTGGGCGCGGTTCAGGTCGAGTACCCGCTTCAGGACCAGCACGCTTCGGAGCACCTCGATCGGAGACTGGCGGAGGCCGCTCGCTCGGTCGGCCAGAAGGATGGCCCACGTCCCAGGTTCTCCCTCGGGCGTGCGCCGGTTGAGGGTGCTGAGCCGCTCCAGGTACCGCTCGGGAGACAGCGGCTCGTTCCGCACGAGGGCGCGGGGCCGTACGGAGGGCTGCGCGGGCTGGACTCCACCCGGCGCGTCGAACGTCAGGACGAGGGCGTCGCCCGGTTGGCCGCGTCGCGCCATCAGCTCGCGGAAGAAGGCCACTTGGCCCCCCGTCCCCTCGGGGTCCTCGAAGAAGATCACCCGCTCGAGGTCGATGTGGCGCCCGTACCCGCTTCGGTTGACCACGTCCCAGAGCATGCGGCGGACGAGGATCTCCTCCCCCGGGACCTCCCCTTCCAACAGGCGCGCGACGTGCTCCGCGGTTCGGACGGAGGGATCGCGTCGCGCGGCCTCCTCGGCCTTACCCAGAAGCTCGCGCAGGACGGGGCTCTCGTAGACGAAGTCCAGGTCGAAGACGTCGCTGGTCTTGAGACGGTAGGAGTTGCGGAACAGCCGATGCCCGAAGGAGTCGAAATCGGCGGACTCCTTGGGGATCAGGTAGGAGAAGCTGCGGTCTTCGACCGGCACCACGTGGGGCGTCAGGACGACGATGACCTCCTTCTTGACGCTGCTCGACGACGTCTGCCGGAAGAGCCCGCCCAGCAGGGGGATCCGGGAGAGCACGGGGACGCCGCTCCTCCGGTTCGACTTGTCGGTCGAGATCAGGCCTCCGATGATGAAGGGCGTGTCGTTGGCGACGCGAACGAAGGTCTGGACCTGCCGGCTGTCCACGGTGGGTGCGAACAACACATCGGTGCCGGACACGAGGCGGTTGTCGGCGTTTGGATTCAGGGCGCTCACGATGGTCTCCACCTGCATCGTGACTTCCTGGCCGTCGGGGCTCAGGCGCGGCCGCAGGTTCAGGAGGATCCCGATCGGGAAGTACTCGACCGAGGTCGCCACCGCCCCTTGGGCGGCCAGGGCCTTGGCAACCGGGATGCGCTGGCCGACCTGGATCCTCGCCTGGCGTCCGTCGAGGACGAGGACCGACGGGTTCGAGAGCACTTCCGCGTCGCCGGACTGCACGAGCGCGGTGATGGTTGCGGTGAAAGCCTTGGGCTGGGTGGCGTTCCGATCGAAGAGGAACGTGAAGGGCAAGACGGTACCCGTGTTGTCGGTGACCAGGGAGGAGATGCTCGCGCGGCCGTCCGCGCCGGTGAGCGAGACGCCCAGCTCGCGGAGACGGTCCGAGTTCACCTCGATCACGAGGGCTTCGATCACGATCTGCCGGGCGGGTTGATCGATCTGGTCACGGATCAGACCCAGCAGTTGATCGAGCGACTCCGGGTCGTCCTGCTCGTAGACGATCAGGATGCGCTGCTGCGGTTCGCCCGCCGTGATCTGATGGAGGAAGGCCCCTGCGAGGTCGGTCTCCGTCTTCGACTCCGTGCGCAGGCCCATGCGGTCGAGTTGCGCGGGAGTGGGTTGGGTGGTGGCGCCCGGCGGGGGCGGGTCCATCAGACTCGTCTTGGGCGCGTCGATCAGCTTCACCACCAGCGGGAAGCGTCGCTCGGCTCCCGCGATGGGGGTGTAGATCTTGTCGTAGACGGTCTCTCCCGACTGCTGGGTGTATTCGACGGTCATGTAGCCGACCGCCTTCAACAGTGCGAGGGCGCGGTCGGCCTGGACGTAGCCGAGCTGGTACGCGTGGAATGCCAGCGTGGGGGCGTCCGTCCCCGCCGGCCGTTTGCGGACCTCATCCAGCATCTGCTCGATCGCGCGATGGATCCGCGGCAGGTCCGGGTTGGGGGCAGCGCCGTCGCCCGGCTCCGCACCGTAGAGAAAGATCTCGAACCCCCCTTCCGGATGTGCGGACGAGACCAGCTCGACGATCCGGCGGCCCCCGTTCGGGAGCGTTCGCGCGAACCGGCGGGTGGCCTGAACGCCGGGAATCCCGGCGGTCCGGGCCGCCAGGTCGTCGTCCACCCGATAGTCGAGCGGGAGCAGCAGCTTGAGGGCGATCGCGTCGAGGAGCTTCTCGGTGCGGGTGGGCGATCGATACGGCGACCGCGACGACCAGCCGGCGCCCGTGCGGTCGGAGGTGCCCTCACCTTGGGCGGCGCGGGCGGAGCGAGCAAGCGGGTGGCCCGAGAGGATGAGAAGGGCGGAGAGAACGGCGGTCGCGTTCAGACCCAGCGGGCGCGGGTGACGGTTCAACGCGTGTCCTCCTTGCGCGAGCTTCCCCTGTCGACCTGCGCCCCGCCAAACTGCGCGTCTTCCTTCTCCCGTATGCGGCGCGAGAGGTGGCGGACGACGGCCAGGGTTGCCTCGAAGTGGGTGGCCAGGAGCTCGTAGACGTCCGTCTGCCGGATGCGCAGCAGCAGGCAATCCACTGCCGCGGTGGCCGAGGCCGAACGAGGTGCGCCGTCCACGATGCTCATCTCGCCCAGGTTGCCCTTCGGCCCCAAACGGTTCAGCTCGACGTCGTCCCGGTGAACGCGTACTTCGCCCTCGACGATGAGGAAGAGGCTGTCGGAGGGATCGCCGCGCCGGAAGATCGTGGTCCCGGAGGGATAGACGACCTCTTCGGCCGATCGCGCGAGGCGGCCCAGCGCGCGCACGGGCACCGTGGAGAACAGGTCGACGTGACGGAGGAAGAGGATCCTCTCGGCGGTGATCACGGCCTCACCCCTGCCGCCTGCGCACTCGCGCCGGCGAGCTCCGCGCTCAGGCGGCGCACGGCGGGATCCGAATCCGAGCCTGCTCGCTCCATCACGAGAGTGAGCGATTCCGGCTCCAGACGCGCCAGGGCCCAGAGCGCCGTCTCCCGTACGGCCGGGTCGGGGTGGCCCATGAGCCGGCGCGCCGCCACCGAGGCTCCCGGGAGTCGGCTCTCGGTGGCGGTGTAGAGGGCGCCCGCAGTCGCCCAGGGTGCTACGTCCACTTCCAGCAGCCGCGGGCGCGGGTCCGACGGGACTGGAGAGCCGCCCTCGACCACTTCGAAAAGACCCAAGAGTTGGGGCTTCAGATCGGCCGGCGCCAGATTGTCGAGGACCTCGAGGGCCTCGGCCCTGCCTTCCCCCGTGCCCGCCAGGCGACGCTCGATCGCGCCCAGATCGACCCCGGACGTCGTGGCCTGCAACAGGATGAGGGCGTTCCCGCGGTGAGTCTCGAGCTCGTCCCCCAACGCGCACACCAACAGCTCGGCGGACGGCAGGGTCCTGGCTTCGCGGCGCCAGTGGGCGATCTCCACTGCGGCCGCAACCTCGCGCCTCATGAGCGCCAGGAGTCGAGGCCGCTGAACCTCGATCGAGGGGAGGTCCCCGAGCAGCCTAGCCCAGACACGCAGGGCACCCGTGCGCACTGCGGGGTCCGGGTCGTCAAGGGCCGGATCGAGGTGAACAAGGGCGGCCGGACCGCAGGCGCGGAGCGCAGCCTCCGCCGCGGGACCGGACTCAGCGAGCAGGGGGAGGAGGGCGGTGGCGAGCGAGGGATCGCGGCGCGCGCGGCACGCCTCCAGCACCCCCCGACGCACCAGGTTGTCCGGATCCCGCAGGAGCACCGCCAGTCGCCGCGCTGCCTCCGGCGAGGGGACGGTAGAAAGCGCGGACGCGGCCTCCCCGCGCAGAGCTGGGTCGTCGGAGGAGAGCGCGCCGTCGAGGATTTCCGTGGCCAACCTCGTCCGGTCCTCGTCTTCCACGCCCAACGTCCCGGCGGCGGCCGCGAGACTCACTCGGGGTTCGGGGTCGTGAAGAGCCCCCGCGATGGCCCGCTCGGCTCTCTCGTGCTCGCGCGGGTCCCGCGCCGCGATGGAGATCACGGTGCGGATGGCGGCCCGGCGGACTTCCGGGTTCGCATCCCCGGCCGTCTCGAGAGCGGCTTCGACGTCCGACCGGTCACCGCGGTCGGCGAGGTAGGCGAGGGCGGCCAACCGCGTCGCCGAATGCGGCCGCCGCAGGAGGGCTTGGCACTCGGGTCGCCAGTCCACGTCCTCCATCTCGGACCCCAGAGCCACCAAATAGGGAACCTCTTCGTCCGAAGCGGCGGCGAGGCGCTCGTGGATGAGGGACCGCGCGGTGGCGTCCTGGAAGTCCGCAGGCTCGTCCGCGGGGTCGAACCGCCGCGCACCCACCGCCTCGATCAGCTCCGCGACATAGGTCGACTGGGCACGTTTTCCCGTCACGAGCCAAACCGCGGCGACCAACGCCGTGGTGGCGCCAAGCGCTCGGAGGGGCGGGGGAGCGGGTACGGTGGCGAGGAGGGCGCCCGTGGCGGCCATCGCCAGAGGTCGTGCGGCGCCCTCCACGAAGGCCCTCACGCGTCCGCGCGACTGCTTTCGCACGCCCAGGAACAGCATCTGGACTGACGCCCCGTTCACGGTGAAGCCAAAGACGCCGTCGGTGAGCTTGGCGGAGACGATCCAGGCGAACGTCCCCTGGAGGGCAGCGCCGGCCGAGGTCAGAAGGAGTGCCCCGGGGAGCACGGAAAGACCCGCTCCTACCCCCGCGGTCCGCAGGATGCGGTGGACAACAAAGAGCTGCAACACAAGGGCCGCCAAGTTCGCCCCGCCGTAGTAGGCGCCGAAGAAGGAGGCGAGCTCTCCGCCATGAAAGCGGGCGCGGGCGGCCGTCTTGAACTGGAAGTCCGCAAGGACGAGTGCGACGGTCGTCGCGACGGTGAGGAGCGCGAGGCTCCGCACGTGCGGCGCGCCGAGCAACTCGCGCAGAGCGCCTATTCCGGATGCGGACGGAGCGGGTGCTTCGGGGAGGCGGTGGGCCTCGCGACGGGCCAGGAGATGTGTGAGGACGCCGAAGCCGGCGAGGAGGGCGGCCACGACGAGGAACAGGTTGTCGGTCCCGAAACGGGCCGCGAAGGGGCGGACGAGGAAGCCGACCACGATGCAGGCCACGGTCCCGCCCGCCCCGATGGCTCCGAAGAGGCGCTTCCCTTCCCGGGGATCGAAGAGCAGCGACGCAAAGCCCCAGAAGAGCATCATGGGGAGGTTCACGACCAGGTCCGCGCACAGGTAGGCAGCGATCCGGACCTCGCGCGCGGGGTGGAGCAGGGAGAGCCGGCACAGGGCGACCACGCCGGCCAGGACCGCCGCGACGACGGTGACCAGCGGAGCGATCCGGAAGCGTCCGGCCAGCCAACCGAAGCCCAGGGAGACCGACGCCACGACGAGAGCCGTACCGACGTAGAGCCGGGGAAGGAGCGCCGCCCCGTAGTGACTGAGGAAGACCGTGTCCCCGGCCGTGCGCGCCACGAGGGCGGCGGAGGCGACGCACCCGAAAGCGATCACGGCGTGCGCGAAGCGTGGCCGCTCCCGGGGTTCCACGCGCGGAAGGAGCGAGTGAAGAGGCATCACGGGTGGCGCCGCGGACGACCCGGGTGGGCTCTCAGTTCAGCGGGACGGACTTCCGCACGCTCCCGCCGGCAAAGAACCTCAGAGAATACCGAGCGCCGTTCTGGGGCAGATGGTCGGGCTCGGTGCTCGTAAAGGAGATCGTCCCCGAGACCGGGCCGGCCGCGCAGGGGGCGGTCACGGGCTTGCTCTCCTTGACACGGCTCCTCGATCCGTTGACCCAGAAGAGCTGGACTTCACCCCTGAACGTCGAAACGGTGTAGCTCGCGTTGACGTGGACCGCCGCTCCGCGCGTCGTGACCTCGCCGCTCCCCTCCATCGACGCTGGGTTCTTCACTTCACAGGGGACCGGTTGCGGATTCGGCGACGGACTCGGCGTCGGGCTGGGAGAGGGGTTCGGGCTCGTGGTCGGGGTGGGCGACGGGATCGGCGACGGGACTGGATCCGGTGGAGTCACGTCCGGGGGGAACGACGTCGGGGGTGGCGGCTCTTCGCCGGGAACACAGTCCCCCTTCTTGAAGTTCTGCGAGTAAGTGATCAATTCGGGTCCGTAGATGGGCGGGACCTTGCGGTCGCCCTGCACGACGTCGAGTTGGTAGTTGCAGTTCGGGATGAAGATCGTGATGCTGAGCCGCTCGTCCAGGAGCTGTTCTTCGGCGTTCTCGCTGTAGAGCACCTGTTCGTGGAGCTGGGTGCCGAAGATCTTGTAGCTCGCGAACGCGACCTTGACCGGCGCCATTCCCGCCTTCACACCCATCTCCCGGCTGAGCTTCACGGTAGCTCTATCCCCGGTGTCCCAGATGACGATCCGGGCGGTGATCGGATTCGGATTGGGGGCCTGCGTAGCCGGGCCGGGCATGGGGGACTGCTGCACAGGACTCTGGACTTGACTCGCGCTCGGGGCGCTGGCCGAGGCTCCGACCCGTTCGGCAGGAAACGCGCTCGTCGATGGCGTTAGGAGGAGACCTAAGACCACAAACCTGCGTCCCATACCCGTACCCGCTCCTTCCCGGCTCCCGCTCGAGAGAGCGCGAGCCCACACCAACCCCCCGTCCCGAGGCTTCGCTGGGATAGGGGTGGAATACGAACCCGGATGCCGTCCCCCGCGCCGCACGGGTCCCATCTGCGACGCGTGCTGTCTCTCGATGGAAGATCGTCGCCAGGGTACACCTCGGTCCAGAGGCAGTCAAGGAGCGCGCGGCCGCAACGGCCGCAACGGCCGCAAACGGCCGCAAAGGGGTTGCGCACGAATCCGGGGAACGGGGTCCGCGCGGCCCGTCACGCGCGGGTCCGGCCATGACTCAGCTGGTGTTCCAGGCGAGTCCGGGCAGTTCGTCGAGCATCTCGTCGACCAGCGCGAGGTGGTTGCGTTGTGACATCCGCCGCGCGGAGGTGTAGGCTCCCGGCTCTATGAGCGTCGTACCGAAGCGCGCGCCCGCCGCCATCATCACGAGCGCCCTGCTCGCGGCCACGTTCGGAGGAGCCTGTATCCGCCGCGCGAGCGGGATTCCGCCCCCCCGACTCGTCCTGCTCTATGCGACCTGCACCCTCAACCGCGGCCACCTGGGTGCCTACGACCGGGCCGTTCCATACACCCCCGGGATCACGGCCTTCGCGCGCGGGGCGACGGTTTTCCTGAGGCACCAGACCGAGACCGACCAGTCCGGGCCCGCCTACGCCTCGATACTGAGCGGGGCACAGGCGGACCGGCACGGCGTATACGGCCACCCCGGCCGCCTGCGCGACGATCTCTACCTTCTGGCCGAGGCCTTCGCCGACGCGGGCTACGAGACGCACTTCTGGAGCGGCCATCCGATGGCCTCCGCCGACCTCAACTACGGCCAGGGCGTTCGGCCGGAGAACGTTCACGTGCGGCGCCCGGGCGCCGTCGACATCTACAGACTGACCGCCAACGATGCCGAGTTCGCGGCGATCCTCGCGCGCCTCCGAGCCGATCCGTCCTACCGCGCCTTCGTGCAGGTCAACTTCACCATCACTCATTCGCCGTACACCGTGGTGGACCCGCGTGCCGTCGCCGACCTGCGTCGTGAATACCCCGCAGAGTGGCCGGATCTGTCGGACGCCGATCTGCAGCGCTTCGCACACCTCTACACCCCGAACTACCTACGCCTCCAGTGGGACTTCCCGGCCTTCGTCCGTGAACGCCGGCTCTCGCCGGCCGACGTGCGTGGTCTAGCGCTCACCCTCGAGCTCTATTACAAGGTGAGCGTCCGGCTCCTCGACCACTGCTTCGCCCGGCTCATCGAGACCATTCGAGCGGCGGGGCTGCTCGAGGAGAGTCTTGTTGCCTTCACCGCCGACCACGGCGAGACCCTTTACCGGGAGCACACCCTCTTCAAGTGGACGCACGGGGGCGAGCTCACGCCCGACACGATTGAGGTGCCGCTCGTCCTGAGAGTGCCCGGGGGGCGCGCCCCCGGGACCTACCCCGGCGTGAGCCGATCGATCGACGTCTATCCGACCCTGGCCGGGCTGGCCGGCGTGCGCGTGCCACGAGACCGTGGGATCCAAGGCACGGACCTCTCGCCTGCGCTCCTCGGGCGGGCGCCGGCGCCCGGCCTGCGGGCCTTCTCGCGCACCTCGCCGCACGGGCCGGATCTCGTAGCCCAGTTCCGGGACTGGCACGTCGCGCGGTTCCACCCCTCCACCGACGTCGGCCTCATTTGGACGGCGGTTCGCGATGGCGACACCTACGTGCGGCGCCGGCGCGAGCCGGACGGACATTGGAGGACGGATGCATTCGACCTCGCGGGCGACCCCGGAGCCTCGCGGGACGTATTCGACGCTGCGAGCCGGCGGCACCGGGATTTGGCGCGTGAGGTCGGGGGCTATCAGGCGCTCCTCGTGAACCGCTACCCCGAGCATCAACGTGAGCAAGCGCTCCACGAAACCGAGGTGCGCGAGCGCCTGCGGTCGCTGGGCTACATCCAGTGACGTGGCCACTGCTCGGCCGAACCGAAGGGGAGACCGGCGGAGGCTGAAGAGGCTGCCCCCCCGTCGGGGAAATAGCCCCGCGGCCGTAGCTCGGGGCGGAAGGGCTGGACGAGGCGCCTCCGTCTGTGGTGAAGTAGTCCCACGAACCTTTGCCGATGCGTCTCGCCCCGTCCGTTCTGGCCATGACCGCTTGCTTGGGAGGTGGCGCGCTGCCATCCGACGAGTCCCGCTTCGCCAACGAACGGGAACGGATGGTGACCGGGCAGATCGCCTCTCGAGGCGTCCGCGACCCGCTGACTCTCGCTGCGCTGCGCAAGGTCCCGCGTCATCTCTTCGTCCCCGAAGCGCAACGCAGCGAAGCCTATGACGACCATCCCCTTTCCATCGGCCACGCCCAGACGATCTCGCAGCCGTATATCGTCGGGTTCATGACCGAGCAGCTCGGGCTCCGCGGAGGCGAGATCGTACTGGAGGTGGGTACCGGCTCGGGCTACCAGGCCGCTGTCCTGTCCGAGATCGCGGCGCAAGTGTTCACGATCGAGATCGTGCCGCCGCTCGGGCAGGAAGCACGGGCGCGCCTCGCCGAGCTTGGCTACCGCAACGTGACGGTGCGCGTCGGCGACGGGTATCAAGGGTGGACCGAGGCGGCTCCCTTCGACGCCATCGTCGTGACCGCCGCCGCCCCCCGCATCCCGGAGCCGCTCCGCCAGCAACTCAAGGACGGTGGGCGCCTGGTCATTCCGGTGGGCGAGGACGACCAGGAGATCGTAGTCGTGACCCGCCGTGGCGCGGCCTTCGAGGAGCGCCGCGTGCTCCCGGTACGCTTCGTGCCGATGACGGGAGAGGTGAGGCGCGACTAGCCAGCCGGGGTTCTGGACTGTTTCCTTCGAACCGACCCAGAGGAAGTACGGACTCGACGCGGAGCCCGCGGAGTGCCGCCTCACTAGTACACTCCCGGTTCTGTCCCAAGGCCCAGGACGCTGCTAGCGGAACCGCGTAGATACTCTGGAGGCGGCTCCCGAGGAGCCGCGGGAGGACTCTCTTGGAAGGCTTCTTGGTGCTGCTCGGCCTGCTCGTTTTCGCCGCGGCCGTCACGCTGCCGATCCTCACGCTCGTGGCGTTCTTCCGCACGCGGAGCCTCCAGGAGGAGATCCGGGGCCTTCGCGAGGACCTGAAGGTGCTCGAGGCGCGGCTCGCGGGCGCGATCAAGACCGGACGCGTGGAGCCGCCCCCCGCGGCGGAACGAGTTGCCCCGGCGGCGCGGCCGGCTCCGCGGCCGGAGCCCGCGCCCTCCCTCGACGCGACACTGCCGCCGTGGCAGGCCCCGGAGGTCGTTCCGCCGGCGCCCGTGGCCCCGAGCGCCCCCCCGACCCTTCCGACTCCCGTAGGCGGTCCGCCGTTGCCTCGACCCGCTCCGGCTGCGGAAGCACCGCGTCAGTCTGTTCGCACGCCGCGGCCCGAGCGGGAGGCCGCCGCGGCGCGTCCCCCGTCCAGACCTCCCGCGCCGGACTTCGCGACCAGCATGGGTCCCAAGATCATGGTCGGCGTTGCGGCCTTGTTCGTCGTGATCAGCCTCGGTTTGTTCGTGAGGTACGCCTGGGAGAACAACTGGGTCGGGCCCACCGGCCGCATCCTCTTCGGTGCCGCCCTGAGCCTCGGCATGGTCGCCTTCGGCACGCGGATCATGGGGCGCGAGTACCGGCCCCTCGGCCAGGCCCTGGCTGCGGCGGGCATCGCCGGCCTGTACGTGTCCGCGTTCGGTGCACATGGCTTCTATGACCTCATCTCGCGCGGCGCCGCCGGATTCCTGATGGTTGCGATCACCGCCAGCGCCGTCCTGCTCGCGGTGAAGCTCGACGCGCGCCTCCTGGCCGGCCTCGCCTGGGTCGGCGGCTACTTGACGCCGGTGCTGCTCTCGACCGGGGAGGACCGGGCGCTCTCGCTGTTCCTCTATCTCGTCCTGCTCGACGTCGGCGCCCTCGTCCTCGATCGCCACAAGCCCTGGCCGGAAACGATGCCGCTCGCCATGCTGGGGACCCTCGTCCTCTACGGCGGCTGGTACGTTCGCTTCATCAGCGCTGAGACCTTCCTGACCGCCGCTTTCGGAATGGTCCTGTTCACGGCGCTCTTCGCCCTCGGGATGGCCCGGAAGCAGCGTGGCCAGGGTCTAGGCGTGGTCTTCGGACTGGCCGCGCTTGGCCTCACCGCTCTGGCCTCGATTCCGGGGGGGCGCTCCGAGGTGTTGGTCGCCCTCTCGCTGGGTCTGGCCGCGGTTGCACTGCGCTCCGCGCGTCAGGCCGGGCCCGCGCTCTCGGTGGTGGCCGGGATTGCCCTCGTCCTGCCGTACGTGGCTTGGGCAGGTGTTCATCGGCAGGATATGACGTTCGGCGTGGGGGCGGGGTGGCTCGTCGCGG
>Ga0184637_10002718_pt1 | contig 11264 bp, 8 predicted proteins | sample PLM3_127_b2_FD_133143 | JGI IMG/M metagenome (GOLD analysis project Ga0184637, IMG submission 133143) | Groundwater sediment microbial communities from an aquifer in East River, Colorado, USA - PLM3_127_b2 | ecosystem: Environmental > Terrestrial > Soil > Riparian zone | place: USA: East River... | reverse complement strand
TACGAACCTGGAGATCACCCTCATCACGCCGATCGCGATGGAGAAGGGTCTGCGCTTCGCCATCCGCGAGGGCGGCCGCACCGTCGGCGCCGGCACCCTCAGCGAAGTTCTGGAGTAAGAAAAGCCTAGCCGGGACATTATTAATAGCGAGACGGGAACAAAGGCATGCGCGACATCATTTCGCTGGCCTGTTCGGAGTGCAAAAGGCGGAACTATTCCACAACGAGGAACAAGAAGAAGACTCCGGATCGGCTCGAGCTCAAGAAGTACTGCCGGTTTTGCAGGAAGCACCTGCTTCACAAGGAATCCAAGTAAACGGTGATGCAAAGCGCGAGCCGCAAGGCGATTGGAGGCCAGTAGCTCAACTGGCAGAGCACCGGTCTCCAAAACCGGGGGTTGGGGGTTCGAGTCCCTCCTGGCCTGCCAAATGCGTCGCGGCCGGTTTCTTGCGGTCGGTTCTCAGGGTAAACGAGTGAAGATTTTTAACTATTTCAAACAGCTGAAGGCCTTCATGGTCGAGGTCCGGGGGGAGTTCAAGAAAGTCACCTGGCCTCCGCGCCGCGAGGTCTACGGCACGACCATCGTCGTCGTCATCACCGTGTTCTTCTTCGGATTTTATCTTTACGGGCTGGACGTGGCGATGTCCTATCTCGCCGCGGCGCTCACCCGTATGGTCGGAGCCTGAGGCGGGCCTATGAGCCCAACGGACCCAATGGGCCAGATGGAATCGTCAATGGAAAAGCAGTGGTACATCGTCCACACCTACTCGGGCTTCGAGAAGAAGGTGGCGGAAAGCTTGAAGCAGCGGGTCCAGGCGTTCGGGCTCCAGAGTAAGATCGGAGACGTCCTCATCCCGACGGAAGACGTCGTGGAGATGAAGGGCGGAAAGAAGGTCGTGAGTCCGAAGCGCTTCTTCCCGGGCTACGTTTTGGTCCAGATGGAGATGAACGACGAAACCTGGCACGTGGTGAAGAACACCCCCAAGGTCACGGGGTTCGTCGGCGCCGGGCAGAAGCCCGCGCCTCTGACCGATGAAGAAGTCGAGCAGGTGATTCACCAGGTGACCGTGGCGGCGACGGAGAAGCCGAAGCCGAAGTACACGTTCGAAGCGGGCGAGACCGTCCGCATCATCGACGGCCCGTTCAGCAATTTCTCGGGGGTCGTCGACGAGGTGAACACCGACCGAAACACATTGAAGGTGATGGTGACCATCTTCGGGCGGGCGACGCCGGTGGAGCTGGATTTCCTTCAAGTCGAGAAAACCTGAGGATTCCGACAAGTCATGGCCAAGAAAGTCGTAGCTCAGATCAAGCTTCAAATCCCGGCCGCCAAGGCGACTCCGGCTCCACCGGTCGGGCCGGCGCTCGGGCAGCATCAAGTCAACATCATGGACTTCTGCAAGAACTTCAACGCGCGGACGGCGAAGCAGGAGGGGCTCATCATTCCGGTGGTGATCACCGTCTATCAGGACAAGTCCTACACCTTCATCACCAAGACGCCGCCGGCTGCGATCCTGCTGAAGCGCGCCGCGGGGATAGCGAAGGGTTCGGGGGAGCCCAACCGCAACAAGGTAGGGAAGGTGACCGAAAAGCAGGTCGAGGAGATCGCGAAGAGCAAGCTGCCCGATCTCAACGCCGCCAGCCTCGAAGCGGCGAAGCGCATCATCAAGGGCACCGCACGAAGCATGGGCCTGGAGATTGAAGGCTAAACATGGCAGGGAAGAAATACACCAAGGCACAGGAAGTCGTGGGAACGGAGCCCTTGCAGAGTCTCGAGGACGCCGTCTCGCGGGTGAAGAAAGCGGCCTACGCCAAGTTCGACGAAACCGTCGAGCTGGCGATGCGCCTCGGGGTCAACCCCAAGCACGCGGACCAGATGGTGCGAGGAACGGTGGTTCTGCCGCATGGGCTCGGCGTGTCGCGAAAGGTTCTGGTCATCGCGAGCGGCGAGAAGCTGAAGGAAGCCCAGGACGCCGGCGCCGACCTCGTGGGGGGCGAGGACATGGTCGAACGGATCCAGAAGGGCTTCATGGATTTCGACGCGGTGGTCGCGACTCCCGACATGATGCGGAGCGTGGGAAAGCTCGGAAAAATCCTGGGGCCCAGAGGGCTCATGCCCAATCCCAAGACCGGCACAGTGACGTTCGAGATCGCGCGGGCGGTGAAAGAGATCAAGGCGGGCAAGGTGGAGTTCCGCGTCGACAAGACCGCGATCGTCCATGCGCCCGTGGGGAAGGTGTCGTTCCCCGAAGAAAAGCTCATCGAGAACCTCCGCACTCTGGTGGATACCATCCTCAAGGCGAAGCCGGCGTCTGCCAAGGGGAAGTACGTGAAGAGCATCGCTCTTTCGTCCACCATGGGTCCGGGGGTGCGCATCGACCCCGCGATTTTGAGCACCAAGTAAGTCGCACCAAGAAAGAAGGTCAGAGTGGATCGCGCAGGAAGGCAAGCAACCGTAGAACGGCTGAGCTCGGGGGTTTCCTCGGTCGCCGCCGCGTTCGCCATCGATTATCGAGGTCTGAAGGTGCGTGACGCGACGGAACTGCGGCGGAGGATCCGTGAGACGGGGGGCCAGTACCAGGTCCTGAAAAACACCCTCGCGAAGCGGGCGCTAGTGGGGACGTCTCTCGCTCCGCTCGAGCCGCATTTGAAAGGGATGATCGGGCTCGCGTTCACGGCAAACGATCCCGTGGCTCTTGCGAAGACCCTCAACGATTTCGCCAAGGAAGTTCCCGCCGTGGTCTTCAAGGCGGGGATCCTTGCCGACAAGGTTCTCGACGAGAAGCAGTTCAAGGTGCTAGCGACGCTCCCCTCGAAAGAGGTGCTGCTCTCACAGCTTCTCTCGGTGCTCCAGGCGCCGATCCAGCAGCTCCTGGGCGTCCTCCAGGCGCCGGCGAGGGATCTGGTAATGGTTTTGAAGGCTTACGAGAATAAGAAATCAGGACAGTCATAACATCGATTTTTGCCGGCGCCGACAAACGCCGAGAACTGAGCCAATCAAGAAAAGAGGAGAGGTCAATGGCAGTAAGTCAGCAAGACGTCATCGATTACATCAAGGGCATGCCGCTTCTGGAAGTGTCCGAGATGGTGAAGAAGCTCGAGGACGAGCTCGGGGTGAAGGCCGCCGCCGCGGTTCCCATGGGTGTCGCAGGCGTCCCCGGGGCGGGTGGGGGAGCGGCCGCTCTCGCCGAGGAGAAGACCGAGTTCGACGTGGTTCTCATCAGCGTCGGCGAGAAGAAGATCAACGTCATCAAGGTCGTCCGCGAGGTCACCAGCCTCGGCCTGAAAGAGGCCAAGGACCTGGTGGAGGGCGCTCCCAAGACCGTGAAGGAAGGCATTCCCAAGGACGAGGCCGCCGAGATCAAAAAGAAGTTCGAGGCCGTGGGAGCCCAGGTGGAGCTGAAGTAACAGTTGTCGGCAGTCCGTGGCACGTCTTGGCCGGGCTCGCTAGAGCCCGGCCGAAGTGTGTCTGCACCCCGCGCTCTAAAATTGTGTCGTTAGGAGTCTGGAAGCGAAGATGCAGAAACTCGCCATAAATCCTTATCGTGACCGCGTCGATTTCTCGAGAATCCGGGCGATGATCCCCATCCCCAACCTCATCGAGATCCAGCGGAAGTCGTACGAGCGGTTCCTTCAGATGAACCTGCTCTCGCCAGAGCGGGAAGACATGGGCCTCCAGGCGGTCTTCAAGTCGATCTTCCCCATCACCGATTTCCGCGAGAACTGCGAGCTCCAGTTCGTGGAGTACGCGATCGGTGTTTGGGAGTGCAAGTGCGGGAAGCTCGAGGGTCTGCAGCACCTTCGGCGAAAGTGCACCGGCTGCGGCGCCACCATCCGCACCAACCCCATGGGCGATCGCGAGATTCCCTGCCCCTCCTGCGGCAGGGCGAACGAGAACCGGGGCACGGTCTGCGACACTTGCGGCGACTCCGTCGGCTTGAAGCTCAAGTACGACGTCGAGGAGTGCCAGGAGCGGGGCATGACGTACTCCGTTCCGCTCAAGGTCACCATCCGTCTCACGGTGTACGACAAGGACCCGGAGTCGGGGGTGCGGTCGATCCGGGATATCAAGGAGCAGGAAGTCTACTTCGGGGACATCCCGCTCATGACCGACAATGGCACTTTCATTATCAATGGGACCGAGCGGGTCATCGTCTCCCAGCTTCACCGCTCGCCCGGGACGTTCTTCCACGAGGTCGACAAGGGCTCGTATCTCGCCCAGATCATTCCCTATCGCGGGAGCTGGGTGGAGTTCGAGTTCGACCAGAAGAACCTGCTCTACGTGAGGATCGATCGGAAACGGAAGTTTCTCGCGACCGTCTTCCTCCGGGCCCTCGGTCTCCGAACCGACGAGGACATTCTCCGTAATTTCTTCAACGTTGACAGCGTGCACATCCGGGACGGGAAGCTCTTCATTCCGGTCACCAAGTCCCTCCTCGGGCGGCGCATAAACCAGGACATCGCCGGAGACGGTGGGAAGGACCCCCTGGTGGCCGCGGGAAAGCGCATCACCCGGCTCGGGCTCGAGAAGATCGAGAAGGCGGGCGTAACCGAGGTGGAGCTCTCCCCCGCCGACCTCGAGGGCGCTTTCGCCATCGCCGACGTGGTGAACGTATCGACCGGTGAAGTGCTCGTCGACTGCAACGAGCCCCTGCCGCCGGACATCGTCCCCACGCTCATCGACAACGGTGTGTCCTCGATCGAAGTGTTCTATCCCGAGCTCGACGAGATCGGGCCGATCATGTCGCAAACGGCGAAGAAGGACTCCGTTCGCAGCTCCGAGGAAGCGCTCATCGAGATCTACCGGAGACTCCGGCCCGGCGACCCCCCGACGCTCGAGAGCTCCCGGTCGCTCTTCCATGGGATGTTCTTCAACCCGCAGAAGTACGACTTCTCCCGGGTGGGACGCCTCAAGCTCAACACCAAGCTCAACCTCGGCGGAGGCCTCGACCAGCGCCTCCTCGATGCGCATGATTTCTTCGAGGTGATCAAGTACCTGCTCAAGCTCCCGAAGAGCGTCGGGAGCGTCGACGACATCGACCACCTCGGAAACCGGCGCGTGCGCTCGGTCGGCGAGCTCCTCGAGAACCAGTTCCGCATCGGTCTGGTGCGGATGGAGCGGGCGATCAAGGAAAAGATGAGCGTCTACCAGGAGATGGCGACCGCCATGCCTCACGACCTCATCAACGCCAAGCCGGTGATGGCCGCGGTGCGGGAGTTCTTCGGCTCCTCGCAGCTCTCCCAGTTCATGGACCAGACCAACCCGCTCTCCGAAGTTACTCACAAGCGGAGGCTCTCGGCCCTCGGGCCGGGCGGTCTCTCCCGCGAGCGCGCGGGGTTCGAGGTCCGGGACGTGCATCCAACCCACTACGGGCGCATCTGTCCGATCGAGACGCCCGAGGGGCCGAACATCGGTCTCATCAGCTCGCTCTCGTGCTACGCCCGCATCAATGAGTACGGCTTCATCGAGAGCCCCTACAAGCGGGTCGAGGGCGGCCGGGTGATCGATCACATGCAGGTGACCGCGACCGGCGACGCTTCTTTCACCGTGGGTCAGATCGTCGAGCGGCGCACGTTCGACAAAGACCGGGCGAGGGTCGAGCGGGAGGGAGGGAAACTCCCCGAGGCCGACCCTCACGCCTTCTATCTCTCGGCGTGGGAGGAGGATCAGCACATCATCGCGCAGGCGAACGCCAAGCTCGACGAGGACGGTACCCTCGTCGCCGACCGCACGAACTGCCGCCAGGCGGGAAACTTCGTCCTCGTTCCCAGGGAGCAGGTGGACTATATCGACGTCTCGCCGAAGCAGCTGGTCTCGGTCGCGGCGTCGCTCATCCCGTTTCTCGAGAACGACGACGCCAACCGCGCCCTCATGGGCTCGAACATGCAGCGTCAGGCGGTGCCACTGCTCTGCGCCGAAGCGCCCATCGTGGGGACAGGCATGGAGTATGCGACCGCGCGCGACTCCGGGGCGGTGGTGGTCTGCCGCCGCGGCGGTTTCGTCGACTCGGTCGACTCCCGGCGCATCATCGTGCGGATCGAGGAGAGCGCGGGAAAGCGGGCAAAGGAGATCGGCGCCGACATCTACAACCTCACCAAGTTCAAGCGCTCGAACCAGAACACCTGCATGAACCAGAAACCCATCGTGCGGGTGGGCGATCGCATCGAGAAGGGCCAGATCATCGGCGACGGCCCCTGCACCGAGAGGGGCGAGCTCGCTCTAGGCAGGAACGTGCTCGTGGCGTTCATGCCGTGGCGCGGCTACAACTTCGAGGACGCGATCCTGGTCTCGGAGAAGCTGGTCAAGGAAGACGCCTACACCTCGATCCACATCGAGGAGTTCGACACCGAGTCCCGCGACACCAAGCTCGGTCCGGAGGAGATCACCCGCGACATCCCGAACGTCTCCGAGGGCTTCCTCGCGAACCTCGACGAGTCGGGAATCATCCGCATCGGCGCCTACGTGAAGCCGGGCGACATCCTCGTGGGGAAAGTCACGCCGAAAGGCGAGACCCAGCTCACTCCCGAGGAGAAACTCCTCCGGGCGATCTTCGGCGAGAAAGCGGGCGACGTTCGAGACGCCTCCCTCACTTGCCCTCCGGGCATCGAGGGCATCGTGGTCGACGTCAAGATCTTCTCCCGCAAGGGGGTGGAGAAGGACGAGCGGGCCAAGGCTATCGAGTCCGAAGAGCTCGGGATGCTCGAGAAGAACCTCAACGACGAGATCCGCATTCTCAAGGAAGAGCGCAATAAAAGGGTCATCGAGCGGCTCTCGGGAGCGACGCTCGAAGAGGATCTCGTCAACCCCAGGACCGGCGAGAAGATCCTGAAGAAGAAGACCAAGCTCACCAAGGAGATCCTGCGCGAGCTCAGGCCGGCCTACCTCGGACTCCTCGAGACCGACGTTGCCCCTGAGGTGCTCGACGAAATCCAGGAGATCGAAGACAAGACCGAGCGGCAGATCGAGGTCTTGAAAGCGCTCTTTGAAGAGCGGATGAACCGGCTCCAGAAGGGAGACGAGCTTCCGCCGGGCGTCATCAAGATGGTGAAGGTCTACGTCGCCATGAAGCGCAAGCTCTCGGTCGGCGACAAGATGGCGGGCCGCCACGGGAACAAGGGTGTCATCGCCAAGGTCGTGCCCGAGGAAGACATGCCCTACCTTCCCGACGGCTCGCCCGTCGAGGTCATCCTCAATCCCCTGGGCGTCCCCTCGCGCATGAACGTGGGACAGATCCTCGAGACCCATCTGGGCTGGGCGGGGAAGGTGCTGGGACTGCACTTCGCGACTCCGGTCTTCGATGGGGCCTCCGAGGCTCAGATCCGGGAGCTTCTGGAAAAGTCCAACCAGAAAGCGAAGGAGGCGGGAGCTCTGAGGCCGAACGCGCTCTCGGGAGGCAAGACCTACCTCTGCGACGGCATGACCGGCGAGAGCTTCGAGCAGCCGGTCACCATTGGCTACATCTACATGCTGAAGCTCTCGCATCTGGTCGACGACAAGATGCACGCCCGCAGCATCGGACCCTACAGCCTCATCACCCAGCAGCCGCTCGGTGGTAAGGCGCAATTCGGAGGGCAGCGGTTCGGAGAAATGGAGGTCTGGGCGCTCGAGGCCTACGGCGCCGCCCACACCCTCCAGGAGCTCCTCACCGCGAAGTCCGACGACGTCTACGGCCGGGCCAAGATCTACGAGGCCATCGTCAAGGGCGATACCTCGTTCGCACCGGGGCTTCCGGAGTCGTTCAACGTGCTCATCCGGGAGCTGCAGAGCCTTTGCCTCGACGTCGAGCTTTTGAAGACCAAAGACTAAGAAAAGAAGAAAACGCAAAGGCGCAAAGGCGCAAAGAAGAAAAACGGTACTCACTCAGGGAGGTACCCCAATTGAAAGCGTTCGCGACACTTCGAGACAAGGGCAACCTGGTAGTAGATTTCGACGCGATCAAGATCAGTCTGGCTTCGCCGGAGAAGATTCGCGCCTGGTCGCATGGCGAGGTGACGAAACCCGAGACCATCAACTACCGGACGTTCAAGCCGGAGCGGGATGGGCTCTTCTGCGCCAAGATCTTCGGGCCGGTCACCGACTGGGAGTGCCTCTGCGGGAAGTACAAGCGCATGAAGCACCGGGGCGTCATCTGCGACAAGTGCGGCGTCGAAGTCACCCAGTCGAAAGTGAGACGGGAGCGGCTCGCGCACATCGAGCTCGCCTGCCCCGTGTCCCATGTATGGTTCTTCAAGGGGCTGCCGAGCCGCATCGGACACCTGCTCGACATGTCGCTCCGGGACCTCGAGCGGGTGCTGTACTTCGAGTCCTACGTGGTGATCGATCCCGGCGAAACTCCGCTCAAGGAGAAGGAGCTCCTGAACGAGGAGCGCTACCGGGAGCTCCGCCAGGAGTTCAAGGGAAAGTTCCACGCCGACATGGGCGCGGAGGGGATCAAGGAGCTTCTCCGCCGCATCGAGGTCGAGGAGCTCTCGGAGCAGCTCCGCGAGGAGATGAAGACCGAGACTTCTCTTCAAAAGAAGCTCAAGTACGCGAAGCGGCTCAAGGTGGTCGAGGCCTTCCGGAAGTCGAACAACCGCCCGGAGTGGATGATCCTGGACGTGATTCCCGTGATTCCACCGGAGCTCCGGCCGCTGGTCCCGCTCGACGGCGGCCGCTTCGCCACGAGCGATCTCAACGACCTCTATCGCCGGGTCATCAACCGGAACAACCGCCTCAAGAAGCTCATGGAGCTGAAAGCGCCCGACGTCATCGTGAGAAACGAGAAGCGCATGCTCCAGGAGGCGGTGGACGCGCTCTTCGACAACGGCCGGAGAGGGCGGGTTCTGCGGGGCGCGAACAACCGCCCGCTGAAGTCTCTCTCCGACACCCTCAAAGGAAAGCAGGGACGCTTCCGCCAGAACCTCCTCGGAAAGCGCGTCGACTACTCCGGCCGATCGGTCATCGTGGTTGGCCCCGAGCTCAAGCTCCACCAGTGCGGGCTTCCCAAGAAGATGGCGCTCGAGCTCTTCAAGCCGTTCATCTATAACAAGCTCGAGCAGGTCGGGCTCGCGACCACCATCAAGGCGGCGAAGGAAATGGTCGAGCAGCAGCGGCCGGAGGTCTGGGACTTCCTCGAGGAAGTGATCCGACAGCACCCGGTGCTCCTGAACCGCGCGCCCACCCTCCACAGGCTCGGTATCCAAGCGTTCGAGCCGACGCTGGTCGAAGGGAAGGCCATCCGGATCCACCCCCTGGTCTGCACCGCGTTCAACGCGGACTTCGACGGCGATCAGATGGCGGTCCACATTCCGCTCTCGCCGGAGTCGCAGATCGAGGCTTCGCTTCTCATGCTCTCGTCCAAGAACATCCTTTCTCCGGCCAACGGGCAGCCCCTCGCCATTCCCACCCAGGACATGGTGCTCGGCTGCTACTACATGACCAAAGAAAAGAAGGGCGCGAAGGGCGAGGGCCGCGCGTTCGCCTCGATGGAAGACGTGATGCTCGCCCTCGAGGCCGGTGCAGTGGAGACGCTCTCTCCCATCCGCCTTCTTTACAGCGGTCCGTTCATCGATCTCACCACCTCGTTCAACGACCAGGATCTGGTCCATGCCGAGATCCTCGAGCTTTCGAACGAGCTCGTCGAGACTACCGTCGGCCGGGTTCTCTTCAACGATCAGCTCCCGCCGGAGATCCCGTACATCAACGGGCTTCTCAAGAAGAAGGGCCTCGGAAGCCTGGTCAACTTCTGCTACCTCCGCCACGGCATCGAGAAGACGGTCGAGATGCTCGACCAGCTGAAGGACGTCGGCTTCCTCTACGCCACCAAGAGCGGTGTTTCCATCGGAATCGAGGATCTGGTCATCCCGAGCCAGAAGAACCAGCTGGTGGATCGCGCCCTCTCCGAGGTCAAGGAAGTCGACGATCAGTACCGTGAAGGCGCCATCACCAAAGGCGAGCGCTACAACAAGGTCATCGCCATCTGGTCGAACGTGACCGACAAGGTGGCCCAGGAGATGTTCGAGGAGATGGAACGGCAGGAGCGGGAGAACGCCCTCTTCAACCCGGTCTACATGATGGCGGACTCCGGAGCGCGCGGCAGCAAACAGCAAATCCGGCAGCTCGCGGGAATGCGCGGTCTGATGGCGAAGCCCTCGGGCGAGATCATCGAGACCCCGATCACCAGCAACTTCCGCGAAGGCCTGACCGTGCTGCAGTACTTCATCTCGACCCACGGCGCAAGGAAGGGTCTGGCGGATACCGCGCTCAAGACCGCGGACTCGGGCTACCTTACCCGGAGGCTGGTGGACGTGGCCCAGGACGTGATCATCTCCGAGGACGACTGCGGAACCGTATCCGGGATCTACGTTGGCGCGATCGTGGAAGCGGGTGAGGTCATCGAGGCCCTCCGCGACCGCATCGTCGGCCGGGTGACTCTCGAGACCATCAAGGACAGCTTCACCGGGGATACCATCGTTTCCCCCAGCCAGGAGATCACCGAGGACATCGCGAACGCCATCCAGAACACGGGCGTCGACCACGTCAGGATTCGCTCGGTTCTCACCTGCGAGTCGCGCCGCGGAGTCTGCGCCATGTGTTACGGGCGCAACCTGGCGAGCGGACGCCTGGCGGATCACGGCGAAGCGGTGGGGGTCATCGCGGCTCAGTCGATCGGCGAGCCCGGAACCCAGCTCACCATGCGCACCTTCCACATCGGAGGCACGGCGAGCCGGGTGGCGGCGCAGTCGACAGTCGAGTCGAAGAACAAGGGCACGGTTAAGTTCATCAACATCTCGACGGTCAAGGACAAAGAGGGAGACCTGGTGGTGATGAACCGCGCGGGTCAGATCCTCATCCTGGACGAGAAGGGCCGGGAGCGCGAGCGCTACCCCGTGGTCTACGGCGCCAAGCTGAAGGTCAAGGACGGTCAGGGGATCGAGTCCGGCTCCACCTTCGTCGAGTGGGATCCCTACACCTTCTCCATCCTGACGGAAGAGGGCGGAACCGCGCACTTCAAGGACGTGGTGCAGGGCGTCACGGTGCACGAGGAAGTGGACGAGGTCACCGGTCTCTCGATGCCGGTCATCGTGGAGTCGCCCGACGAGAAGCGCCAGCCGGCGATCGTCATCAAGGACGCCAAGAAGAAGGAGGTCAAGAGCTATCTCCTCCCCTCGGGCGCTCACTTGATGGTCGGCGACGGCGACGAGGTGCGGCCCGGAGCGGTTCTCGCGAAGATCCCGCGGGAGACCACCAAGACCAAGGACATCACCGGAGGTCTTCCTCGAGTC
>Ga0184637_10002717_pt1 | contig 11266 bp, 12 predicted proteins | sample PLM3_127_b2_FD_133143 | JGI IMG/M metagenome (GOLD analysis project Ga0184637, IMG submission 133143) | Groundwater sediment microbial communities from an aquifer in East River, Colorado, USA - PLM3_127_b2 | ecosystem: Environmental > Terrestrial > Soil > Riparian zone | place: USA: East River... | reverse complement strand
GATGGCGTGCCACAAAACGCAGTACTCGGACGACATTGTGCAAAGGGTGTCTGAGGCGATGAGGGGCGCATCGAAAGGGGAACTGCCGCTTGCTCCGTTGTTCCCAACGGCTGCCACTACTGATCTGTTCCGGTGACGTGTGATGTTGTTTCTTCGGGTAGGTTCCCTACGCAAGCTGTCTCAGACTGTCCTGCTGCTTCAACCAGGCGGTCACATGGTTCCAACCGGTAACGGTCTGGTCTGCCATCAATGGCGAACTCACGGTGACAGCTGCCCAGTCGTATGAGAACTTGGCGGCGCTACGCTACCCAACGCGACGATCACGCTCGCGCAGGTGGCAATGGAGGCTTCGCGGGGTCGATCAGGTATTCGGCGATGGCCGATGCGCTGAAGCGAGGTTACGCGACGAGTGCGTCGGCGCTCCGCATCCGGCGACCGTTGCTCCCGCTGTCAGTGCGACGAACGCCAGCGAGCAACGCGTCATCGTGGAGACATTCATGGGCCGAGCCCCTCTGGAATCTGGGAGATCACCGCCTCGGTCGTCAGCAGTAGCGAGGCGGCAGAGGCCGCGTTCTGCAGCGCCGAGCGCACCACCTTGGTGGGGTCGATGACGCCTGCCGCCACCAGGTTCTCGTAACGTTCCGTCTGGGCGTTGAAGCCCTCGTCGCCGTTCATCTCCTTCACGCGCCGGACGACGATTGAGCCCTCGTGGCCCGCGTTGGTCGCGATCCACCGCATCGGCTCCTCGATGGCGCGGGCGATGATCCTGATGCCGACGCGCTCCTCGTCGCTGAGCGTCAGCGTCTGAAGCACGGCCGACGCCCGCAGCAGCGCCACCCCGCCACCCGCCACGATCCCTTCCTCGACCGCGGCTTTGGTGGCGTGCATCGCATCCTCGACCCGCGCCTTCTTCTCCTTCAACTCGCTTTCGGTGTTCGCGCCAATCTTGATGATGGCCACGCCGCCCACGAGCTTGGCCAGCCGCTGCTGCAGCTTGTCGCGTTCGTACTCGGACTGCTCGTCCTCGATCTGCGTGCGCACCTGCTTCACGCGGCCCTCGATCGCGGCCGGACCGCCGCCGCCACCGATGATGGTCGTGCGCTCCGAGTCGATCGTGACCTTCTTCGCTTCCCCGAGGTCCTTCAGCGTCAGTGACTCGAGCTTGATCCCGAGCTCCTCCGTCACGGCGCGGCCACCGGTCAGGACGGCCATGTCTTCGAGCAGGGCCTTGCGGCTGTCGCCGTAGCCCGGCATCTTGACCGCGGCGGCCTTGACCGTGCCTCGCAGCTTGTTGATGACGAGCGTGGACAGCGCCTCGCCGGCGACGTCCTCCGCGATGATCAGCAGCGGCCGGCCGGCCTGCGCGACGAGCTCGAGCAGCGGCAGCAGCTCCTTCAACGCGCTGATTTTCTTCTCGTGGATGAGAATGACCGGATCCTCGAGGACGACTTCCATGCGTGCCGGATCGGTCACGAAGTATGGCGAGAGGTAGCCGCGGTCGAACTGCATCCCTTCGACGACCTCAAGTATCGTCTCCAGGGTCTTTCCCTCTTCGACGGTGATGACGCCGTCCTTGCCGACCTTCTCCATCGCCTCGGCGATGATCCGGCCGACGGTCTCGTCATGATTGGCCGCGATGGTCCCTACCTGCGCGATCATCGGCCCGGTGACCGGCTTGGACATGCCCTTCAGCGCAGCCGTGATGGCCTCGACGCATTTTTCGATGCCGCGCTTGACAGCCATCGGGTTCGCACCGGCCGTGACGTTCCTGGCGCCCTCGCGATAGATAGCCTGGGCCAGCACGGTCGCCGTGGTGGTGCCGTCGCCGGCGACATCCGACGTGCGGCTCGCGACCTCCTTGACCATCTGCGCGCCCATGTTCTCGAGCGGATCGCGCAGATCGATCTCCCTCGCCACCGAGACGCCGTCCTTGGTGACCGTGGGCGAACCGTAGGACGTGCCGAGGATGACGTGCCGCCCCTTCGGCCCCAGTGTGACCCTCACGGCATTTGCCAGGCTGTCGACGCCTCGGAGAATCGCCTGCCGGGAGGGATCGCCGTACGTAATCTGGATTGCCATCAGGACCTCTAATACGGTTCTCGGGTTGTCTGGTGCCGGGAGCCCAGGAACCCGTTTACGACCAAGCGGGCGAGGACAGGAGCTGAAAGGCGAGCCAGGCGCCCGCGGCGGTCAGGATGACGGCGAACCCGATGCGCGCCCAGGTCGCGGCCTTACGGTTGCTCTTCGCGTTGCCGAGCTGCCACTGCCGCCAGCGCTCCGCATGCTCGTCTTCGCGCGGGGTCGTGGTCGTGCTGCTCATGCGTCACCTCTCCAAACGGTCTTGGTGACGACTGGCGCGGCGGTATTGACTTCCGCGGCCAACGGCAGCTCGACCGCGAAGACGCAGCCCGTGCCGGGCATATTGCGGACGGAGATGTCGCCTCCATGCGACCTGACGGCTTTTCGAGTCATCGAGAGCCCGAGACCAAGGCCCGACCGGTCGCTGCCACGGCGATCGGCGAAGACCTCGAACGGGTCGCCCTTGCCCTCAGGAATGCCTCCGCACTCGTCTTCGACCTCAATGACCAGCCGCTGGTCCTTCGCACCCGCCCGGAGCACCACGCGGCCGCCCGGGTGCGTGTACTTGAAGGCGTTGTGCAACAGGTTCATCAAGGCCGACGAGAGCAGCTGCGCGTCCCCGTCGACGGCCAACCTGGGATCGACGGGCTCGAGGGCGAACACGATGCCCCGGTAATCCGAGTCGAGCACGGCCGCGGCCGCTATTTCGTCGAGGAGCGTGATCACCGGCAGCCGCTCGCGGCGTTGTGTCACAGCCGTGAGGCGGACTTCGGTGAGCGTGCGGTCCACAATGTTCCGCAGGCTCATCAGGCTGCGGCCGAGGACCGCTCCCGTCGTTCCGTTGATGGCGACGATGCCTCGCTTCAGCATGTGAAAGGCGAGGATCGCGCTGTTGAGGAGGTCTCGAAGCTCGTGAGCCGTCTGACCGAGCTGTTCGATTCCCCCGGCTGATGCTCCCCCACGGCCTGGCTGCCTGGCCGCCACGCTGGCTCCCATGGCCTGTGCCGAAACGCGCGCATGCTCCGTCACCGCCTCAGCGATCGCGGTGTCGAGACTGCGGTTCAGCGTCTGGAACTCATGGACGGTGATCGGCGCGTGCTGCTCACTGGCGAGCCCGGTGATCGCCTGGCAGATGTCGCCGTAGTCGTGGACCACCTGAGAGACGTTGAAGCCGGCTCCCAACATGGCCCCGCCATGCCGCGCGGCGCTCGAGGCGATGGTGCCTGAGGGAAATGGCGTGTCCGTCGTCTCCAACCGGAGCGTCTCCGCAAGCTGAGTCAGGAACAGGGGCACTCCGTTCTCGAGCTCGTCGTCGGTCACAGACGGCCACTTCCGGCCTTCGACCCGTTCCCTCGTACGCGCAATGATCGCGTCCCGATTCAAGGCGATAAATTCGTGCAGCATCACATCTCCCACAGGCCCGCCACCGGGCCTTCGCGCCACGAGTTCTGATCTGGGGTCAGTCGCCGGCAAACGGCAGATCGGCAGACAAATACTCGCGAGGGGTCCCCAACGCGATGTTGACGCGCACCGGGATGCGGTGTCTGTGCTGTTTTGCACAGCGATATTCACTATGATCCGATAGGGGGTCCCCCTGCGCGTTAGAGTCATATAGAGGGGGTGGGGGGAGAGGGCATCAATTCAGTTCCTTGCACTGGATGGCGCACGGGAGACGGTCGAGGATCACGTTCGCTCTCGTGTCGTGCAACACGAGATTCGACCCCAGAAAACGATACTGGATGTCATCAGGCAGTCTCGGCAGCCGTGCGAGGATGTTCGCCGGCATGGTGGAAAGGACTTCTTCCTTCGAGTAGGTGCCGTTGATGCGGTGCGAGAAGGCGCCGGGGTTTTCCTCCAGGATGTCGGCCAGGGTGGCGGCGTTCATTTCGAGGCGCAGGACCTTCCTGAACTCCGCACTGATCGCCGGCGTAAAGATCGCTCCCTGTGTGGCCGCTTCGCGTGCAACACGGATTCTTCTTGCGAGGGCGCGCTCGGCCCTGCCGATCGCCGCCGGATCATCCGTGACGGTCAGAGCAGGCAATCCCGTCTCCAGCGTGCTGCGAAGCTCGAGATAACTCGAGATCCGCGCACTGAAATCGGCCGCGATATAACCCCAGACCTGCACGCTGAAGTCCGGCGCGTCGCGGCTTGGACTCGGCGCCGGCGTCTGGGGGTAGCCGACGGACGCGAACACGGCGATGAGGGCGATCGCAAGCGACGAGTGCCTCAGGCTCATGCCCCGGCGCGTTTCTCCGCGTAAGCCGTGTACGCCGCAGCGGTCGCCAGCCGGACGATGTCCCACTGCTGGCCGCATCGCGTGCACTGCCACGCCCCGCCGGCCTTCAGTGCGGGGTCTGTGATGGTCGGTGCCGAGGTGTGACACAACGGGCAGACTATGGCCATGACCCATGGTGACGGGTACGCGCCCGCGCGTCTGTGCTGTTTAGGACACCGGCGAAGCTCAACCACCGGATCTGTTCGCCGAGCTCAGCAACCGGATCTGTGCAGAATGGCACAGACGTGTCGCTGTCTCGCTACTACGCTGTACACGAGGTTCACGACCGTGCTGATCGTCGTCGCGCTGAGCATTCTTGCCGTGAGCATCGCCGCCGTGCTCCACAGGCGTCTCATCAGAGCGCCCCCGGATCTCGGCTGGGTCAGCGAACGCTGGCTGGCGGAGTATCGCGCGGATGCGTCGCGCCCGTCGCGTTGACGGTTTGAGCGCGGTGTGCAGTCTTGAACAGCGCCCGTTGCGCACGCCCGCTACGATAGCCTATAGCCATGGTTAAACGACCCGTTGAAATAAACGCCTTCGAATTCGCCGTCCTGTCGTCGCTCCGCGCCGCGCAGTTGATGCGCGGCTGCACGCCCAGGGTCGCGAGCACGCAAAAAATGATCATGACGGCGCAGCTCGAGGTCGCGGCCGGCAAGGTGACCAGGCTGATTCCCCCTCCCCCAGACCTCTAGTCCGACAGCCCGTTCCGAGGTACCGGCCCCGGCTGGGCTGGCTGAAATGTGAAAAGATGTGCAGTATTGAACAGCGCCGATGCGGGCCAGCGGTCAAGATACCGATCAACCTTGACTGAGCTGTCGCACTCGCCTCGCGCTGCCGAACTGCCCAAGACGCTCACCGGCATCCGTGGCCTCGACGAGATCACGCGCGGGGGGCTTCCGAGAGGCCGACCCACGCTCGTCTGTGGCGGGCCCGGATCCGGCAAGACGCTCCTGGCCCTCACCTTTCTCGTGAACGGCGCCGTCCAATTCGACGAGCCGGGCGTGCTCCTGACGTTCGAGGAGAACGGCGACGAGATCGCCAGCGACGTCGCGTCGCTCGGCTTCGACCTGCCGGCATTGATCGAGGCGAAGAAGCTCGCGGTCGACTACATCCGCGTGGAGCGCAGCGAAATCGAGGTGACGGGCGAGTACGATCTCGAAGGTCTGTTCGTCCGGCTCGAATACGCGATTCAGACGGTCGGAGCCAAGCGCGTCGTCCTCGACACCCTCGAGTCGCTGTTTGCCGGCCTCTCGAATGACGGCATCCTCCGGGCGGAATTGCGGCGGCTGTTCCGGTGGCTGAAGGACCGGGGCATGACCGCCGTGATTACGGGCGAGCGCGGCGAGGGTCTTCTGACGCGGCAGGGGCTCGAGGAGTATGTGTCCGATGCGGTGATCCTGCTGGACCATCGCGTCCACGACCAGACCTCGACGCGGCGTCTGCGAGTGGTCAAGTACCGCGGCTCCCACCACGGCACGAACGAGTATCCGTTCCTCATCGGCGCCGACGGCATCAGCGTGCTGCCGGTCTCGTCGCTCGCGCTGCAGCATTCCGCCTCCCTGGAGCGCGTGTCATCGGGCGTCTCCCGTCTTGACGAGATGCTCAGCGACAAGGGCTACTTCCGCGGAAGCACGATTCTCGTCTCCGGCACGGCCGGGAGCGGGAAGACGAGCCTCGCGGCTCATTTCCTGGACGCGGCCTGCCGCCGGGGCGAACGCTGCCTGTGCTTTCTGTTCGAAGAGTCCCCGCAGCAGCTGCTCCGGAACATGCGGTCCATCGGCATTGACCTGGAGCCGTGGGTGGCAGGCGGGCTGCTGCAGTTTCACGCGGACCGGCCGTCGCGGTACGGGCTCGAGACCCATCTCGTCACGATGCATCAGGTCGTCGCGGACTTCAAGCCGACCGTGACCGTCATCGACCCGGTCACGAACCTCATGACCGTCGGGACGTACGCCGATGTCCAGGCGATGCTCACGCGGCTGATCGATCATCTGAAGACGGAAAACATCACCGCGATGCTGACGAGCCTTGCGCCTGGGGCCACCGACATGCACCAGAACGAGACGGCCATCTCGTCACTGATGGATACGTGGATCATGCTGGCGAATGAGGACGTCGGCGGTATGCACCTCCGCCGGCTGCACGTGCTCAAGTCCCGCGGCATGTCGCACTCGAACGAGACCCGCGATTTCGCGCTGACCGATCACGGCTTGGACGTGCTCGGCGGGACCCATAGGCCGCGCAAGGCATCAGCCCTCGGACACATGCCCGTGGAAGGACGTGAACATGCCGGCGTCCTCTGAGACGGAGACCTTCCGGTTACGCCTCTACGTTGCGGGACAGACGCCGAGGTCGGTGGGCGCCTTCACGAACCTGAGAAGGATCATCGGCGATCTCTCCAACCGCGAACGGGTCCTGGTCGGGCTCGATCTCCGCCCACGGTGACGTCACGGGATCCGAACGGTACGTCCTCCGGCTCTACATCACAGGCATGACGCCCCGCGCGGGACGCGCGATAGAAAACGTGCGGGCGATTTGCGACGAGCTCCTCGAGGGACGGTACGACCTGGAAGTGATCGACGTCTACCAGCAGCCGGCCCTCGCGAAGGGCGAGCAGATCATCGCGGCGCCAACCCTGATCAAGAAGTTCCCGCTGCCATTGCGCCGGATGATCGGCGACATGTCGAACCGCGAGCGCGTGCTCGAGGGACTCGACCTCGGCCGCTCGTAAATACCCCGATGGACGCCCTCATGACGCCACACGCCGCCAGCGCCGACGAGGTCGAGACGCTGCGCGCGCGTCTCGCGGAGGCGAACGAGACGATTCGAGCGATTCGGCAGGGCGAGGTCGATGCGCTGATCGTCCAGGTCGGCAACGCGGATCACGTCTACACGCTGCACACCGCCGATGAGCCGTACCGCGACCTCGTTGAACAGATGCAGGAAGGCGCCGCCGTCCTCACGGACTCAGGCGACATTCTGTACTGCAATGCGCGATTCGCGGCGCTCGTGGGCGCGCCGCTGGAGTCGGTGATCGGCACGCGCATCGACCGGTTCGTGCACGCAGCCGACAGGGACGGCTTCCAGGCCCTGCTGAGTGCCCGCAACGGGAGACGTCGCAGCCAGTTGATTGGCTCGGACGCGGGGACCCTCGAGGTCTACCTGTCGCTCACGACAACAGTGTCGAATGACGTCGCTCGCCTGAACCTGATCGTGACCGATCTCACGGAGCTCCACGAGGCCTACAGCAACCGCGACCGCGCCGAGCGTGACAGCCGCATGAAAGACGAGTTCCTGGCGATGCTGGCCCACGAGCTGCGCAATCCGCTCGGTGCGATCAACAGCGCCGTCCAGGTGCTCGAGATGATGCACAGCGGCGGACAATCCGAGACGCGCGCGCGCAACGTGATCGTGCGACAGGTCGGCCACCTCTCCCATCTGATCGATGATCTGCTCGACGTCGAGCGCGTGGTCTCAGGAAAGATCCAGTTGAATCGACGGCCGCTCGACATGGCCGAGGCGGTACGCCGGGCCGTCGGCAGTGTCACCGGCGACGCCGGGCTGGATCGGCACATCGACGTCCGCGCCGAGTCCGTGTGGGTCGATGGGGACGCCGTACGGCTCGAGCAGGTGCTGACCAACCTGCTGACCAACGCGGTCAAGTACACGCCGGCAGGCAGCCGGATTCACGTGGCGCTGCGCAGCGACGGCGCCGACGCCCTGTTGACCGTCGAGGACACGGGCGTCGGCATCCCGCCCGAGCTCCTGCCCTTTATCTTCGACATGTTCGTCCAGGGCGATCGGACACTCGACCGCGCCCGGGGCGGCCTGGGGATCGGCCTGACGCTCGTCCGCCGTCTCGTCGAGTTGCACGGGGGCACCGTCGTGGCATCGAGCGGCGGAGAAGGGTACGGAAGCCGGTTCACCGTGCGACTGCGGCGGATTCCCGCGGCAGAAACGTCCCCTGGTATTTCGTCTCCGCCGGGTCGTGTGAAACCCAAACGCGTCCTTCTGATCGAGGACAGCCGCGACGCGCGCGAGATGTTCCGCATGATGCTCGAGCTCGAAGGCCACGTCGTCTACGGCGCGGCAGACGGTGCCCGGGGTTTCGAGCTGATGGTGGCCGAGCATCCACACGTGGCGATCATCGACATCGGGCTTCCCGGGCTGGATGGATACCAGGTCGCCCGGCGCATTCGCGAGCACCCGAATGGCCGTGCCATGCTGCTGGTGGCCGTCACGGGATATGGGTTCCCGAGCGATCACCAGCACTCGGCCGAGGCGGGGTTCGATCATCACCTCGTCAAGCCCGTTGACCCGGACGCGCTGGCGCGTCTCCTCGCCGAGAATGCTGGAAGCATCGTCGAGACGCACGCCTGATCGGTTCCGAGGAATCCGTTCTCAACCAGAAACGCGTACGACCGGCTGAGCTGACGCGGGGACCCTTTTCGTCGACTGTTCCGAATTGAACAGCTTGTCGCAGGGGGCAAGAAGCGTCCTCTACAGGCGCTTCGTGACTCACCGTTTACGTCCACCACCCGATTGACCTAAGTGCCATGATCGTGGTAGGTTAGCCAGCTCTTCCCTTCGTCGTGCGATGTAATTTTAGCGTAGGATCGGGCGCGAAAGACCAGCCCATGCTCAACGAGTTCGTGGCCGCCAACCGCGAGGAGATCATCAACCGCTCCAGAGCGAAGGTTGAGCGACGATCCGTCCCACCTCCCTCTGCAGGGGAGATCGACGACGCCGTGCCCCTGTTTCTGGATCAGCTGGGCGAGGCGCTGCGCTCCGGCCGGCGATCAGGTTTCGACATCAACAACAGCGCGGCGCAGCACGGGCAGGCTCTGCGCCTTCAGGGGTTCACCGTCTCCCAGGTTGTGCACGACTATGGCGAGATCTGTCAGTCCATCACCGAGCTGGCGGTGGAGATGGACGCGCCCATCTCCACAGAGGCCTTTCGCATGCTGAACCAGTGCCTTGACGACGCCATAGCGGCCGCGGTCACACAGTATGGGCGCGTGGAGATTCAGTCCATCCTCGATGGAGAGGCCGCGCGCGGGAGCGAGCGCCTTTCGTACTTGACTCATGAATTGCGGAACCTGACCAACACCGCGATCCTCGCGTTCGACGTTCTCAAGACGGGAGGTGTTGGCGTCTCGGGGAGCACCGGGACCGTGCTCTTTCGCAGCCTCATCGGATTACGCGCGCTCCTGAATCGCTCGCTCGGCGAGGTCCGTCTCACCGAAGGCATCCAGCATCGGGAGCACTTCCTCGTCTCCGGATTCATCGAGGAGCTCGCGCCCGCCGCCGTATTGGAGGCCAACGCCCGGGACGTCAGGCTCATCCTTGCGCCCGTCGAGGATGGACTGGTGATCGAGGCCGATCGACAGGTCCTGGCATTGGTGGTGGGAAACGTCTTGCAGAACGCATTCAAGTTCACCCGGCCTCGTACGAACGTCACCCTGCGGGTCGGCGCCAATGACGAGCGCGTGCTCATCGAAGTCGAGGACGAATGCGGCGGTCTCCCCGGGGGGAACGTCGATGACCTGTTCCGCCCGTTCGAGCAGCGAAGCGCCGATCGCTCGGGCCTCGGCCTTGGCCTCGCCTTCAGCCGATGGGGCGTCGAAGCGAACAACGGCCGGATCTCCGCGCGCGATGTACCTGAGAAGGGGTGCGTCTTTACCGTCGACCTGCCGCGGCGCAGGCCTAAACAGGTTCGCGTAGGTTAAACTTTTTCTCGGGCCACGTTGGAAGGTCCGACTGCCGCCTTCGCGCGCGTAGCGCGCTTCGGCGAGCCTCGCCGAAGCCTTCGGCGAAGGCGGGAAGCCGGACACTACGTACGAAGGAAGTGCGCGCTAGTCGTGCAGGATGACGGTCAGCAGCGAGCTGTTGACCTTGATGTCGCCGTTGTATTCGATGAATCCCATATCCCGGAACTTGTTCATGAAGAAGTTGACGCGGGAGCGGGTCGTGCCCACCATCTCGGCGAGCGTCTCCTGCGACAGCCTCGGCATCCGGAGGAGCGGCTGTTCGTCCTCGCCGTAGCGCGCCAGCAGGAGCAAGGCCCGCGCGAGCCGCTTCTCGCTCGAGTTGAAGAGCTGATCGACGAGGTCTTCCTCAATGCGGATATTTCGCGCCAGCATGTGCGAGAGGAACCGCTTGGCCAGCGCCGGCTGCGTGTGCAGCATCTCGATCATCTGGAGCTTCTCGATGACGAGCACCGTGCTCGCGACCAGCGCCAGAGCGGTCGCCATGCGCCGCGGTTGCCCCGCGAGACATCCCTCGCCAAAAAAGTCCCCAGGCCCCAGGATCCCCACCACCGCCTCTTTGCCGGTCCGCGACAGCACCGCGAGCTTGACGCTCCCCTGCTGGAGGTAGAACACGTCGGTGGCGGTGCCCCCTTGCGGGAAGATGACGGCCGACGCCGCGTATTTGCTGACGGTTCGAGCGAGGCCGGCGCAGTCGAGGAACGAGTGGAGCTTGAAGGCCGCGAACGGCTCAACCAGACCGGGACCCCGTTTCGTCGCCATTCCGCACAAAGCCTCTCACGGCGAACTTGCGACACGCTGTTCAATTCTGAACAGTCCGCCCCCTAGACAGCCCGTGGTGGAAGTCTGACTGCATTCGACGGGCGATGCATCCCCGCCGACTGCGTGGCTCCTCCATCAAATATGGGCCATAAACAGTCTCGCGTGGGTTAACCTTTTCTCGGGCCACGTTGGAAGGTCCGGCTGAAGCCGGACACTACGTACGAAGGAAATGCGCGCTAGTCGTGCAGGATGACGGTCAGCAGGGAGCCGTTGACCTTGATGTCGCCGTTGTATTCGATGAACCCGAGATTCCGGAACTTGTTCATGAAGAAATTGATGCGCGAGCGCGTCGTACCGACCATCTCGGCAAGCATCTCCTGTG
>Ga0184637_10002716_pt1 | contig 11269 bp, 8 predicted proteins | sample PLM3_127_b2_FD_133143 | JGI IMG/M metagenome (GOLD analysis project Ga0184637, IMG submission 133143) | Groundwater sediment microbial communities from an aquifer in East River, Colorado, USA - PLM3_127_b2 | ecosystem: Environmental > Terrestrial > Soil > Riparian zone | place: USA: East River... | reverse complement strand
TAGCGTTGCGTCATCACGACTACCACCTGCGCGTCCGCCTTGCCGAGCGACAGGTAGACAGGGCCGATGCCCGGCCGACTCCTGGCGCTTCAGCACGATGGACTCGCCGGTCTCGAACTGGATGCGCACGGCGCCCGACAGCACCATCACGAACTCCTCACCGGGATGGCGGACGCGTCCATCGTCACGCATCCGCCGCTGGCGGATGGTGGCGCAGGGGAGGGCGGGATCAACGCGGTGTAGGGCCGGGCTGAACTTGTCGAAGGGCCCGCGTACCACGCCTGCCCGTTCGCCCTGAGCCTTCGATACCTCAGGGCAGGGTCCGCTTCGCGGATCGAAGGGCCGTGAGTAACCCCCATATCCGTTCGGGCTGAGGTATCGAAGCCCTGCAGCGAGCCCTTCGATACCTCAGGGCGAACGGAGTGTGGTGACTGTCATGCCACCGGCTGCGCCGTCCCGGCGACGCTGACGCGCGACGATTCCATCGCATAGATCAGCGCCGCGCGATGCTCGCGCGCGGTGAAGGAGTCGCTCGCCTCCAGCACGATGTCGCGCGGATCGTTGTCGAGCGTGATCCAGACCGAGCCGCTGCGGCAGACGATCTCCACGCCGGCCGCATCGGGCACGCGGAACATGGCCTGGTGCGCGAGGCGCAGGTCGAGGGCGGCAACAGGGGTGTTCATGGTGGCTTCCTTCTCACATGCGTTGTGAGAATGAATATACTGGCGCGACCCGCTGAGTGAAACCGCTGGTTTGGAACTCGTTGCATGATCCCAGAGAATGCGAAACCCAACGCCATCGGGCGCACCGAGCTGCCGCGCCTGGACCTGATGCGCAGTTTCGAGGCGGCGGCGCGCACGCTGAGCTTCACGCTCGCGGCGCGCGAACTGTTCCTCACCCAGTCGGCGGTGAGCCGGCAGATCCAGCAGCTCGAGGCGGGCCTGGGCGTGCCGCTGTTCGAGCGCCGCCATCGCGCGCTCGAACTCACCGAAGCCGGCAGGATCCTGCAGCGCGCCGTGGTCGACTGCCTGGAGCGGCTGCGCGACGCCACCGCCCGCATGCGGGCTGCGTCGCAGATGCGCCAGGTGTCGGTCACCACCACGCCCGGCTTCGCGTCGCTGTGGCTCATCCCGCGCCTGTCGCGGTTCACCGCGACGCACCCGCGGGTCGACGTGCGCATCTCGGCGACGCTCGAAGTTCTGGACCTGCAGCGCAGCCAGATCGACATCGCGGTGCGCTTCTGCCCGATCAGCGACGGCGTGGGAGCGCCGCTGTTCGAGGAGTCGCTGCTGCCGGTGTGCGCGCCGCAGCTCGTGACCGACCGCGTGCATCCGTTGAAGAAGCCGGCCGACCTGGTCCACCACACCTTGCTCGCGGTGGACATGCCGCAGGGCACGGCGCTCACCGCCGACTGGGAGCCGTGGATCCGCGCCATGGGCCTGACGGAGTTGCGGATGAAGAACACGATGCGCTTCACCCAGTACGCCGACGCGATCGCGGCCGCCGTCGCGGGGCAGGGGGTGGCGATCGGGCGGGTGCCCTTGCTCAACGAGCTGCTCGCCAACCGGCGGCTGGTGGCGCCGTTTCGCCGCGGCGCCGCGTCACGCCGCGGCTACTTCATGGCGCTGGCGCCGCGCGCCGCCGGCAACGCGGATGCGCAGGACTTCGCGCGCTGGCTGCGCGCCGAGGCGCAGACCGCGGGGGCGGCGGCGAACTGAGTTCTGTCTGAGTCAGTGCAGGTTGCGCGGCTTGCGGGCGCGGCGGATCGCGTCCTCCGCGGCGCGCGCGGCCTGCTTGCGTTTGTCGCGCCAGTGGTAGACCGATGACGCGACGCGCCGAACCGCGAGGGTGGCGCGGCGCAGCGCCGCATCGAACCGCTGCACGCGGCGCGCGCCCGCGACCATGCGCAGCAGCATGACGACGCAGGCCACGACGACGATCAGCGCAAACAGCTTCTCGACCATTTCAGTTTCCTCACAACCGATCCAGGTAGCCGAAGGTCCCGCGCTCCTTCACCTCCTTCGCGGCGGAAATCATTCCCGCCATCGCCGCGCGGTACAGCGAGGTCGCGAGGCTGATGCGCCGCACGCCAGCCTGCTCCAACTCGGCAACGCTGAACGACTTGCCCGGAATGCCGGCCATGAAGTTCACCGGCTTGGCGACCGCGGCGCAGACCGCGCGCACCGCGTCGAGGCCGGGCAGCCCGGGCGCGAACAGCACGTCGGCGCCGGCTTTCTCGAAGGCCTGCAAGCGCCGGATCGTGTCGTCCAGGTCGAGCCGGCCGCGCAGGAAGTTCTCGCTGCGTGCGGTCAGCGTGAACGGGAACGGCAGGGCGCGCGCCGCTTCGGCCGCGGCGGCGACGCGTTCGGCGGCGAGGCCGATGTCGTAGACCGGATGCTCGCGGTCCCAGGTTGCGTCCTCGATCGAGCCGCCGACGAGGCCCGCCGCGGCGGCGAGGCGGATCGTCTCCGCGGCGAACGCCGGCGCGTCGCCGAAGCCGTTTTCCAGGTCCGCCGAGACCGGCAGGTCGCTGGCCATCACGATGCCGCGCGCATGGGCCAGCGCCTCCTCGCGCGACAGCTCGCCGTCGCGGCGGCCGAGCACCGCGGCCGACGCGCCGCTCGATGTTGCGAGTGCCTCGAAGCCGAGCTTGGCGAGAGCGCGCGCCGAGCCGGCGTCCCAGGGGTTGGCGATGACGAAGGCGCCGGGCCCGACGTGCAGTTGGCGAAAGCTAGCGGCTTTCTCGGCTTGGGTGGCTGGCATGGCGGTCCTCCGTGCGGTGTGGCGTTAGCTTATCCTCCGCACCCATGTACGCGCGATTCTTCGGCCTGAAGCAGGAGCCCTTTTCGATCGCTCCCGATCCGCGCTACCTGTTCATGAGCGAGCGCCACCGCGAGGCGCTGGCGCACCTGCTCTACGGCGTGGGCGGTGGCGGCGGGTTCGTGCTGCTCACCGGCGAGATCGGCGCCGGCAAGACGACCGTGTGCCGCTGCTTCCTCGAACAGATTCCGCGCCGCTGCAACGTCGCCTACATCTTCAATCCCAAGCTCACAGTCAACGAGTTGCTGAAATCGGTGTGCGACGAGTTCGGCATTCCCTACCAGCACCAGGGGCCGGGGGTCGCGACGGTCAAGGACTACATCGACCCGCTCAACGAGTTCCTGCTGAAGACCCATGCGGTCGGGCAGAACAACGTGCTGATCATCGACGAGGCGCAGAACCTCTCGGCCGACGTGCTGGAACAGCTGCGCCTGCTGACCAACCTCGAGACCAACGAGCGCAAGCTGCTGCAGATCATCCTGATCGGCCAGCCCGAGCTGCGCGCGATGCTCGCGCGCCCCGAGCTCGAGCAACTGGCGCAGCGGGTGGTCGCACGCTTCCACCTGGAGGCGCTGTCGGAGGCCGAGACCGCGCAGTACATCGCGCACCGGCTCGCGGTCGCCGGCCTGAGCGGCGCCAATCCGTTCGACCGCCAGGCGATGAAGCGCATCCACAAGCTGTCGCGCGGCGTGCCGCGGCGCATCAACCTGTTGTGCGACCGCGCGCTGCTCGGCGGCTACGCCAGCGGCCATGCGAGCGTCGGGCGCGAGATCGTCGACAAGGCGGCGAGCGAGGTGTTCGGCCCGGCCGAAGTCGCGCCGCCGGCGCATCCGCGCCAAGGGCGCATCGCGGCGCTGGGGCTCTTGGCGGGCGCCGCGCTGTTCGGCGTCGCCGCATTGACGCTCGACGGCGGGGCGCATCGCGACAGCGCCGCGGCCGGCCCGTGGGGGAAGGGTTCGGCGTCGGCGGCGGCGGCGGCTTCGACCGCGAAGACCGCGGTCGCCGCGGCCTCGGCGGCAGCGCCGATACCGCGTGCCGCATCGGCGCCGCTGACGCTCGTCGCCACTGATTTGAAGACCCGCTTCCCATCCCTGTTGCGCAACGAGCGCGACGCCTGGCGCGAACTCGCGCCGGCGTGGAAGCTCGCCATGGCCGACGGCGATCCGTGCGTCGCCGCGCAGCGCCAGCAGGTTCAATGCTTCAAGAGCGCCAGCAGCAACCTCGCGCTGATTCGCCAGCTGGCGCGGCCCGGCATCGTGACCTTGAACGACGACAACGGCCAGCCGGTCCATGCGCTGCTGACCGGCTTGACCCACCAGAGCGCGACCTTGCGCATGGGCGGCGTCTCGCAGACGGTTTCGCTGCCATCGCTGGCGCAGCTGTGGCGCGGCGACTTCGCGACCTACTGGCGCGCGCCGCCGGGCTACCAGAACCGGATCGTCGAGGCCGATGCGGGCCCCGCGGCCGAGTGGCTCGCGGCGCAGCTCGCCGCGCTCGACGGCAGCGCGGCGAGCGTCGATAAACCGCTGTCCGACGCGGCGCTGAAATCGCAGGTCTCCGCGTTCCAGCTGGCGCAGGGCCTGAAGGCCGACGGCCTCGCCGGCCCGACGACCTTCATGCAGCTCAACCGCGCGACCGGCGTCGACGAGCCGCGGCTGCAGAACTAGAGACCGCCGATGTCATACATCCTCGACGCACTGAGACGGGCCGACGCCGAGCGCGAGCGCGGTTCGGTTCCGGGGATCCACGCCCAGCCGGTGCCGTTGGTGTCGGCCGATGACGAATCGGATCGAGCCCACACGCCGTGGCTGTGGACCGTCGCGGGCGTGGCGGTAGTGCTTCTGGGGACGCTGGTCTGGCGCATGACGGCGAGCGATGCGCCGCCGCCACCAACGGTCGCGGCGATGCCTGCACCGGCGCCGATGCCCGCGCCGATGCCGATGCCTGCACCGACTCCGCCACCCCCGCCGGTCGCGCTCGCACCGGCGATCCAGGCGCCGGCGCCGCAGGCGTTGCCGGTCCCGCGCCGGGTAGCGCCGCCCACCGTTGGGCGCGCTCCCGCGAAGGTCGTTGCCCCCGCCAGCGCCGCGACCGCCGAGGCCCGCATCTACCAGCCGAGCGAACTGCCCGACGACGTCCGCCGCGCGCTGCCGACGCTCGCGATCGGCGGCTCGATCTATTCGGAGAACCCGGCCAACCGGATGCTGATCGTCAACGGCCAGCTCTTCCACGAAGGCGACAAACTCGCGCCCGATCTGTTCGTCGAACAGATCAAGCTGAAGGCCGCGGTGCTCCGGTACAAGGGCTACCGGTACCAGACGACCTTCTAGAGCGCGGCAATCCACACGTCATCACCTCGTACCCGACGCCCGATTCGGTCAGCCGCTACCAGAAGGTCACGCCCAACCCGCAACGTCCGATCACAGAGATGGTCGGCGACGACTACATCGTTCTCCGCCCTCAATGACCGAATCAAAGAAATCTCAATTTTCTCGCTTGATTCGCCCGCTCGCTGCTCAGGTGCGCGACGGCTGCGTCAGCGCCACCAATCTGGTCGGGACCGTTCTCGCGGGCCTTTGCGACCAGGCGTACGCTGGACTGCCCGCCAGCGGCTTGCCGGTCTCCCGCAAGCTGGCCAAGACGCCCGAGGTACGGGCCCTCGTCGTGGCCTTGGCTGCCGAGCCCTTCCCGCATGCCACGTACTGGCTGAGCACGGCCTACGCCCTGTGCGCCGGCGACGCGTACCGCAAGACGCTGGCGATGTTCTTCACGCCGCCGTCGCTCACGAGCCGTCTGCTCGATGACCTGACCGCGAGTGGTGTGCGTTTCGACGAAGGCAGCTTTTGCGACCCGGCCTGCGGGGGCGCTGCGTTCCTGGCGCCCATTGCGCTGCGCATGAAGGAGCAGCTGCGCGCCAACGGCGTGCCCGCGCGGGGCGTGCTGGAGCACATCAGCAAGAACCTTTTCGGCACGGACATGGACGCGACGCTGTGCAAGCTGTCCAAGCACTTTCTGCTCATGGCGCTGCGCGATGAGGTGGTGGCTTTGAACGGCTGGGTGCCCGAGCTGCACATCGACGTGGGCGACTCGCTTTCGGCGCTGCAGCCCGTGTACGGCACCTTCGACGTCATTGTCTGCAACTCGCCGTTTCGCAAGATGGCCGCGCACGAGGTGGCGTTCTACCGCCATCTGTTCGACGATGTCATCGAGGCCCAGCCCAACCTGTATGGGCTGTTCATGGCCCTGAGCGTGAAGCTGCTGAAGGACACCGGCGTCGCCGCGCTGGTGACGCCGACGAGCTACCTGTCCGGACAGTACTTCCGCAAGGTGCGCACCTTCTTGCTGAAGCACGTCGATGTGCTCAACATCGGCATGGTCAGCGACCGGCTGGGGGTCTTCATGGACGTTGAGCAGGAGACCGCGCTGACGCTTGTGCGCAAGCGGCCCGAGACCGCCGGCGCGCCGGTGCGGGCGAACGTATCCGTTGTGGCTACCGACGGGCAGTACACCGACGTGGGGTCGTGCGTGTTGCCGAACTCCGGCTCCACCTGGCCCATTCCCCGAGCGGAGGGTGACGCGGCTCTGCTCGAAGCGGCTCAGCACGGACAGGCGACCCTGGCGAACTATGGCTACAGGGTTCGCATCGGCTCGTTCGTCTGGAACCGCGACGCGCGGCCCGTCTACCGCTGCCACCGCGAGGTCCGCAAGAGCAAAACGACCACCGCGCTGCCGCTGCTGTGGTCCAGCGACATCCGGGTCGACGGCAGCCTGGCTTTCGACGCCAATGCCAAGGGCAGCGACGAGCACCGGTTCGTGGACCTGGGCACCACGAGCCACGTGTGCGTGGTGCGAAAGCCCAGCGTGCTGCTGCAGCGCGTCACGTCTAACGACCAGCCGCGGCGCCTGGTGGCAGCGGCCGTGCCCGCCACGCTGCTGGCGGAGTTCGGGGGCTATGTCGGCGAGAACCACACCGTCATCCTTGAACAGCGCGACGACACCCCCGCCCTGACTCCAGCGCAGATGGCGCAGTTGATGGCTACCCCGACGGTGGACCGATACTTCCGCTGCATCTCGGGGGCCACGAACGTCTCGGCGTTCGAGTTGGGACAGCTCGCGCTGCCCCAGCCTGCCAAGATGCAAGAGCTGCTCGCTCGTGGTCTTTCGATGGAGGAGGCAGCCCGCGCGGCCTTCTTCAAGGGCGTCTAGACCTCGGCGCTTCAGCTTCAGAACGAGCTGTCAACAAGAACGATCCCATGGCACGTCCACCCTCCCTCGAGAAGAGAAGCGAAGCACGCGCCAAGGCCCAAGAGGCGCAGGCCGAGCGCATCCGGCGAATCAAGGTTCAGCAGGCAGCCGCCCGTGCCCGTTCGGAAGCCGCCGCGCCTGCCGATGCCCCGCCTGCGGCCGAACCTGCTCCGGCCCCCGTCGCGCGCCCTGATACGCCGTGGCGCCGGGTCAAGGCCGGGGCAGGGGGCCTGCGGTACGCGGCGCGCGCGGAGCCCACTCTCGCGCTGAGCATGCAGCCCTGGACCCGCTGCCTGGTCGACGATGTCCTCGAAGGGGCCAGCGAAGGGTGCATCCGGCTTTGCCTGGTGTGGCCGGCGCGGCTGGCCTCGGTCGTTCCACTGCATGCCATGGCCACACTCGAGCGGGCTCTGGCCAAGGACATGCAGGGCCTTAGAACGCTGCTGTTTCCCGGAACACACACGTCGGCCGCGTCGCTTCAAGGCACGCTCGTCGACCGCACGCCCCTGACGGACGTCTACCGGCAGCTCTGGGTGACCGAGGCCGAAACCGTGTCACGGCGGGCGGCCACCGAATCCGACTCCTTCGTCGCCATGCTGGCGGCCCTGAACGACATCCGCAACTGGAGCTGCGAGCTGCCACCCCCTTCGCTGGCGGAAACCACGCCCACCTTCGTGTTCGCTGACAGCCGCTGGGGGACGGCGGTCACGAAGCCGCTCGAGCGCTCGCTGCGCAAGATTCGCAAGCTCGCGCACCGCAGGAAGATTCGTGATGAGGTCAACGCGGAGTGGGGCGATCTCAAGGTTTCGCCAGGCGCACTCCTGGTAGTGCACGGCACGTCGCGCAAGGACCAGTGGAAGACCGCTTTGCTGGCTTGTGGCACCTCTGGGCGCGGCACACCGGAGGTGCTGCTGTTCGACGCCACTTCGGCGGCCGCACGGAGCAACTACCACGCGGTCAAGCGAATCCCGGATTTCCTGCGCACCGCCTACGACCAGGGGCTCCCCGGTCCGGGCGCTGTCATCGTGACCGACGACCCCAAGACCTTCTTCGTTCTGCGCGCCAAGCTGGCCGAAGAGAGGTTCTCGTTCAGTCAACGGGTCTACGCGGCCGAGGCCGAAGAGGTGCTGCTCGCTACGAACCCCCTGCCGGCCGACTGGAAGCCGGCGCTCAAAAGCAACTCGAACTTCAGTGTGGGCATCGTCGACCTGCAGGCATCTTCGGTCGCAGCGACCTTCCTGCGCCTGGCCCACGAGGCGGGAAGCGAGGAATCGGCGGGCCACAAGGCGTTGATGGAGGCCTGCCTGTACGTCTTGCGGCTGTCGAACATGCCCGCCGGCTACTGCGACCTGATGCAAGCCGCCACCGAAGGTGAGCTGGACGAGCTTTCCCTGCAGCTCAACGCATGGACCACGGTTGAGCTCGGCATTCGCACGGCCCTGGCTGCTGGTGCGCTCGGACCGCTGCGCAAGGAGGTTGAGACCGTCGTCACCCGCGCGCAGAAACTGATTGACGCCTGGACCGACGGCACGCCCATGGCCGCTCGGCTGCTGGCCAGCGTGGAGCGATATGGCCATGACGCCAAGGCCGCGCTGGTCCTGGTCCTGCCCAACCAAAGGTACATCCGGCTCACGCACCGCTACCTTCGGCGCAAGCTGGGGGATGCCTGGGGCGGCATCGAGGGGCACATCGAGTGGCACACGCTGTCGACCGTCGGCAAGAACCTGAGCGCGACAGCACACCCGCAGACCTTCGTGTTCGTCGGCGCCAACCCCGACGTGCTGCGCATCTTGCTCGTGCACCCTCACATCCCCAACGGGACGACCGTGCTCATCGCGTACCGCCAGGCGGAGTCCCTCCTGACGACCTTGCGCGGCATGAAGGAGCTCGAAGCGCTCAAGCCCTACCGCGGGCGCATCGGGTTGTTCGTCCAGCAGCTGGAAAATCGCCTCGGTGAAGTTCCCAACCCTGTGCACATCGAGCGGCTGGGCGACATGTCCATGACGTTCAAGTTCGACGAGGCCGCGGGCGCCGACCCCTCTTCGGACCAGAACTACACCCGGCTCGAACTCGAAGGCGGACGCCGGGCGTACAGCGCAGGCTGGGTCTACCGCTACGAGCCCGACGAGGACCCCTTCTTCCGGCGTATGCACGTGCACAACGTCGCCCCCGGGGACATGCTGTTCGAAATGTCCGACGAGCTCCGGGGCAAGGTGGAGGCTGCACTGCACCTGGACGGCGGCACCCTCGGCTCCGTGGTCCACCCGGAGCGTGCCTTCCTCAAGCTGTACCACCAGGACGTCCTGCGGCGCAGCCAGGCCCTCTTCCACGCGGCTTCGCGCTCCGCGCTCGCGACGGCGATACACGCCCGCATGCTGGAGCTTGACGCCTCGACCCGCAACTGCTCCGTGGGCCGAGTCAACTACTGGCTCAGCCTAACCGAGGGTGATACGAAGCCGCATGCGTCCAAGGACGGGAAGTTCTTCGTGCTGTTCTGCCGCGCGCTGGACCTCAGCGAGGCGGACGCACTCACGTACTGGAACTTCATCAAGAACGCGCGCCGACTGAACCAGAACCTGGGGCGTGCGTTGGCCGCACAGTACGCGGAAATTCTCTTCCAGCCCGAAAGCGCCGTCGCGTACCGAAAGATTCCGCTCGATGTGGTCAAGCGGCTGCAGCAAGACGCGCTAGATTGTGTTTTCCGGGTCGAGGGCGTGACGCCACCCGCCGCTGGTCGTGTTTCGTAAAGGATGCTCGCGATGCCCGTGTTCAGCAAGAACCCGCGCCAGATTCACGATGCCTGCAAAGAGGCGGTGGTCGACAGTCTCCTGAACAACCTGTCGGCGCGCCTGGCGGGACGCGAGGAGTTCTACAAGGTCATCTACGGCGGCAAGCCGAGCGCCGTGCTGATGAGCGAGTTCATCGCGCCGATGCCGCCCGACGAGCGCAACGGCGACGAAGAGGCCAACCCGATTCAGATTAGCGCGCACGGGCTGGACCTGCAGATTGCGCGGATGGCCGATGGCGAGCGCATCGAGGTCACGTTGCGCGGCGCGGTCTACGTGCGCATCCTTCCCACGGCGGACGATGTGAAGCCCGGAGGAAGGCTGGAGCCTACGTTTCCCCTGACATCAGTCGCCAAGGCCCAGCTCAAGCAGCTCATCAAGGACGCCCTGCACCAGCTGCGCGCGGAGCTGGGGATGACGGCCAAGGGCTCGAAGATGCACCCGGACTGGTCGGCGCGTAGCGAACAGGCTCGCCGCAAGGCTCACGAGTCACTGGGGATTCCGTTCGACAACAGGCTGGACCGCGGTCCAGCCGAGGATGAGGTTGCGGGTGAGCCCAAGGCGCAAGCTGATACGCCTGCGGAAGGCACCGCCGACGGCGATGAGGGTGGTGACAAGGATGGCGAAGCGGACGGCGCAGGGGAGAGTGAAGCGCCGCCGGAAAAGGAAGCACGCGCCGGAACCACGCTCCCGGACGCCCTGGCCGAGCCGGTCGCCGCGCCCCCGAAGTGGCTGCGCCTCGAGCTCGCGCTGCCGACTTTCGACTTCACGTCCGCCACGTGCGAAGCGGACGCAGCCGCAGCGACCATTGCGCTCAATGCTGCAATTGCTCTGCAACTCGATGCCTGGGCGAAGTCGGACGTGGAGCCTTTCGGCGGCAAATTGTGGGGCTTCCGGCACGGCGTGCCCATCCGTCCGTCCAATGCGCGCGACTGGGACAAGTACCTCGCCAGCGTCCGCGCGTCATCGCTGGCCGTGGTCGTGCCGCTCATCGACCTGCGCTGGCTCGTGCAGGCGATTCCCGACCCCCGGGACGAGGAGCGTCTGACGCTGCACGTGGCGCTCGAGAACTGGAGCCTGCCTCCAACGGCCAACAACCGCAAGGAGGTGGAGCCGTCGTTCTTCCAGGTCCGGGTCGGCCTGACGCTGAAGGCGGCCATTCACCGGTACCTGATGCTCGACCGCATCAAGCCCTCGTACCGCTACAACCAGTACCTGAAATATCCGGCACTGGGGTTCAACGGCGGGGTCACCGTCGCCGACGCGGGAGACCTGCGCACGCTCACCACCACCTGGTCGCCGCGCTACGTGCTGCCGCGCATCATCCCCACCGATTGCGGTGCCCAGCAGAACATCCAAAAGCTGTCGCAGCCGGAGTCGCTCGAAGGTCTGGACCCCTTGGTTACCGCCTACGAGGC
>Ga0184637_10002715_pt1 | contig 11272 bp, 7 predicted proteins | sample PLM3_127_b2_FD_133143 | JGI IMG/M metagenome (GOLD analysis project Ga0184637, IMG submission 133143) | Groundwater sediment microbial communities from an aquifer in East River, Colorado, USA - PLM3_127_b2 | ecosystem: Environmental > Terrestrial > Soil > Riparian zone | place: USA: East River... | reverse complement strand
GAGTTTCTTGATGATCTCCGGATGCAGCCCGGGGACGCCGGCTTCGAAGGCCGCCCGTTCCCCTTCTTCGAGGATGGTCTTCTCGACATCCTGGCGGGCCTGATCGACGATCTTCTCGATGTTCGCCGGGTGGATTCGTCCGTCGAGGACCAGCTTCTCCATCGAACGCCGCGCGATCTCGCGACGGACGGAGTCGAAAGACGAGATCGTCACGGCCTCCGGAGTGTCATCCACAACTACATCCACCCCGGCGGCCTGTTCGAAGGCGCGGATATTGCGGCCGTTGCGGCCGATAATGCGACCCTTCATTTCGTCGGAGGGCAAAGGCACGACGGACACGGTCACCTCGGCCACATGCTCCGAGGCCACCCGCTGGATGGCGTCGGCGATGAGCTCGCGCGCCCGACGGTCGCCTTCCGCCTGCGCTTCCTCCTCGATCTTTCGGATCACCCGCACCATGTCGGCGCGCGATTCGCGTTCGACCTCCGTCAGGAGCAGCGCCTTCGCTTCTTCCTGGCTCATCCCCGACACCCGCTGCAGCTCGGCGACGGTCTCTTGGTGCAGCGTTTCGAGCTCGTTGTGGCGCTTATCGAGGGCGCTCTGCCGCTTGCTGAGCAACTGGTCGCGCTTCTCGGTCTGATCGACGCGTTTGTCGAGTTCGTCCCGGCGCCGCTGCAGCCTCTCCTCTTCCCGCCCCAGCTCACCCCGCCGCCGCGACGCTTCGACTTCGGCCTCGTCCCGTAGCCGCAGCGCTTCATCGCGCGCGCCGAGTTCGATCTCGCGCGCCATGGCTCGCGCCCCATCTAGAATCCCAGCGGCTTCCGCCTGTTTCGTTTCCGCCCGTCGTCGCTCCTGCATCCGGCGTATCAGGAAGCCGATTCCCGCTCCCAGCAGCAAGGCAATCAGCCCGATTCCCAGCCCAAGCCCCAGAGAACCGCTCACGGCCTCTCCTCACTTTCAGCTTCGGCGGCCGCCTCGAGTCGGTGGACCACCGAACGGATGGTGTCGTAGTCAAATCCCCTACGTGCCAGGTGATCGGAGATCTTGCGCCGGCGATCCAGTGCGTCGAGTCCGATCCAGCGGCGGGCGGCGCCCCTTGCCGCATCTTCGGCGGCCTGGCCTTCGTCGAAACCAGCCAGAGCCGATTCGATAGCGTTCGACTTCACTCCCCGGGCCCGCAGCTCCGATCGCACCATGGCCGCACTGCGCGGGCGGAAATCCCTGCGATTCTCTACCCAGGCCCGCGCAAAGGCCTCGTCATCGAGATCGCCGTTGGCGCCGAGGCGCGAAAGCGCGCGCACGATCACCGCCTCGTCGAAACCGGCTCGCTGCATGCGTCGCCGCGCCTCTTGCTCGGAGTGCGGGCGTCGCGCCAGCAAGCGCCCCACCGTTTCCAGGGCCTCGCTCTCCGCCGCACGGTCTTCCAGATCGGCCAGATCCTTCGCGGCCAAGGTCATCCCGACGCGAAGGTTCCCGGCACTCATCGACGGGATGGACCGCCAAAGGTTTCCGTCGAGGAAAACCTCGACTTTAGCCGGGCGCCTCGGGTTGACCCGGAGCGCCGTGATCTCTGTCATCGGGTCCTCGCCGGGTCTGCGAGAGAATCAGAAAAGCCGCGACCCGACCTTGCCGGCCACGGCTCGACTCCATCGGCGCGTCCGCGCTCACGGACCCGCCGCGACTCCGCCTGCCGCCTCCGCGCTCTGCCGCGAAGACGGGATGACGCCCCTACTTCTTGTCCGGTTTCCTCGTCATCTGCCCAGGCAACTTTACTTCCCTACCGCGGAGTCTAAACTTCCCTGTTTTCCAGGATCGTCGTCAAGCCTTGGCCTGCTGTGCCTGCCGGCCTCCTGGCCGGTAGCGCGATCCATTTTACTCCTCTGTCGGGATCGCGCCACCTTCCTTCAGGGCTTTCGCCCGCACCTGGGCTTCCAGCTCGCCGGCCACCTGGGGGTGGTCGCGCAGGTACTGTTTGGCGTTCTCCCGCCCTTGCCCGATCCGCTCCTCGGCATAGGTGAAGAACGATCCGCGCTTCTCGATCAACCCCAGCCCTACTCCCAGGTCCAGGATGTCCCCCTCCTTCGAGATCCCCTCGTCGTACAGGATGTCGAACTCCGCCACCCGGAACGGCGCCGCCACCTTGTTCTTCACCACCCGCACCCGCGCCCGCGCCCCCACCACCTCCTGCCCCACCTTGATGCTCTCCACCCGCCTCACGTCCAACCGCACCGAGGCATAGAACTTCAACGCCATCCCCCCCGTCGTCGTCTCCGGATTGCCGAACATCACCCCGATCTTCTGCCGCAACTGGTTGGTGAACACCATCGCCGTGTTCGTCTGCTTGATCGCCCCCGACAGCTTCCTCAGCGCCTGGCTCATCAGCCGCGCCTGCATCCCCATCGTCGCATCCCCCATATCCCCCTCGATCTCCGCCCGCGGCACCAGCGCCGCTACGCTGTCCACCACCACCACCTCCACCGCCCCGCTCCGCACCAGCGTCTCGGCGATCTCCAGGGCCTGTTCCCCCGTGTCCGGCTGCGAGATGTACAGGTTGTCCACGTCCACCCCGCACTTCGCCGCATACCCCGGGTCCAGCGCATGTTCCATGTCAATGTAGGCGCACACCCCACCCAGTTTCTGCGCTTCGGCCACGATGTGCTGGCACAGCGTCGTCTTGCCCGACGACTCCGGCCCGAAGATCTCCGTCACTCGACCCCGCGGGATACCCCCCACCCCCAGCGCCAGGTCCAGCGCCAGCGACCCCGTCGGCACCACCTCCACCTCTAGGTGCGACGCCTCCCCCAGCCTCATCACGGCCCCGTCGCCAAACTGCTTGAGGATGTCGTTGATTGCCCTTTCGAGAACGGCCTCTCGTCCCTCCGCTGCTGCCTCGGGCTCACGCCCGTTTCCTCTACTTCCCCTGACCATCTCTCCCTCCTCCGGTAGACCGTTTGTTCTAGGATAGCACAGGTGTTCTACATGTCAAGGGGTGGTTCCTTTGGCCGATATGCCTGCATGCTGGGTCAAGAGAGGACAAAGCTTTAGAGGCCAAGGCGATGCGGGGTCGGGCACGGGCTCTGCCACGTCCTTATGCCGACGGGCTTAGTTCTGGGGAAGGGTCGCGAAAGTGTTCTCCCTCACCAAGATCGCACCATCGGGGCGTACCGCGAGGGCCTGAGGTCCAAGCGCGGGCTTGAGTAGAAGTCCCCAAGGCGATGCGCCCTCCCCCCTTCGGGCCCCCGGCCCCGCTTTTGTTTGTCTGCCACGCTCGGAAATCGAGCAGATCGTGGGTCCTTGTGATTGCACCCGTTGTAGAATTGGAGATACTCTGTCCGAAAAGCCGGCGCTGCGGCGACGAAAGGAGGGCGGCTTTCGCAACTCGCGGTAGCTCGATTCGTCACGCTTTTCGGACATCCCTCTAAGGAGACATCATGCAGAAGTTCGATCACCCACGGGTACTCATCGTCCTGGGCACAGTGGCGCTGCTGCTCACCGCTTGCGCCGGCGCGGCACCCCCTCCCGCGGCCACGGAACCTCCCGAGGCAGGACCCACTCAAGAGGCAGAACCTACACAAGTAGAAGGCTCGCTCACCGTGCTGGATTGGGCAGGTTACGATGCCGCCGACTTCTGGACCGACTTCCAGCAAGCCTATCCTAACGTCGACGTCGGGTTCGAGTTCGGCGCCTCCGATGCGGACATCTACGCCAAGATGGCCGCCGGCGATCAGGCCGACATCTTCCATCCGTATACGGGTTGGGGTCAGTTCTACGTCGACGAAGGCCTCGTCGAGGAGATTGATACCAGCCAGCTGTCGAATTGGGACAAGGTTCCCGACAGCATGAAGGCGCTCGGCCAGTTCAACGGCAAGCAGTACTGCATCCCCTGGGATTGGGGCTTTACCTCCGTTCTGTATCGCACCGACAAGGTCAGCGGGACGATCGATTCCTGGGCTGCGCTGTTGGATCCGGCTTACAGTGGACATATCTCAACCTGGGACGACGGCCCAGGAATGGTGGCGGTCTCCTCCTGGATCCACGGCTGGGACGAGACGGCCATCACGCCGGAGCAACTGGCCCAGATCAAGCAGGAGTGGACGGATCAGCGTGCTTTGAATCTGTTCTACTGGGCCGGCGAGCCTGAGCTGACTGCTGCCATCGCTAGCGGTGACGTGTGGGTCGCCTACGCCTGGCAGGGCGCCTACGCGACCTTGCTCGGTGAGGAAGTCCCGGTAGCCTACGCCAATCCTAAGGAAGGTAGGAACTCGTGGGTGGGGTTGTATTGCATCCGCAAGGGCACCGAGAACTACGACCTGGCGCTGAAGTTCCTGGATGCCAAGCTGGGCGAAGCGACGGGAAACAATCTGGTCAACCTGTACTACTATGGGTCCGCCAACCAGGACGTGATGAACGGCATCACCGACGAGGCGCTGAAGGCCGCCTTCTCGATCGACGATCCTTCGATCCTGGAGAACACCAACTTCACCCCTAACCTCACCGCCGAGCAGCGCGATGCCTGGACGGCGATGTGGTCGGAAGTGAAAGCCGCGCCATAGTTCCCAGGCGCTGATCCGGCGGCCCGTCCTTCGACTTCGCTCAGGACGGGCCGCCGGACCGCTCCCCATGGACCGCCGCCGCACCTTCTGGGGCTTGGTTCTTCCGCCCGGGCTATGGCTCGTGGCGTTCCTGCTCGTCCCCCTGACATTGATGGCGGCCTTCAGCTCGCGCGGCGACATGCGCGGCGGAATCTTGCGCGCCTGGACGCCCACGGCCGAGCAATACCAGGTGCTGCTGGAAACGGGAAGCTATACCCGCCTGCTGGCGGTTTCCGCCGGAATGGCCCTCCTGGTGGCCGTCATCGCCACCCTTCTCGCGTACCCCATCGCCTACTTTCTGGCGTTCCGCGCCGGCCGGAGAGCTCCCACGTACTTGCTGTTGTTGCTCATCCCCTTCTGGACCAGCTACCTGCTGCGGGTGATGGCGTGGAAGCTCATCCTGGGCTCGGGCGGCGCCCTGAACTCACTGCTCATCGGCCTCGGCCTGATCGTCGAACCGCTTCGGTTCTTCTTCTACAACCGCGGCGCGGTCGTGTTGACCCTGATCTACGTTTGGATTCCCTTCGCCGCGCTGCCGATCTATGCTGCTCTCCTACGAGTCGAGCCGTCGATCATGGAGGCCGCCTTCGATCTCGGGGCGACACCGCTCAGGCGATTGCAGCGGATCGTCCTGCCTCTCAGCCTTCCGGGCTTGGTGGCCTCCTTCTTCTTGGTCTTCATCCCGACCGTCGGTGAGTACGTCACCCCGCTACTCATCGGTGGAAGCTCGGGCAGCATGTACGGCAACATTATCCAGGACTTCTTCACCAAGGCGGGTAACTGGCCCCTCGGGTCGGCTTTGGCGATGGTCATGCTCGTGGCGACTCTGCTGGCGGTGGTGCTGGCGGCTGTCCTGGTCGACGTTCGCCGGCTCGTGGACATCTAATGCGCACCCGCGCTTGGCCCCCACGCACCCAGCCATCCGGGTTGGCGCTGTACTTCGTTGCCCTGTTGGTCCTGCTCTACGTCCCGATCGCGCTGCTGTTCTTGTTCTCCCTCCATGACAACACGGTGCTGAGCTTTCCTCTGCGCGGCCTGACCATCGACTGGTACCGCCGGGTGCTAGAGGTGGAAGGCCTGTTGCGCGCCGCGCGCAACAGTCTGTTGGTCGGCCTCGGCAGCGCCTTCGTGGCGACCATCCTCGGGACGATGGTCGCCATCGTCGTGGCCCGTTATCAGTTCCGCGGCAAGACCATCCTGATCGCCCTGACGGTGATGCCGCTGATCGTCCCGTTCGTCGTCCTGGCGGTCGCCTTGCTTCTGCTTTTCGCCGCGCTCGACATCGATCGCTCGCTATGGACCATCGGGCTGGCGCACACCGTCGTCAGCCTGCCGTATGTTCTGCTGATCGTGTCAACCCGTCTGAGTGGCTTCGATGCGAGTATGGAAGAAGCGGCAATGGACCTTGGGGCCGACTACCCGACCACGTTGCGCCGGATCGTTGTGCCGATCCTGGCGCCGGCGGTCGTGGCGGCGTTCCTGACGGCCTTCACCGTCTCCTTCGACGAATTCGCGTTGGCCCTCTTTCTGGCCGGCCCGGATCCGACCTTCCCCGTCTATCTCTTTGGCCAGCTCCGTTTCGCCAATCGCCTGCCGATCATGATCGCGCTGGCGATGCTCCTTCTCATCGGCACGATGTCGCTGGCAGTCACCGCCGATCGTTTGCGCCGCGCGGACTGACGGCTGGCAGAGGGGGACACTGGTGCACGAAGTCTGTACGGACATGCTTGAAACCAGCCCCTATTGCCCTCGCGCGGTCGACGTCTCGTGGTCTGCACGATAGAGGGAGAACCTTGGGGGCTTTCCACTTGACGCTCCTGACCTGGCCGGACTACATCTCTCCCGCAACGCTCGACCAGTTCGGGATCGAGACGGGGTCGAGCGTCAACCTTGAAGTCGTCCCGAGCGCGGTCGAGCTGGTCGAGCGCGTGCGCCGCGGCCCACCGGTGGATTTGCTCTGCCCGCCGGACTACGCCGTCAAGGAGCTCGCCGCGGAAGGGCGTCTCTTGGCGCTCGATCGGCACCGCCTGCCGAACTCGTCGAACCTCGCACCCGAATTCGCCGGGAACCGACCGCATGATCCGCGGAATCTCTACACCGTCCCCAAGGATTGGGGGACGACCGGCTACATGATCCGAAGGGACTGCGTGCCGGACCCGGCCCACTCCTGGGCCGACTTCTGGAAACTTGCAAACCGCTATACGGGAAGGATCACGGTGCTCGATTCCCCGGGCGAAATCATCGGGGCTGCCCTCAAGATGCGTGGGAGATCCTACAACGCCGGCGATGCCGATGCGATGGGCCAGGTCCGGACCGACCTTGCCGCATTGCGGCCTCATCTGTTGACCTTCGCCACCGACTACAGGCCGCTGCTGACCTCCGGCGAGGCATGGATCTCCTTGGGATGGAACGGCGAAGCCGCCACGTTGAGTCGGCTCGGCGTCAGCATCGAATACGTCCTGCCGGACGAAGGATCCCAAATCTGGGAGGACGACTGGGCGATCGCGGCCGAGAGTTCACACCCCGAAGAAGCACACGCTTTCCTCGACTTCATCTTGCGGGCTGACGTGGCGTGCCAGGAAGCGCTCTACACCGGGTACGCGACGCCCAACCTCCCCGCCTGGCGTATTCTGCCCGAAGCGATTCGAACCGACCCGGCAATTTACCCTCCCCCTGAAGTCCGAGCGAGGCTGGAATACGGCCAGCCGATCAGCCCAGCAGGGGCTGGGATGCGGGACGCCGTTTGGCGGTCGTTCCGCGATTGAGGGAAACGTCCTCGAACGCCACGGCAGGTTGACACCAGGTGGGCGGGAATCCAAGGTCCGACTATCGCGCCCCCCGCACTCGCTGACGTGTCCATGTCAGACCGGGTCGTTCCGGCGCAGACAGGGATCCACGAGGGACAAGAAACGATATCGTCATTCCCGCGAGGACCGGGTGTGGCCGAAAGGGACACTTGGGCCGCGCTGCGCGCAGCGCAGTACAGGCCGTCTCGCCCCGGCGGGCCGGGGCTCTCGGTCCGAACGGGGTGAGCAGGGGGTGCTGGACTCTGGGCCGCAAGTGCCCTGCGGTATGCGCCCTTGGCGCCCTGTCCCCTGGGGACACCCGAAGGGGTGTAGAGGGCGAAGCACGATCGCGCTTCGCATCCCGGAGGGATCCCGGGCAGGGTTGAAAAAGAGAAGAAGGGGGAACCTGTCCCGAGGCCCGAGGGGAGAACGATCCGCGATTCCCCGGGCAACCCGCTGGCGAATTCCAACAAGTCAGTGACTTAGCAGACCGGTTACCCTTCCTTCAGCCCCGCCAGATCCTCCCAAGCCAACACTCGCAAACGCTTCCACTGTTCCTCTTCGCGAACACGTTCGGTGAAGTCCTGCCATCCGGCCCGCAGGGCGGGCCAACGGCGTTGTGGGATGAGCAGCGTTAGATGGGGAACAAGGTTCTTGCGCCTTGCAAGGTGCTCGACGCCCAACAGCGTGCGCGCCATCTGGTAGTGGATCGCACAAGGCGGCGGCTCCTCTTGATCTCGGACTGGTCGAATGCCGAAATCCAGCGCCGCGTCGAACGACGCCGGCCCGTCTTCCCAGTAGCGGCACGCCGCATCGGCGCCGTGCACTTCGGGGCACCGCCCACTGTCGTAACGTCCGCAGCGGCCCGGCACACCTTCGATCTTGGCCTCGACCGCGACCAGATGGCGGCGACCTACCAGAAACAGGTCGATCTCGAGGCGGTCCTCACGGCCCGCAACATCCGAGGCCGACTCGGCAAGGCCGTCCAGCGGGAGGCCGTCAACGGTGAGGCCCCAGAAGCAGGGCATCAGTTGGTCGTCGTCGCTGCCCTCGGCCGAGGAACCCCACAGCCGCGGGAGCGATAGCCAATCTCGCAGGGAGAGCCCGGAGTGAGCGAACGGATAGTAGGCGTTCCACAAAGCTGCGGACTCCGAGCCTCGGCGCAGCATATTGGCTCGCACTTCTTCGGAAAGGTACTGGAAGATGAGTTCGCGCTCGCCGGCGAGGATTCCCTTTGGCGGCGGCGCCGAATCGGACCTGCGCCTTCTGGGGTGCGCTCCGCGGCTCATCCCGTGCCGGGCGTGCGGTTCCGGCCGGCGAGTTGGGCGGCGGGTCCGGCAGATCGAGCGACCTCGGAGAGGCGTCGCGGCGAATCCAGGGTAAGCATATAAACCCGCCGGCCAATCGCCTTCATCGCTTCATAGTCCCCGATCGCCTGAGCTCGTATCAGCCCGCCCAGGGTGTACGCCTCTCCCGGGACCGACACGTCCGCTCCGGGAGGAGCGTGAAGGAGGAGCACGACCATCCGATCGGGTCCGCCTTTGAACAGCTGCCCCGTCGAATGGAGGTAGCTCGGGCCGAACCCGAGGAGGGTAGCGTTTCCAAGGCGGTCCAGAACCTGCCTGCGGATTCGGGCCAAGGCACGGTGAGTGGTGGGGGATTGTGGAAGGTAGGCCAACAAGACAAAAGAGTCGCCCGTGTGCAGCTTCGTCAGAATGGAGGTCAGCCCCTCGATCAGATCGTCGTCAACGCCGGAGGCGTCGTCGAGCGGACCCATGAGGACCCAGGGTCGCCCGCCCTCCACCGCCTCTCGCAACGGCAGCCGATCGCCTAGGGCCGCCCGCGCGGCGTCTTTGGCGCGCTGGACATCCGGCTGATCGAAGGCGTTGACTCCGAGTTGATGACATGCGACGGCCGTCGCAACTTCCCAGCGGAAGAACTCGGCCCCCAATGCGACGGAGTCGGCGTTCATCGCCACGACAGCGACCGGGATACCGGACTTGACCCAGCGGTCGACTTTCGCATCGAGAGCGCCCCTGGATCGAAGATACACAAGGAGCCGATCGGATCCATACCGAGCCGGGGCCGACGGGGGTTCGCCGACGACCGGAAACAGGCCCTTTCCGTCTTTGCCGCTGGACTCGGCCAGGAGCTGCTCCACCCACCCGAGAAACAACTCGTTTTCCGGATCGGCGACGAGCGTGACCTTGTCGCGTCCCTCCTGCGCCGCCGCGGCAAGGAGCGCGCCGAGGAAGAGTCCAGGATTGCGAGCGGCCTCGACATCGGGAGCGCACTTGCGTGCCATCGCCGCGCCGTCTTCCAACAGACGCGGCAGGTCGACGCCGGCCAGCGCAGCGGGCACGAGCCCGAAGACGGAGAGGGCAGAATACCTTCCGCCGACGTCCAGCGGGGCCAGGAAGGTCTTGCGAAAGCGGCGGCCCCGGGCCAGTGCCTCGAGCGGCGTAGCAGGATCGGTGATCGCGGCGAACGACTCGCCCTTGTGGCGTGCCTTCTTCCAGAATACCTCGAGCAACGAGAGGGGCTCGACGGTCGTTCCGCTCTTGCTGGAAACCAGGACGAGCGGCCGGGATCCGGCGCGCATGACCTTGCGGACCGCGCCCGGTTCGACGGTATCCATGACCTGCAGCCTCAGCCGGGCCTCCCCCGTTCCTCGACCCGCGAAAACGGCTGCTGCGAGAGACGATCCTCCCATGCCCAGCAGCACAGCGTGACTGAATCCTTGGTCGACGGCCTCGCGGACGAAGGCCTCGATCGATTCGACCTGGCCTCTTCCCTCTTGCGGAAGCTCGAGCCACCCGAGCCAATTCGAAGGCTTCCCGGGCCAGAGCGATCCGTCCCTGGCCCACAGCCGCCGCCCGACCTCGCTTTCATCGAGCGCCGTCAAGTTCACCTGCAGCCGCGGCTGGATCGCCCGGATCTCCCTGCGGGCCGAGGCGACGCGCTTCTCTATCGTTTGCAGCAGGCTGGTGAACGAGGCGGCGAACTTCGCTACACCCTGACGTTCGAGCTCGGCCGTGACCTGTTCCATGGATATACCCACGGACTCCAGCGCCTCAAGCCGGCTGCGCGCGGCGGACGGGTCTTGCTCCAGGGTCGGCACCGCCGTGCCATGATCGCGGAAGGCCTCGAGCGTCTGAAGGGGCACGGTGTTCACCGTCTGCGGCCCGATGAGGTTGTCGACATAGTAGGTGTCGGGGTAGGCAGGATTCTTGGTGCTGGTGGAGGCCCACAGCGGACGCTGAGGCCGTGCTCCATGCGCTCGCAGCCTCTCGAATCTCTCCCCGCGAAAGGCGGCCTGGAACTGTGCGTAGGCCGATTTGGCATTGGCGATCGCAGCCTGGCCGCGCAGCGCGGCGGAGCGCTCGGCCTCCGGTCGCTCTTCGCGAATCGACTGGTCCAGCCTGGCGTCTACGGCCGAGTCGACCTGTGAGACGAAGAACGACGCCACCGAGGACAAGTGGTCGAGGGCTTGCCCGCGCTGCCGTCTCTCTTCCAGGCCGAGCAAGTAGGCCTCGATCACCTCGGCGTACCGGACCAGCGAGAAGATGAGCGTGATGTTGATGTTGATGCCTTCGGCGATGGCCCGCCGGATCGCCGGGACGCCGGCAGCCGTGGCCGGGATCTTGATCATGACGTTGGGGCGCTCGAGGGCGGCCCACAACCTGCGGGCTTCGACGAGGGTGCTCTCGGTGTCATCCGCCAGTGTCGGGTGAACCTCGAGCGACACGAATCCGTCGCCGGCCCCGCTCGACTCGTAGAGCGGACGGAAGAGATCGGCCGCGGCTCGGATGTCGTCCAGAATCATATGGTCGAGAACGCGCACGGCGCTCCATCCGGCCTGCGCCATCTGCCGCAAATCGGCGGTGTAGATCT
>Ga0184637_10002714_pt1 | contig 11273 bp, 8 predicted proteins | sample PLM3_127_b2_FD_133143 | JGI IMG/M metagenome (GOLD analysis project Ga0184637, IMG submission 133143) | Groundwater sediment microbial communities from an aquifer in East River, Colorado, USA - PLM3_127_b2 | ecosystem: Environmental > Terrestrial > Soil > Riparian zone | place: USA: East River... | reverse complement strand
TGGTCGAGCTCGGCGACTGGTACATGATCGGCGGCCGGACGCGCGATGCGATGCGCGAGTACAAGGAAGCCTGGACTGCGCTCAGCGCACCGGGTGCCGCCGGGACCCGGATCCTCGATACCCCGATCCAGCTGATTTATCGCCCGCCCTCGAGCGGCAAGCGCAATCCGACGGCGGATCCGGATGAATACACGGAACACTTCGTCGAGGCGGAATTTACCGTAACGCCGGAAGGTCGCGCCAAGGACCCGAAAGTGGTGGCCGACGACGTATCGGATTCGACCAGCAAGTCCGTGCTCACGTCGATCAAGCGCTCGCGTTATCGGCCGCGCTTCGTCGACGGCGGCCCGGTGACCACCAGCGGCGTGCGCCACCGCCAGGCGATCTTCGTTCGATCGTCCTGAGCTCCGTCCTCAGCCCTGGCCCTGCGGCTCGGGCGACGGAACTTGTGCGGGCGTCTGTTCTGGCGTCGGCTCGGGCGTGGCCGGCGCGGTAGCCGGCTGAGTCGTAGCCGTAGCCGCCGGCGGGGCATTGGGATCGACGATCGGCACCATCTCGATCACCGCGTCATTCGCCGCTGGTGCGGGCTGAGCGGCTCCGTCTGCCGCCGGGGGCGGTGCGGCAGCGATCAACGGCGTTCCCGCCAGCAGTTTGTGCGCCACCTCTTGTTCGGGGAATTGCACCAGGAATTTCGCCGCCGCATCGCGCATCGCGGCCTTGGTCGCGAGCACCATGGGCGCGGTGCTGGTCATCCCACCCGACTTGAAACTCCCGTAGCCGGTAAACGTCAGCGAGTCCGCAGCCGCTCCATTGGGCGCCAGTATGTCGAGACGATACTTGATCGTCACGGCGTAGTAGCTCGCCCCGGTGTCCTTCGGTGTGATGAACGAATACTGCTCGATCCGCGGCTGAATGATCGCCACGTACGGCGGATTGGCCGGCAGCGCGGTCAGATCCTTGATCGGGACGATCTCCCGGAAACTGGCGGCGAACAGCCGGTCCGCCATGCGGACGTGGTACGGACCGAGCTCCGCTTTCCAGTCGACGCCCCACCTTTCCTCGGCATGCGCGTACTTGCTGAAGTCTTCGCTGTAGTAGATGCCGACGGTCAACGGCAGCGGATCGACGAGCGGCGTCGGCACTTCCGATTCTGCGGCCACCTGCACGTCGCCGCATCCCGCCAGCAGGACGAGCGGCAGGGCTACGCCCCAGCCAGCCGCCATCACTCTCTTGCTGCTCATGTTTTTCCCTGTTCCTGCAAGCCCACGAACGTACCGCCATTGCGTTCACACATGGCCCGCATGAGAGCGGAGAAGCGCTGGTTGCCGAACTGCGGCACACGCGACGGCATCGCGAAACCGATGGCGTGTATGCGGACCCGCCGTTGGCCACCGGCGACGCGGTTGGAGCGGTCGATCGCATCGAGCGCCGCCTGAATCGACTCGCCGGTGTAGTCATCGCCGAAATAGTAAATGCTGATCTTCTTGTCGGCCGACCAGAACGTACGGATCGCCGCCAGGACGCCTTCCACCGGGCTCGAGTTGCTGAACGAGGTCCAGTTGCCGAAGCGGTCCAGGATGGCCTTGCGGCGCGCGGGCGTATCCGGGATCCACTGGCCGCGATAGCCATCGAACATGTACGCGCCCTCATCGTCCATGACCTGCACTCCCTTGACCCGCGGATACATGTCGAGAATCTCGTTCAGCATCTGGCGCGCGGCGCGCCAGTTGTACTCCTGCATGCTGCCCGAGGTATCGATCACGAAAATGACGTACTCGCTGTCGATCGGGATGCCGCCTACGGCGTCGCTCTTCGGCCGCTTGTAGCCGGCCTGCATCAACCGCTCCATCTCGGCGGTGAGTTTCTGATAGGCCGCGACCAGCTCCGATTCCATGGTGTTCTCGAACGCCGCGTCTTTCTGGCTGGCGGAATATTCGCCCTTGATGGTGGAGAGATCGCCCTGCAGGCGGGCCAGCTTGTCGCGTTCCTTTGAGAGCTGCTCGATGCGGCCTTTCAGATCGCGATTGAGTACGTCGGTCTCACCGCGAATCTCGTGCAGCTCTTCCTGCAGCTTCGACACGGTACCTTTGGTGTCGATGCGCGTCTTCTCGAGCACCACCGGCTGGCCGGTCTCGGTGATCACCATGATCAGGATCATGGCGCCGAAGCCGCAGCAGATGCAGTCGAGGAACGACATGCTGAACACTTCGGTCTCGTGGCGCTTGAGCCTCATGGCCAGTCCCTCGCCGGCATCATGAACACACCGCCGGTTTCGCGGGCGAGCCGCCAGAACTTGGCCGGCGCGGGCACATCGCCCTCCATCGGCATCAGGATCGTGCTGACCGGCACCTTGGCAGGCAGCGAGGCGAGCGACTGATCGAATAGCTTGACCCGCTGCTCGACTTCCACCGCCTTGCGCAGCGCCGGTGGCGTGGCGCCCTGTGTCGGCAAGCCATCGGTCACCAGGATGATCTGGTCGGGCTCCGGCGTGAGTTGGCGCGCCGCGTTGAAGGCATTGATCAGGCTGGTGCCGTCACGCGGAACCGTACGTCGCAGCGCCTGCACGGCGGCATTGAGCATGCGCACGTCGTTGCCCTTCAGCCATTTGTCGTCGGTACCTTCTACCGCGGCCTTGGCCTGAGTGTTGAACACGAAAATCTGGAACTGGCTGTCGAGCGGGATCTGGGTCGTGATCCAGTCCACTGTCTTTACGGCGCGTTGCCATTTGGGCGCGAGCATCTTTTGTACGTCGGGCATGTTGCGCATGCGCAGGATGTTCACCAGCGTCTCGTCGAGCATGCTCGCCGAGCCATCGACCAGCACCAGGATGCGTTTGCCGTCGACCTTGATGCCGGTCAGGTAGCGGCGATCGCCGGTGCCGCTGAAGGCGCGCAGGGCTTCGCCCTTTTCGCCTTTCTCCGTCGTTCCCCCGGCCAGCCGGCGCGTGCCCTCTTCGAGCGCGCGGATGTCGGCCTTGAGCCGGTTGACGTGCTCGCGCGACGCCAGCGTGTCACCGGTGTACTGCGACAGCTCTAGCCGGGTTCGATCGAGTTCCTCGAGCACCCGGGCGAGGCGACCCGACGCGGCGGCGGACTGATTCTCGGTTCTCTCGAGCGTATTGCGCAGCACGACCAGGTTCTTGTAACCCTGCAGCACTTCTTCCTCGAGCTTGGTGACTTCACCCCGCAGGTCATCGTCGACGCGCACTTTGGTGACGCCCATCGAAGCGGCCATGATGGTGTAGATCAGAACGACTGCGCCGAAGCCGCAGCAGATGCAGTCGAGAAACGACATCGTGAAGACCTGGGTGGTGCGACGACTGCGCATCGGCTCACTCCGAGGTGATCAACTCGAGCGTGATGCCGGGCCGGCCGAGCCGCAGGCGGTCCCCCGCGCGGAGCGCCGTACGCCCGACGACGGGCTCATCGTTCAACCAGGTGCCGTAACGGCTGTGATCGATCGCGAATGCACCGGACGAAGTGCGGATCACCGAGCAGTGCAGCCGCGAAACACCCGCGGCGGCGCCGACGATCTGCAACCGGTGCCGCGACGGGATCGGGCCGAGTCCGATGACCAGCGGTTCGGCGCGCAATGCAATCGCCTGGCCGCGATAGAGAACGTGCGTGGGCGCACCTCCGGCCTCCGCGTGTTGGGCTTGCTGCAGCTCCTGCCACTCAACGCCTGGCAGGCCCGCTGCAAGTCGCGGCGCCGCGCACAGCAACTGCACGGTGTCCTCTGAGGGTTGCCACAGATCCTCGAGCACGCTGGCAGCGGCGACCGCAGCGTGCGCCGGCCCGCGCACGATGGTGCAATCGTTGAATTCCGTGAAGCGCGCCAGCAGGCCCGGCAAACTCGCGAGCCGCTCGCTGATCGCGATCGTGGTGTCGCTGCCCGCGGTTCGCAGGCGATGCACGCGCAGCAACAAGTCCGCGTACAGCGCCTCGGCTTCGTGCGCGAACTGTTCGCGGCTCAGCGTGACCCGGTGATTCTCCGTGCCAAACGGCACCAGGACTTCCACCTGTTCGTTCTCGAGCAGTGCCTCGAGCAGCGCCGGCAAGTGGTCGTAAAGATGCTGCTCGGAGACGGCCTGGTGCAGCGGATCGAAGCGCGTCTGCGCCACGAACTCGCGCGCGATCATGCGCATCCAGCAGTCGACGAATCCGCTCCAGCCGGCCGCGGCAGCCAATTCCCAGCGCTCGCGCCGCACACGCTCGCCGACACCGACAGCGGTGACGAGAGCCTTGTGCAGATGCAGGTCGACGTGGAGAAAACGCGCGCTGCCCGGCCAGGTGGTCGCCGCCGCCACGCCCGCGTCGATGAAACCCTCGAGCGGCAGGTCGCACTCGCGCGCCATGCCGAGCATCAGTGCAAGCTGCGGTCCCTTGATGGACGCCGGGACGACGCAGCGCACCTGCGTCACGTTCTCCTTGATCTCCTGCCAGATCTGCTTGAGATGCAGGAATGCCAGATCCGCATGTGAACGTCCGCTGGCGGCGCGCCCGAGCAGCGGACGATCGTCGAGGTCGCCCCAGTACCGGTTGTTGACGATCAACGGGTCGAGCCGCCCGGCTCGTTCGGCCGGTTCGCCGAACACCACCGGCTCACGGTCGAGCAGCGCGTAGCCCGGGCTTGGCGGCGACACCACGCCGTCCACGGCGCACAGGATGCCTGCATCGTTGATCTGGATTGCCGCCTTGCTCATGTGCTGCCGTGTGTCCGTTTGACTCTGGCCGTCACTCCGACCTCAGGTGCTTGAGCAGGTGCTGGTCGATGTAGGTTTCGGTATCGAGCACCATCCGCTCCTGGGCCAGCTGCAACTGATGCAGGAAGAACATGACGATGATGCTGGCGGTGAGCGCGGTGAACGTCGCATTGAAGGTGATGCCGAGCGCTTCGGTGACGCCGCTGATGTTGCCGGAGACCGCCTTGTGCGCCTGCTGCAGCGCTTCGCCGATGCCGCGCACTGTGCCGACGAAGCCGATGGCCGGAATGGCCCACACCGTGTAGCGAACCATCGACAGTTCCGAGTCGAGCCGCTCGGCCTCGGACTCGCACACGGCGCGCGCGGCCTCGGCCGCATCATGGATGTTGCTGGTGGCGCCGAAGCGCTCGAGCGCCGCGACCACGGCACGCGGCAGCAGCAGGTTCTGGATCTTCGGACCGAGTGCCTCCATCTGCCGCGCGTACTCGCGCGTGTCCTTTGGCAGGATGCGCATGCCGGGCGGAACGTTGATCAGGCCTGATTCGAGGAGCTTGCGTTGCTGCGTGTTGCCGAGTGTCCGGTGACCGAGCAGGAGCATCGACCAGATCATGAGGATGATGCACACCTCGGGTTCGTACTCCTTCACGATGATGTACATCGAGCGGGGCGGTGCGTAGTCGACATCCGCGCGCATGCGTTCGAACTGCTGCTTCAAGATGACATCGGCCTGCGGCCGGATCTGCACCACGTACACCGCGTGAACCAGGATGGCCGTGATGATGAGCGCGAACGTGCTGAACAGAAAATCGCTGGATTGCTGGATCTTCATGCGTTCCTGCTTTAGTCAGATATCGACGGGGAAAGTGGCACTGTTATCCGCGGTCGATTTCTGCGTCGGGATGAACCGCGTGGGCGACTGGGCATCCGCCTCGGCCGGCGTCGATATTTCGCCTCCCTCAACTGGCGGGGTGGCCGATGGTGGGGTCTCGGTTTTTGCGGGCTCGCTGGTCGCGGAGTCGGCCGGCGCAGGAGTGGGGGACGATACCGGCGGATCTGATTGTGCGATGGGAGTTTCGGCCGTTATCGGCGCCGGCGGATCTTGCTGATCCTGGGCCGGCGCCGACAACGTGATCAACAGCCCCGCGACCGCGAGAAAACGGCATAAGTTGCTCAGGTTCATGGAGATTTCTCCAGGTTCATTCTGCGTACCGGGCGAGGCGGAAACCAATATGTTGCGCCTTGCCGTCGGCATAGTCGCGCCATGCCAGGCGGAGCTCCGACACGCTCGCCGACTTCCAGCTCGAGCCCCGCACCACGCGCCGGGTTCCGGTCGCGGGCCCGGTGGGATCGACGTTGGACTCCGCGCCCAGCTCGGTGCTCACCGTGTAGAAATCCTGCATCCATTCGGTCACGTTGCCGCCGAGATCGAACAGCCCCAGGGGACTGGCCGTAAACCGCGCGACGGGCGCCGTGGTCGCGAATCCATCGTCGTAGTTCGCAAGCGCCGTTTCCAGCACTGCGAGGCCGGCGCGATCCGCAAAGTTCCCCGACTTGGGCGCGATCGGCAGCGAATCGCCCCAGGGGTAGCGGCGTGTGGCCTGTCCGCCCTGGTAGCGGGCCGCCCATTCCCATTCAGCTTCCGTGGGCAAGCGATAACCGATGGTCGCGGGTGTGGCCGGCACGAGCTGGTCTCCCTGCTGCACATACGCCGGTGGCAGACCCTCCTGCGCACTCAGCCAATTGCAGTATTCGGCCGCCTGCTGCCAGGTGATATTGACCACCGGGTGACTCTCCTGATCGAGCGAGCGATCGCGCACGATGCCGGACAGGTGTTCCGCCTGGAACTGCCGGTACGCCGCATTCGTCACCTCGGTGATGCCGAAGTAGAACGGCCGCTTGAGACTCACTGCACGCTCGGTTTCGTTCGCCCTGCGGCCCGGCTCGCGCCGGGGGCTTCCCATCTTGAAAGAACCCACGGGAATGAGCTTGAGCTCGATTCCCGCGCGCGAGCGGATCGTGGCCGGCACCCGCGCCGCACGCACCTGGTCGGGAGTGAGCAGCCGATACTCGACCACGCGCGGGAATCCCGGTTGTGGCGTGACCTTGGTGGTAAACGTCTGGAACCCTGCGCGACGCACTTCGAGCGTGAGCTCGGCGGATGGCAGCGACAGCGTCTGGTTCGCGGCACCGCGTGCTTCGCCGTCGATGAACAGCTGCGCGTCGGCCGGTTCGCCTTTCACCGTCACTTCGCCTGGGATCGGCTTTAGATTCAGATTCATCGCCACGCGCTCGCCGGGCTTCACCCGCAGTACGCGCCGCGACGGCTCGTAGCCCGCGCGGCTCACGTTCACTTCGTAGTCGACGCCTGGTGACAGCTCGACATCGATGGGCGTGCGTCCCCGATAACGGCCGGCGATCGCGACATCCGCCTGCGCGGGCACCGAACGCACGGCGATGCGCCCGTCAGGCAGCCCGAGCTCCACCGGCCCGATTTTCTGCGGCGTGTTGGCCTGCACCTGGATGGCGCTTTCCCAGCGGCGGAATCCTTCGGCGGTGAGACTCAACATGTACGATCCCGCGTCGAGCTCCGCAGTGAGCGGCGTGACACCCAGGTCGCGTCCGTCGACCGCGACGCGTGCCCCGGCGGGCTTCGATTCAATGCTCACAGGGCTGAACGACGGAATGAGCTTCGGCTGATAGCGTTGCGCCTTGCCGCCACCCGCGACCTCGACGCGCTCGAAGAAATCGAGATGGCGCTCCGCGCTCAGCGCGAACTCGCGCGTCCCGGCGGCCACTTCATATTCTCCCGGCACGTTTCCCAGCGGCTTGCCGTCCACCGTCAGCGTCGCCGTTACACCGCCGGTATCGACCGTCACGCGCCCGGGAAGCTTGTTGAGCTTGACCTGCACCTGCTGGTTGCGCTCTTTGGTCACCTTCACCGGAACGCGAGCGGTCTCGAAGCCCGGATTCGCCGCAATCAAGGTGTAGGAACCCGGGCGCAGCAGGTAATGGTCGCCGAAGCCGAAATCGAACCACGAGCCGACGAAATCGATGTCCGCCGACTTGGGCTCAGTCACCACCTGCACCGGGCTCGATGTCGACAGGTAGTAGAGCACCGCCACCAATGAAACGATCGCCGCGGCGACCGACCAGCGGCCCGGCTGCCACACTTTGCGGCGCGTGACGCGCTGGGCGATCACGGGTTTGAAAGCAACCCGATTAACCGTCTGCGACTCGGGACCTTGTTCGCGTTCCAGGTCGCGTTCGGAAGGGTCGACGATCGGCGGTACCGTCGCGTTGCCTTCGAGATGCGCCACGTTGAGGCGCACCGTGCGCTCGTCGCCGTCGATCAGGAGACGCGCTTCGCCGGCTGCCAGGACATCGCCGCGCGACAGGCGGGCACGTTCGTTGAGCACGCGGCCGTTGAATCGCACGGCGCCCGCCTGCTCTGGATTCGCCTCGACGTAAGGACCCTCGTCGTCGACCCCGATCCAGGCGACGACCGTCTGCGGGGCAATTCCCGGCACGCTGAGCGCCGAGCCTTCGCCTCCCACTGCCAGTGGCAGCGCATCGGCTGTCACTGAACGCTCGCCGAGAGGTTCGTGGAGGCGAAGGGCGAGACTCAAATGGGATCCTCGCATCGAACCATGAGAGGCGTGGCGGCCTGCCCCGGCATCACGGTCAGCTCACGCCGCACGTCGCGAAATCCCGCGCGCGTGCCAACCACCGTGTATGTGCCGGGAAGCAATTCGAGATCGCGGCGGTCGAAAGCGCCCAGTTTGCCGACGCGATACACCACCACGTCGGTGACCATGTCGGATTCGAAAGCCACGCGCACCGGCGTCTCGAAACGGGCCAGGTCGGCGCTCAGCTTCTCCACCTGCCGGCGCAGCGCCGGGCCCGGCGAGGAAATCTGCGCAGCCGCGGTGAGGAGCGCGCGTGCTTGGTCGCGCACCGCGGCCGAAAGCATGCGCTCGGGCTTGGTGTTCAGGCTTTCGAACTGCTTTGACAGCTCGAACCGCGGCGCGCTGCGGTCGCGGCCCGCCAGCGCAAATTCGAGCGCAGGATCGAGCTTGAGCGCAGCCTGATATTCGCCGAGTGCGTCACCCCAACGCTCCTGATGCTCGAACTGTTCCGCCTGCGCCTGGTGTGAGGCGATGCCGCGCTGCTGGTTGATGCGTCCGATGCGGGACAGTGCGTCATTCACCTCGGGCGCACCGGGCCGCAAGCGGCCGGCGCGTTCGAGCGTGGTGCGCGCCTCCGCCAGCTTGCCGGCCTCGATCTGTCTGAGCCCGAGCGACATGGCCGCGGCGAATTCGTCGCTCGCGACGCGGCTTCGGACTCTCGCGAGACCGTCGCGCGCGGCGACTGTTTCCGGATCGAGCGTCACCGCCTGCTCGTATTGTTGCGCGGCACTCGCCAGCTTGCCGGCGCGCTCGTCGTTGGTCGCCGCCGTTACCAGCGCCACGACTTCGTCGAGAACCCGGGCGCGCTTCAGCCCGCGGTCGGCCGCTGCATTCTTGGGATCGAGCTTGAGCGCGAGCTCGAATGCTTCGCGTGCGGCGAGTGATTGCCCCGCAGTGAGCGCCGCGTTGCCCTTATCGAGCTGGGTAGACAGCACAGCGGGAGCCCGGTCAGCGACGCGTTGCAGGCGATCGAGAGCGGTGTCGTAGTCAGCGCGAGCTCCAGGGTACGCACGCGCGGAAAATTTCTTGCCGGCTTCCTCGGCCGTGGCTTTCGCGGCGGCGAAATCCTCCGCGGCCCACTGCATCGCGGCCCGCTTCTCCAGCGAGTCGTACAGTGCCCGGTAGGCACCCCGTACTTGCTCGGCCTTTTCCAATTCCTCGGCCAGCGCGCGCAGATCGACCGGCTCGCTGGGTTGAAGCACTTCTGTCGGCGTCGCCGGCGGCGTGCCGGGACCCAGCGACGTTTCCACAGGCGGCGCCGGCGTCAAGCGCGGAAGAAGAAAGATCACCCCGCCGGCGGCCACCGCGAGCAACACAAAAGCGCTACCAATCAACCAGTTACGTAATCGGTGACCGGTCGTGAGCTGCTGCGCTGTGCGCTCGGCACCCGGCAGGCGAACGATGGGCCGAACGATTGTTGTCGGGCCTGATACGACTGGCGCGACGGTTTCATTGACGCCGGCAATCGGGGTATTCGCGGCCTGCCGGATCAGCTCACCCAGTTCGCCCGCGACCTGTGCGAGATCAACCGGGCGCTCGCCCGGGCTTTTCGCCAGAAGCTTTATCACCAGGTCCGCGAGCGCGGGAGGAATCGGCTGCGCCGCACGCAACGGCGGCACTGGCTCGGTGAGGACGCGCTCGGGCGTGACATTCGGATAAAAGGGCGGATAGCCACTCAACAACTCGTATAGCAGCACGCCGAAGGCATACGCATCGTCGGCGGGCATCGGCGGTTCACCGGCGAGCTGCTGTGGGCTCGCGCTGTAAGGCGAGAACGCCACCGGCGTTGCGGCGTCACCGATGCGCGCGGCCGCGGCCAGATCGATGAGCGTGATCGCGCCATCCGGGCGCAGCACGACGTTGCTGGATTTGAGGTCGCGGTGCACGTAGCCACGCGCGTGCATTGCCGCCAGCGCCTCCGCCACGCGAACGGATGCGGCGACTATCTCGCGCCAATCCCGTCCGCGTAACACGGACAGATCGCTGCCGGGGATGTAGGGCCGCACCAGGAACGGCATCGCGCCATCTTTCTCGATCGCAGCGATGCGGGCGATCGCCGGATGGTCGAGCGCTTGCGTGACATCGAGCTCATGGCGCAACAAGCGCTCACCCGCAGGCTGGGCGGCGAGCTCGGGCCGCAGCATCTTGAGCACCACTTCGGCGTCGTTCGCAGCGTCGCGTGCGCGCCAGGTCTCACCCAGCGCACCGGTGCTCAAGCGCTCACGCAAGGTAAACCGTGCGGACAATTGCTGTCCGCTGCTAATGCTCGCCATGGACTCTCAACGCGACGTGGTCGGCGCAGGCGTCGACTCGGCGGCGATGGCCGTGTTGGTGGCGCCGCCGGTCTCCTCGAGATACATCTGCTTGAGCAGCTCGCGCCACTCGCGGTACTGCTCTTCGGCGGTGCCCGTGAGCTTGAGCGTTCGTCCTTCAACCTCGACCACGTGCGTGGCCACGTCGGCGTTGAACGAGGTGGCAAGCTCCTGGATCGCCGCGGTATGGATCTTGGCATCGGCCCCCTTCTTCAGGCCGCTGACGATACCCGCGATACCACCGATGGTGGCCGCGGTGCGGGCCGCATCCTCGATTCGCTGGCAGTCGTAATTGCCGCCACTGCACTGCGAGGAAACGAGAATGCTGCCGAGAACGGCGGCCGCACCCATGATCATGCGCGTGCGGGCCTGCGCCTTGAGCTTATCTTCCTTGACGATCTCGTCGAAGCTGTAACGGCGCCAGTCACCGTAGGGCTCCTTTACCGCCTCGGTAAAACTGCCGTAGTAATCGCTGACCGTATCGATCAGTGCGCCATCGCGGTCGCGAATACGGCTGACGCGCTCGTACAGCGGATCGCCCTCGGCCGGCAAGCGCTGCGCCTCGAATCGTCC
>Ga0184637_10002713_pt1 | contig 11274 bp, 11 predicted proteins | sample PLM3_127_b2_FD_133143 | JGI IMG/M metagenome (GOLD analysis project Ga0184637, IMG submission 133143) | Groundwater sediment microbial communities from an aquifer in East River, Colorado, USA - PLM3_127_b2 | ecosystem: Environmental > Terrestrial > Soil > Riparian zone | place: USA: East River... | reverse complement strand
TCCAGTGGACCTTGGCGGCGAGCTCGGGAGCCTTCTCCTTGCCCTTGTCCTCGACTGCAGCCTTGGTGGCCATCGAATGTGCTCCTCCGTGTGGTCGGCGTCGCATGCGTTCGCGCCCGGTCAATCGGGCTCGTGCGATCAACCCAAAATGCTACCGGCTCGCATCGAATTTTTACAGTCGGATTCGAGGGTTATCGAATGATCTTTGAGAAGGACTGCACGTTGCGAGCGACGCTCGCCGCAGCGTCGCGACGCCGCGCGCGAGGGCGTGTCCGAAGAGCGTGAAGGATGTAGCACGGCAGGCCCGACTGGCCGCCGCCGAAGGACTCTGGTGCCCGGGGCAGGATTTGAACCTGCACGGCTGAAAGCCGAGGGATTTTAAGTCCCTTGCGTCTACCAGTTTCGCCACCCGGGCGGGGCGAGCGCCGCGCTCGAGACTACACGCGACCGAGGCGTCAGCGCAAAGGCTGTCCGCGGGAAGCGCTTGGAGGCGGGGGTCGGAATCGAACCGGCGTACACGGCTTTGCAGGCCGCTGCATGACCACTCTGCCACCCCGCCGCGACTCGAAAGCAAACGAGGGAAAGCGCAACCGCTTTCCCTCGCGAAAACCTGGAGCGGGAAACGAGGCTCGAACTCGCGACCTCAACCTTGGCAAGGTTGCGCTCTACCAACTGAGCTATTCCCGCGGAGCGAAAGGGAATTTTACTCGGCGGCCGGAGCGAGGGTCAAGCGGCGGGCGGCCAGCTCGGCGGCGGCGACGCGACCTACGATCAGGCGCCGCCCTCCCCTCTCCCGAACGCGCCCGGCGCGGCGCGCTTGAGGTAGTAGACCATCGACGCGAGGGTCAGCGCGGCCGCGAGGTAGACGAGCCAGGTGCCGATGCGAAACGCGTCGAACCACCGGCCGATCGGATCGTGGTACAGGAGCAACGGGATGGCCACGAGCTGGGAGGCGGTCTTGATCTTGCCGAGGAAGTTCACCGTCATGCTCTTCCCCCGCCCGACCTTCGCCATCCACTCGCGCAGCGCCGAGATCGCGATCTCGCGGCCGATGATGATGAAGGCGACGATCGCATCCAGCCGGCCGAGCTGCAGCAGCACGATCAGCGCGGCCGCCACCATCAGCTTGTCGGCGACGGGATCGAGGAACGCGCCGAACGCCGACGTCTGGTTGAGGCGACGCGCGAGGTAGCCGTCGAGCCAGTCGGTGGCCGCCGCGGCGGCGAACAGGATCGAGGAGATCAGGTTGCGCTCGTACCCCGTGAGCCATCGCTCCGGCAGATAGAAGACGGCGATGAGCAGCGGGATCGCCAGGATCCGCAGCCAGGTGAGGACGTTGGGCAGGTTGAACAGCATCAGTGCAGCTCGCGGTAAATGCGCTCGGCGAGCGTCCGGCTGATGCCCTCGACCTGCGCCAGGTCTTCCACGCTCGCCGCCTGCACGCCCTTCAACCCGCCGAACCGTTCGAGCAGCTGGCGGCGCCGCTTCGCGCCGATGCCGGAGATCGATTCCAGCGTCGACGTGACGCGTTGCTTCGCCCGCCGCTGACGATGACCGGTGATCGCGAACCGGTGCGCCTCGTCCCGGATCCGCTGAATCAGGTGCAAGCCGGGGTGCTCCTTGTCGAGATGCAACACCCGACCGTCCGCAAGGACGAGCTCCTCCAGCCCGGGCTTGCGCTCGGGGCCCTTCGCCACCCCCACGAGGTCGATATCGGCGAAGCCGAGCTCCGCAAGCACCGCCTTGACAGCATTGACCTGGCCTTTCCCGCCGTCGATGAGGATCAGGTCCGGGACCACCCCTTCCCCGCGCGCGACCCTCTCGTAGCGCCGTTGGAGCACCTCCCGCATCGCGGCGTAGTCGTCCCCGGGCTGGATACCGGTGATGTTGTAGCGGCGGTACTCCGAATTTCGCATCCGGTAGTGATCGTAAACCACGCAAGCGGCGACCGTCGCCTCGCCATGGGTATGGCTGATATCGAAGCACTCGATTCGCTGGGCGGAGGCCGCAAGCCCGAGCGCCTCGCGCATGGCCGCGAGGCGCGTCTCCTGTGTCCCCTGCTCCCGCGCCCGCTGGGCGAGCGCCTGCCGCGCGTTGCGCTCGGCCATCTCGAGCCAGGCCCGCCGTTCCGCGTGCGGACGCGAAACGATCTGCACCGGGCGGCCCGCGTGCTCCGCGATCGCGCCGGCGAGCTCGTCGGCGTCGACATCGTCGCCGACGATGACCAGCCCCGGCGGCGGGCTCTGCAGGTAGTGCTGGGCGAGAAACGCGCCGACCACGTCCCCGGGCGACCGGCCCTCCGCGTGCTGCGGGAAGAAGCTCTTGTCGCCCAGGTAGCGGCCGTTGCGGATCATCACCAGGTTCACACACGCGATCTCCTGCTCGCTGGCGCAGGCGATCGCGTCGGCGTCGAGGGCCTTCGAGGTGTCGACATACTGGCGGCCCTGCACTTTGGCGAGCGAGCGGATCTGGTCGCGATACACCGCCGCGCGCTCGTAGTCGAGCGATCCGGCGGCGCCCTGCATGCGGGCCGCCAGCGCCGACATGACATCGTCCTCGCGCCCGTCCATGAAGAGCTTCGCGTTCCGGATGTCGGCCGCATAGCTCGCCGCGTCGATCAGCCCGACGCACGGCGCGGAGCAGCGCTTGAGCTGGTGCAGGAGGCAGGGCCGCGAGCGGTTCTGGAAGACCGAGTCCTCGCAGGTGCGCAGGCGAAACACCTTCTGCAGCAGCTGGATGCTCTCGCGCACCGCGCCGGCGTTCGGGAACGGACCGTAGTACGCGTGCTGCTTCTCCAGCGCGCCGCGGTGGAACCCGAGGCGCGGGAACGCGTCCCCGGTGACCATCAGATACGGGTACGACTTGTCGTCCCGGAAGAGGATGTTGTAGCGCGGCGCGAGCGACTTGATGAGGTTGTTCTCGAGGATGAGCGCCTCGGCCTCCGAGCGCGTTACCGTCACCTCGACACCGGCGACCTGGGAGAGCATGACCTGGATCCGGGGGCCATGATCGGTCTTCTGGAAGTACGAGGCGACGCGCTTCCTGAGGTCGCGGGCCTTGCCGACGTAGAGCACGTCGCCGCTTGCGTTCAGCATGCGGTAGACGCCGGGGCGATGCGGGAGGTCGACAATGAGGGTGGCGGCGTCGAACATGGGCGGCTCGCCGTCGGGATCGCTAACGCGACCCGACAGCACCGTGCGCGGCGAGGTAGAATTCCGCGCTTTTCTCACCCCACCTGGCAACTGGCTATGGCGAAAGTGCTCGCAACCGAAATCCGCGTCGGCAACCTGCTCGAATGGGACAAGCGCGTCTGGCGCGTGCTCAAATCCTATCACGTGCACGTCGGCGGACGCGGCGGCGCCTTCATGCAGGTCGAGATGAAGGACATCGAGGCCGGCACCAAGACCAACACCCGCTTCCGCACCGACGAGAAGGTCGAGCGCGCGTACGTCGAGCCGCGGGAGATGCAGTACCTCTACCAGGAGGGCGACAGTTACGTCTTCATGGACCAGGACACCTACGAGCAGCTCACGCTTTCGGCGGAGATGCTCGAGGGCCAGACCGAGTTCCTGCTGCCGAACACCGACGTCCAGATCAACTTCCACAACGAGCGGCCGATCGGGGTCGAGCTCCCGCCCAGCGTCGTCCTGACCGTCGTCGAGACGGATCCGAACATCAAGGGCGCGACCGCAACAACCTCGTTCAAGCCGGCGAAGACGGAGACCGGGCTGGTGGTGCAGGTGCCGCCGTTCATCGCGACCGGCGAGAAGATCAAGGTCAACACCGACGACGGCGCGTACATCGAGCGCGCCTGACCGCGAGCTCAGGCGAGCACACCGCCTTCGCGCTCGCGCCTGACGTCGGCCAACGCCGCCCGGTAGTCGGGCAGGCGCTCCGGCTCAACCGCGCGAGCCCCGCGCATTCGCTCGGCCCGCGACGCATCCAAGCTCCCCGCCTCTAGCCCGTCGAGCAGGCGCTCCGCTGCGTCGGGTGCGTTGCACACGAGCACGATGTCGCAGCCGGCGTCGAGCGCGGCGCGTCCGCGCTCGACGATTCCCCCGGCCACGGCGGCGCCCTCCATCGAGAGGTCGTCGCTGAAGACGATGCCGTCGAACCCCAGCCTGCCCCGGAGGATGTCCTTCAGCCAGACCGGCGAGAACCCGGCCGGGAGGGCGTCGATGTTCGGGTAGATGACGTGCGCCGGCATCACGCCCGCGAGTCCCCGCTCGATCAGCGCCCGATACGGGAGAAGATCGTTTGCCTCGATCGTCGCAAGGTCCCGGGGGTCGACGGGCACCTCGTGGTGGGAATCGGCGCGCACGTAGCCGTGGCCGGGGAAGTGCTTGCCGACCGCGCCCATGCCGACGCGTGCCATCCCGCCGACGAGCGCTCCAGCGAGCCCTGCTACCGCGGCCGGGTCGGAGTGGAACGCGCGATCGCCGATCACGCTGGAGGACCCGAAGTCGACGTCGAGCACCGGTGCGAAGCTGAAATCGACGCCGTGCGTCGCCAGCTCCGCCGCGAGCACCACGCCGATCGCGCCGGCGAGGTTCGCGGCGAGCGCCGGGTTGCGGTCGTGCACCCGACCGAGCGCGCGCATCGGCGGCAGCCGCGTGAAGCCCTCGAGGAAACGCTGCACTCGCCCGCCTTCATGATCGACCGCGATGAGGAGCGGCGGGTTGCGAATCTCGTGGATCGCCCGAGTGAGCGCGCGCAGCTGATCGGGGGCCGCATAGTTCCGGGCGAACAGGATGACGCCGCCCACGAGCGGATGGGCGAGGACCTCCCGCTCCCCGGCCGTCAGCTCGAGACCCGCCAGGTCGACGACGACCGGACCGAGCGGACGATCAAGCGCCATCGAGCCCTTCGAGGACGACGAACGCGGCGGCCATGCCGCGCTCGTCCGTGAGGCTCACGTGAACGCTCCGGATCCCGCGCCGCCGGACGAGCTCCGCGAGCGCGTCGGAAAGCTCGAAGTACGGCCGGCCGGACGAGTGGTTCACGACGCCGAGGTTCTGCCAGTTCACCGGCGCCCGGATGCCGGTCCCCATCGCCTTCGAGAACGCCTCCTTGGCCGCGAAGCGCTTGGCGAGATATGCGGCCGGCTTGCGGTGCGCGGTGAACCGCTCGTACTCCTGCGCGACGAGAATCCGGCGCGCGAAGCGGTCGCCGTGACGCTCGAGCGCGCGCTCGACGCGCACGATCTCGACGAGGTCAGTGCCGATTCCGACGATCACCGCCGCTCCCGGACCGCCGCACGCGTCGCGGCGTCGACAATGAGCGTCTTCATCTCCCGGACTGCATCGCGCATGCCGACGAACACCGCGCGGCTCACGACCGCGTGGCCGATGTGGAGCTCGCGGATGCCGGGCAGCTGGGCGACCGGCTCGACGTTGAAGTAGTTGAGTGCGTGTCCGGCGTTGAAGCGCATGCCCTGGGCACGGATCGCCGCGCCCGCGTGAGCGAGCTTGGCGAGCTCGGCGACGACCGGGGGACTCTCCGCGTCGCGTCCTCGCGAGTGGAAGGCGTGGGCATACGGTCCGGTGTGAACCTCGCACACGGCAGCGCCGATCCGCTGCGCCGCCTCCACCTGACGGAGATCGGCATCAATGAAGACGCTGACCACGATGGCCGCATCGCGCAGGCGTGCCACCGCCTCCCGGAGGCGTGCCTCCTGGCCCACGATGTCGAGCCCGCCCTCGGTCGTGACCTCCTGTCGCCCCTCCGGGACGAGCATCGCCATTTCGGGCCGGATCCGCCGCGCGATCCCGACCATCTCCTCGGTCGCCGCCATCTCGAGGTTGAGCTTGATGTGCGTCAGCTCGCGCAGGCGCCGCACGTCCTCGTCCTGGATGTGCCGCCGGTCCTCGCGCAAGTGCACGGTGATCCCGTCGGCGCCGCCGAGATGCGCCTCGACCGCCGCCCATACCGGATCCGGCTCATAGGTCCGCCGCGCCTGCCGGACCGTTGCGACGTGGTCGATGTTGACGCCGAGTTCGATCATTGCCCAGCGAAGCTCACGACGTTTCCTTCCCCTTCCAAGGGTTGGGCCTGCCCAGCACGCACATCATAAGCTCGCGAGGTCCTTGAAGATCGCCCGGCTGTGCAGCGGTTGACGGTCGAGGCGGTGGTTGATCGCGAGCCGCATCAACTGCTTCGCCGCCTGCGCCGTGGGCGGGCCCGTGTAGTCGTCGCGGGCGATGTCGAGCAGCGCCCGCCCGGAAATGACGAGACCCTCGCCCACGTCGGCTCCCGTCGCGACCGCTATCGCTCCCCGCTCCGGGTCGTACCGATACAGCCGGTCGGGGTCGAGCGGCGCGCCCGTCCCGGCCTCGCGCTCCAGCGCGAGGGCATAACCCAGTTCCTGGAGCAGCCGACGCTCGAACCCGCGCAGGATCGGCGCCTGCTCGCGCTCGGTCGCCAGTCGGGTCAGCGCCGCCGCGTAGTGATCGAAGAGCACTTCGTGGGGGTCCTCCCGCGGCAGCAGACGAAGCAGCAGCTCGTTCAGATAGAAGCCGCAGAGCAGCGCTTCCCCCCTCAGGAGCGGCTGACCGCCCTGCCATTCGCTGCGCACGAGCGTCCGCACTTCGCCGCGCCCCGACCAGCTCGTCGCGAGCGGCTGGAAAGCGGCGATGACTGACCGGAGACTCGATCCGGGCCGGCGCGCACCCTTCGCAAGCAGCGGCAACCTGCCGTGGGGACGCGTGAATGCCTCCACCAGCAGACTCGTCTCGCTGTAGGGATATGTATGCAGCACAAACGCCGCAGCACGATCGACGCGGTGCCGCTCAGACATGCTCGTACCCCAGGCGCCGCAGCGCCACGGCGTCCTCCGTCCAGCCGCGCCGCACCTTGACCCAGACTTCGAGGAAGACCTTGCCGCCGAAGAGCTGCTCCATGTCGCGGCGTGCGGCGGTGGCGATCGCCTTCAGTTTCTCGCCCCCCTTGCCGATCACGATGGCCTTGTGGTTCTCCTTGTCGACGACGATCGCGGCGTGGACCCGACGCAGCCGCCCGTCCTCTTCGAACCGTTCGATCGTCACTGCGCAGCCGTATGGCAGCTCCTCCCCGAGGAGACGGAAGAGCTTCTCGCGGACGAGCTCGGCGGCGATGAACCGCTCGCTCCGGTCGGTGAGCGCCTCCTCGTCGAACATCGCGGGCTGCTCGGGGAGGTAGCGCGCGAGGGTCTTCAGCAGCTCACCGAGGTTCCTCGCCTTCGTCGCGCTCACCGGAACGACCTCGGCAAATGCGAATTCCCTCGCGGCGCGTTCGAGGAACGGCAGCATCTCGTCTCGCCGCGGACGCCGGTCGCTCTTGTTCGCCACGAGGAACACTGGCGTCTTCTCCGGCAGGCGGCCGACCAACGCTCGGTCCTCGTCGTCGAACCGGCCGGCCTCGACGACGAGGAGCACCACGTCCACCGCCGCGAGCACCTGCCGTACGGCGCGGTTGAGGAGCCGGTTGAGCGCGCCGCGGTGGCGCGTCTGGAACCCGGGCGTGTCGACGAATACGTACTGCACGCCCGGTCGCGTGAGGATGCCGCTGATCCGGTGGCGCGTCGTCTGCGGCTTGCTCGACGTTATGCTGACCTTCTGGCCGACCAGGGCGTTGAGGAGGGTCGATTTCCCCACGTTGGGCCGTCCGACGATGGCCACCGTGCCGCAGCGGAATCCCGTCGTATCGCCTGTCATTCGGGCAGGCGCTCGAAGGCCGCGCGTGCCGCTTCCTGCTCGGCCAGCCGCCGGCTCGCGCCGGTGCCCACCGTGCGGACGGCAAGCTCGCGCACCAGGCACTCGACCTCGAACCGCTGGTCGTGGGCCGCACCGTAGGTGGCGACCACACTGTACTGGGGCAGCGAATACTTGCGGCTCTGGAGCCACTCCTGGAGCTGCGTCTTGGGGTCCTTGTCCGCCCCCTTGGGACCCAGGGTCTCGAGGAGCGGCTGGTAGAGACGCGCCACCGCCTCGCGCGCCGCCTCGAATCCGCCATCCAGGAACACGGCGCCGATCAGCGCCTCGAGCGCGTCGGCGAGGATCGAGGGTCGGCGAAAGCCGCCGCTCTTCAGCTCCCCCTCGCCGAGGCGCAGCTGGTCACCCAGCGAGAGCTGCGTCGCGAGCTCGTGGAGGCGTTGCTCGCGGACGAGGCTCGCACGCAGGCGCGACAGCTCGCCCTCCTTCAGCCCGGTGAACCGGGTATAGAGCTCGGCGGCGATGATGCAGTTGAGGACGCCGTCCCCCAGGAACTCGAGCCGCTCGTTGTGCGGCGTGCCGTGGCTGCGATGGGTGAGGGCTTGCTGCAGCAGCCGGGGGTTCCGGAACCGGTAACCCAAACCGTCCTGCAGGGCGGCGTGCTTCACATCAATCGGCGCTCTTCGTGCTCGTGGGCTTGCTCGAGGCGGCGAAGTCGATCACCACGCTGATGTTGTAGAAGAGCGGGACCTTCTTCTCGTAGGCGAAAGCGATCACGACGTCGTTGCCGTCTTTCGTGATCTCCAGGTCGCCGGGCTTGACCGCCGTGATGTCGTCGATGTTTGCGCGGCTGTCGAACGCCTTCCGCACGTCCGCGACCGTCGCGTTGCGCAGCTGGCCGCTCTGCGTGATTGCGGTAATCGCGTTCTTGATCGTGAAGTACTCGATGTACGCCGGGACCAGCTTCATGCCGATGATCGCGACGAAGACGATGGCGATCAGCAGCAGCAGCACTCCCGCAAAGCCCATCCCCCGCTCGTGTCTCATGGTGGTTACCACCCCTTACTGGAACGAGCCGAATCGGCTCGGCTCGCTGAAATTGAACCAGATGAAGAACGCCTTGCCGACGATGTTCTCGTCCGGCACGAACCCCCACACCCGGCTGTCGGCCGAGTTGTCGCGGTTGTCCCCCATCATGAAGTAGTGCCCCGGCGGGACGGCGCAGGCAAACCCCTGGTTATTGTAAGTGCATTTTTCACGAAACGGAAACTGCTTGGCGAACGGAACCGCGGCCGGGGCATCGTCCTCGACCAGGATCCGGTGCCGGTGCCCGTTGACCGTCTCGATGTGCTGCTTTGCGTAGGTCGCCCGCCTGTGGAGGTACTCGCCATCGGGCTTGAGCTCGAGCGCCTTGCCGTTGATCGCAAGCCGCTTGTTGACGTAGGACACCGAGTCCCCCGGGAGCCCGATGACACGCTTGATGTAGTCGACCGAGGGATCCTCGGGATAGCGGAACACCATCACGTCGCCGCGCTGCGGTTCGTTCAGCGCGACGATCTTCCGGTTGACGATCGGGAGCCGGATCCCGTAGGTGAACTTGTTCACGAGGATGAAATCGCCGATGAGCAGCGTCGGGATCATCGATCCGGACGGGATGCGGAACGGCTCGACCACGAAGGAGCGCAGCAGAAACACGATCAGGATCACCGGGAGGAAGCTCTTCGGATACTCGATCCACCACGGCTCTTTCTGGCCCGCGCCGCGCCGCTTGACGAAGTACAGGCGGTCGGCCGCCGCGATCGCCGCGGTGACCACGAGCAGGATGAACAGGATCAGCGCGAAGTTCATGCCGCTCCGCTACTTCCCTTCCACCCGGAGGATCGCAAGGAACGCCTCCTGGGGGATCTCGACCGTGCCGACCTGCTTCATGCGCCGCTTGCCCGCTTTCTGCTTCTCGAGCAGCTTCCGCTTGCGCGTGATGTCGCCGCCGTAGCACTTCGCGAGCACGTTCTTGCGCAGCGCCTTCACCGTCTCCCGTGCGATGATGTGCGAACCGATCCCCGCCTGGATCGCGACGTCGAACATCTGCCGCGGGATGAGGCTGCGCATCTTCGACACGAGCTCGCGCCCGCGGTACTGGGCGTTCTGCCGATGGACCATCACCGACAGCGCATCGACCCGCTCGCCGTTCACGAGGATGTCGAGCTTGACCATGTCTGCGGGACGGAACTCCCGGAACTCGTAGTCGAGCGATGCGTAGCCCCGGGAGACGGACTTCAGCTTGTCGAAGAAGTCCATGACGATCTCGTTGAGCGGCATCTCGTACGCGAGCATCACCTGCCGCCCGTGATACAGCATGTTCTTCTGGGCGCCGCGCTTTTCGTTGCAGAGCGTGATGACCGGGCCGACGAAGTCCTGGGGCACGAAGATCGTGGTCGAGATGATCGGTTCCCGGATCTCGGCGATTTGGCCCGGATCCGGCATCTTCGCCGGGTTTTCCACGCGCATGACGCTGCCGTCGCGCAGCTGCACCTCGTACACCACCGTGGGCGCGGTCGTGATCAGCGCCATGTCGTACTCGCGCTCGAGCCGCTCCTGCACGATGTCCATGTGGAGCAGGCCGAGGAACCCGCAGCGAAACCCGAAGCCGAGCGCCTGCGAGACTTCGGGCTCGTACCGCAGCGAGGCGTCGTTGAGCTTGAGCTTCTGCAGCGCTTCCCGCAGCCCCTCGTACTCGTTGCTCTCGACCGGATAGAGGCCGGCGAACACCTGCGGCTTGATCTCCTTGAACCCCGGCAACGCCTGGGCCGCGGGCCGGTCGGCGTGGGTCACCGTGTCGCCGACGCGAGCGGCCTCGAGCTCCTTCATTCCCGAAGCGACGAATCCCACTTCCCCCGCCGACAGCTCGCCGCGCGCCTCGGGCTTCGGCGTGAACACACCCACCTGCTCGCACGAATAGCTCGCGCGCGTCGACATCAGCAGGATGCGGTCCTTCGGCTTGAGCACGCCGTCGACGACGCGCACCAGCATGATCACTCCGATGTAGTTGTCGAACCACGAATCGATGACGAGCGCCTTCAGCGGACCGGCCGGATCGCCCTGCGGCGGCGGTATCCGCCGGATGATCGCATCGAGAACGTCGTCGACGCCGTCGCCGGTCTTGGCGCTCACCCTGATCGCGTCCGTCGCCGGAATGCCGATCACATCCTCGATCTCCCGCGCGACCTGCTCCGGGTTCGCCGACGGCAAATCGATCTTGTTCAGCACCGGCACGACCTCGACGCCCTGCTCGATCGCGGTGTAGCAATTGGCGACCGTCTGCGCCTCGACGCCCTGGGAGGCATCGACGACCAGCAGCGCGCCCTCGCAGGCGGCGAGCGAGCGCGAAACCTCGTAGGAGAAGTCGACGTGGCCGGGCGTGTCGATCAGGTTGAACTGGTAGGTCACGCCGTCCCGGGCGGCGTAGCGCAGCGCGGCGGTCTGGGCCTTGATCGTGATCCCGCGCTCCCGCTCGAGGTCCATCGAGTCGAGCACCTGCTCGCCCATCTCGCGCTCCGACAGCCCGCCGCAGCGCTCGATGAACCGG
>Ga0184637_10002711_pt1 | contig 11276 bp, 13 predicted proteins | sample PLM3_127_b2_FD_133143 | JGI IMG/M metagenome (GOLD analysis project Ga0184637, IMG submission 133143) | Groundwater sediment microbial communities from an aquifer in East River, Colorado, USA - PLM3_127_b2 | ecosystem: Environmental > Terrestrial > Soil > Riparian zone | place: USA: East River... | reverse complement strand
ACCTCGGCTGGATTGACTCCGCAAAGCAAGAGGAAACAAAGGCGCGGCGTTTGAAGGAAGCGATTCGCCTCCTTGCAGACGGCAAGCCGCTGGGGCTGAAATAGACGGCCGCCCAACACGGTTTGCAGCCGTCGGCGGCCGTGCGATCATGAGCCGCCGCGGCTGAAACCTCGCCGTGGGCTGACGAGGACCGAAGGGTCAGACGCGCGTACGATGGCGAAGGGGTGACAATGCGAAAGATGGTTCTCGGTGTGGTTCTGGGTGTGGTTCTCGGAATCGCGTCGTCAGCGTTGCTGGCTCAGCGCGGTACCGAGTCCATTCCAGATGCCGTCAGTGCGGATCCCACCCACTATTCCGTGTCGTTCGAGAACGAAGTGGCGCGGTTCCTTCGAGTCAAGTACGGTCCCGGCGAGAAATCGGTCATGCACAGACATTTCGCCAGCTGCGTCATCTTCCTCACCGACCAGACCTTTAACTTCACGCTTCCAGACGGGACGACGGACCCCGCTTCGGTCCCGGCTGGGGAGCTCGGGTGCGGTGATGGCACCGTTCATCTTCCCCAAAATATCGCGGCCGACGCTGCGGAGTTCATCATGGTCGAGTTCAAGGATCGCGAGAGGTTTCGAAGATAGGCTCGACCTCCACGTTTCCGCCTGGGGCGGAGTCCGGCCATTCGAGGTGGCCCATATACGGAAGCGAGGTATGCCATGAATTTGATCGTTGGCGCAACCGGCATGCTGGGCGGCGAGATCTGTCGCCTCCTTGCCGGGCAAGGCAAGGCCGTGAGGGCGCTGGTCAGGGAAACCTCGAATTCGGAAAAAGTCGCGAGCCTGAAAGGCCTGGGCGTGGAGGTGGTGCGCGGCGACCTGAAGGACCGAGCCTCACTCGAGGCGGCGTGTCGTGGTGCGAACGCGGTCGTTTCAACGGCGTCATCGACGCTGTCGAGGCAGGAGGGCGATTCAATCGAGAGCGTCGACCGGCAAGGACAGCTGAACCTCATCGAGGCTGCTGAGGAGGCTGGCGTCAAGCACCTGGTCCTGATTTCATTTCCGAACGTCGACATCAACTTTCCGCTGCAGTCCGCGAAACGCGCTGTCGAGGACCGCCTGCGGCAAGGCCGGATGACGTACACGGTCCTTCAGCCCACATTTTTCACCGAGGTGTGGCTGAGCCCCGCCTTGGGCTTCGACCCGGCCCACGCCACGGCCCAGATTTACGGCGGGGGGCACAACAAGATCAGCTGGATCTCCTTCCAGGACGTCGCACAGTTCGCGGTGGCAGCCCTGGACAATCCTCAAGCCACGAACGCGGTCATCAAATTAGGCGGTCCGGACGCGTTGAGTCCCCTGGAAGTTGTGCGCCTGGCAGAGCAGGCGGTGGGCAAGACAGTCGTCGTCCAGCATGTGCCCGAAGAGGCCCTCCGAGCGCAACACGGCGCAGCAACCGACTCCCTGCAGCAGTCGTTTGCCGGGTTGATGCTTTACTACGCCCGCGGCGATGCCATCGACATGACGGACACTCTCCGGGCACTTCCAGTGCAGCCCTTGAAGTCAGTCCGTGAATACCTGCAGGCGACCGCTTGAGGTCTTACTTCGTACGGAGTGTCCGGCTTTAGACCGTGTGAAGAAATGCGTCAACTCCCAACGCCCAATTCCCAATTCCCAAACGTTCCGTTGGGAGTTGGAGGTTGGGGCTTGGGAATTGACAGGTTTTTTCACAGGCTCTAAAGCCGGACATTACGTACTGGTGAAATTCGGTGTAGCGTTACGCGAGCGCTGATTCCAGAAGGGCGCGGGCGGCGGCGGCGATCTCCTCCACGGGCGCGGCAAGGCCGCCGCCTTGCGCCAACTCGGGCTTGCCGCCGCCTCGTCCGCCGAAGCGGCTGGTGAGCTGCTGCACCACGACATTCGCGTCGACCGGCACGCCCGCCGAGCGCGCCACGACGAGCGAGACCGGAGGCACGCCGGACATCAGCACCACACACGCGCCGGCGGTTCCGGCTGCCGCGGCCGCAAGGGTTTTCAATCCGGCCGCATCCCATCCATCGACTGACCGGACGAGGAGGCGAACGCCGCCGACCTGCGGAGCATCAGCCACGAGCCGTGCCCCCTCATGTGCCGCCAGCCGCTCCTGCAGATCCTTGATCAGCTTTCGGAGGTCTTTGGACTCTGCCTGGACGCGCTCGACCGCGACGGGAAGATCGCGGGGCAGGACGGACAGGACGCGTACGCTGCCCGCAACAGCGTCTCTGTAGGCGCGCAACGCTCGAAGGGCACGGCCGCCGCACGCAAACGTCAGCCGCGAGCCTCCGCGCAGCCGTTCCGTCGAGAGCGCCGCAATCAGGCCGATGGCGCCCGTCCTTTCCACGTGCGTGCCGCCGCACGCCGACAGATCGAAACCGGAGATGTCGATGAGACGCAGCGTCCCTTCGCGCGCAGGTTCCTTCCTCAGCGGCAGGCTGGCGGCCTCCGCCGGGGAGACGAATCGGATCGAGACCGGCCGGTCCTCCCACACGATCCGGTTGGCTTCGTCCACGGCACGCTCGACCTCCGATGGCGCCGCTTCCCGCGCGAGATCGATGGTCGACACGTCCGCGCCCATGTGAAAGCCGACGGTCCCATTCTCGAAGAGCCGGTCGAAGGCGGCCGACAACACATGCTGCCCGGTATGCTGCTGCATGTGATCGAAGCGCCTCACCCAGTCGATCTCGCCGGTCACGGCGAGACCTGCGGCCAGCGGCGCCGAGAGGACGTGAATGACGTCGCCCTCTGCGTCCATCGCGTCCACGACGCCGGCAGCGCCGAGGCGGCCCGTGTCGAACGGCTGCCCACCGGACGCCGGGTAGAACGCGGTGCGATCGAGGGTCACGGCCGGGCGCCCGTCCTGATCGAAGGCGCGGGTGACGGTGGCGGCGAAGGTCCGGCAGGAAGGATCGGTGTAGTAAATCCGGTTCGTCACACGAGAGACTCGGACGCGGCGGGAAGGTCGAAGTAGAAAATCGCGCCGCCAGCAGGCGCGCGCCTGTACCCGATGTGACCCTCGAGCGAGTCGATGATGCCGTAGCTGACCGACAGGCCGAGCCCGGTTCCCTGGCCGACGGGCTTGGTGGTGAAGAAGGGTTGAAACAGCCTCGCCTCGAGCTCGGGCGGAATGCCAGGCCCGGTATCCTCGACCTCCAGGATCACCCGATCGCCCTCATCGAGCGTCCGGATCGTGATGCGGCCAGGGCGACGGCCCGACATCACGATCGCCTGCTCCGCGTTGACGATGAAGTTGAGGACGACCTGCTGAAGCTCGGTCAGTACGGCGAGCACGTGCTGGCACGACGCATCCTCGACGCGCAGCTCGATGTCCTCGGACTCGAGCCGCCGCTGCCGGAGCTCCGTGACCGACTCAATCACATCCGCGAACCGCACCGGCTCGGCATCGCCCGTCTGCTGCCGGGCGAACAGCGCCAGGTTCCTGATGATCCCGCAGGCGCGGGCGCTTTCCTTCTGGATCAGAATCAGGTCGCTCTTGATATCGTCCGGAACGTTCGCCTGCATCTGCAGCAGTTCCGCGAAGCCCAGGATGGCCTGCAGGGGATTGTTGATTTCGTGCGCCACGCCCGAGACGAGCTGACCGACGGCGGCGAGGCGTTCCTGCCGGATCACCTGCCGCTGCAGCGACTGCACCTCCTCCAGCATCCGGCGTTCCTCGGCCATCTGCTGGTCGAGCGCGGCACGGGTTTCGTTGAAGCGGCGGAGCATCTGGTCGAAGGCCAACTGCAGTTGGGCGAACTCGCGCGTCGGCATCGGCTGGGGCTCGATCGGGCTGAAGTCGCCAGCGGCAATCCTTTGCGCGGCGGCTTCGAGATGCCCGACGGACTTCGTCAGCCGGCCCGTGAAGATGAGTGCCACGAGAACCCCGCCTCCAAGACCGAACGCGAGAATCCCAAAGCTGCGCGTCCACAGCGAGAGCGCCCGATCAACCGCGACCGAGATCGGGATCCCCACCGTCACGAGCCACGGACCGGCGGCAACCACGGCTTCGCCGTGCATCCGCCGGACACCGTCCACCCCGTCGTACTCCTGCGGTGGCTCGGGACCATCCTGCGGCCAGCCCGGGTTCACGACCTGCCCGACGAATCGCTCGGGCTCCAGGCTGCTCGCCAGGACGCGGCCGTCCGCGTCCATCAGCGTCACGACGGATCCTTCAGGCAGGAGCAACTGTCCAAGGGCGCCCTGCAAGAGCTGTGGGTTCACGTAGCACGCCAGGACGCCGACGACCATGTCGGACGCGTCGCGGACCGGGTACGCGACCGTCACGTACGGAAGTCCAGAGCGACTGATCCTCAGGGATGACAGGACACGCCTTTCCTTGTGGAGCGCCGGCGCCGTCAGCTCCGCCCAGTCGGCGGTGATCTCCTCGGATGCGGTTCCGCGCGCGATCAGGTGACCCGCCCGGTCCACCAGCACGAGCTCGATGAGTGACGGACGTTCAAGCCGTTGAGGACGCAGAAGCGGCTCGACGGCCTTGGCGTCCAGTCTCTGGAGGGCGGGATTGGTTGACAGGTTGCGGGCCATCCTGTCGAGCCCGGTGAGCTCACGTTCGATCGCCGACGCCGTGCGCACGGCCGTTGCCTGCGTCTGGCCGGTGAGCTCCTCCACCGTCTCGCGATATTCCAAAAAGCCCAGCGCGGCCGCGGCCACGAGCATCGGTGCCAGCAACAGCACGATCGCAATGAACAGTCGCCGCCGCAGGGGCTGTGCCCAGGCTTTCAACATCCTAGTGGACTGTCCGGACTGGTTGAGTACCAGTCACAACCAGCCTCCGAGCGCGATTCTCGGGCCGCGACAACGCGGGGTCCCCGCCGCGCACGCTTGCGCGGGGTGCGAGCGGAGCGGCCCGGTAGTGATTTCGATGAGACATACCGCTAAATGAGGCCGGAATGTTACCAGCGATTCGTGCTGATTATCGGAGCCGCAGGGGGTCGGCGATACCTGCCTCTGCAAAGCCGGCGGCGCGCAGCGCGCAACTGTCACAGCGCCCGCAGGGCCGGCCCACGGCGTCCGGGTCGTAGCAGCTGTGCGTCAGGCCGTAATCGAGGCCGAGCTGCAGCCCTTTCCGGATGATCTCGGCCTTGGTCAGGTGTTGGAGCGGCGCATGGATGTGGAACGGTGCGCCGCCGACGCCCTGGGCGGTGGCCAGCGTGGCCAGGCGCTCGAAGGCCTCAATGAACTCGGGGCGACAATCAGGATATCCAGAGTAATCGAGCGCATTCACGCCGATGAAGATGTCATGGGAACCCAGCGATTCCGCCCACGCGAGCGACAGCGCGAGGAACACCGTATTCCGTGCTGGCACGTACGTGGAGGGAATTTCGGAGGGAACCCCGGCCCGATCCAGGGGACGGTCCTTCGGGACCGGCTCATCGGTGGTCAGGGACGACCCGCCAAACACAGAGAGGTCGGTGTCGAGCTCGACGTGCCGTGCGACGCCCAGCTCGGCGGCCACCGCGCGGGCCGCGTCAATCTCCCGCGCGTGGCGCTGGCCGTAGCGGATCGTCAACGCGAACAGGCGGTATCCGTCCGCGCGGGCGATGGCCGCAGCGGTATACGAGTCCAGCCCTCCGCTCAGCAACACAACCGCGTCTGGCATGAATGGTTCGTATCGTGTAGGGGCGACGCATGCGTCGCCCCTACCAGGTTCAGACACCGCGCGTGTCAGGATCCCAGATGTACTTGTGAAGCTGCACCTGCACGCGCGCCGGCAACCGATCCGCCAGGACCCACTCCGAAAGGAGCCGCAGGTCCATCACGCCGTGCACAGGTGACAGGTGAACCGCCGCGGCGCGCTCCTTCAGGCGATGCTTCGTGATGACGTCGCGCGCGAATTCGTAGTCCTCGCGATCCTGGACGACGAACTTCACTTCGTCGTGGGGACGAAGCCGCTCGAGGTTGCTCCAGTCGTTGCGATGAGCCTCTCCGCTGCCCGGGCATTTCACGTCGAGTATCGTGACGACCGCGGCGGGCACCTCCGCGGTGCTGCGATGGCCGCCGGTCTCGAGCAGCACAGTGCTGCCCCGATCGAGCAGCGACCGCATGAGCGGGTACACGTCGTCCTGCAGCAGCGGCTCTCCGCCGGTCACTTCGACAAGGGGACAGTCCAGGCGATCCACCTCGGCGAGCACCTCGTCCAGCGACCGCTTGCGCCCCTCGTGGAACGCGTACGGGGTGTCGCACCACGAGCAGCGAAGGTCGCAGGCGGTCAGCCGGACGAAGACGCACGGCCGGCCGGCGTAGGTCGACTCCCCTTGAATCGAGTAGAAAATCTCGTGAATCGTGAGCAATCTCTTTATTATCGTCCTCTTACCGCATGAGCGTACACATCGGCACCTCGGGCTGGAGCTATCCCTCCGGGAAGGGAACGTGGAACGGCCTCTTCTATCCCGCCACGCGGTCGAAGCGCGCAGGAACGGCCGGTTTCGACGAGCTGCGTTTCTACGCGGATCACTTCGACACGGTCGAGGTGAACTCCACGTTCTACGGACAGCCTCGCGCCGACGTCACCGCCGGGTGGGTCGCACGAACACCTGCCCGCTTCGAGTTCTCCCTGAAGCTGTATCAGAAGTTCACGCACCCGAAGATGTTCCGCGATGCCGCCTTGAAGTCGGCGCCAGGCTCCGAGGGTCCGCTGCTCGACGTGCTCGCGATGGTGACGCAGAGCGACATCGACGACTTCAAAGCCGGCATCGATCCGATTGCGCGGGCCGGCAAGCTGGGCGCGCTGCTCGCGCAGTTTCCCCCCAGCTTCAAGAGCTCGCCGGCGTCACGAGATTACCTTGGCCAGTTGCTGCGCCTCTTCGGCGACTATCCGATGGCGGTTGAGCTGCGGCACAGCACCTGGAGCGATGCCGTGGGCGAGACCCTCGCGATCCTGAACGGCTTCGCGGCCGCGTGGGTCCAGATTGACGAGCCGAAGTTCCGCTTGTCGATTCGCCAGAACGCGCTCCCGAACGTCACCGGGTTTTATTACATGCGGCTGCACGGACGAAACGCCGCCCAATGGTGGCGTCACGACACGAGCGAGGATCGCTACAACTATCTCTATTCTGCGGAGGAACTGAAGGAGTTCGCGGGAACGGCGGGCGCCGCGAAAGAGATCGTCAAGAAAGCCTACCTGTATACGAACAACCACTTCGCGGCGAAGTCGGTCGTGAACGCGGTGATGCTGAAGGCGCAGCTCGGCGAGCCGATCGAGGGCGAATATCCGCCGGAGCTCGTGGAGCGCTATCCGGAAATCCGCGATCTCGTGGCCACGTTCAAGGCTTCACGGTGATTCTCCTGATGACATCGTTGATCGCCAGCTTCTGGGCCACGTCCATCCCCGAAATGACCTGGCCGAACACTGTGAAGTTGCGGTCGAGTTGCGGCTGTGGCGCAAACGCGATGTACATCTGGCTGTCCGCCTGGCGCGGATCGCCAGGATGCGCCGCGGCGACCGCCCCCACCCTGTGCGTGCGTTTGACTTCTGCCACGCCAATAGTCCTGCCGCTGCCCCCTGAGCCCCAGCGATCCCGCTTGGTCATATCGCGCGTCTGGGGATCGCCGAACTGCACGACGAACCCGGGCACGACGCGGTGCACCCGCTGCCCGTTGTAGAAGTTCCGCTTCACCAGCGCCACGAAGTGCTCCACGGTCTTCGGCGCCTCGTTGGGATAGGTCTCGATCTCAATCGTGCCCTTGACGGTCTCGACAACAAGGACAGGACCAGCGGCGGCTGGCTTTGTTGCGGCTGGGGCAGCCGGTTTCTGGGCCGCTCCGCCTTGCCCAGCGGCCGCCTCGACAACCGCTGCAATGAGAAACACTGCGATAAGAATCCCGCTCGATCGCCTCATGCCTTCCTCCGTGTGACTGGCACCTTCTGAACCTCTTGAACCTCTTGAACCCTTTGAACCTTCTGCACCTTCTGAACCCCAATTCTTGGGCATTCGTCGATGATTACGCAATCCCCGCAGCGCGGATACACCGGCCGGCACACATTCTGCCCCCACGTCACCAGGTAGAGATTGATGTATGGCCACCACCGGCGGTCGGTGGCACGGTACAGGGCCTGTTCGGTTTCGTCCGGAAGCTTCGTCGCCACCCATCCGAGCCGATTCGAGATCCGGTGCACGTGCGTGTCCACGCAGATGTTCTGGAGGCTGCGAAAGCCGAGAATCAGCACCAGGTTCGCGGTCTTGCGGCCCACTCCCGGCAGCATCACCAGATCCTCCATGGTGGAGGGCACCCTGCCGTCAAACCGCGTGACGAGCATCTGGCAGCACGCCTTCACGTATCGCGCCTTGTAACGGTAAAAGCTCACCGGGTAGATCAGCCGCTGGATCTCCTTGACCGGCAGTTTGGCCATCGTTCCTGGCGTCCTGGCGGCCTTGAACAGCCGCGTCGACGCCGCATGCGTCGTCGCGTCCTGCGTACGCGCCGAAAGGATGGTCGCGATCAGGATCTGAAACGGATCTTCCGCTTGCTCTTCAGAAATCTTCTCGACGGCGGGCAGCTCGAGGCCGGTGATCGCATGGGCCAGTGCGCGCATGACGCGCTCGACCTTGCGCGGAGGCGGCCGTCTCATACGACGCGCTGGGCCACGAAGGGCACAAAGACGGTTTTAGCCACAAAGGACAACAAAGGACACGAAGATCACGAAGGTTACGAAATGTCAGGATACCCTTTCCCCATGTTGGTTCTAGCCACAAAGGGCACCAAGCGCACAAGTTCATTTAAGTCCGGCTGAAGCCGGACACTACGTACACCCGTAGTCATTCAGATCCGGCGAAGCCCGACACTCCCTCCCCACAGCATGCCGTGTCTTGGTGATCTTTGTGACACTAACGCGCTGAAGTTTGTCTTCGTACAAAGAAGCGCGTTAGTGTCACTAGCGTGACAGCGTCCTTTGGGACACAGCGCGGCCAACGCCGCCGGCGTGTCATGGTTTGGTTGCGGCGTTGGCCGCGCTGTGTCCTTTGTGGCTGATCGTCTCCGTGCGCTTTGTGGCTAGGCGACCGGCGTCAGCGGAGGCTGCCCCCCCAGGACCGCAATGACGTTGCCCGCCGCGAGGTCGGCCATGGCCGTCCGCGTTTCAGTCGTGGCGCTGCCGAGATGGGGAGCGAGCACGACGTTCTCGAGCGACAGCAGATCGGCGTGGACCTCGGGTTCGCGTTCATAGACGTCGAGCCCGGCACCGGCAATCAGCCGGTTCTTGAGCGCCCACGCGAGCGCTGCCTCGTCGACGACAGGACCGCGCGTGGTGTTGATCAGATAGGCCGACCGCTTCATGCGCGCGAGCTCAGGCTGCCCGATCAGGTGGCGCGTCTCCGGCGTCAACGGCACGTGCAGCGAGACGATGTCGGAGGTTGAGAGCAGCCGATCGAGTGGCATCCCACTGCCGGACCGGGACGAGTGCGCGATCGTCATGCCGAAGGCAGCAGCGCGCGCGGCGACGGCCTGACCGATCCGCCCAAAGCCGACCACGCCAAGCTGCCGGCCGCGCAGCTGCATGCCGAGGAGCTGATCGAATGCCCATCCCTTCCAGTCGCCGCGGCGGACCATGCGCTCGCCTTCGCCCAGGCGGCGGGTCACGGCCAGGATCAGGGCCAGCGTGAGATCGGCCGTCGCGTCCGTCAGGACGTCCGGCGTGTTGGTGATGATGATGCCCCGCTCACTCGCCGCGGCGACGTCGATGTTGTTGTAGCCGACGGCGACATTGGCGATGACGCGAAGGTCCGTACCAGCCTCGATCACGGGCCGATCCACGACGTCTGTCACCAGCGACACCAAGCCGTGCTTGCCGGCTACGCGCGCGACCAGCTCGTCGTGCGGCATGGCGCCGTGCCCCTCGAAGTGCTCGACCTCACACGCCGCGTCGAGGCGCGTCATCACCGACGAGGGCAGCCGACGGGTAACGAGGATGGGAAGCTTCATGGCCAAGTCAAAACTGGAAACTTCAAACTGTAAAGTAAGTGGCAAGTCGGGCGCATCAGGGACTTCCAGACTTACTTTTTACTTCAGAGTTCGAAGTTTCTAGTTGCCTAGTGTCCCCATGATTTGCAGTAGCCGCAGTGGTTGCACATCACCGCAGGCTCGATGAGGCAGGGACCGTCCATATCAGCGCCGGCCGGCAGCATGAACATCCCATGGCTGGCATGCAGGTGAAGAACCGCTCCCCCCTGGGGCTGAGCGTACTCACGGGCGGACACGCCCCGATGGCGGGCAATGGCCTCGCGCACGAGCCTGCGCAGTTCCTGCTCGCTCATGCCTCGCCTTCGCCGCGTCGCGGCTTCGATGAGGCAGGGATGTCCACGGTGTCGACAATCCCCACGATCGCGGCGTCGACCGGCGCCAGTTTCCGGCCGAGCGCCTCGCCCGCCGCCCGGCCTTCCATCACGATCAGGACCTTCTCGTGCACACCCGCGCCGAGTGCATCCACGACCAGGAGCGCCGTGCCGCGCGGCGTGTCGTCGAGCGTCAACGGTTGCACGAGGAGCAGCTTGGCCCCCTCGAACGTGGCGTGCTTCTGGGTGGCGACGACGGTGCCGATGACGCGTCCGATTTGCATGCTCTAAAGGTGGGCCGGCTTCCGCCTCCGCGCTACGAGCTTCGGCGGACAAGAAAGCCGGCCCCTACGGTTCTACATCCCAGTGATCCACGATGCCAACGATGCCGGCGTCGGCGGGGACTTCTGTTGGATAGAACGGAAAGCTCGCTTCCTTCCCGCGCACGAAGAACACCGTTTCTCCGACCCCGGCGCCGGACGCGTCAACCGCCACGAGCGTCCGCCCGGCCTTGGAGCCGTCGGCCGCCAGCGGCTGCAGCACCAGCAGCTTCAACCCCACCAGGTTTTCGTCTTTTCGCGTGGCGACGATGTCGCCGATGACTTTTGCCAGCTGCATGTTCAGAAGGTGCCAAAGGTTCAGCGCTCGCCTTTGGCGTCAATCTCCCGCCGCAACTTCGACCGTGTCCACGATGCCGACGATCGCCGCGTCGATGGGACAGTCTTTCATGCCTGCCGCCATCCGGGCGGAGCTGCCGCTGACGATCAGAACCGTCTCGCCGACGCCTGCATCAACGGTGTCGACGGCGACCAGGTAGGTGCCTTCCGCCTTGCCATGGGGGTCCATGGGGCGCGCCACGAGCAGCTTGTTGCTGACAAGCCTCGGGTCTTTCCGCGTGGCGACAACGGTCCCGACGATGCGGGCCAGGATCATCGGGCCGCGTCCCTCGTTACGCCTTGCCGGCGGT
>Ga0184637_10002710_pt1 | contig 11276 bp, 12 predicted proteins | sample PLM3_127_b2_FD_133143 | JGI IMG/M metagenome (GOLD analysis project Ga0184637, IMG submission 133143) | Groundwater sediment microbial communities from an aquifer in East River, Colorado, USA - PLM3_127_b2 | ecosystem: Environmental > Terrestrial > Soil > Riparian zone | place: USA: East River... | reverse complement strand
TTTGGATCGCAGCGCGGATTCACAAGGGTTCCCGCGTTGTACCTGTGACTTGGATCACACACAACACGCGCCCGTGAACATCCAACGGTTGTGTGCCGCGTATTTGTAACTATATCCAACGGATTACTGAGTATGGAGGAAGCAATGCGCAAGTCATTGCTGAAGGTCGCTGGGGTCAGCGTTATCGGGTTGGGTTTGGTCGCCGGCGTGGCATCGATGTGCGGCGCGATGACACTCGACGTGACGGCGCAGCCGCAAGCGCAGCTACAAACACAGGCGCGGCTACAAACACAGGCGCAGCGGCCTGCGGTCACGCCGGTATCCGATGCCATGATCGGCAGCGGCGGGATTCAGACCTGGGTCAGAATCACTGAGCTGGACGGCCGCGGCGAGGCCGATCGCCCGGCGCGGACCTTGTTCGTGCCGTCGGATGCCGCGTTCGAGTCGCTGCGGCCCGAGGAACTGCAGGCGCTGCTGTCGCCGCAATTCAGCGACAAACGCCGCGCTTTCCTGGCCCGCGCGGCGACGGAGACACGCGTCGTGCCGAATGAACTGGCGGGCAGACGCATCTCGGTCACCACGCTGGATGGCCGGCCGCTGGTGATCGACGCCACCGGCGAAGAGCTGATGGTGGGCGATGCCGAGGCGCTGGAGGTGCGCGTGCTGCCGGACGGCCGCGTGCTGTTCGTGCTGGATCATCTGCCCTGATCGGGTCGGTCGCCGCCATCGGCAAAGCCGCGATGGCGTAACGCCAGAGGATTGGCTAGGTTGACGGCGGCCCCCGGTGGGGCCGCTGTTCACGTCCGGGCCAACCAACTTCGCGATTCTGCCAACCGCATGAGTCTCACCGATCGACCGATTGGATTGCTCTCGCCCCTCGCCGAGGAGCGGGACGAGCTGTTTCGCCACATGACCGATGTGCAGACGCTGACGATCGGTCAGCTGCGCGTCGCGACCGGGCGGCTGGACGGACAGGCGGTGGCGCTCGCGGAAAGCGGGGTCGGCAAAGTGGCGTCGGCCGCCATCGCCACCATGATCGCCGGGCGATTGGATTGCCGGGCGCTGGTCGTTTGCGGCGTCGCTGGTGGCGTCGACCCTGCCCTCTCGATCGGCGATGTGGTGATCGCCGACCGGCTGATCCAGCATGATTACGGCCACCTGACCGATGGCGGCATCCGCCATTTCCGCCCCGGCGTGCCGCCGATCGGCGAGGCGCGCGATCGCATCGCCTTCGATCTGCCGGCCGAGCTCATCATGCGCATCGCAGGCGCGGTCGATGGGCTGAAGCTGCCGGCGCTGCCGACCGACCTCGGCGCGCCGCCCAATCCGAGCCCGCGCATCGCCTTCGGCCCGATCGTCAGCGGCGACCAGTTCATCAACAGCGAAATCGTGCGCGAAAGGCTGCGGCGCGATCACGCGGCGCTGGCGGTGGAGATGGAAGGCGCCGCCGTGGCGCAGGCCTGCGAGATGATCGGCATACCCTGCATCGTCATCCGCTCCTTGAGCGATCTGGCGGGGGCCGAAAGCCATCTCGACTTTCCGAAATTCCTGCGCGCGGTGGCGCCCAGCGCGGCAGCGGTGGTCGCGCGCATCGTCGCCGTGCTTTGACCATGCCGAGTTTGACGGCCACCATAGTGTCGCTGGTGATCGCGCTCGCCATCGCCGCCTTCGCCAACTGGCAGATGCGCCGGCCGTTCGACAAGCGCTTTCTGCCTGTGGTGCCGTGGCTGGCGGTTCAGTTCCTGGCGGCGGTCATTGTCCTGATCATGGCCGCGCATCTGATCTCGCTGCTGACCGGCACGAGCTTCGGGCACCGGTATTAGAGCGATTACTTCCAGCCGCCGCAGCGGCGCGCGGCAGGTTATGGAAGCAAGCAGCGCTTGGCTAACCGTTGCATTCACCGAATTGACCGGGAAGGGCGCCAATTTGGACACCTGGGTCAAGCACGACGCGGTAGTACGCTTTCGCAAGCTCCGACAGGTGAGTGGCGCCACCGTTCACTGGCGGAACAAACATTGCATCGAAGAAGTCACGCACTCGATATGTGGCAGGGGGCGACAGAGCGGCATAGTACAAAGTGTAGAGTGTATGTGACACAGCTGTTGCGCCGATTTCAGGATTTATCAATGCAACGCTGGAAAAAACTTCACCGGAAATGAGGTTGACATGGCTCTGGATAGAGAATTCCTGATTTTTCAGCGCGGTGGAAAAAAGGCGATCGACAATTGGCGGAGACAGAAGCATGTCCATCACTGCTTGGCGAAGCTCTTTCGTCCTCTGATCGCCCGAGAAGCCAACTGCGTCGACGATCAGGAAAACATTATTGATGCCGTGTTCTGTCGTAACGTTGTAGATCTCGTCTGGGGTGGCGTAGTGAACGAACTTCACCGGGGAACCGGCTTGTAGTCCGTCGTTGCCAACTTGCTCGAATAGACGCTTGCTTGCCCCCTCCAACTCTGCGTGAGGCGACAAGACAATCAGCCCTGGTGGCTGTCGCCACTTTACGAGTCTGTCACTCAGGTAAGGCACCCCTGCCGGATAGGCGAACTTCGAGAACTGTTGCTGATCAATTCCGCACAGTCCGTAGAGATCGGCAGCTTGAGCCCACAGACCAGATGAAAAGAAAAGAGCTAGACAGAGCGCCCCACTGGCCCACCGAGTGTACCGAATTGCAGTTCTATTCACGAAAAGAGGCTCCCTCACAGGCTCATTTAATGGTTCGTGGCGGCCGCCGCGCAGTCGATACACGATTCGCCATCGAAGCCAAAATGACTGCTGATGCAACTCTCCACATTGCTAAGCCAACGCTTCCCGCCACGCCGCGACCTCCATCTCCGCCTCCAGCGGCGGGAAGGGTCGCGCGGGCGCCACGCCCCAGACCGGCTTCGGCCATGCGAGGTCGCTTTCGTCTCGGCCCAGCACATGGACATGCAATTGCGGCACCATGTTGCCGAGCGCCGCGACATTGATCTTGTGCGGCCGGCGCAGCCATTTGAGCGCGGCGCTGGCCTTGGCGATCTCCCGCATCAAGCGCTGCTGGTCCGCCTCGTTCAAATCGATGATCTCCCGAACGCCTGTGACCCGCGGCACCAGGATCAGCCACGGATAGTTCCGGTCGTTCATCCGCAGCACCCTGCACAAAGGCCAATCGACCAGGAACAGCCCGTCGGCGGCCAGTTGCGGGTGCAAATCGAATGCGGTCATGACAAAAAACACCTGTTGCGCCGCGGTCTTTCCCCATGCAATACCGCGCCCCGAACCGGCTCACGCAGCCTATCCCAAGCCAGGGGCTCTTCCAACCGATGCCGATCAGGTCCATGCCACTCGGTGAGCCCCTTCCCCCCTTGAGGGGGAAGGTGGGGAAGGGGGGTGATGCAGAGCCGGGTCTATCCTCACAGAGTCTTCGCTTGTATCGCCTGAGGCGATGCGCGCCCGCAGGGCGCGCGACCCCCCATCCAGCTCCGGCTAAGCTCGGCTGTGCCTCGCTAAGCCTGCGCAACCTTCCCCCGCAAGGGGGGAAGGCGAGTTCTATGCGGCTTGGACTCATCAGAAGCGATAGCCCTGCCGGCGTCAGGATGCCCGGATGATCGAAGCATGATCGAAGCCGTCCGCTCGGTCTTTTCGCTGCTGCTGGGCGCCGGGCTGCTGGCGCTTGGCGTTGGCCTGGTCGGCATGGTGCTGCCGATCCGCATGAATATCGAGATGGTGGCGCCGCAGATCGCCGGTTACGTCATGTCGGCCTATTACGCCGGCTTCGTCATCGGCAGCCTGACGGCCCAGCGCATCATCCAGCGGGTCGGGCATATCCGGGCCTTCGCCGCCTTCGCCGCATTGCTGACCGCGGCGGTCATGGTCCACGCCCTGGTCTTCGACGTGGTGGCCTGGGGCCTGATGCGCGCCATGGTCGGCCTGTGCATGGCCGGGCTCTACGCGGTGATCGAAAGCTGGCTCAATGTGCGCAGCACCAACGAGCTGCGGGGCCAGGTCCTCTCGCTCTATACCCTCACCATCTATATCTCCTCAGGGCTCGGCCAATTGTCGGTGAACCTGGCTGACGCCGGGGGCATCCAGCTCTTCTGCCTGGGGGCCCTGCTGACCTCGCTATCCCTGGTCCCGGTGGTGATGACCCGGGTGGCCGGGCCGGAGCTTGGCCATATCAAGGCCATGAGTTTGCGGGAAATGTTCAAGGCGTCCCCCCTCGGTACCGTGGCCACGGCCGGGGCGGGGGTGATGAGCGGCAGCCTGTATGGCCTGGGCGCGGTCTACGGCACCGAAATCGGGCTCAGCGTCCTGCAGAACTCGATTTTCATGGGGGCGCCGATCATCGGCGGCTTCCTGCTGCAATGGCCGATCGGCCGGCTCAGCGACAAATTCGACCGCCGGACGGTATTGTTCGGAGTACTGATGGCCGCCGTCTCGGCGGCGGTCCTGATCAGCGCCTTCAGCGTCGGGGACAGCGGTTTCATCCTGCTGTCTCTGGCGAACCTGCTGCTGGGCGGGTTTCTGGCCACGATCTATCCGACCGCCGTCGCCCATGCCTTCGACTATATCGACCGCAGCCAGATGGTGGCGGCCAATAGCGGCATGTTGCTGATCTGGGCGGTGGGGGCCACCGCCGGGCCGCTGGTCTGCTCTTCGGTCATGGGACTGATCGGTACGTCTGGCCTTTTCATCTTCGTCGCCGCGACGGCCATCCTGCTGGCCGCCTATACCCGCTGGCGCATGATCCGCCGCGCCGCCAAGCCGGCGGACGAGCAATCCAAGTTCGTGCCGGTGCCCTCAACCTCGGGCATCGCCGGCGCCCTCGACCCGCGCGCCGACCCCCTGCCGGAGTTCTATTACGAGGATGAGGACCCGGGCGACCGGTGAGAACCGGATTGGGAGCCAAGACCCGCGTTTTTGCTGCCAATCGCTAAAATTCGATGCACTCGCTAAGCGTCTGTTAAGAGAACAATGGGAATATTAGACGTCCTTAATTGCAGACGTCCGATGAAGCCGCTTCACCCAAACCTGATCGCCACGCGCATCTCGCCGACGGAAGTCGGCGAAGTCGGCGTTCGCGGCGACCAAGTGGGCGAGGCGAGCAGACGGAGCCGTCCTTCCAGCCGGCCCTTAGTGGCGAAGACGGCGTTAAGGCAAAGCGCGGAAAATTCCGCCCCGGTTGTGTCGCAGCCGTGGCATGGATGTGAGAACTCTGCGCCAGACACCGCGCGCGGTCGGATTCCCTACCAACGAATCAAGAAAGTGGCGTTAGTCTCACGGCAGCCGGATCGGTGCTTGACGGGCGAACACACTGCCGAGGGATGGGCGACCAGGCTGGATATCAGCCAAGCGGCAGTGGCGTCGGGGGACGCACGGTTATCTCCGCAAGTCCGAGTTCATGAGTCCGAGCGTGGCCGAGCTTCGCAGATGTGCGAAGCCGGAATGCCCAATCTTTTGCCCTGAGGAACACGATGCTCGCCCGCCGCAAACCGCTTTTCTCCCGCAGCCGCCGCGCCGCTCAGCCACATTGGTTCCTGGTCGCCCTCAGTCTTGGCGTCCTGGTCGCGGTGACGCTGCTGGATGTCAATCCGAACCACGGCACCTTATCGGTGACGACCCTGGAACAGATCCTGGCGTCGAACTAGGCGGCCGGTCGGCTCTCGCCGCACTGGCTCGGCACTCGCCACAAAACTCGCTCGTCACCCCGGCCTCTTGCGCCGGGGCCCATCAACCCGCCGCAAGGGCCAAGGAAAATCGACGCTCCGCCTGGTGCAGTTGCGCCATGGGTCCCGGCGCAGGGCCGGGATGACGGATGGTGATGCGTCGCGAGCGTGCGCCCATCCGCAGCAAGTTAATGAACGAGCCCGGTCAACGCCGAAGGCGAACCCTATCTCTGCGCGGTCTGCCAGTTCGGATGCACGAAGACCGGCGCGTTGGATTTCGGCAGCGCCGGCTTGCCCAGGATCATATCCGAGCATTTCTCCGCCACCATCATGGTCGGCGCGTTCAGGTTGCCGCTGACGATCGACGGCATGATCGCGGCGCCGATTCCTTCGCTGGGCAGAACCGGACCAAAACATCGCTGTTCGGCTGGGCGACGTTCAGGTCGCGGCGCTCAGGGCCTCTAGGATAGGGCAGTCGGGCACCTTGTCGGCTTGGCATCGGGCGGCGAGGTCGGACAGGATGCGCTCCAGCCGTTTCAAGTCCCTGATCTTATCGCGGATCGCCCTGACGTGATGCTGCGTGAGGACCTTGACCTCGCCGCAGTTCATGTCGTGCCCGCCGCCAAGGCCGAGCAGGGCGCGCACCTCCTCTAACGAAAATCCCAGCTCGCGCGCGCGCCGGATGAAAACCAGCCGCCGGCGATGCGGTTCTCCATAGAGCCGGTGACGACCGGCGCTGCGCGGCGGCGGCGGGATTAGGCCGATGCGCTCGTAATAGCGGATCGTTTCAATGTTGACGCCGGTGCCGTCCGACAAGGCGCCGATGGTTACCGGGGCTGCTCGCATTTTCGTGTTCGCGCTGGGCATGACAAGACCTTGCATCTGTAGTCACTACAGATTGTAGCATGCCGCCCATGATGCGAAATCACATTGGCGACAGCGCCAAAGACGGCGCGCTTGCGACCGGCGGGTTGCTCGGGGCGATTGGGGCGTCATCGTGCTGCGTTCTGCCGCTGGCTCTCGCGCTCGCCGGGGTGAGCGGGGCGTGGGTCGGCGGGTTGACCATGCTAGCACCCTATCAGCCGATCTTTCTGGGTATCGGGGCTCTCTCCGTCGGATCTGGCTTCTGGCGCGCTTATCGTCGGAGGGGACCGGCGTGCGAAGGCGCGCAATGCGGGACGGTGAGCTCCCAGCGCTGGACCAAGGCGGCACTATGGCTCGGCGCCGTCCTTCTGCTGATCGCGGCGACGACCGAATGGTGGGCGCCGCTCCTGGCCTAGGGTGACATCGATGTTGCGCTTCCTCGTCTTGTCGGCGCTGCTGCTGTCCGCTTCGATCGCAAGCGCGGCCGAGCGGACGGTCACGCTGACGGTGGAGAACATGACCTGTGCCCTGTGCCCGATCACGGTCCGCACGGCGATCGCGCGTGTGTCCGGCGTCAGGGACGTCGATGTCGATTTCGAGAGCAAGACGGCAGTGGTTGTGTTCGACGACGAGGAGGCCACCGTCGAGGACATTGCGGAGGCGTCGCGCCAGGCCGGCTACCCGGCAGCTCTCAAGGAATGAGCCGATGATCGAGCTGCGATCGACCATCACGTGCCCAGCATGCGGCCATCAGGCGACCGAGGCCATGCCGACGGATTTCTGCCAGTACTTCTACGACTGCAGCGGTTGCGGCGCGCAGATGAAACCGAATCCTGGCGATTGCTGCGTGTTCTGCTCCTATGGATCCGTGCCATGTCCTCCCATCCAGCAGGCGCGACAAGGAGGGTCGCTTGGCGCTTGTTGTGGTTCTGGCTCCCATGGATGAGAAAAGCGACACTGGTTCGACCGCACATCCGAAGGACTGGGCCGGCGACTGGCGAACGCTCGCCGGCCTCTGGGGTCTTCCGGTAGCGGCAATGCTAGCCGCGATACTATTGGAACCGCTGCTTCGCGCTGGCATCTGGTCGACGATGCTTGCGTGGATGGGCATTGCGTGCATCATCAACGCACGCCGATGCAGCCGCACGCACTGTCGATTTACCGGGCCATACCTCCTGTTGATGGCGGTATTGGTGATTGCCCATGCGGCGGGAGTGTTGCCGATGGGCACTCATGGCTGGACGCTGCTCGGCGGCACGACGATCGTTGGATTTGCCGCTCTATGGTGGGGGAGCGAACGCATCTGGGGCGTGTTTTCGCCCCGACATCGAAAGGCCGGATACTGCCGTAACTGACTAGCGTTGCGCGGTCTGCCAGTTCGGATGCACGAAGACCGGCGCGTTCGATTTCGGCAGCGCCGGTTTGCCCAGGATCATGTCCGAGCATTTCTCCGCCACCATCATGGTCGGCGCGTTCAGGTTGCCGCTGACGATCGACGGCATGATCGCGGCGTCCGCCACGCGCAACCCCTGAAGCCCGCGCACCCGCGCCTGCGGGTCCACCACCGCCATCTCGTCCGTGCCCATCTTGCAGGTGCAGCTCGGGTGATAGGCGCTGTCGCCCCGGTCGCGGACGAAGGCGTCGATCTCGGCATCTGACTGGATTTGGGCGCCCGGCGAGATTTCCGGCCCGCGATAGGGATCGAAGGCCTTCTGGGCGAAGATTTCGCGCGTCAGCTTGACCGCGTCGCGGAATTCGCGCCGGTCGGCCTCGGCCGCGAGGTAGTAGGGCTGGATGCGCGGATGGTCCTTGGCGCTGGCGCTTTTCAGCTTGATCCAGCCGCGGGCTTCTTGCCGCATGTTGCCGATATGGACCTGATAGGCGTGGCTGGTGCCGTTCTTGCGCCCGTGATCGTTCACCGTCGAGGGCAGGAAATGGAATTGCAGGTTGGGATGCTCGATGCCGGCTTGCGAGCGGATGAAGCCGCCGGCCTCGAGATGCGCCGAGGTGCACACACCCTTGCGGCTCAAGAACCATTGCACGCCCGACATCGCCATGCGATGGGGCTTGGTATAGGTGTAAAGCGTGATCGGCTTGGTGCAGTGCTGCTGGATATACATCTCCAGATGCTCCTGGAGATTCTGTCCGACGCCGGGCAGATCGTGCAGCACCGGTACGCCGACCTCTTTCAGATGGTCCGCCGGCCCGATGCCTGAGAGCATCAGGAGTTGCGGCGAGTTGATGGCGCCACCGGAGAGGATCACTTCGCGTTCCGCCCGGTAGCGCAGGATGCGGCCGTTCTGCGAGAACTCGATGCCGATCGCGCGGCCATCCTCGAGCAGCACGCGCAGCGCGAGCGCGCGCGTCTCCACCCGCAGGTTCTTGCGTTTCTCCGCCGGGCGCAGGAAGGCGGTCGAGGCCGACCAGCGGCGGCCCTCATGTGTGGTCATATCCATTTTGCCGAAGCCTTCCTGGCGATAGCCATTCATGTCTTCGGTGTAGGCATAGCCGGCCTGCTGCGCTGCCTGGATGAAGGCCTCGAACAGCGGGTTCGGCTGGTCGCCGGTGTGGACCCAGAGCGGCCCGCTGTCGCCGCGATAGGCGTCGCCGCCGGCCTCGCGATGCTCGGCGCGGCGGAAATAGGGCAGGATCTCCTGATACGACCAGCCGTCGCAGCCTTCCTTGAAGGCCCAGCGGTCGTAATCCAACGCATGGCCGCGGACATAGACCATCGCGTTCAAGGAGGATGAGCCGCCGAGCACGCGGCCGCGCGGCCAATACATGACGCGGTCGTTCATGTGCGGCTGCGGCTCGGTGTGATAGTACCAGTTGTATTTGTCGTCCATCAGGTTGTACATGAGCGCGGCCGGCATGTGGATTTTCCAGTTCCACCACGCATCGCGCGGGCCCGCTTCCAGCAGACAGACCTTGTTGTTGGGATCTTCGCTCAGCCGATAGGTGAGCACGCACCCCGCCGACCCGCCGCCGACGATCAAGTAGTCGAACACCGCATCAAACTTCATGCCCTGATCTCGCTCTTACGCTTTTGTTCTCTCGGTCGTCATCACCGGGCTTGACCCGGTGATGACGGAAGGGGGTGTCGCGGCATCAACCCTCCCACGGCGTGGCGCCGACTTTCACGCTCAGCCGATGGCGGATGAAGTCGATGGCGGCGCGGCGCGCGTCGGCGCCGTTGGGCCGCTCCGGTCTTAGCGCGGCGCGCAGCCAGATGCCGTCGATCAGGCACGCCAGATCGCGCGCAACGCCTTGCACTTCATCCGCCGGCAGAAATTGGCGCAGCGCATGCGCCAGGTTGGAATGCAGCCGCTCGATGATGATGGTCTGGATGCGCGCGAGCTGCGGGCTGGTCGGCACCTGGGACCAGAAGGCGAGCCAGGCCGAGACCGCCTCCGGCGTGAACAATTCCGGGCCCAGATTGCCGTCGACCACCGCCATCAGCCGATGGATCGGCGTGCGCGCGGCGCGCAGGCGGCGGATGACCGAGGCGCTGAGATTGGCGCCGAGCTGACGCAGGGTCGCCTCGAGCAGCTCGCCCTTGTCCTCGAAATAGTGATGCACGATGCCGGCGGAGACGCCGGCCTTGGCGGCGATGCGCGAGACGCTGGAATCCGAGAAGCCGACATCGTGGATCGAGGCGATGGTGGCCTCGATCAATTGCCGTCGCCGGATCTCTTCCATGCCGAGCTTAGGCAACGGCCAGCCTCGCAAAAGTGTGAGCGGCGCCGGTCTGTCGCCGGCTTCCCGGGGCTTCTATGCTGGCCGGGCGCCCGCATCCGAGACCGGAACAGCCGAGCCGGCGGCGAGTCTAGGTGGTTTTATATTGGCTGATCAACCAAAAAAGACTTGGCCTGGCGCAACGAGGTTATAGAATGCCGCATGGGCGTAACTTTTCTGCGGGTGCCCGCGTAGCTTTGAGACCTTGTCGGCGGAACGACCCCAGGCAAGTCCGATGGCAAATCGGGCGGCCAACCGGGGTGTTCGACGGCGAGCAATCGGATGCAAACTGTCCGCAATCTCTTGGGAGGCTGGAATGATTTCGTTGCGTCGAGTTCTTTTGGGGACGGTGATCGCCGTTCTCCCGTTTGTTGTGGCGAGTGCGCAGGCGGCGGAGCCGGAAGCCTGCAAGGCGGTCCGGTTGTCGGATGTGGGCTGGACCGACATCACCGCCACGACCTCGGTCGCATCGACGCTGCTCAAAGGCCTGGGCTATGAGCCGAAGGTCGAGTTGCTCTCGGTTCCGGTGACCTATCAGTCGCTGAAGAATAAGGACATCGATGTGTTCCTCGGCAACTGGATGCCGACCATGACCGCCGATCTCGAGCCGTTCCTGGCTGACAAGTCGGTCGAGAGCATCGGCGCCAACCTGCCGCAAGGCGCCAAATACACGCTGGCGGTGCCGAAGTATGTCTTCGACGCCGGGGTGAAGGATTTCGCCGACATCGCCAAGAATGCCGACAAGTTCGACAGCAAGATCTACGGCATCGAGCCGGGCAATGACGGCAACCGCCTGATCCAGGACATGATCGACAAGGATGCCTTCGGTCTGAAGGGCTTTGAGGTGGTCGAGTCCAGTGAGCAGGGCATGCTGGCCCAGGTCGCCAAGTCGGTGCCGGATCAGGAATGGGTGGTGTTCCTGGGTTGGGCGCCGCATCCGATGAACGTGAACTATCCGCTGGAATACCTCTCCGGCGGCGACGAGTATTTCGGTCCGGATTTCGGCGCGGCGCAGGTCTTCACCAACGTGCG
>Ga0184637_10002708_pt1 | contig 11281 bp, 13 predicted proteins | sample PLM3_127_b2_FD_133143 | JGI IMG/M metagenome (GOLD analysis project Ga0184637, IMG submission 133143) | Groundwater sediment microbial communities from an aquifer in East River, Colorado, USA - PLM3_127_b2 | ecosystem: Environmental > Terrestrial > Soil > Riparian zone | place: USA: East River... | reverse complement strand
TGGCGCTATCCCCAGGACGAGCTGCAGCGTCTGACCCAGCAGGCCGCGGCCCAGAAAGCCCGGAGCGCTCCCGTCATTGCCCCGGCCCTCGATGCCACGGCGCTGCATTTCGCCTACAAGCTGGAGAGTAAGGACCCACCGCGCTGGATGCCGCTCCAGGTGTTCGATGACGGGCAGAAAACCTACATCCAGCTGCCGCCGACGCTGGCGACCACAGAGGCCCCGGCGCTGTTCCTCAAGTCGCCGGAAGGCACCACGCAGCTGGTGAATTACCGCGTGAAGGCGAACTGGTACATCGTCGATCGGCTGTTTGACGAGGCGGAACTGCGGGTCGGGGAGAAACACCCCGCCGTCGTGCGTATCGTGCGCCAGGGGAGATAGTCCATGCAGCAGACCAATCCGCCGCACAACGGGCAGGCGTCGCCGCCGCCAGCGCCGAAGCAGCCCTGGGAACCGCTGGCGCTGCGCGCCCGGCCGGCGCCGGTGACACGGCTCAACCGCAAGGTCATCGGCGTGCTGCTGGCCCTGGGCCTGGGGCTGGTGGCGTTCGCGCTGTCCACGGGCCTGAAGCCTCCTCGCGCCCCGGCTGGTCCTGCCGAAGCCGCCATGCAGGGCCAACCCACACCGCCCGAAGGACTGGGGCGGCTGCCGGCGTCCTACAGCGACATCACGCGTCCAGTCGTGGCACAGGCCGCGAGTCCACCGCCGGCCGCACCGCCCCCGGTACCACCGTCCTCGCCCCCGCCGGCACCTGTGGTGGTACGCCAGCCACCCCCGGCCCCGCCACCTGGCCCAACGCCCGCCGAGCTGGCCGCGGCCGAGGCACGGCGCAAGGCGCGAGAAGCCGCCGAGAAGGCGCGCCTGTCCGAGATCTTCTTTCCGTCGAGCAGCCGTAGTCCGTCGCCGCCACCGGCCCCGGAGCGCCTGCAGGCCGCACTGGCGGGCACGCAACAAGGGCACCAGGGTGCAAAGAGCCCCGATATCGTGGAGAAATATTTCGCGCCACAAGCGGAGAAGCGAGAGTTCCTCACGAAGGCAGGCAAGGAGGCAAAAACCATCGTACCGCATGCTCTGCAGGAGCCGGTGTCACCCTATGAGGTGAAGGCGGGGACGCTGATTCCCGCCGTGCTGCTGACGGGCATCAATGCCGATCTCCCAGGACAGTTGATCGCCCAGGTCCGCGAGCCAGTCTATGACACCGTGACCGGGCAGTACCTGCTGATCCCCCAGGGGACGCGCATCCTGGGGGTCTATGACTCCGCCGTCGTCACCGGCCAGAACCGCGTGCTGGTGGTCTGGAGCCGCCTGCTCTTCCCCAATGGCACGTCGCTGAGCCTCGACGGCATGCCCGGAGTGGACCTGGCCGGCTATGCCGGGTTCAAGGACAAGGTCAACCACCACTACGGCACGCTGATTGGCGCCGTGGCGCTGAGCAGTCTCCTGAGCCTCGGCACCCGCCTGCCGTTCGGCAGCGTCGATGACAGCCGGTTGTTGCCGACCCTGGGGCAAGACTACGCCGACCAGGTGGGCAGCAACATCAACCGCGCCGGGCAGCAGATTGTCGGCCGCCAGCTCCAGCAGCCGCCGACCATCGAGATCCGCCCGGGGTTTGCCGTGAACGTCTTTGTCAATGCCGACCTGGTGCTGCAGCCGTATCAAACGCCAGGCCATACGCCCCACTAAGCAAGGAGGACGCTATGCCGCTCCGTCTGCCCCATGTGGCCGTGAAAACCGTGTCGGTGCCCTGCAAGCTCGACGCGGACCTCTATGCCGATCTGGAGGCCTATGCCGCCATGTTTGAAGCCGAGCGCGGGGAGTCGATCCCCCTCCCGACGCTCATCGCGACCATCGTCCGGGACTATCTCCAGCACGATCCGGACTTCGTGCGCCACCAGCGCCAGACAGCCGCCCCCCGCACCCGGCCGAAGCCCGCGGGGCAGGACCGCCGCAACGGGGTGCCGAGCGCGCCGGTGTCCCGTGCGCAGGACGATGGGGGAGCGCCAGAACGAGGGTGAGCTGGCGGCCTGCACATCACACCGCTGGGAGGAGGTGCCGTACCGGCCTGCGAACCAGCGAGAGGAGGGACGAGAAGACGGGAGAAGGGGAAGACACAGGAGAGCGCCCAGAAAAACCAACGCCCCGCATGCGCACGTTCTTGCCGGAATGACTCGCATGCGGGGCTCGGAGTGCGTCCAGGGCCATGAGCAGCCCAGGTCGACTATTGTAAAAGTATAGCCGATCTGGGAGCGCCATGCACGCCCTGGAACGCCAGGAGTGTGTCCATGACCGTTCTACTGCGCGCGCCCAGTGATGGCGCTCTCGAAGACGCCGCGTGTCCCTGGCCCCCCGTCGGAGGCCGCCAGACAGCCCGCAAGCCCGCTGGGGGCTTCGTGGATTGTCCGATCGACGTGCTCACGCTGCCCTGGTGGGTCTACCAGCAAGGCGCGATCGGCCTCGGCACGCTGCGGGCGTGGTTTGGCACCCTGGAGCTGGTGGAAAAGCGCTGTGGCGTCGTTTCAGATGCCCCGGTGCATTACAGCGCCGAAGAGCTGCGCCGCCTGCTGCGGGTGTCGCGTCTGGCGCCGGTGACTGCCGCCGTGCAGCAGCTGGAGGCCCTGGGGCTGTTGGCGTGGTCGTCCCAGGCCATTGGCTTTTTACCGCACGCCGAGGTCCTGCGAGAGGCCCTCACCCAGGCGGGTTACCAGACGCTGCGGGCACAGTGCGCGCCAGAGCGGCACTGGGTGCCGGTGCCGCGCCGCCTGCTGGTCTGGCTGGCCCAGGAGGGGCAGGCGGGGCTGATCGCCACGGCGCTGGGGGTGTTGCTACGCTGCATGCGGTACAAGGCCCGGCAGTGTGTGGCCGGGGGGCGGGTGGCGGCGCCGTGGATTGCGGCCGTCTTTGGGGTGGCCGAGCGCACGGTGCAGCGCGCCATGCAGATGCTGCAGCGCTGTGGGTGGCTGGCCCGGCTGGCGGTGCAGCCAGAGCATGAGCGGCCGCACGGGCGCTTCACGGTGATCAATCTGGCCTGGCAGCGGCCGGGGGCCACGGACAGGGCACGGAGGGGACGAGAAGCCGCCGCGTCGCCGCCGCCCACGCCTGTGCACTGTCACACGATGTCACCCCTGCAGGGGGGCGCGTGTCAAAAGATGTCACCCATGGCAGCGCAAACGGTGTCGATAACAACTGAAAATACGCGGGCTTGTGACGATGCCCCTGCTGCCCTCTTTCAACCCTTCCAGGAGGAGGACCAAGACCCAGAACCCGCCGGACGCGGATCGGCTGGGGCTTCGACACCAAAGGAACAGCACGAGGCACAGGCCCTCACGACACCTCCTGCTCCTCCCGAGGACGCGGGGGTGACTGAGGACGAGTATGCCGCTACGGTAGCCCGGCTGGTGGCTCAGGGGACCGACCCGGCATTGCTGATCCGCCCGGTCGTACTAGCGGAAGTGCAGCGCGCCCGTCAGGAGGACTCGCAACGCCCGGCCACTACTCCTCAGGTGCCTGGAGAGCCCGCTACGCCGTGCCGAGACCCAGCGGGATGCCCTGCAACGCCCCAGACGCTCCAGGCCTCTCCGGCGACGCCTCCGGCGTGTGCCCGCCCCCCGGCACCGCTGCCACCGCCAACGCTGCGGGACGTGACGCTGGCGGACCTGGGCGATGTGGGCCGCCTCCTGGTGCTGCACCAGCAGGCCATAGCGCGAGGCTGGCTGCGGGACGGTGAAGCGGCGCGGCTCAATGTGGTGGCGGCTGCTGTGCATGCGCGGCGGGTGGGCCAGGCGCCGTGCCGGTTGTTTGTGGCGCTGCTGCGCGATCAGCGCTGGAAGGTGATCACGCAGGAGGATGAGGACCAGGCCCACCGGCTCCTGCGGGAGCATCGGGATGGTCCCTGCTGGCGGTCCGCTGTGCCCGCCGCTGTCCCCGAAGTGCCGCTGCCCGACGATGCGCGCTTTGTGCTGCTGGCCGAGCAGGTGCTCCGTCAGGCCGGGTGGCAGGGCGATCCGTTCCTGGCCGTGACGATGCAGTATCCGACGTGGACCCTCGCGCGCTGGGAACAGGCGCAGGAAGCGCTGGCCCAGTGGCGGCTGCAGCACGTGTAGGCTCACCAGCACGCCAGCGACCTGGAGGTGCTGGCGGCGTCCTGGGAGGACACGCAGGCCGAGGAGGCTGAGGATGGGTAACCCCTGTTGCACATGGTCGGTGAGGAGAGCCGTATTCCGCACGGCGAGCCCCGAGGCCATGGCGCTGCACCGAGGGACAGGGAACATTGGAGGATGCGGCGGGCGACAGCACCGTGCCATCGAGCCACGGGAGGTGGAACATGGATCGTGAGGCATTGCAGGGAGCGCTGGCGTATCTCCAACGCGGGTGTCGCAGGGCTGAGACAGTGGAGGCGGTCCGCCAGATGCACGCAGGGCTGCAGACACGGCTGGGCTGCGCGATGACGGTCGAGGAAGCGATCGTGTGCTGGGAGTGCTTCTCCGCAGTACTCTATGCGCAGAGGTGGGTGGCTGTCGATGACGGCTTCCTCAATCTGTGTGCGGCGATGCTGCACGCGGCTGCGCGCGGCGATGAGCCCTGGGGCCGACAGCAGGGCCTCCAGACGCACGATGCGGACGCGGTCGCATGGGATCACCAGAGGCGAGCGGGAGGGTAAAGACCATGGGACATGTCCTCCTGTGGCATCTCGACGGGCGCCTGCCCAATCTCGCGCTGATGCGTCTTGCTGCGCATCACCGTGCCCTGGGTGATACGGTGGAACTGCGCCGGGAGAGCCCATACAGGCTCTTGTGGGATCGGCCGACACGCGTCTACGGCTCACTCCTCTTTACCCGCTCGCGTCCCCTGGGCGAGCAGCTCCGCGCCCTCTACCCCGACGCCATCCTGGGCGGAACCGGATGGGGTGTCACGGTGACGCTGGCCCAGGTGGGGATTCCGGAGACGGGACCCTTGGATTACACCTTGTATCCAGGCTATCCCCATAGCATTGGCTTTACGCAGCGGGGCTGCCGATTGCACTGCCCTTTTTGCGTAGTGCCGAGGAAAGAGGGCCGGGTCCAACCCGTCGCCACGATTGCCACGATCTGGCGCGGCCAGCCCTGGCCCCGGAATATCCTCCTGCTGGACAACGATGTGTTTGGCCAGCCTGACTGGGCGCAACGGCTGGAGGAGATCCGCACCGGCCAGTTTCGGGTGTGTTTTACCCAGGGCATCAATGTCCGGCTCCTGACCGAGGAGGCTGCGCAGGCGCTGGCCAGCGTGCACTTTATGGACGACCAGTTCCGCCGCCGGCGCCTCTACACGGCCTGGGATAATCGGCGCGATGAGGCCCGGCTCTTTGCCGGGTTGGAGCGCCTGGTGCGGTATGGCGTCCATCCTGATGCCATTATGGTGTATATCCTGATTGGGTATTGGCCGGGCGAGACCGAGGCAGATTGGCTCTATCGCCAGGCGCGGCTCCGGGCCTTTGGGGCACGAGCCTACCCCATGCCCTATGTCCGCACACCTGCAACCGTGGGCTTTCAGCGCTGGTGTGTGGGCGCCTACGATAAGCGCATTCCTTGGGCACAGTGGCAGGCTGCGGGCTATCGCCCTGAGCGGGTGTACGCACGTCAGAGGGGCAGCCGAGCCCAGGACCATATGGCGCTGCCCCTCTGGCAAGGCAGCCTGGCGGCACACGCCGGCGAGGAGGATGCCGATGGTGGGTGAAGTGCACCGCGATGCCTGGTACGGCTGCTACGCCCAGTCGCTCCGGGCGCTCCTCGTTCCTGCTGTGCCCGCCCATCCAGCGAAAATGGCCTGGGGGCTGGCGCTGCGTCTCCTCGCGCATGTCAAAGCAGAAGGATGGCTGCCGCCTGGTGGCGTGGTGCTCGATCCCCTGGCAGGGAGTGGGGTGACCGGGCTGGCGTGTAGCATGCGCGGTGTTCGGTCTGTCCTGGGGGAACTCGAAATGCATTTCCTCGCCGCGCTCGCCGCCACCGTGGCACGGCATCGGGCGCGCTGGCAGGCGCTCGGCTCTCCCGTGCCGCTCGTGCTCCGGCACGATGCCCGGCACCTGCCCCTGCGCCAGGTCGATCTGGTGCTCAGTAGTCCCCCGTATCCAGGCATGGTGCACGCACGCAATCACATTGATCCCCAGAAGCTCCGCGCGACGCATACGGGACGCACGTCGCAGGCGCATGCAGGGGAGTATGGGACCCACCCCGCCCAGATCGGCGTCCTGCGTCCCAGCGCGTACTGGGAGGCCATGGAGCACGTGTACCGCCAGTGCTACGGGGTGCTCCCTGGTGGTGGGCACCTCGTGCTGGTGCTCAAGGGCATGATCCGGCAAGGACACTACATCGATGTGCCTGCCCGGACGGCAGCGCTGCTGGAGGAGGTGGGCTTTGTCGTGCAGCACTGGCACCACACCATGCTGACGGCCCGTGAGGCGCAATTGACGCTGGATGGGCGTGAGGAGCGCCACCGGCACCTCAGCTTCTTCCGCCGCGTGCATGCCAGGCGGGGTGCCCACGTCTGCATCGACTATGAGGTTCTCCTCTGTGCGGAGAAGCCCAGGGCATAGCTGAGCAGCGCGCGCGCACCTGAGGAACGCCAGCAACCGGCATCGCCGCGTGCACGGTGACACAACGCAGGAGGTCCAGCGCACGCAGGGCTACCGCGTGCGCTGGACCCGTCCGGCCGTCCCCGCGCCTGCCCTACGGTGCGGGCACCATGTTGCACACCCATCCGGCGGCTGCAACGCTCCGGGCGCTGATCCGCACGCGTAGGCGGCCCGTCGAGGATGAGAGGAGGAAACGGCTATGGCTGTGCGCAGCGCCGCCGTCGGTTTGACGCTGAAGCCACACCTGACCGAGATTGCTCTGCGCCGCCTGCTGGCGTATGCCGCCGGGATTGGCGCCACGCAACCCTGCTATCTGGACGATGCCGCCGCTGCCGGCATCGTCGCCCAACCCGGCGTTATGTGCCGCGCTGGAGTGGCCCGTCGCCCTGGTGTTGCGGCACCATCCCCAGTTCCAGCTCCCCCAGGAAGAGGCGTTGCGGGGCGTCCATGCCGCCCAGGACTCGACCTTCCACCGTCCTATCCGGGCGGGAGACCGGCTCCACATCACGGCCACCCTGGTGCAGATCCGAGCGATCCCCCCGGGGCGTTGGGGCCCATCCAGAGCCTCGCAGCCATGAGTGCCTTCTATTTCATATACTGGACCAACGGCTATGGGGGCCAGTGGCTTGACCTGCCAGCGAATGGTCCCCTGTACTGCGCTGCCACAGCGATGACGCTGGCATAGAGAGTACCGGGATCACGCTGGTGCAGGGCGACATCAGAGGGATCGTCCGCGCGCCGCTTGAGCCGAGGCACCATGCAGAATATCCGCCAGAATCTCTTTTTTGCGTTTATCTACAACGTCCTTGGCGTGCCCGTTGCCGCGGGTGTCCTGTATCCTGTCTTTGGTCTGCTGCTCAGTCCAATGATCGCCAGCGCAGCGATGACACTGAGCGCAGTATCGGTCATTGGGAATGCGCTGCGGCTGCGGCATCTGCAGCTCTGAGACAGAGGGCGAACCATGAGCGTGCTCGTGTTAATGAGCGTGTGTGCCTAACTCTACGAGGGGTAGCAAACAGTATAGGTCCCCAGAGATGACACATGGTCCCATAGGAGGACAATGTGTCATGTGTGATCGCCTTCCTGTGAGCGCTCTTCTCAAGAGCACAGTGCAGCCGCAGCGCTGCCACAGGGCCAAGATTGCATGGTATGACACACCCCTGTAGCCCTCTAACGCATACAGGTGCTGAGCTGGCATGGTGTTTGCTCCTGTCTTCAGGAGAGGTGCGAGCACCCTGAGCACGCGAAGAGACGCACGCTGTGCATCCCTCCTCGACACGCTACTGATGCGTGATGTGCCGTGTCGCGTCGACTGTATTCGGCGTGGCAACCACACGAGTTCGCTGGCGCACTCGATGGGCCACGGGTTCGACACAACGTCCAAGTCATGCAAAGCGATAACTGTAGGATATCCCCTGCCCTCGACGTCCGGTGTCCCACGCTCTGGATGCCATGCGGCACTGGGCTGTGCCAGGGCAGTCAACAGAGCACGCCTGCCTCCACACAGGTAGATGCTTCTGCATCCGGTCTGGGACACCGGGTAAGCATGCGTGTACCTGCTGGAGAGCAGAGAAGAGGCGAGCCGTGCATCACCGCATAGGAGCATCATATGACAACGAAGCGTCCATCATGGATACGGCAATGGCTCAGCGCACCGAGCGGATGGCTCCTCCTGGCATCCTGCACCGTTGTCGCGTTTTTCCTCCTCATGGAACACCGAGCGCACGTCTTCGGTGTCCTGCCGTATGTGCTGTTCTTCCTGTGTCCCGTGCTGCATCTGCTCATGCACCGCGGGCATAGTGGCACGCACACGGACCACGGGGCGGATCAGCAGCGACGGCCTCCAGGAGGTGAGTAATGCATACCGATACCCCGGCATATGGTCTCTGGCTCCTCGTCGTGATCAACTCGGCAGTGTTCATCATCTTTGCTTTCAGTTTTACCCACCCGCGCAGTGCCCGGGACTGGCGCTCGTTTGGAGCCTTCGCTGCCTTTCTGGTGGCGCTGTTTACCGAGATGTATGGTGTCCCGCTGACCCTGTATCTGCTCGCGGGCTGGTTAGGCCAAAAATATCCAGGACTCGATCTCTTTTCCCATAACGCCGGACATCTCTGGGAGACGGTGCTGGGCTGGCAGGGTGATCCCCATTGGAACCCCATCCATATCCTCAGCAACATGCTCATCGGCGGCGGCTTTGTGCTGCTGGCGGCGGCCTGGCGGGTGCTCTACGCAGCCCAACGCACCCACACGCTGGCTGTGACTGGGCCCTATGCCTACGTGCGCCATCCGCAGTACGTCGGATTTGTGCTGATCATGGTCGGGTTTCTGGTGCAGTGGCCGACGCTCCTCACCCTGCTGATGTTTCCCATCTTGGTGACCATGTATGTGCGCCTTGCCCGCCGGGAGGAGCATGAGGTGATGGCCGAGTGCGGTGCAGCATACGCCCGCTATGCGGCCGAGACGCCGGCCTTTTTCCCACGTGTGGGTCGTATGTTCCGGAGGGCAGTATGAACCAGAGCACGTCCAAGGCCATACGCTGGCGCGCGTGCTGCTCGCTATGGACGTTACCCGAGTTGCGGCTCCTCGTGCCCGGGTTCGGGCTCTCCCTGGTGTGGGAAGGGCTCCAGTCGCCGTTCTACAGCGATACCTTTGTGGCTCCGTGGACCACCGTGGCCACCAATCGGCTGCACTGCGCCGGCGGCGACGCAGCAATCCTCCTGACCGCCTTCTGGATCATCGCGCTGTACTGGGGACGGTCCTGGATGCAGACGTCACGCCGGGTGCTATGTCTCGCCTTCCTGGCGCTCGGTGTGGCCTACACCGCTGGCAGCGAGTACGTCAATGTCTTCCTGCTGCAGCGCTGGGCATACAGCCAGTGGATGCCGACCATCGGAGGGCTTGGTGTCGTCCCGCTGCTCCAGTGGATCGTGGTCCCGAGTATGAGTGTGCAGCTTGCCACAGGCGGTGTGCGTCATAGCGTGGGTGCCTATGGCGCCACAACACAAAGAGGGCAGCCATGAAGCGCGCGTTGCAGAGAGGAGGTGCAAACCTCGCCAAGACATCCTTTACACCAGTGGGGAATTAAGCTGACTGTATGCGGTGTGTCCCCAGCGCGTGTAAGGGATCTCTCCCCCTGCTTCCCGTTGTATGCTATGCTTGCTTATTCACAACATGCATGCGACCTATCGACTTGCTGTCGCCCTGCTGAACTGAGGGGCCGCTCCCGGTGGCATGCGCCTGTGGGGGGCCCCTGGCGGCCAGCCCCTGGCACCACGCCGGCCGCGCTGGGGCATGGCCGTGTGCGTGACAGGGAGCCCAACGCGGGAAGGAGTCCCCGTGGATGCGGCGCAGGAGTTTGCCCAACTGCAACTGCAGTTCGTGGATCAGCTGCAACAGCGCTACGAAGTCATTCGCCCCTTGATCCTCTTTGAGGATCGCACGGCCACGCAGCGCGCCCAGGAAACACAGCTCCATCCCGAGACCGTCCGCACCCTGGCACGCCGCTTCCGCCAGCAGGGCATGCTGGGGTTGCTCCCTGCGGACCACGCCGTAGTGCCACAGGGCCGTGCCAGTCGGGTCCCCGACACCGTGCGGCAGGAGATCGACCGCCTCAAGGGGCTCTATGCCGGCTTTCATTATCGGGAACTGGCCCGGATCGTGTTCTGCAAACTGGGGGAATCCATCGATCATAAGACCGTGAAACAGCTGTGGGAGCAAAGCCCCGTAGTGGCGCAAGCGGCATGAGCCTTGGGGGCCTACCACACCCACACGGAGCGGTATCAGGCCCGGCTGCAGGGGGTGCAACTCTATTATCAAGGCTGGGAGAAGATCAGTATGAGCCGCTTCATGCACGTCTCCCGGCCGACCGTCGATGCGTGGATTCATCGGTTTGAGACGGAGCATTGTGCAGGGCTCGTCGACAGGAGTCGAGCGCCCAAAGCGCCGGCCCGTAAAGTCTGGTTACCCCTGATGATCCAGGTGTACCATTTACAGAAACGGCATCCCGACGCCGGGGAGTTTCGCCTGTGGAGTCTCCTGGCCCAGTCCACGGTCTCCATGCGGACCATCGGGCGGATCATGGCCGTGAACAAGCTGGTGTATACCGATATCCCGCATGTCGTGCGGCCGGGCTCAAAGCCCCCACCCCAGCCGCATCCGTATAAGGCCCAACGGCGCCATCAATACTGGTTTATTGATGGACGCCAGATGGACTTTGCCCTCCCAGGGGGTAAGTGGTGGAGTATCGTGTTGCTGGAGGGGTATTCGCGGACGATTGTGGCTGGAGCCGTGGCCCCGACAGAAGCGACCTGGGTGGCGCTGATGGTGTTGTATACGGCGTGTCTACGGTATGGGGTCCCCGAGGCCCTCATTGCGGATAGTGGCGGCGCCTATACCTCCAACGCGTTTGAAGCGGTCTGCCGCCGCCTCCAGATCCAGCATGAGACCATCGTGAGCACTCAGGGCGAAAGCTACAAGAACTGGATGGAAACGCACTGTAACATCCAACGCCGGATCTACGATTACCAGTTTTCGTTGGCCACCACCCCCCTCGAATTCGAGCGGGTGCACCAAGCCTTTATGCAGACGTACAACACCACAGCCCATCACGGCTTGCTCCAGGATCAGCGGTACCCCCCGATTCCCGTCGAGGTGTTAGGGGCTGCCAGGGGACGGCTC
>Ga0184637_10002707_pt1 | contig 11285 bp, 9 predicted proteins | sample PLM3_127_b2_FD_133143 | JGI IMG/M metagenome (GOLD analysis project Ga0184637, IMG submission 133143) | Groundwater sediment microbial communities from an aquifer in East River, Colorado, USA - PLM3_127_b2 | ecosystem: Environmental > Terrestrial > Soil > Riparian zone | place: USA: East River... | reverse complement strand
GGACCGCGGACCCCGAAAGGGGCCGATTCTACGAAGGAAGCAGCGGGAGGGTCAGTGGCCCTCGAAGGCGCAAAGAGCGAGGACCGGGTGGCCCAGCGCCTCGAGGCGCTTGCGGCCGCCGAGGTCCGGAAGCTCGATGACGAAGCAGCATCCGGCGACGCTCCCGCCGGCGCCCTCGATGAGCCGGATCGCGGCTTCGGCCGTGCCGCCGGTCGCGACCAGGTCGTCGGCCACGAGAATCTGCTTTCAGCGCTTTCGCCCGCTCGCCGCGCGCCGGGTTCGAATACCAGCCGATGGTGCGAACGAGGTGCTCGTAGCGATCCGGGATGTGGCGGCAGAGCAACTCCAGCCACTCGGCGCCCGGCATCACCTGGAAGAAAGCCCGGCCCCTCGTCGAGGTCGGGCTTTTCATGGGCGGGACGCGCAGCGCGCGCTCAGCCCGGCCAGGCCACCACTTTCTGCTTCTGCTCGCCCAGCCCCTTGATGCCCAGCGTCATCACGTCGCCGACCTTGAGGAACACCGGTTCGGGCTTCATGCCCAGCCCCACTCCCGCCGGCGTGCCGGTGGTGATGATGTCACCCGGCAGCAGGGTCATGAACTGGCTGACGTAGGACACGATCTGCGCGCAGGAGAAGATCATGGTGCGAGTGTTTCCCGTCTGCATGCGCTTGCCGTTGACGTCCAGCCAGAGGTCCAGCACCTGCGGGTCCCTGATTTCGTCGGTCGTCACCAGCCAGGGCCCCATCGGGCCGAAGCTGTCGCAGCCCTTGCCCTTGTCCCATTGCGACGACTGCAGCTGGAAGGCGCGCTCCGACACGTCGTTGACCACGCAGTAGCCCGCGACGTGGTAGAGCGCCTTGGCCTCGCTGACGTACTGCGCCTTGGTGCCGATCACGATGCCGAGCTCGACTTCCCAGTCGAGCTTGGTCGAGTTCTTCGGCTGGATGACGTTGTCGTAGGCGCCGCTGATGCAGGTGGTGGCCTTCATGAACACCACCGGCTCGCTCGGGATCGGCTGGCCGGCCTCCTTGGCGTGGTCGGAGTAGTTGAGGCCGATGGCGACGAACTTGCCGATGCCGACATAGGGCACGCCAAGGCGCGGGTTGCCGGCGACCACCGGCAGGGACTCGGGCTTCACCTTGGACAGCATCTTCAGCTCGCGCGGCGAGATCTCCTTCGGCCCGATGCTCTCGATCACCTTCGACAGGTCGCGCACGCGGCCTTCCGCGTCGATCATGCCGGGCTTCTCGAACCCGTCCTTGCCGTAGCGGCACAGCTTCATATCGTCATCCCCCCCATCTATGGAATACATGTTTCCGGTGGCGAACAGCGATTCATCCGAAGCGAGAAACACCAGGATGCCGGTGATGTCGTCCACCGTGCCCAGGCACCCCATCGGCTGGCGCGCGATGAAGTCCTTCCTCTCCAGCGCGCGCACCAGCAGCCGCTTGGTGGCCGGCCCCGAGAGCGTGCCGTGCAGCGTGCGCCAAGAGCGCCACGTCTTGCTCGCTGTACAGGCGCGCAAAACCGTGCACAGGACCGCGATAACGCTTCACCAAGGGCGCTCCTTTCGCGGCGCGCTTCACAAGCCGCGCCAACTGCGCGCGCGAGTAGCCCGTGGTGTGCATCAGGTAGCGGCGCACCAACCCTTTGTCGGTACGCCTGAGCCTGCCGTAGCCAAAGCGCCCCAGCGCCGCCGTGATGTGCGCGTAGCGCGCCCAATCGTCGCCCGCAGGCCGGAAATGAACCGCCGCGCTCCCGTCCAGAAACGCCTTCAACTGCGCCAGCGTCTTCAGCTTCGCATCGTTCATGTCGATCACCATGTCCGGAATGATCGACGACCCACTCAGGCAGCTTCAGGCTCATACCTCGTTGGAAATACGCCTCCCCGTTCAGGCTCATACCATGTTGGATAAGACTCCCTGTTGACAACAAATTGAACAATGTACAATACACTCCTCCCACGAGGAGGAGGAGGAGATGAAATCCACTCGGCAAGGCGTATCGGCGGCCCTTTTTGCGGCGGCCCGCGGTTTCGTAACCGCACTCGCGCTTGGTGTTCTCGGCTTGACCGCGGCCGTACCGGCGGGCGCCGCGCCGTCCGGGCCGCCGATTCGCATCGGCGCCACGCTCGCCCTGACCGGCCCCCTCGCCTCGACCGGGTTCGTGCACAAGATTGCCGGGGAAGTCTTCGTCGAGCAGATCAACAAGAAAGACGGGCTGCTCGGCCGCCCGGTCGAATGGGTGGTGCTCGATGACCAGTCGAAGCCCGACCTTACCCGCACCCTCTACGACAGGCTCATCACCGCCGACAAGGTCGACCTCGTGGTCGGCCCGTATGCGACCGGACCGATCCTGTCGGCCATGGCGGTGGCCGAGCGGCACGGCAAGATGCTCATCCACAACAGCTTCGGCATTCCGAAGCTTGCGAAGTACGACATGCAGTTCCCGATCTACTCGTTCGGCATGGAGCCGGAGCAGACCTTTCCCAACACGCTGCTCGATGCGCTCGCCGCGAGCGGCAAGGCGCCCGGGACCGTCGCCATTGTGACCAGCAAGTTCCCTTCGGTGCACTTCCTGTCGGTGGGCGCCCGCGAGGTGGCGAAAAAGCGCGGCCTGCGCGAGCTGCTGTATCTGGAATTCGAATTCGGCAATCGCGATTTCGGCGCGATCGCGGCGCGCGTGCGCGATGCCGACCCGGATTTCCTCTGGATAGGCTCGGTCGGGCTGGAAGGCAACATGCTGCTCGAGGCGCTGAAGAAGCTCAACTACTCGCCCAAGATCCACTTTCACCTGTACCCGGCTCCGGCGCCGCTGGCGCTAGCGCCGGAGGGACAGAACGCGCTCTCGTTGACGCTGTTCGAGCCGCATCCGCCGTTCTCGCGCTTTCCGGAGGCCGAGGAGTTCATTAAGCTCTACCGCGAGCGCGCCGTGAAGGCGAATCTCGCCTATCCGGAAGCCGACATGCAGGCCGCGCTCCAGTACGCGACCTGGCAGGTGCTGCGCGCGGCGGTCACCGCCACCAAGAGCCTGGACGACAAGGTGCTCGCGCAGTGGATCCGCAATAATCGCGTCGATACGGTTCTCGGCACGCTGCGATTCAGCGGGGCGGGCAACTACGGCGACGATCTCTCGAAGGTGAAACAGGTGCAGAACGGCAAGTGGGTCGTGGTCTGGCCCAAGGAGTTCGCCGCGCCCGGCGTCAAGCTGCTCATGCCCTGACCCCGGCTCGGCCATGCCGAGCGCGACTCTCCTCGGGCAGTCGCTGCTGTCCGGCATTTTCATCGGCGGGCTCTACGGGCTGCTCGGACTGGGGTTGAGCCTCTCCTGGGGCTACCTGCGCCTGATCAACCTCGCGCACTTCGCGCTCGCGTTCCTCGGGGCCTACCTCACCTATCAGCTGGCCGGCGTCGCCGGGATGCACATCCTCCTGGCGGTGCTGATCATCGTCCCGGCCTTCTTTGTCCTCGGCGTCGCGATGCAGTGGCTGTTTACGCGCTTCTCCGTGGGCGAATTCGCGTCTCTGCTCGTGAGTTTCGGCATGACCGTCATCATCGAGAGCGCGATCCAGTGGTTATGGACGGCGGATATGCGCAAGCTCCAGCTCGAGCAGGGCACCGTCTCGCTCCAGGTGGGCACCCTGTTCGTCCCGGTCACCGAAGCCCTCATGTTCGCGGTTGCCGCGGCTCTGTCCGTGGCCACCTGGGCCTGGCTGCGCTTTACCTACGTGGGCAAGGCCATGCGCGCGAGCGCCGAAAATCCCGAGATCGCCGCCGCCTTCGGCGTGGACCATCGCCGGCTCGCGCTGCTGCTCTCCGGCGTCGCGGCGGCCTACGCCGGCGTGGCGGGAACCTTTGTCGCGGTGATCTACACGCTCTCCCCGGCGCAGATCTTTGCCTGGATGGGCGTCGTCTTTGCCGTGGTGATTCTCGGCGGGCTCGGCAACCCGCTCGGAGTTCTGGTGGCGGGGCTCGTGATCGGCGTCAGCGAATCGATGACCATGGCGGTCATCGCCCCGACCTGGGCGCCGCTGGTGTCGTTCACGCTGCTGATCCTGGTGCTGGTCCTCCGGCCGGACCGCATCTGAAATGCGCTGGCAATACAGGGCTGCGGCCTTCGTGTGCGTCGCGGCGGTCTTCGCCGCGCTGCCGGCGTTCCGGCCGCCGGCGTTCGTCGAGTCCTTCCTGTACCTCGTGTTCTTCTGGGTCGCGCTGGCCACCTCGTGGAACGTGCTCAGCGGTTACTCGGGATATTTCTCCTTCGGGCACGGCGCGTTCTACGGCACCGGCACCTACGCCACCGCCGTGCTCGCGACGCGCTACGAAATACCTTTCGTGTGGACGCTGCTTGCCGCAGGGCTCATGGCAGCGCTCCTCGGGGTCGTCATCGGCGCCGTGGTGTTCCGCGTGCGCCGGTTGCGCGGCGAGCTGTTCGCGCTTTTGACCCTCGCGGTCACGTACGTCGTCGCCACCATCGTGCTCAACACGCGGATCGACGGCGGCCCCGGCGTCTTCCTGAGCGGCGTATCGCCGCCGAAGCTCTATCCGAACGCGGGATCGACGATCTATGTCTTCGGGGTGGGCATCGCGTTCGCTTCGCTTGCGACCGCCTGGGCGGTTCAGTACTCGCGGCTGGGGCGGGGGCTGTTTGCCATCCACGACGACGAGGACGTCGCCGAGGTCCTGGGTGTCCCGACCTTCCGGTTCAAGCTCGCGGCGCTCGCCTTGTCGTCCTTCCTCGCTGGCGTGGCCGGCGGCATCCATGCCTTGTTCGTCACGTACGTCACCGTTTCGGAAACCTTTGCCGTCACGGTGCCGGTGTTCGTGATCCTGATGAGCGTGCTCGGCGGCGCGCGCCACTGGCTCGGACCGGCGATCGGCGCGGCATTCATCACCGCGCTGTCCTATGCGTTCGTGAGCGGCGATTCGGCGGTCGCCAGCCGGGCGTTGGTCGGCCTGATCCTGATCCTGGTCATCCTGTTCCTGCCGCACGGCGTGATGGGATTTGCCGCGAGCCGCTGGCGCCTGTTTCGGCCCCAGCTCCCGGAAGCAAACGACGCCGCCGCGCCGGAACAGCGTCCGGCCGCGCCGGGGCGAGCCGCCGGCGCCGTGCTTTTGAGCTGCGACAACGTGCGCCTCGGCTTTCGCGGCGTCCAGGCGCTCGCCGGCGTGAGCCTCGAGGTGCGCGAAGGCGAGATCCTCGGCCTGGTCGGGCCCAATGGCTCGGGCAAGTCCACCCTCGTCAATGCCATCAGCGGCTATTACCGTCCCGACTTCGGGCGCATCCTTTTCGCCGGCGAAGACCTGGTCAAGAAAGATGCGCACCGCATCGCGCGGCTCGGCGTCGCGCGCACCTACCAGATCCCGCGCCCCTTCCTGCGCCTTTCCATTCTCGAGAACGTTGCGCTCGCCGCCACGTTCGGCGCCGCCGCGCTCGACCGGAAAGCGGCGCACCGGGAAGCAGGGCATTGGCTGAGGTTCGTGGGACTGGCCGAACGCTCCTCGGCTTTGCCCTCGGAATTGAACCTGCATCAGCGCAAGTTCCTCGAGCTCGCGCGGGCGCTCGCCTGCCGGCCGCGGCTGGTTCTGCTCGACGAGGTGCTATCGGGCCTGACGCCCGCCGAAATCACCAGCGCGGTCGCGCTGGTGCGGGAGATCCGGCGGCGCGGCACCACCATCGTCTTCATCGAGCACAACATGCGCGCCGTCCTGGAGCTGGTCGATAGCCTGGTCGTGCTGAATTACGGCGAGGTGATCGCACAGGGATTGCCGCGGGAGGTCGTGCGGCAACAGGATGTGGTGACCGCCTATCTCGGGGCCGCCCATGCTTGAAGCCCGGGCCCTGAATGTCGCCTATGGCGATGCGCCCGCGCTGTGGGAGGTCTCGGTCAGCGTCGGCAAGGGCGAGCTTGTCTCCGTGGTCGGCCCCAACGGGGCCGGCAAGACCACCCTGGTCAACGCCATCGCACGCCTGTTGCCGATCCGCGGCGGCAGCCTCTGGCTGGACGGAGCCGAGGTCACGCATACCTTCGCGAGAGACATGTGCCGGCGCGGTGTTGCGATCATCCCGGAGGGGCGCAAGCTGTTTGCCGGCATGACCGTCGAGGAGAACCTGGAGATGGGCTGCTACCGCGCCGGGGCGCGCCGCTTTCGCGACGAGACGCTCGGCCGGGTGTACGGACTGTTTCCGATCCTGCGCGAGCGGCGCCGGCAAGCGGCCGGCACGCTCTCGGGCGGGCAGCAGCAGATGGTCGCGATCGGACGGGCGCTGATGGCCCGGCCGAGCCTGCTCCTGATCGACGAGCCTTCCCTCGGCCTCAGTCCTATAATTGTCGAGGAGGTATTCAACGTGATCAGCGCGGTTCACGCCGAGGGAGTATCGGTCCTGCTGATCGAGCAGAACGCCGCCATGGCGCTGGCGCTCGCCGAGCGCGCCTACGTGATGGAGGGCGGGCGGATCGTCTCCGAAGGCAGGCCGGCGGACCTGCTGGCGCAGCCGCATATCCGGGAAGCCTACCTGGGCCTGGACGCGGGCTCGCTGCAACGGCCCGGATGATCGTGTACGCAGTAAAATATATCGTGTCCGAATGCGCCGGTGATGCGGCTGGCCGGGATTCATGGCTTACCGAATTTTTCTCATGATTTTTTCATAAGCCCAACAGCAGAACCATCATGCCTGTTGTCAAAGTGACGGACCTCGCTTATGGCCGGCTGCAATCGCCGAGCCTGGACGAAGCCGAGGAATTCCTGAGCAAGTTCGGCATGGTCCGCAGCGAGCGCACCAAGGATGGGCTTTACATGCGAGGCACGGACCCCGACCACCATATCCACGTGACCCACCTGGGTCCCTCGAAATTCGTCGGCCTCGCCTTCTTTGTCGAGAGCGAGGACGATCTGAAGAAATTCGCCAAGACGCCCGGCGCCAGCGGCATCGAAAACATCGACGAGCCGGGCGGCGGCAAGCGCGTGCGCATCAACGATCCGCACGGCTACCAGATGGAAGTGATCTGCGGCATGCAGATGCTGCAGCCGCTGCCGACGCGGCGGGCCGTGCTCAACTGGGGGGAAGATAAGCTGCGCCGCGCCGGAGAGCTGATGCGCCTCGCCCGGGGACCGTCGCAGGTGAAGCGCATCGCCCATGCCGTCATCATGACGCAGAACGCCAAGGAGAAGACCCGGTGGTACCGGGAGATGTTCGGCTTCGTCCCCTCCGACGAGGTCTACGCGGGATCCAAGGAGAACATCATCGCCACGTTCAGCCGCTGCGACCGCGGCGAGACCTACGTCGATCACCACGTGTTCCTCTGCTTGGAAGGTCCCAAGGTGGGCCTGAACCACCTGTCGTTCGAGGTCCAGAGCATCGACGACGTGATGCTCGGTCACGAGCACCTGAAGCAGGCAGGCAAGTACCAGCACGTGTGGGGCATCGGCCGGCACGTGCTCGGCAGCCAGATCTACGACTACTGGAAGGATCCCTGGGGCCGGGTGCACGAGCACTGGACTGACACCGACGTGCTCAACGTCCACACCCGTCCGAACCTGCTCCCGGCGGAGGAAGGGCTGAGCTCGCAGTGGGGTGAACGGGTGCCGGAGGAATTCATCACGCACGCCATTCCTTAGGCTCGCGGTCGCATCGCTGCGGAAAAAAGAGGAAGCGATGAAAGCCATGGTGATCCGCGAGTTCGGGCCGCCGGAGGCGATGCGGCTCGAAGAGGTTCCGACGCCGGTGCCCGGGCCCGGCGAAGTCGTGGTCCAGGTTCACGCGGTGTCGGTGAACCGGACGCTCGATCTCGTGGTCCGCTCGGGCACGTACGCGATGCCGGTCAAGCTCCCGCACGTTCTCGGCGTCGATCCATCCGGCGTCGTGAGCGCGGTCGGCCAGGGCGTGACCACGCTCAAAGTCGGCGATCGCGTCACCACGCTGCAGATTCTGCGCCCGGCGACCGCCACCTCGCCTCCGGTGATCCTCGGCGTGCATGCCTGGGGCGGGTATGCGGAGTACGTGAAGGTCCCGGCCGAGGTGACGCATCCGATTCCCAACGGCGTCGATTTCGCCACGGCCACGGTGGTGGCGCGCCACGCGCCGGTGGCGTTCAGCATGTTGCGCGACGACGCGAAGCTGAAAGCCGACGAATGGCTGCTGGTGATGGGCGCATCGGGCGGACTGGGCAGCGCCGGGATCCAGGCGGCAAAATACCTGGGCGCAAAAGTCATCGCCGCGGCAGGGGCGGACGAGCGGGTCAAGGCGGCCGTCGATCTCGGCGCCGATTTCGGCATCAATTACCGCACCCAGGACCTGACTGCTGAAGCGAAGCGGATCACGGGCGGACGCGGCGTCAACGTCGTGTTCGAGAACATCGCCGATCCCGAGCTTTTCCCCAGGGCCTTTGCGAGCCTAGCGCGCAACGGCCGGCTGATCACGGCGGGCGCGCACGGCGGAGGAACTGTTCCGCTCGACGTCAAACAGCTGTACATCAACTCCAACACCATCATCGGCTCGTTCGGCCGGATTACACCCGCGGACATCGAGCTCGGCCTGCGCGCCGCGGCCGAAGGCCGGTACCGCGTGCTGATCGACCGCACCCTGCCGCTCTCCGAGGCGGCCCAGGCGCACCGGATCGTGGCCGCGCGGTCCGGGATCGGCAAGGTCATCCTGCAGCCCACAGCAGCGCGCTAGCGCCTCGGCTTCCCGCTTCCGGCGAGGGGCCGCCAGAGCGCCCCGCCCGTGCCGCCGGAGGCCTGGCCCAGGCACGCGAGCCTGGCACTCACCTACCATCCCGTTCCCGATATCGCCTGAAGCCGCCCGCGAGGAGGGCGGTCGTTTTCGCATACGCACGCGCTTGCTTGAACGGGGTCATCGGGTGCAGGATTTGCCATAAGGCGACTTGTCCGCGCCCAATTCGTGCCGAAACGCGCATTCCGACCCCCGAAGCCCGCCGCACGCGCGTGCGGCGGGCTTGCCATGCGAGGTTCTGCACGCCGTCGTGGCTCACATGGCCCGGTGCTCGCAGATTGATTTGCCTATCGTTTTAGTACAGGTCGACCCTTGGGCTTATGATGCGATCGAGGAGGAGAAGCCATGCGAACGATGCTCTTGGCCCTGGCAGTGATGCTCGCAGGCTGCGCGGCGCAGCCCCCCGCGCCGCCCAAGACCGTCAACCTGATCGTCTTTCCCGGCGGCTTCAACTGGCCGATCTGGGTGGCGCAGGAGAAGGGCCTGTTCGCAAAGCACGGCATCGAGGTGAAGATCACGCCGACGCCGAGCTCGGTGTTCCAGCTCACCAATCTCATCGACGGCAAGTTCGACATCGCGATGACGGCGATCGACAACCTCATCGCCTACCGCGAGGGGCAGGGCGAGGCGAAGGTGCTCGGCCCCGACCTGATCGCCTTCATGGGCGGCGACAACGGCTTTCTCCGCCTGGTCGCGGTTCCGGAAGTAAAGACTTTCAGCGATCTGCGGGGCAGGACGGTTTCGGTGGACGCGCTCACGACCGGATATGCCTTCGTGCTGCTCGAGCTGCTCGAGCGCGGCGGCCTGCAGCGGGAGCGCGATTACAAGGTGGAGCGCGCCGGCGGCGTCCTGCAGCGCTTCCAGGCGCTCATGGAGAAGAAGCACGCGGCGACGCTGCTGCTGTCGCCCTTCGAGGTGCAGGCCGAGGCGAGGGGATACACGCGGCTCGCCAACGCGACCGACGTGCTCGGCGCCTATCAGGGACTGGTCGGAGGCGCGCGCAAATCCTGGGCCGACGCCAACCGCGACGCGGTGATCGGCTACATCCGCGCCTTCTCCGAGGCGGTCGACTGGCTCTACGACCCGAAAAACAGGGACGAGGCGATGGCCATCCTGCGCAAGAACATTCCCGCCATGACCGAGCAGGGCGCGCAGGCCGCGTACGGCATCCTCCTGCATCCGCGCGAAGGCTTCCAGAAGAAGGCGCAGATCGACCTCAACGGCGTGCGCACCGTGCTCGCCCTGCGCTCCAAGTACGGCCAGCCGCAGAAGACGCTCACCGACCCGAACCGGTACTACGACGCGAGCTTCTACCGCGCCGCGATGCGCTAATAAGTCGCGCTCTCCTCGAGCTCCACGCCCAGCGCGATCAGCTTGGTGACGCGCTCTTCGAGATCCTCTTCGATCTTCGCGGTCTCGGTCACGTCCTGGATCAGGATCACTGCGCCCACGATCTGGCCATCGAGCCGCGGTCCGCAGCCTGCTCAGCGAATTCCGGCCGATGATTGCGGAAAATCTCCGGATCCGACCCAAGAAGAAGGGCGTGTCGCAAGATCCGCCGCTGCCAGTGGTGGTGGAGTTGGACGAGAGCGTAATGACAGCACCGGCCGATCTCGCCGAAAAGATCAAAGTTGTGATTCGGCAAAATCTGTTGGTGTCGACCGACGTGCGGCTGGTACCCTATGGCACATTGCCGCGCGAAGAATACAAGTCGAAACTCGTCGATTATTCAGATGTCGCATGAGCGACCATTACGGGCGGGCGGCAGATGCAGCGATAGCGACGAATGGCACCCGGAAAACTGGACAAGCGTTTGAGGCCATCTAGGGATCACATATGATGTGCGCCTGCGTGCCCGTTCTTCCGCGTTGCTAGTTCCGGGGGCGGCGGGCAGGGCACGATCATCAAACCCTACCAGAAGCCGCGTCCGCCGATCGTGGTCACCGCGGTGGCGCCGCACTCGAAGGGCATCACCGAGGCCGCCAAGCGCGACTGGAGGCCGATCTCGGCGAACTTCCTGTTGCCTGAATGCTCGCATTGGCCGCGCTACCAGGAAGGCTGTATCGGACGAGGAACACGAACAGATCCCAGGTCATGTTGGAGATCGCGCTCACGACCAGGACCTTGCGCAGGCCCGGGTCCGCCAGCAGCTCGAACACGTTGCGGCCGGCGGGCGCGGCGCTGCGCGGTCGCGGCCCCGGGAGCGCCACGCGCGCCACCGCGAGCGCCGTGAGGGCCACGGCGGGGAACGCCGCGAGCAGCAGGAACGCGTTCCAGTGGCCGAGGCCGTCGATCGCGAAGCCGGCGATGATCGGGCCGAGGAACCCCTGGGGAAGGAAGAAGGCGAGCGCCCAGCCCGCCGCCATGCCCGCCGCCCCGACGGTCATGGGGCCGCGGACGCCGATGCGGTCGACGAGACGGCCCATGCTCACGGCCAGGAACATCGGCACGACGGCGAACAGCGACGCCAGCACGCCGACGGTGAACGCCGAAGCGCCGACGTTGAGCGCGGCGAGCGCCACGGTCACGCGCCCGCCGACGAAGGCGAGGT
>Ga0184637_10002706_pt1 | contig 11286 bp, 11 predicted proteins | sample PLM3_127_b2_FD_133143 | JGI IMG/M metagenome (GOLD analysis project Ga0184637, IMG submission 133143) | Groundwater sediment microbial communities from an aquifer in East River, Colorado, USA - PLM3_127_b2 | ecosystem: Environmental > Terrestrial > Soil > Riparian zone | place: USA: East River... | reverse complement strand
GTCTGGCCGGCATCAAGGGTTCGCTGCGCCGGGCTGCGCCCGCCCTTGACCCCGTCCAGCGCCAAATGCCCCGCTCTGGCACCCACTCGGAATTCAAGAGAGGCATTTGATGGGGGTCGGCATTGTTTCAATCCACGCGCGACCCGTGAGGGCCGCGCGACATAGCCGCCATGAGCGTCTTGATGTCCATCAACTGTTTCAATCCACGCGCGACCCGTGAGGGCCGCGCGACTTCGTCAGCGTGACGCTGCGCACGTTCCCATTCGAGTTTCAATCCACGCGCGACCCGTGAGGGCCGCGCGACCCTGGGATGCGCGGGTCGTATACACGTCTGCCGCGGTTTCAATCCACGCGCGACCCGTGAGGGCCGCGCGACACTCTGCAGGGTGGGGTCCGGCTCAGTTACAAGGGTTTCAATCCACGCGCGACCCGTGAGGGCCGCGCGACGTCCGTCGACATGCGGACCATCTTGGCGGCCAACTCGTTTCAATCCACGCGCGACCCGTGAGGGCCGCGCGACGCGGATCGATGGCCATACCGGCGTCGTCTGTTGTGGGTTTCAATCCACGCGCGACCCGTGAGGGCCGCGCGACCCGTCGACGTTGCGAACGCGGCCGTAGCAGCGTGTTTCAATCCACGCGCGACCCGTGAGGGCCGCGCGACTCGACGCACGCGACTGTGATGCGCCTGCCCGCTTGGTTTCAATCCACGCGCGACCCGTGAGGGCCGCGCGACAGGCAGCATCTGCGGTCGGCGTCGGCCCACTCTCGGTTTCAATCCACGCGCGACCCGTGAGGGCCGCGCGACCTGGATACGTATTACGGTTATGACGGCGGGCTTTTTGTTTCAATCCACGCGCGACCCGTGAGGGCCGCGCGACCTGCGCGTGACTGCCCGTGTGTTTGACGTTCACCTGTTTCAATCCACGCGCGACCCGTGAGGGCCGCGCGACTCTCGTATCGCCCTGCCTTTGGAGTCGAGATAGCGGTTTCAATCCACGCGCGACCCGTGAGGGCCGCGCGACCACGGTGCGCTCGGTGATGGTGCCAGCGAGCAATGTTTCAATCCACGCGCGACCCGTGAGGGCCGCGCGACGCATCGTGCTGACCATATCGTTGAGCGAACTGCGGTTTCAATCCACGCGCGACCCGTGAGGGCCGCGCGACCGACTTCATGCCCGGCCAGAGCAAGGACAAACGTGTTTCAATCCACGCGCGACCCGTGAGGGCCGCGCGACAAGGCGGCGCAATGTTCAATAACCGTATGAAAGGTTTCAATCCACGCGCGACCCGTGAGGGCCGCGCGACGGGCGGCACGCGGAGACAGTGTTCCGCGCTCGAGAGTTTCAATCCACGCGCGACCCGTGAGGGCCGCGCGACTCTCAATGGTTCTCGCCCGTTGACCTCTACTAGAGTTTCAATCCACGCGCGACCCGTGAGGGCCGCGCGACGCGGTTAAACCGCACCGATGTCGTTGAGGTAAGAGTTTCAATCCACGCGCGACCCGTGAGGGCCGCGCGACCTTCCGCCCCGGCGATGTTCCCGCACGCGATCTGATTGTTTCAATCCACGCGCGACCCGTGAGGGCCGCGCGACCAGGAACAGCAGGCCGGCAATCCACACAAAAGCGGTTTCAATCCACGCGCGACCCGTGAGGGCCGCGCGACACCATGGTGGTTGAGTTGCCGGTCGCCTTGACCCAGTTTCAATCCACGCGCGACCCGTGAGGGCCGCGCGACGCAGCGCAGATTGCGTCCGAGGGGCGCAGATTCGGTTTCAATCCACGCGCGACCCGTGAGGGCCGCGCGACTTTGATGGTCTTCTCGTAGCGCAGCAGCGCGAGGTTTCAATCCACGCGCGACCCGTGAGGGCCGCGCGACGAGCATTCGCTCGAGTTGCTGCGCGATGCCTTCAGTTTCAATCCACGCGCGACCCGTGAGGGCCGCGCGACTGAGAAACAGCAGGCCGGCAATCCACACGAAGGCCGTTTCAATCCACGCGCGACCCGTGAGGGCCGCGCGACATGCCTGCAAGCCACGCATTCCAAGCGGTGAACTTGTTTCAATCCACGCGCGACCCGTGAGGGCCGCGCGACCGAGACTTCGGCGCACCCCCAGTGCGTATTAAAAGTTTCAATCCACGCGCGACCCGTGAGGGCCGCGCGACGCGGCGCAAATTGCCGATGTCAAAGCCGGCACCAGTTTCAATCCACGCGCGACCCGTGAGGGCCGCGCGACTTCCTGCCGCAGCCGCCAGCCGGGAAGTCAGCGCTGTTTCAATCCACGCGCGACCCGTGAGGGCCGCGCGACCAGAGTCCAACACCGATGCCGCGACTGCAAAGCCTGTTTCAATCCACGCGCGACCCGTGAGGGCCGCGCGACAGTCGCCGACATCGTCGAGACGGTCAACGCGAGCGGGTTTCAATCCACGCGCGACCCGTGAGGGCCGCGCGACGATGACGCGATCACGCGAGTGCGGGGAAAAACATGTTTCAATCCACGCGCGACCCGTGAGGGCCGCGCGACTGACGGTATCGCGCGCCTGCTGGCTGCCGAAGATGTTTCAATCCACGCGCGACCCGTGAGGGCCGCGCGACCCAGACGAGCCAATACATCGACTCCGTTCGAAACGTTTCAATCCACGCGCGACCCGTGAGGGCCGCGCGACGGTGCGCCGATCATCAATCAGCACATCACAGTCGGCGTTTCAATCCACGCGCGACCCGTGAGGGCCGCGCGACGCTATGGCGCTGCCTCAGACGTGCCGGCCGGGCTGTTTCAATCCACGCGCGACCCGTGAGGGCCGCGCGACGATCTGCAACTTCTGCCGAAACCGGGGTATGAACCCGTTTCAATCCACGCGCGACCCGTGAGGGCCGCGCGACACCCCGCGGCCTGAGCCGCGACCCTCCTCCATTGTTTCAATCCACGCGCGACCCGTGAGGGCCGCGCGACCTATGGCGTCCGGTTCAACAACCTGGCATCACCAGTTTCAATCCACGCGCGACCCGTGAGGGCCGCGCGACGGGCTGCTGTTGGCTTTGGAGTGTGGGGATGAACGTTTCAATCCACGCGCGACCCGTGAGGGCCGCGCGACTTGAGCGCGTTCAGCCCGTTGACGGTCTCAGTGAAGTTTCAATCCACGCGCGACCCGTGAGGGCCGCGCGACCCGACGCCCGTTGCGGACGAACCTGTCGAGGATGTTTCAATCCACGCGCGACCCGTGAGGGCCGCGCGACACGGGTTGATCGACGAGGACGGCGGCCTCGAGCTGTTTCAATCCACGCGCGACCCGTGAGGGCCGCGCGACCAGCGCCTGGCCGCACGGTCTGCGTAACGGCAGCGTTTCAATCCACGCGCGACCCGTGAGGGCCGCGCGACTCCTTGCCGATCTGACCAAGTACCTCGCAGTCGTGTTTCAATCCACGCGCGACCCGTGAGGGCCGCGCGACAACATCGCGCAAAGTCCAGCCGTCCCGCCCGAGGTGTTTCAATCCACGCGCGACCCGTGAGGGCCGCGCGACGTGGCTGGCGGGTTCGATTGCATGCGGGTGGATGGTTTCAATCCACGCGCGACCCGTGAGGGCCGCGCGACCCTACGGCATCAAGTCGGATGGGTTCCTGTCGATGTTTCAATCCACGCGCGACCCGTGAGGGCCGCGCGACGTGGTCTGAATGGCCGTTGACATCTTCGTCAGGTTTCAATCCACGCGCGACCCGTGAGGGCCGCGCGACCAGGTCTCCATTCAGCACACGCACCGGCTCGCACTGTTTCAATCCACGCGCGACCCGTGAGGGCCGCGCGACACTGCGTTCGGACGAAGCAAGCCGGCCGACGACTGGTTTCAATCCACGCGCGACCCGTGAGGGCCGCGCGACGCGCGTGTTCCGTTGCCAGGCCGCGCTGCCGAGTGTTTCAATCCACGCGCGACCCGTGAGGGCCGCGCGACGCCGTGCTCGCAACGCGTTGCTATTCCCCAGGAATCCGCGCTCTCGGCGCGAACCCAAGGTGTTCTTGCGGCGGCAACCGCTGCATGAAAGGCATCGATGCGGAAATCTCGTTCAACAACGCGAGCTTGCACAGTGCGCGAACCACCGAGGAGGCACAAGGCCGCTCGGGGTTCGCGCGGTTCATCATAGAACCAGGGGTGCGTCGAAGTCCGTCGCCTTGAACTTGCCATGCTCCCGCACTTCGCAGCCCTGCGTGTCGGGCAGGCGGTACAGGCGCAGGCAGTCTTGATCGAGATTGATTTGCGCCAGCAGCTTGCGCTCCAGTTCTTCCATCTGCATCAGGTTGACCTGGCACTCGAACACCGACTTCTGCACGCGCTGCCCCGTGCCTTCACACACCTTCGCCACGCGGCGAAGCCGCCGGCGCCCCTCGCGGGTTTCCGTGTTCACGTCGTAGCAAACGATGACGAGCATTGCGCTTACCTCATGGGAAACGGCAGATAGCCTTCCGTCTCACCGCGCACGCAGCGCGCCAGAAGCCGCGCCTGCACCAGCGGCACCACGCCCAGCGGCACGCTTTCGGCCAGCAGCGGGTGCGTCAGTACCTCCTGCTTGCGCTCCTGGTAGGCCACCACCACCGCCTTGCGCGCGTCGCCCTCCAGCAGTACGGCGCCGCCTTCGCGCTCCACGAAGTCGCTGGTCGAAAGCTGCGCGCGGTTCACCAAGGTCAACGCCAGCCGGTCAGCGAAGGGGCGAAACTCTTCCATCAAGTCCAGCGCCAACGCCGCGCGGCCTGGACGCACTGCATGCAGAAAGCCGAGTTGCGGGTCCAGCCCAGCGGCCTCGCAGGCGCTGCGGCAGTCGTTCATCCACATCGAATAGAAGAACGACAACAACGCGTTCATTCGGTCGCGCGGCGGGCGGCGACTGCGGCCGTCCATGGCGAAGGTTTCGCGCAGGTCGGCGCGTACCAGCAGATTCAAGGCTTCGAAGTACGTGCGTGCGGCCTCGCCTTCCAAACCTCGAAGCACGTCCAGGCTGCCCGCTGCCGGCAATGCGCGCACGCTGGCGGCCAGGTCGAGTGCGGCGCGTGTGAGGCGTGCTTCGTCGTCGGGCTGTTTAGCCTCGCGCGCGCCGCGTTGCAGCACGTGCCGCTGGTTCCTCAGCTTGCCAGCCACCAGCGCGCGGGCCACCTCCAGCGTGAACGCTGCGTTATTCACCGCTGCATGCTGGGCCTGCCGCAGCAGCACGTTTCCGCTGACTGGTCCCTCCAGCCGTGCCTTGAAGCGCCCGTTGCCGTCGAGCAGAACGAGCGCGATGCCGTCTTCCGCCAGCCGGTGCATCAATGGCGCGCTCAAGCCCACATGGCCGAAGCACACCAAGGCCTGCAAATGGTGGAGCGGAACGCGAAGCCGCGTTTCTTCTTCCACCTGCACGCGCAGCGTATCGTTGTCCAGCCGCAGATAACTGCCGGGCGTGGTGATGTAGAGCGTGTTGAGCAGTTGCATGGTGTGCTTGGTCAACGCTGTCGAGTCAGGCCTCGGGGTCGAACAGACGGGCGGTGGCATCGTCCTCGCACAGGCGCCGTATCGCTTCCGGTTGGCAGCGCTCGCGCAGCGAGCAGCCCTTGCAGCGCCGCGCGTCTTGCGTCGGCGGTGGCAACCGGCCGGCCGCGAGCATCGCGCGCACGGCCAGCGCTGTTTCGACCACCTGTGCGCGCAACTCTGGTGTGATGGGCACGATACGCCGCCGCCGCGAGCTGGCGTAGTACAGCGCGCCCTCGCTCACGGCCCGGCCGGTCATCGACTCCAGGCACATTGCCTGCGCGGCGAGTTGAAGGTCGTCGCAGGCCGCGATGTCGGCCGCCTTGTGTCGCGAGCCGTGTTTGTATTCCACCGGATAGGGTGTGCCGTCGGGCTCGAACTCCACCACGTCGGCCTTGCCGATCAGCGCGAGCGCATCGCTCCACACCGGTAGCGCCCGCTCAATGCGCAGGCCCTTGCGTTCCTCCACCCCCGGTTGATCGACCTGCTTGTGCAGCGCCTGCCCGCGTTGCGTGTGCAGGTTGTCGTCGAAGGCCTGCTCCAGGTGGATCAGGCCACACTGGCGCGGGCAGTAGGCCCAGTGTTGCAGGGCCGAAAGGGGAAGGGGGGCGGGTTCGTCCATGACAGGAGCAGTGGCGGGCGCTAAACTCGACCGCGCATCACACCGAGGTGAATCATGCCCTCCACGCTGGAATCCATCGAATCCGAAGCGCTGAAGCTTTCGCCAGAAGAGCGTGCAGAACTTATCGAGCGGCTGATTGACACCGTGGTGCCGGCGCCACCGCTGCATCCCGCATGGGCGGCCGAGATCGAGCGCCGTTTGGCCGACATGGACGCCGGGCGTTCCAAGGCCATTCCGGCCGACGAGGTACTGGCCGACATGCGCGCTCTGATCGAAGCACGCGATCCAAGACGGTGAGCCACAGCTTCAGGCCCGCGGCGCGGCGTGAACTGCTCGACGCCACGCAGTGGTACTTGGAAGAGGGTGGGCCGGTGGCAGCCGAACGCTTCGAGTGGGCCATCACGCGGGCGTTGAGCTTGCTGGAATTCATGCCAAACATCGGTACACCGAGCTACCCTGGCGTGCGCACCTGGCCACTGAAGGGCTTTCCCTACACGCTGGTCTACCGCGTGCAGGGTGAGAGCACCACGGTCATCGCGCTGGCGCATCAGAGCAGGGAGCCGGGGTATTGGCGGCGAAGACCCTAGCGCATCCACCGATGTCGGGCGTCAGAACCCATCACTGATGTCCGGCTTCAGGTCCGTGAGTTCTGCAAGACTGATCGATCCGTCGGCGTTGACCTGCAACGAGCGGTGAACCTTGGCCGACGAGTACTGCCCGGCCTTGCAGTTGTGCTTCCACCAGATCACCTTCAAGACCTCCATGCTTCCGTCCGGTCGGGCCGATGAAGCATCGTTCTCGAACAACTTCGGCAGGATGGCCTTCAAGACATCTGCATCTTCGGCGCTGAAGCCCGTGCGTTCAGCGAGTTGTGGATTGATGCTGCCATAGCACTCGTAGATGCCCAGATCGACACGGTGCTTCATGCCCATGGTGTCAGAGCCGCGCTTGCTGCCGTCACCCTCGCCGCTGACGCTCTTGGTGATCTGGGTGCTGGTGATGCTGACCGGCTCCTTGCTGAACGCCGATTGAACCGTGACCGGGCCGCGAATCGGAATCGACACGCCCGACGCGTCGCCATCTTTGCCGAAAGCGAAAACCTGGCCGAACGCGCGCACGTCAAACCACTTTTCGCAGGCCAGCTTTGCCGTCTCATCCTTGTTCGCGCCCTTCTTGAACCGGTCCTTGCCGATGCCGTTCGTTGCGGATTCGGCGCGGTTCCGCAGGCTGGTCTCGCCGTCGATCTTACGGTCATCCGACTGCACGAAGATGCTGTGACCAGCCTCCTGAAGACGATCTCGAAGCTTGCGCTTGATGCACACATCGGTCATCTCGCCCAGGCCGCCGTAGTCCGTCCGCGGGCGGTTGCCATTGAGCGGGTCGCCATTCGGGTTGGCATGTTTGATTCGAAGAACAAGCGCGAAGTCGATCTTGTTTTGCAGCGTGGTCATGGTGTGGTCCTAATCCCTTGGTCGTTGGTGTCGGTGGATTCTTCTTCGCCTGCGGCAGCGCCGGTGGGCCGCAGCGCCTGCCGCTGGCAGTGGTAGCTGAGCAGGAACTCGCCAGACAGCGCCGCATCCTGCGTGAAGCTATCGCGCTCGAAAGCGGTCATCACGTCATCGAGTTGCTTCTCCATCGCGTACAGAAAACCCGGTCGCAGGTTTCGCAAGCGTGTCTTGTATGGCACCAGCGACAGTTCGATGGTCTTCCACGCCGAATACGGCCGGTCGGCGAAGCGTTGCATCAGGCGCGCTGCTGTGGTGTCGCGCTTCTCGCCCGCGATATGCAGCGCCCGACCTTCAATGTGCTCGGCGAGTGCCAACAGTCGGCCGTACAGGTAGTCGCGGCTTGTTCGATTCAGCTCCAGTGCCATCTGGTAGTTCCTCTCGGTGTGATATTTCTTGAACAGTGCGCAGGCAATGCCCAGGCACTTTTCCCATTCCCAGTTGTCGAGGCCGACGCGGTTCGCCGCTCGGCGCGTGGTCGACTCCACGAGGTCGCGTGGCAGAGGCAAACCATCAACGATGCAGGGCAGGAGGCGCTCGACCGTGGTCTTTCGCAACTTGTCATCGAGCCGGCGACCATAGGCGGCCTCGGCAATGTCACGCGGCGCGGGTGCGCCGACGAACTTGCTCTCCTTGCCGAAGTTCTGCGGCCACGCGCACGCTAGGTGCCAGGCTTTGATGCGCTCCAAAAACTCCGAGCCCGTCAACTCCCGGTAGTAAGTGATGGCCATGCGCCCCGGCGTGGCCGAGTCGAGGCCCATCACAACAACGTCGTCGGTGGGATCAAGCTTCGCCCGGTAACCAGCAATGGCTTTGTTCAAGCGAAGAGCGAAGGCCTCGGCAGTGGACCCAGACGCCGAAACGGAGTCGGCGGCGGCAGACGGAACTCCGAAAAGTTCAAAGGTACTGGCGAACGGATCGGGCACCGGCATTCCCGCGACCGCCCAACTCACGATCACCTGGTCACCGTTGCGGTAGCCCTGCCTTGCTATGAGCCATCGCAGCGCGTTGTGGGCCTTTTGCGTTACCTCGAAACCAACACTCGCAGCTTCACCGGCGTCAAGAAACTTGCCTCGAAATGTGTAGCCGGTGATGTCGTTGGAAGAGATGAGCTTCGCTTTGTCTCCCCCGTGGCGCAGTTTGGCCGGGTGCTGAATCGCCAGGGCGGCTTCCTCTCCACGCACCATGCAGTAGCCGCGCTTGGTTTGCGTGCTTTGGTAGTGGGCGATCCAAGCTGAGATCAACGCTGCGTCTTGCCACGTCCCCGAAGCGGGATTCCCTTCGTCCTCGACGCACCAGCGGACGAACGCGTCTTCTTGCATCTGTCCATTCGGCAAGGCCTTGTAGATGGGGGGCGCTTGATCCCTGTCGCCTTCCCACTTCTTCACGAGCTTGCCATTCGTGCCGACGGTGAGGACTTTGAAGGCTTCCAAGTCTTCGATCACTCGGCCCCGCCGAACGTAGCGGAGGATCGCGTCCAGCTTGGGGTGACCGTTGCTGGACGTTGCCCAAGCCGCCAGCGAAGCCAGGTATGCGCGATGAGGCTCATCTGGATGTGCTGCAAATCCGGAGGTCACCTCGCAGCCGAACTTGAGGTAGTCCCCCGCGACGTACTGCAGCTTGTCGCACAGAGGGTGATTCACCGGTTTGCTGCCCGCCCTTCCGCCCGACTCTTCTGTACAGGGAACAAGCGTTGTACTTGCACCCTTGTCCAGAGCGGAGGCCCTTCTGAAGCTGCCGCCGCCGTCAAGCACGATTTCGATGTGGGCCTGCTGCGTCGTGTGGCCGATAGGCATGAGAGGTCGCGCTCCTTCGGGCTCACGCCCTTTGCAGCTTTCGTAGGTCTCATGGAGCTTCTGAATCCAGCTCATTGCGGCTCCCCGACGGACGCAGCCTCTTCTTCAGCCGCGAGCATGTTCCGGCCAACTTCGAAGGGCTTGACCGTCATCGTTCGGATGAACTTCTTGTCCGGGCAGTTCTCTGGTCGCTCGAAGCGGATTACGCCGTCAATCATTGTTGGTCGCCAGAAGCGGGCGTGTAGCTTGCCGTCGCCTGTTTCGTCGGGGTAGTCGAATCCGTGGAACATGAGTCCGAAGGCCAGTTCACCCGCTCCGTCGAGATCACTCGCTCCCGAGCCGAAGTGACAGGGCTCGACGTAGGCTTGGCAATCCCGCGTGCCGAGAAAGATGTCTTGCCGCCCGCCGCGCTCCAACGTTCGGCGGGCGATGGCGTAGTGCTTGCCTTCGATGCGGTCAGCACTCAACTCGGCTCGATGTTCATTCCACTCGAAGTGCGCCCGCACCTGATATTCGACGTCAGCGAGAAAGGTATAGATCGCCAAGCTGTTGCCACCGCTGAACTCCAAGGGCTTGGTTCCCTTGGTTTGCGTGCGTATGCGCTTCATCACTCGCACTTCGTCGATCACCCAGACCAGCGTGGGCTTCCAGTAGATCGACTTGGCCACGCCCTTCAACGCTTCGTAGGTGGGTACGTGGTAGGAACACTTTTCCCCTCCTACCTTGGTGATCGGATCAGTGAACAGCGCGTAGCGCCCCCACACCCTGAACTCGATGCTGTTTCGTGGTGCGTTAGTCATGCAGTGGCTCCATGAGACAAACGGGTTCCGTGGTCAGACCGAATCGCCGGCTGTAGTAGCGTTCGTCCAGGCAAAGAATGCGGGTCTCGGGCTTGACCTCATGCACTGCGCCTGCTTCCTTCAACTTCTGCAAGACATGAGGGAATACGTTGACGGTGTATTGCTGGGCTGCCCGCAACAGGTCGAATTCCTTCTCGACTTCGAACGCCGCATGAAGGTCTGCGATGAGTTCGCGTCCTTCCTTCCCGTAGGGCACGACGATGCCTTGCGTGGGCGCATCGATGGCCTTGAAGGCCTTTGCGGCGGTCATGAAGGCCTGGCGAAAGAAGATGCCGGGCGCCTTGTCTTGGCGTTGGCCGTAGTCGCTCACGGCATGGTCGTTCGACGACAGCAGATTGAGCAGCGTGTCGGTGTGGCCCAGTTCCTTCGAGGACACGGGGTAGGCCATGTCGTCTTTGCGCCCGAAGAAGTAGTACCGGTAGTAGTCGCCCAGTGCTTGGGGTCCAACCAGGTTCTCACGGAAACGCGCGGGATCGTTCGCGTAGTCATCCAACACCCGTTCGGATACATCACGGCCGATCAATATGTCGGGCAGCTTGGCAAGGCTTTCGGCCTGCGGATTCACGACATGAACGGTGCCGGGTTCAGGCCGGCCGTTTCGATTGCAGCGTCCGGCGGCCTGCGCAATGGAGTCGAGACCGGCGGTGAAGCGGATCACGACGCCGAAGTCAACATCGACGCCGGCCTCGATCAACTGCGTGCTTACGCAGAGAATCGGCCGTCCCTCTTCGAGCCGGCATCGCACCCTGGTGAGCTCTTGCTTGCGGTGAGCGGGGCACATGTCGGTGCTGAGGTGGCAAACGGCTTCGTCCTCGAGTTCGGGGGTGCAAAGCTGGAAGACGCTTGTTGCGGCAGCCTTGGTGTTGACGATGACCAGGCAACTGCCGGCTGCGTATTTCGGACCATCGTGACCGACCGTTTCGGCATCGTGACCGCCGAATTCGGGAACGTGACCGGCCATTTCGGTGACGTGACCGACGGACTGTTTGCACCCGCCTGAGTGCGGTTGC
>Ga0184637_10002705_pt1 | contig 11287 bp, 10 predicted proteins | sample PLM3_127_b2_FD_133143 | JGI IMG/M metagenome (GOLD analysis project Ga0184637, IMG submission 133143) | Groundwater sediment microbial communities from an aquifer in East River, Colorado, USA - PLM3_127_b2 | ecosystem: Environmental > Terrestrial > Soil > Riparian zone | place: USA: East River... | reverse complement strand
CACCGTGTGGAACGTGGGAAGCCCGTCTCGTTCCTTTCGCAAGACAGGGAGGAAAGCTGTAAGGCCGACCAACGGCGAGGCGGGTATGGGGGTGGGAAAAAGCGAAGGCCGTCCTGTAACGGGACGGATACGGGTTGCAACATCACCCGACGCGAAAGCGAGCAAACTTCCCTGCGGTGTCTCGGCACGAGAACAACGGAGGAATCGGTACAGAAGGTGTTGCAAATGTCGGTGGCTTTGTTCCACTGGTGCTCCCTTCCCCGTCAGGGAATCGACCAACGTTCAGTATCGTGCAGCCAGCATGTTGTATTACTGCTGACGGGTCCTTCACACGGCCTTTGAGATGCTTGAGCCGGATGAAGGGAAACTTTCACGTCCGGTTCTGAGAGCAGGGGGCGGGAGTAATCCCGCTTCCCTGACTCGGCGACATCGGGCACCACAGCGCCTGTTGTCCACCAATGCGCCAAAAATTGAATGACCTTGCTCGCGCACATGCCCTGCTTGCTCTGTGCCATAGGAGCAGCCTATAATACCCCGGTTGCACGAAGCAGAGTGTCTCTTTCTCCTCCTGCCATTCTCTGCAGTACAAGGAGTCGTCACGTGGCGTATCAGACCATTCTCTTCGAGAAACGGCATGGTATTGGGTACATTACCCTGAATCGCCCTGCGAAGCTCAACGCCATCAGCCGTGAGATGCTGGCCGATTTACGGCACGTCTTGACTGCCATTGAGAAAGACCAGGAGGTCCGTGTAGTCATTCTCACGGGGGCCGGGCGTGCCTTTTCGGCGGGTTTTGATATCTCTGGTGGCAGAGAGAAGGAAATTTACGAGTACGAGCCGGACGAGTGGCGTGAGCATATCAAGGAAGGGGTCGATACCTTCCTGATGATCTGGCATCTGAGCCAGCCGGTGATTGCCGCCATTCATGGCTACGCGCTGGCTGGTGCGTGTGAGCTGGCGCAGCTGTGTGACATCAAGATCGCCTCTGACCAGGCCGTGCTAGGCGAGCCGGAAGTACGTTTTGGCACAGGCCCACCGGTATTGATCACGCCCTTCAGTGTTGGGCTCGCCAAGGCCAAGGAACTGTTGCTCACGGGCGATATGATCAGCGCCCAGGAAGCGGAACGTTTGGGCATGATCAACCGCGTCGTGCCACACGACACCGTCATGGCGGAGTGTGAGCGCACGGCCCGCAAGCTCATGAAGATTGCCCAGGTTGGCTTGAAAATGAATAAGCTTGCCGTGAATCGTGCTCTAGAAGGCATGGGATTCTTGCAAGCCATCCAGCATAATCTGGAGCTGGTGGTGCATTTCGACACCAGTCGCACGCCGGAGCAGGCAGAGTTCAACAAAATTCGCGCCGAACAGGGCCTGCGTGCCGCCCTCGATTGGCGTGATGCACGTTTTCGGGAGGAGTAAGCCCCATGGAGTTCGGCACGTTTTACCAACTGCCCTGCGCTGCTGAGCAGAGCCCGCTGCAACGCTACGAAGACACCCTGATGCAGATCCAGCACGCTGACTCGCTGGGTCTTGACGTGGCGTGGCTGGCGGAGCTGCATTTCTTCCCGACCTTTTCCATCATGCCGTCCCCGCTGCTCGTGGCGAGTGCCCTGGCGCAGCGCACGCACCGCATTCGCCTGGGCATTGCGGTGAACCTGTTACCTTTGCATAATCCCCTGCGCAATGCCGAGGACGCCGCGACCCTCGACATCCTCAGCAATGGCCGCCTGGAGTACGGCGCCGGACGGGGCGCGATCCCGCTCCATTTCGCGGGCTACAACGTGTCACTCGAAGAAAGCCGTGAACGGTTTCTCGAAGCGCTCGACGTGGTACTGCTCGCCTGGACTACCGACTCGTTTTCGCACGAAGGGAAATACTATCAGTATCAGGATGTGCAGGTCGTGCCAAAACCTTTACAAAAACCGCATCCGCCCATTCGGATTGCCTGTAACAGTTCTGACTCGTTCCAACTGGCAGGGGAGCGCGGCTGGCGCATCTTTTCGTCGTCGGTCATCGTGCCGGTGCCACGTCTACAGCAAGACATGACCACCTACAACATTCTCCTCAGCGAGCATGGTGCACCGCGGGGCGGTGATGAGGTGGCCATTATGGCCCCGATCTATGTCGCGTCGTCGATGGCCAGAGCCCGCGAGCATCCGGAAGCCAGTATCATGCATTACTTCCGGACGCTCCGCGACATGTACAATACGCGGCAAGTACGGGAGATGGGGCATCTCCCCCGCATGCAGGAGCTGCAGCGGCGCCTGGAGAACATGACCTACGCGCAGGTGCTCGACAACATCGCCATCTTTGGCGACCCAGCGTATTGTATCGAGCGTCTCCAGTGGTTCAAAGAGACTTTTGGGATGAACCAGTTTATCTGCTGGTTTAACACCGGTGGCAAGATCCCCCACAAGCAGGTCATGGAATCCATGCGGCTGTTTGCGGAACAAGTCATGCCGTACGTTGATTGAGAGGAGAGCATGCGGTGCTGAGAAACACCGCATGCTCTCGCCTACGACGGGCCAGTGCGGAGCATCGTGATAGCGACTGATAATGACTGTGCCATACGTAAAACACCTGTCAGGAGGGATCATGTCTTGGTATCAAGTCATTAATGCAAAAAGCGATAGATATGTCGCGGACAGAGACGCCGAAGATCTCATACGCCAATTCTCAGCCGCCTTTCGTGAGGCCGACGTCCCTGTGGACGCTGAGGTGTTTTATGGCCGCACCTCTGCTGGGGAGCGCGTTTACTATTTTTCGCTTTCGCCTGAGGCGTGCGAAATCGCCGAAAACGTGCTCGCTTCATATCAGGCTATCTCTCTTGCGAAACCACCCGATCTGACTGGTATGCAGAAAGTGAGAAGTTTGTGATCTTCTGTCCCCTTGATAAATGATGTGGCTAAAATTTAGCGAGGGGACTGCCCGATCACGCTCTCTCGTAACGCCAGAAACGCCTCGCGTACGGCACTATCATCAATGACCACACGCAGATTGTTGTCTTCCGTCGGCTCGAACTGAGTGGTGGTGTACAACTGCGTGGCCATGGTCGTGGTGAGCTCTTGGCGTGCGGCAGCATCAAGCTCGGCAGTGGCCGTGCGCAGGGTGGTGTCCTCCGTGTGACTGAGCCACTCGAGGAGATGCTGGGCCAACACCGTATGTTTGATGCCACGCTGATACAACTCGGACAACTCCGCGACATGTCGCCCCAGATAGCACTGCCCAAAATGGAAAACCTTGTACGGCACGCCCTCGTGCTCCTCATGCAGTTCACGACGTGGCTCCAGGCCATGCTCCTGGAAATACGCCAGCACCCAGGGGTCTTCCGGATCCGAGTTCTGCTGATTGAAATAGAACTTATAGCGGATCATCATCAGGCCGGATGGTTCAGTTTCAATGATCACGTGCTCTCTCCCCTTGCGCTAGTCCTGGAAAATCCGCACGATGGCGGGCACATCCCCCAAATCCCCGAAGCAATACTCCGGTGTATGCCGACGTAGGTCGTCAATCGGATAATTCCCCGTGGCCACCGCCACCGCGCGGGCGCCATGGACGTGCGCACAGGCGATATCGCGTGGGGTATCGCCGATGACAAAGGTCTGCTGCGCCGGAATGGTGTGCCCCAGGATGACGTGCGCCCGTTGCTGCGCAATCGGCACCAGGGCGTTCCGATCATGGTGGTCGCTGCCATAGGCTCCCAGCCGAAAATAATGCCAGATACCAAACGACTCCAGCTTGAGCTGCGCGCCCATGGCGAAATTGCCCGTTAACAGCCCGAGCACCAGGTCAGGCTGCCCACCCAGGGCCGCGAGTAGATCGGGGATCCCTGGCATGAGGCGGCGTGGACGATGCGGTTCCTGCAGGGTCAGGCGGAGGCGGGAAATATAGCGCTCGTAAAACACCTCGACCGGCGCTGCGGCCTCGTCTATTTGATGGTTGGCGAGCGCTTCGCGTAAGATCGCGGTGTCGGTCTTGCCAGACATCTCAATGCCGGCAAATCCCTCAGGAATACCGTACAGTTCAGCGAAAGCGTGCCGCATCGCGTCGAAGCCGGCCGCGCCCGTACTCACTAACGTCCCGTCAATGTCAAACAGTACAAGTTTCATGGCTGTCCACTTCCCTTCCGCATGTACAGGTCCCTGTGCACGCCCGGCCCTCCTCCATGACCAGCAGGATCGTAGGCAGTCTTGCTCCAGAACGCAAGAGAAAGGTTGTGGAAGAAAAGCGTGGCAGCAGGCCGTGTGGCCGTTGACAGGTGGCGGCGTCATGCCTACACTCGCCAGCGTCCGCAGAGATGATTGACGTCACACGCGCTGCGTCGCAGGCGTGTCGCTTACCTGTATGTTAGGAGGAAGGCACAATGTCCATACTGGTACTTGGTGGGACGGGTTTTATTGGTCCACGGGCCATTCGGCGACTGGTAGCACGGGGCGAACAGGTCGTGTGTATGGATATCAATCCCGGCGCTGCCTCGTTCGCCGACCTGGGAGACCACGTCAAGGTCGTACGGGGAGACGTGACGCAGTTTGAGGATGTTATGCGCGTCACCGTCGAGACCAGGCCCTCCCGTATCCTCAATCTGGCCTACCTCCTCGGGAGCGGCGAGGACCAGCCCCATTTTGCCATGAAGCTCAACATCCTCGGGATGGACAACTGCTTTGAGGCGGCACGGCTGTGTGGCGTCAAGCGCGTGGTGTATGCCAGTTCGGTGGCGGTGAGTGGGCTCCAAAAGCACTTCGGTGACAGGCTCGCGAATGAGGACGATGCGGCATACGGCACCAGCCAGTACGCTGTGCACAAGACTTTTAATGAGTTTCAGGCCGCACAGTACATCAAGAACTATGATATGTCGATTACTGGCATCCGCCCGGCGAACGTGACTGGCCCTGATAAAGTGCGGGGCTCAGTCGATCACGTCCGGCTCATTACCTTACCGGCCCAGGGCCAGCCTGTCCACCTGCCCTGGAAGGCCATGATGCGTTTGCCCATCCATGTTGAGGACATCGCCGAGGTCTTTGTGCGTGTCCTGCTGGCGGACGCACCGCGTTACCCCGTCTACAACTCGGGTGGCACGCCCATCAGCCTGGGGGACTTAGCGGAAATCGTGCGCGAGTTTTTGCCGGAGGCGCAGATTGCTTTTGCCAACGAAGGTGGCATTGAGGAATCAGGGAACTACCTGGTGGATAATAGCCGTCTGCGCCAGGAGTTCGAGGTCGAGTATCCGCCGTTCCGTACACGCGTCCTGGAAATTATTAACGACATCCGCCGCCAGGAGGGTTTGCCGCTCGTGCAGTCGCGGTAACAGGGGTACGCTAATCTGCGCGTACATGGAGGAGCGACGCGCTGACACGGCAGCGCGTTGCTCCCTCTAAGGTTTCGTCCCCACAGCACAGTGGAAGGGCAACGCGATAAAAAACGTCCCTGCCGCTTCAGCCTGAGCGACCGCTGTCTGCCATTCGGCCGTCTCGGCGGGGCTGAATGCTGCATGGACCCGCTCGTCGGCGGCATGCGCCCGTGCTCCTACATAGGCAGCCAATTGTGGGAGCATTTGTACATGACGCAACCCCGCCTCGCAAAAACGCTGGTAGAGACTTCCATCAGCACAGCCTTTTGGACCTGCTGCGCCGTTCGGGAGTGCCTCGGCCTTCAGCTTCAGCTCAGCGCGGAGGGGGAGATTGACGAACGAGTGCATATCCACAGCCCGCACGACGATCGCCACGCGGCCACCCGGTTTGGTCACGCGGATCATCTCGCGCAGCATGCGGTCAGCGTCGAGGAGTTCCATAACAGTGGCGGACATCGCGACGTCAAAACTGTTGTCTGGAAAGGGGATGGCTTCAGCGTTACCTTCGCGAAACTCGATGATCTGCTCTAAGCCATCCTTTTTGGCCAGGGCGGCGGCCTCGCGCAGCAAGGTGCGGTGAATATCGACAGCCACGATGCGATGCGCTCCTCCCGTATGCCGTGCCAGCCAGCGGTCCAGGACGCCTGAGCCACACCCGACGTCCAGAATCGTCTCTCCCGGCTGCAGGTGCACTTCCTCAATGAGGCTCCGTATCACACCCGCATAGCCGGTGCTCTGGCCACGTGTCTCCAGGCTAGCGACTGACCCCAAGACCGCGCCGCCCAGGGTGATAGTGCAATAGTGCGCGCTGAGCCTCGGTAATAAAGGTTCCCATTGGGAGGCCGCGAGGCCTAAGGGCAGCAGCACCAGCGGTGCGCCAGCACCCTGTACCTGGTACGAGATGCCACCCAGCTCTCCCTCTTGAGCCGGCAGAGACATAGGCTTGACCGCCTGGGCCTGGTCCATGCGCGCGAGAAAACTCAACATGGCGGCGCCGACTTCGTCCATACGGTCTGCCAGGATATCTGCCCGAGTATGGCTAAAATAGTTATGCAGGGCGACGAGTGTGGCCTCCGGAAGAGCTGCCATCGCTTTCCCAACAGCCTCGGCAGGGGCCCCTTGATCGCCCGTAAACGTCAGGAGTCGGGGGCCAAGTGCAGCGAGCGGACTGGCCTCCAAGCCTGTGGGACATACGAGCGTCAAGGAAGCGCATGCGGCCGGATGTGTGGTTGCCAGGCCATGCCAGTCTGCGGTCACACGGGCTGCGAGGTGCACTCGCTCAAGGCCCAGGTGCCGGAAAAGTTCCATCAGTCGCGCCGCCACAGTACTCACTGCATCCGTCGTCATATGCTTGCCTCCTGCCACAAGACATTTCACTGCTTCTACTCTCTTCCACCTGCTGGCTTCGTTGCCTCCGAGCCGTATCGTATGCCTATGAGTCTCCAAGGTCAACAGGATGGGTCAACTGCAAGCTGGCACTGTTTTGCTGTGCCCTATGCAGAGCGCACGCTCTCCCTTCTGCTCTTGCCAGGACGCCAGGAAGCAGCTATGCTGCGTACTCTCATCGAAAGCCCTGAAGAACGTCATCGTGATCGAGCGGCGTGTGTAGAGAAGGTAGATATCGTGGAAATTCTAGGCATTGACATCGGTGGAACAGGTATTAAGGGTGCGCCAGTCGATACGGTTACCGGGGAGTTATGCGGAGAGCGCTTTCGCCTGCCGACGCCAGCGCCAGCGACGCCAAAGGCCGTCAGTGCTGCAGTAGCCGAGGTCGCGCAACATTTCTCCTGGCACGGTTCGATTGGGTGTGGTTTTCCTGCCGTCATCCGGGCTGGCCAGGTGCGTACAGCGTGGCATGTGGCCAAGGAGTGGATTGGTTGTCAGGCGGAGAAGCTGTTCCAGGAAGCGACTGGGTGTCCGGTCACCGTGCTCAACGATGCGGATGCTGCTGGCTATGCCGAGATGCGCTTTGGGGCTGGACAGGGTCGCCATGGTGTGGTCCTCATCGTGACCTTGGGCACGGGTATTGGCACGGCATTGTTTGTCGATGGGCGTCTGGTCCCCAACACCGAGTTGGGGCATATCGAAATCCGTGGCAAGGATGCAGAAAAGCGCGCGGCTGCTAGCGTCCGGGAAAACAAAGACCTGAGCTGGAAGAAATGGGCGCGCCGGGTGGACGAGTATTTGCAGCGTATGAACAGCTATCTCTGGCCCGATCTGATCATCGTGGGTGGTGGGGTCAGCGAAAAGGCGGACAAATTCTTGCCGCTCTTGACCGTTGAGACCGAGGTGGTGGCGGCGCAACTGGAGAATGACGCCGGCATAGTGGGCGCAGCCCTGGCAGCGCTGTATCGGCAGCCTACTGTGGACGAACCCGTGAGCGACACGGCGCAGGACACGGTGCATGATATGCTGCAGGACTCTACGTCTCATTGAGGACCGGTATGGAACTTTGGGTGATTCGCCATGCCATTGCTGTGTCCGGAAGTATGATCCTGGCGGACGCGGAGCGTCCGCTGAGTCCCCAGGGGCGCGTGCGCTTCACCCAGGCCGTCATGGGACTCCAACGTCTGGGCGTACGCTGTGATCGACTGTATCACAGTCCCTGGCTCCGCGCCGTGGAAACAGCAGCGTTACTGGGGCCCGTCCTGGCTGGCGAGGCGGTGTGCAGCCCAGCCCTGGCGTGCCCGCCGAGCCAGGCCCTGCTCGATGCCATTGTGGGTGAGCGGGTTGCCCTGGTGGGCCATCAACCCTGGGTGGGAGAGTTGGTCACCTGGTTGATGACTGGTGCGCCGCCGGACGGGAGTGGGTTTGCCTTTAAGCGCGGTGGGGTGGCCTGGTTGGAGGGGAGGCCGAAACCGGGGCGTATGGTGTTGCGGGCCTTTTTGCCTCCAAAGGTGCTGCGGGTACTGGGAGCGGCGGCATCACGGTGATGTGTCCGCATGCTTCAGCAGATAATCCACCAGGAGCCCCTCGCGCAGTCCATACTCGCTGACGTGGAGGTCCGTCACCCCGAGTTCTTGCATGCACACATCGAGGATAGCGGCGCCGGCGAGGATGATGTCAGCCCGTTCCGGCTGCAGGCCTGGCACCTTGCGTCGCTCCTCGAGGGACAGCGCGGCTAACAGCGTCACCACCTGCTGCAGATGCGCGTACGTTAAAACGTCGTCTTGCTGCAATGGTCGTTTGTGAAAATGGTGTGCGGCAACATCGGCAAGATTCCGGATGGTACCCGAGCTCCCGATAGCCAGATCAATGTGATAGGCCCGCATCTCGTGGAGCGTGCGCACAGCATGGTGGCGCACGTAGCGTTGGACAGCCTCGTACGCCTGGAGCGACACAGGGCCATCCTCCTCAGGGAGGAAGTGCGTGGTGAGACGGATGGCGCCCAGTTCGAGCGACCCCATGTAGACAGGCTGGTGCTGGCCACCAATAATGACTTCCGTGCTACCCCCGCCAATATCGATAAACCATGCCTGCTGGTCGCCTAGATGCATACCATGTGACACGCCAAGGTAAATCAGTCGTGCCTCTTCCGGGCCTGAGATGACGCGCACGTCGAGCTGGGCCTCTGCTTGCAGGCGCGTCACGAAGACGTCCTGATTAGCCGCTTCGCGTGCGGCCGCAGTGGCCACGGCGACAATATCGTCGGCGCCATTGGCGCGCGCCAGCTCAGCAAACTGCTTGACAACCGACACCGTCCGCGCCATGGCCTCCGGTTGCAGGTGTTGGTTGGCAAATTCCCCTTCGCCGAGGCGTACGATCTGTCTGAGTTCGGTCAGAATGGTGTACGAATGGTTGGGCTGGAGACGCGCCAACAGCAGGCGGATCGAGTTGGTGCCAATGTCTATGAAGGCTACCGTAGGTTCTTCAGCACTCGTCAACGGTGTTTCCCTCCTCCTGACGCACTCTGCTGCCATGCCCCTGTGGCACTAGAGAGGCAACCAGATCGGTATCCGGCCCAGGGAGCAAAGCACTCGGTGTCTGCGCCCCTCTGTCGGGTCTGTTTTGGGCTTGACTGGCATGCCACTCGCTGCGGGTTTTCCAATGGTGTAACAGCCAGGCCTGGGCATTGATCCCCTCCGTGCCGGGTGGCGCCCCAAGGCGCTCATAGTTCCCATTGGGCAGTAAGCGTCGGGCCTGGAGGTTGTCGTGGAGATGGATCTGCAAGACATCCTGGACGATCGCCTGTCGTAAGCGTGGGTCGTCCACAGGGAAGAGGAGTTCCACGCGACCATCGAGGTTGCGTGGCATCAGATCAGCACTCCCGAGCCACACTTCCTCCTCGCCGCCGTTTCGGAAATAATAGATGCGGGCATGCTCCAGAAAGCGTCCGACGATCGAGGTGACCGTAATGGTGTCGCTGAGCCCTGGAATCCCTGGGCGCAAACAGCAGATCCCACGCACTTGGAGAGCGATCTGCACCCCGGCCTGTGACGCTCTATAGAGCGCCTGGATACAGGCTTTGTCGACCAACGCGTTCATCTTGAAGGCCAGGTAGCCATCCCCGTGCTGGCGTTGTCGCTCGGTCTCGCGGTCAATACGCGCCAGGAGCTGCTGCCGCATACTCATGGGGGCGACGAGCAGTTTGCGGTAGGTCTCCTGGCGGGAATACCCCGTGAGGGCATTGAACAAGTCCGCCACATCAGCCCCCAAAGCCGGATCACAGGTAAAATAGCTCAAGTCCGTATAAATCCGACCCGTGGCAGGATTATAGTTGCCCGTGCTCATGTGTACGTAGCGCCGCAGCCCATCCGGCTCGCGACGTACGACCAGACACATCTTGGCATGAGTTTTCAGCCCGAGCACACCGTAGACCACATGTACCCCAGCCTCTTCGAGGGCCCGTGACCAGGCGATGTTATGCTCTTCATCAAAGCGTGCCTTGATCTCGACCAGGACCGCCACCTGCTTGTGGTGCTCCCGCGCCTCCATGAGCGCCTCGACGATGGGCGAATTCTCACCGGCGCGGTACAAGGTTTGCTTGATCGCTAAAACCTGCGGGTCTCTGGCCGCAGTACACACAAAATCCACGACCGGCATGAAACTATCGTAGGGGTGGTACAGCAGCACGTCTTGGCGGCGCATGACCTCAAACACACTGGCCGTTTTTTTCATGAGAGGTTGCGGCAGGGCCGGCAGAAACGGCGGATCCTTTAAGTCCGGGCGATCCATGTGCGTCAGTTCTATGAGATCGGACATGCCCAGGGGACTGTCTACGGTATACACGTGGGAGGGCACCAGATGTAAATTGCGGGTCAGCACATCGCGGACCGCGTCAGGCATCGTCCGATCAACTTCGAGCCGTACCACCGAGCCAAACTGGCGCATGCCCACCTGCTCTTCGATGGCCGTCAAGAGATCAGAGGCTTCATCATCCTTGATTTCGAGATCAACATCGCGCGTCACGCGAAACGGATAGGCGGCCACCACGTCCAACCCTCGAAACAGCATGTCCAGGTTCGCGGCCACAATATCCTCCATCCAGACAAAGGCATGCGCCACCCCCTCCGTGAACCCCCGCTGCTCGTACTGCTCCACCTGGTCTTCATCCGGTATGGGTACCAGGCGTGGTAAGACGTCTTCGACTTTGACCCGGGCAAAACGCTCACCCCGTTGTGGGTCGTCGACCACCACCGCTAAATTAAAACTGAGGTTCGAGATATGCGGGAACGGGTGCGTCGGATCAAAAGCAAGCGGGGTGAGGACCGGTAAGACTTCCCGCTCGAAATACCGTCGTATGAAGGCCCGTTGTTGCGGTTGGAAGGCCTGGTAGTGCTGGAACCGGATACCGGCCCGCTGCAGCTTCGGTAACAAGTCATGCTGCCAACATGCCGCCTGTTGAGCCAGATGGACCGTCAAGGTATGCTGAATCGCTGCCAGCTGTTCCGACGGCGTCATACCGTCCGGAGGCACTTCCAGGACACCACCCGTGACTTG